>Ga0182036_10001159_pt1 | contig 12239 bp, 8 predicted proteins | sample sta12Cox44000080_FD_125966 | JGI IMG/M metagenome (GOLD analysis project Ga0182036, IMG submission 125966) | Lab enrichment of tropical soil microbial communities from Luquillo Experimental Forest, Puerto Rico - statoxic.12C.oxic.44.000.080 | ecosystem: Environmental > Terrestrial > Soil >...
GATCACGCCTTTGCATTTAGAGGTGGTGAGCACAGGTGCACCGATACGTTCCGCAAATTTCACGAAATCGGCCGATGCTCCTGCCCAAAAGATGCCGAGGCCGGCGAGCAGCACCGGCCTCTTCGCCAGTGCGAGCACATCGAGGGCGGGTTTCAGGTCCGCGCGATCGGGACCCGGGTGCAGAACATTCGGTACGAGCGGCGGCTCGACCGTATAGTCGCCTGCCTCCCGCGTCGTTTCGCTCTGCGGCAGTTCGAAATGCACTGGCCCGGGCGGCACGGTCGTGGTGGTTCGGATCGCGCGCCGGACCTGCTGGCGAACTGTGCGGGCGTCAATGGTCGTGCTCCATTTCACGATCGGCGCATAGATTGCGAGTTGATTGATGCGCTGGCGCAGGCCGATCTCGTAAGTCGGCCGCGAATAGCAATCCGTGATCGCGATAAGCGGAGCACGGTCAAGGAAGGCGTGGGCGACGCCGTTGACCATGTTTGCGGCGCCGGGACCACGGGTCGATAGGCAGATGCCCGGATGCCCAGTGATCTCTCCCCACGTCGAAGCCAGCATGCCGCCAGCAACTTCCTGTTTCATCAGCAGAAAACGCATCTGGCGCTGTCGCGCTGCTTCCATCAGCTCGACCGATTCTCCGCCCGGATGTCCGACGATGAATGGTGTGCCGACCTCGTTGAAGGCTTCAGCGAGGACCTCAACCGTGGTCGCCATCCGAGGAACTCCCGCATTCAGATGTTGTCCCTGATAGCCTCGGTGGAATCACAACGCATGTAAACCCAGAATTTCCGCAGCAGTCGATCTTGCCGACGGCAGTGTCGAACGCGAGCTATGATGCGGGAATGGGGCAGTGAGCGGCTCCGGCTTCTGCTATCATTCAGCCATGACGATCGGGATCACCGGACCCAGGCGGCGGTCGCGGTGGCGAAGCGCGATGGTCGGGCTGATCATCGCTGCCGGCCTCGTCGCAATCTGCCTAATCCTGCTGGGGCTCACGGGCGACTTCCTGGTCGATTGGCTGTGGTTTTCCGCGATCGGTTATTTGGACGTCTTCCGGACGACGATCGTCGCTGAAGCCGTAGTCTTCCTCGTCGTCTTTGCGGCGACTGCAATCATCCTGTGGGCGAATGGGTCGCTCGCCTCTCGCTTCGCCCGGTCTGCATGGGCGCAGCGTCCCGCCGACTTCGACTGGAAGCGCACGGGCATTGTGACGTTCCCCGACGTGTTGGAAGTCATGCGCCGTCGGTTACCGTGGCCCCTTGTCATCGCCAGTAGCGCTTGCCTCCTTGCTGTGCTTGTCGCCTGGGGAGAGATCCACAACTGGAGTGTCTTCCTGCGGTTCCTCTATCACGTGCCCTATGGCGCGAATGACCCGCTCTACGACAAGGACATCGGCTTCTATCTCTTTGCACTTCCCGCCTATGTCGCCATCAAGAATTGGATGCTGCTCACGCTCTTCCTGAGCGGGCTGTTCGCCAGCGCGGTCTATTGGGTCCACGGCGACATCGAGTACAACGCCCAGCGCTGGTCGATGTCGCCGACAGCGATCGCCCACGGCTCGGTGCTGCTCGGCTTCTACTTTGCGGTGAAGGCTTGGTCGTACAGTCTCGACCGCTATCTGCTCCTCTACGGCGACAACGGGGTGGTGGTCGGCGCGGGCTACACCGACATCCATGTGGAGCTACCCGCCCTGTGGTTGCTGATCGGGCTTTCGGTCGTCGCGACACTCGTCGCGTGGGCGAACGTCCGGGCGCGCACGTACCGACTTCCCGCGGCAGCGGTAGCGCTCGTCTTCGGCGGCTCCTTCGTGCTGGCCGGCGTGGTTCCAGGATTATTTCAGCGCCTGTTCGTCAAACCGAACGAGCTGCAGCTGGAGAAGCCCTATATCGAGCGCAACATCGCGCTGACCCAGCAGGCCTACAATCTTCGTCAAATCACGGCGAAGCCGTTCCCGGCCGAACAGGGCCTCACCGTCAAGACACTCGAGGCCAATAAGACAACAGTCGACAATATAAGGCTATGGGACTGGCAGCCTCTGATGGATGCCTACGTACAGCTGCAAGAGATCCGCACTTACTACAAGTTCCATGACGTGGACGTGGATCGCTACTGGCTCGACGGCGCCTACCAAAGCGTGATGCTTTCGGCGCGCGAGCTGAAATCCGCGCTACTGCCACCGAACGCGCAGACCTGGGTTAACCGTCACGTGCTCTTCACCCACGGCAACGGGGTCGTGATCAGCCCAGTCACCCGCAAGAGCGCCGAAGGGCTCCCAGTTCTCTATCTGCGCGATATCCCTCCAGTTGCGACCGGTGGCCCCGAAATCCGCGAGCCTCGCATCTACTACGGGGAAGAGACCGACGACTACGTCATCGTCAAGAGCAGCACGCCGGAGTTTGACTATCCGAAGGGCAAAGATAACATCTATGCGGCCTATGACGGTATCGGTGGCATTCGCGTCGGCGGGATCGCCCGGCGAATCCTCTTCGCCTGGTACTTCAACGATGTGAGCCTGCTGCTCTCCACCTACATCACCGGCGACACCCGGATCATGATCCGCCGCAACATCCAGGATCGGGTGCGCACGATCGCTCCATTCCTACATCTCGACCACGACCCCTATTTAGTGATCAGCGACGGGCGGCTGTTCTGGATACAGGATGGCTATACGACGAGCAGCTATTTTCCTTATGCGCAGCCCGCGCAGGGGCTCGACTTAAACTACATCCGCAATTCGGTAAAGATTGTCGTCGACGCCTACAACGGGACCGTCGACTTTTATCTGATTGACTCCTTGGACCCTATCGCCATGACCTACCAGCGCATCTTCCCTGGTTTGTTCAAGCCGTTCGCGGCCATGACGCAGGACTTACAGAAGCACATTCGCTATCCGGAGGACCTTTTCCTGATTCAGGCGCGGCTCTATCAAGCCTACCACATGGAGGCGGCCGACGTTTTCTATAACCGCGAGGATCTTTGGCAAATCCCGCGCCAGCCCGGCGGCAGGGACACCACCATGATGGTGCCTTACTACATCATCATGCGGCTACCCGGAGAGTCGCAGGCCGAGTTCTTCATCATGCTCCCCATGGCGCCGAGCCGCCGCGACAACATGATCGCATGGCTCGCCGCGCGCTGCGATCCTCCCGACTACGGCAAGCTGATCGTCTATGAGTTTCCCAAGGACAAGCTCGTCTATGGGCCGTTCCAGATCGAAGCGCTGATCAATCAAAACACCTACATCTCCCAGCAACTCACGCTGTGGAACCAGATGGGCTCGCGGGTGATCCGCGGAAACTTGCTTGTAATCCCGATCGAGGATTCGATTCTCTATGTATCCCCGCTCTATTTGCGGGCAGAGCGGGGGCAATTGCCGGAGCTTAAACGCGTGATCGCAGCCTATGGCGATCATGTGGTGATGAAGGAGACGCTTGCCGAGGCATTATCGGCGCTATTCGAAGCTGGCGCGGTGCCGACGACCCCGAGCGCCACAACGGGAACGCCGCTCGCAGGTCCCGCGGCAGACCGGGCGCGCGAGGCACTCGACCACTACAATCAAGCAATCGACCACTTGAAATCGGGAGACTGGGCGAGCTTCGGCACGGAGCTCGACGCGATGCGCAGGCTCTTGGAGGATCTGAGCCGGCAACAAGGCGACCACTAGAAGGGACGCGACTGGTTCAGGAGAGAGCGCTTTAGGAATTGCAGCGCCGCCGATGATGGTGAACCGCTCCCAGACGAAATCTATGTCTCAATCCACGGTTATCGAAGATTCGTAATTTTGGGGTAGTTTGATAATTTTGCTCTCCATCATCAGCATCAAGAAGTCCAGGGATTCGCGGAAATGAGGCGTTATGGAACGTCACTTTCGCCGTCCTGTGTCGGGATCGACAACACGTCGTTCTACCGCGACAACACCGTGGTGCTGTTTGGATACGCCAAAAAGATCACCCAAGAGATGTAAAGGCGATTGCGAGGACGGGGGACGGAAAACGGAAATTGGCCAATGATCTGTCCTCTCCTTCGCCTTCCAGACTGAGATGAAGCGGGGTATCGTTGTTGGTTATCTGCAAATCCGATCGCCGATGTTGCAGCCGCGAGGGGGAAACATGGCCAAGACGAATCGAGCAGCGCTTTCAGGAACAACCGTTGCCATCGCGGTTGCCGGCTCGGTGATGGTGCTGCCAGAAGGAACGTTGGCAGAAAAAGATCAGCCGCTCGATCAACGCAAGGCGATCTATGCCCCCTGGTCTCCGGAGCAGATGCAGCTGCGCCGAAAGGAGGCAGGACTCATCGGCCCGGGGACGACGAAGCCGGTGCCGGCGCCTGCCTTCCCCTCCTATCTCAAAAAGCCGGACTCGGTCGACCAGCTGATGCCACAGGCGCGCGCTGCCGCGCGCCAGCCCGGCGGGCGCACGCCGCTTGGCCTCGTCGATCCAGGCAAGCACCTGCTCATCGTCGTCGGCGAGTTCCGCGACTCCAAGCCGAACATGATGGTGCAGGAGGCGATTAAGCGGGCGATGGAGGAGCGCGGCGTCAAGACCACTGTCCTTACGGCATGGAACCTGCTGGATCTCACCGAGCCAGAATATACTGAGCTGCGCAGCGGCATCCGCACTTACACCATCTCTGACGGGCAGCGCGAACTTGAGTATTTCTTCACAGTCACGGGCCTAATGCCAAATCCCCAGAAGGGCCGCGATTGGATCCGCGAGCAAGATCGCGATCTATACAATGCCACTTGGCCGCAGCCCAAGTTCACGAATGAGCGCTTCGCCTATATTGCGCGTAATGTGACCACAGTCGTGGGGGATGCGCTCGTCGCTTGGCTCGACAAGCATCCGGAAATCGACTGGGTCGTCTGGCGCAGCGGAGGGCGGCCGAACACGCGCAAAATGCTCCGTCATCACGGTGAAAAATTCCTCGGCAATTACACTTATCTCAACTTGTACGATCTCATGAGCCAGGTGCCGGGGTTCCCAGCCGATGTGTGGCGTCTGATCGAGACGAAGACAATTGAACCGCTCGGCTTCGTCGACCGTGCCGAGGTGACCGATCCGGAAGGCACTGCTTTTGGCTACGATCTAGATGAGGACATGGCGAAGACCTGGGCCGCGGGCGTCTATAACCAGGGTCACCTCTACATGTTCCCGGCGCAGGCGAGCGGCCATTTCCCCTATTCGGTCATCGAATATCCGAGGATGAGTGGCACGTATCTGCACGCGGTTCAGCCTGAGGTGAATGGGATCATTGCGGCGACATCGAGTCACGCCGCAACCTTCCCGCGTATTGAGATCCAGGTTAGCAACGGCCGGATCAGTAAGATTAAGGGCGGCGGCCTTTATGGCGAAGGTATGCGCCTAATGCTGCGCTATCCGGGCACCAACGAGCTCACCTGGCCGTTCGAGAAGAAGCCTGGCTACTGGTGGCTCTACGAAGCCGGCCTCGGCACCAACCCGAAATACTTCAAGCATCCTGCTGAGGTGAGCGAGGGCAACAACCTCTCGGAGCGCAACGTCGCCGGCGTCATCCACTGGGCTTTTGGCTCGGAGGTTGCGATGGGGCCGGACAAGGTCGGGGTTTGGGCGCCGGAAACCGAGGACTTTGCCGAGAAGCACCAGTTACCCAAGGGCCACTCAATGCATCAGCATAACTTGCTGCCCACGTTCCAGGTGCGCATTCGCGATCTCGACCAATGGGTGACGCTCATCGAGCACGGTCGACTAACCGCCATGGATGATGTCTATGTGCGCGCACTCGCATCACGATATGGCAATGTGAGCAGCATCCTGCGCCGCGACTACATCCCAGCACTTCCCGGTATCAACGCGCCTGGCACCTACGACGAATATGCGCGCAATCCCGGCGCCTATTGGACAAAATGGGTGGAAAGCATCGAGGCAGGAACCTACCCGTTCTTCAAGCCGTAGCTCTCCCGGCCTAGGCCATCGGATATGAAACCTGAGGCTGGCGTCGTTTCGGCTCCCGTGGCGCGCGGATTGGCTGCCGCGGCGCGCCTGGAGAATGTTTTCAAAGTCTACGAGACCGCAGCGGCTCGAGTCGTTGCCCTAGAGCGTACATCCTGGGAAATCGGCGTCGGCGAGGCGATCGCCCTGATGGGTCCGTCGGGTTGCGGCAAGACAACGGTCCTGAATCTCCTCGGTGGCGTGGATCGGCCGTCGAGTGGCGCGATCTGGGTTGACGGCGCCAATGTCGCGGCGATGAGCGAACGGCAGCTTGAGCGCTATCGGCTGCGCAATGTTGGCTTTGTCTTCCAGTTCTTCAATCTCATTCCGAGCCTGTCTGCATTCGAGAATCTCGAATTGCCGATGTTGATTGCCGGTGCAGATGCGGACGAGCGCCGCAGCCGGGCCGAAGCATTGCTCGAGAGTGTCTGGTTGCACGGAAAGGGCTACAAGCGGCCGGAGGAGCTCTCCGGTGGTGAGCAGCAGCGGGTCGCGGTATGTGTGGCGCTCGTCAATGACCCGCCGATCCTGCTCGCGGACGAGCCGACCGGCAACCTCGACAGCGCCAACGCAAAAATCATCTCGGGCATCCTGATCGATCTAGCCAAGGCGCGCGGTAAGACCGTGATCGTCGCCTCACACGATCCGACCGTGGTCGAGGCATTTCCCCGCGTGTTCCATATGCGCGACGGGGTAATTGATCGCGCCGCTTAGGATCGAGGGGATTCGAGGGAATACAGGTGTCGTCGCACGCTCCGATCTCGGTCGTACTGTTCCGGGTCCTTGGCCTGAGGCCATTTGTGATTTTCGGGCTGGTCAGCAGCCTTATCGTTTGCCTTCTCGCGGCGGTGACCATCACGTCGCGCTACGCGTTGCAGTGCTATGTCGTGGATCAGGTGGAGAGGGTGCCGTGGGACTTATCCATCTATCAGACGGCTGAAATTCTGCTCGCTGAAAAACTGGGTAGCGCCGTCGGACGCGTAGCAGGTGTCGCGGCGGCGGAGCAGCTAGTATTCCTGCGCACTATCCCGCCGCTGACCGTGGAACCCACGATCGACGGACAACCCCTTCGCTCGCCTTGGATATCGCTGCTGACCGCGTCCAATGTCACGTTACTGCCAGCGGACATGCGCCCGGCACGTGACGGCGCAATCCTAGTGTTGGTCGGGTCCAAGACGCAGATGGGCGAGGCGTTTCTGCAACTGCAGAACCGCAAGAGTTTCGAGCTCGTCGCCAAGATTCACATCGGGGAAGATGCCGACCCAAACCATTCCCATCAGATCGCCCGCGTTGCGACGCCCATCGAACGCGTGATCCGCATCGATTCGAGTGAGCTCAATCGCTGGTTCCTGGAGCAGACCAGCTCCCCGACGCTCATCCCCGAGCTCGGAATGATTCTCGTCACGCCCTGGGATCCGCGTCTTACCAGTGAGTTCGACCAAGTTTCGCGCGGCATGATTCTTGTCCACGACGAAGATGTACATGGTGATCCTGGAAATTATTTTCCGGAGATCATCCATCTGGTCCGTATCGACCGGAGCGCGCTCGTGTCCGGCTGGGACATCGATGGGTCGCTGCGACGCGCCATTGCCGTCGGCAGCCGACTAACTGACGAGGTGCAGCAGCTCACCTCTAGCGCGGCCGTCGACCACAATCTCGGCGTGATGCTCATACGAATCAATGACATCGCGCGCCGCATCGCGCTGATCAGTCTGCTGGTCTCGCTCCCACTACTGCTGATCGCGATCGTCCTGCTCGGCAACCTCTCGAACCTGTTGCTGCTCAACGAACGACGCAATCTCGGGTTATTGCGACTGCGCGGCGTCACGGCCTGGGCCATTGGCGCGACCTTGCTGCTCGCGATCGCGGCGGGAGGAGTGATCGGCGGGAGCGTCGGTGCTGTGTTGGGCACAATCGTGCCACTATCGATTTATTTCGGCGGACTGCCGCCGTTGGAGTTCATTTTCAATGTTCAGCACCCGCTCTATCTGGGGATATTCCTCACGGTCGGCGTTACCATCGCGCTTGCAACCGGGTGGCGCCTCATCCGCGAAGCATCAAGCGTATCGCCACTTGAGGCCTCCCGTCGCATCGGACAGACCGAGGGCCATTCCATCCGGGTTCGCTTCGGACCGTTTGCATTACTCGCGCTTCTCGTAGGCGGGGCGAAATTCGCGGGCTGGATGGGCAATTGGTCACTCGTCGACCTGTCGTCCGCACCCTTGGTGGCAGACATCGACCGGGCGCTCGACTTTGTGTGCTTCCCGCTATTCATCTACGGCTTGGTTAGCCTCATTGCATCTCGGCAAGGGCTCATGTCGGCGCTTATGACGCCGCTGGTTTGGCTAATGGCGGGGCCATTGCGTCACGCGGCGCTTCGGCAAATGCAGGTTCGCCGTAATCGGGCGGCGAGCTTCCTCTTGATCGTGGCCTTACTCACGAGCATCGCGTTGTATCCGACGGTGATGACCGCGGTGTTCGACAACAAAACTGAACGCGGAGCGAGAGTACAGCTGGGCAGCGACATCCAGCTGACGCTCAACGCGCTTGATCTGATGCCGGCCGAAGCACAATCGCACGGTGGCCTGCGGCAGCGCGTAGAGGCGCTGAGGCGGAAGCTCGATCCATTATTGGCCAAGCTTCGGCAATTGCCCGAGGTTGGTAGCGTGGCCGAGATGACCGAGGGGCTGGTTGACGGCCTCTACATGCCGGATCGCGGGTTCAGCGGTGTGCCGATCTATCTGATCGGCGACGCGCGGGCTTATCTGCAGGCGGTCTATTCGGAGGCCGCACTGGGTGAGCAAGCGCCCTTTGCCCACCTGATAGGAACGCTCGAGCACGGGGGCGTGCTGGCCTCGAGCCCGATGGGACGCTACTACAAGAGGGCGATCGATCAGCCCATGCCGGTCGGGCGGACCACGACACGGACCGTGGCGCGCGCGCCATTCGGCGGATCCGTCTACTTCCTGCCGGGCGTGCCCTTGCGCACCGTGAATGACCGCGAAGGGTTCATCACCTCGCGTGTCGATTATCTCAACCACTTGTTCACAAGCACTCCCTATCTGATCGGTGTCGAAAGCGATCCGGCGCTCGTCAATCTCGACGTGTTAATCCCGCGTGTAGTGCTGAGCATCGCAGGGGCGCCCGGCGTAATGGCGCCAGATCTGCGGGTCGCACTATTGGCAGGCCTGAGCCTCAAGCCGCTCGATGTGCGCGACATCGGCACTGAAATTGCGCGGCTTGGTAGCGACATGTACGTCTTTCTAGCGCGACAAAATGTACAAATTTACCTCTTGGGCGGGCTTTTTCTGGCACTCATCGGCATGTTCTCCGTGTCCTATACGAACTATGTTGAGGATCGCCGGACCCTTGCCCTCCTGCGCGTTCGCGGCGCGGGTCCCGCGCACGTCGTGCGCTTCTTTCTGCCCAATGTCTTCGGCCCATCGCTGATAGGTCTTGTCATCGGGGCCCTCATCAGCCTTGTCGTCGGCTTCGGGATCACCAAGCTCGTTTGGGAGCTACGCCAATTGCAGACCGTGATGACTTATCTGCCAACGCGACTTGCGGTCTCGGAACAGACTGCCATCGTCGCGCTGATCTTGATCGCGCTGCTTCTTGGCATTGTTCTGATCTTCGGGCGCTGGGTCTTCGCACGCACGGCGCGGCAAAGTTTGCTGGAGGGGTAAGGTTTGCACCTAAACATGCAAACGGCCATCCTCGACCCTAATCTGCATTCCCCATCAATGAATATGCGCTATCTTGATTGCTGAGCGACAGCGAGCGGCCAGTCGGCTTCAACCCTGCAACTCGTATTGCACCCAGCACCACGACCCTGGTCGGCCTCAATCTCGGATTGCTTGTAAGAGCCATTTCAGTGTGTGGCTACCCCAACTCACTTGAACGCATAAATCACGTGCAGCAAGCTTCCGAGGCCGGATGATTCGGTATGATCAAGAGTTTCCGCGAAGCACTCTCTTTAGTATCGAATTTTCTCCGGACTCGCGGCCCACTCCTTGAACGCTAGCTGCGCGTTCTCGCCCATCAGTCGGACGTGCGGGATTTTTCTGAGTTCCGGCACCTGCGCGACTTCACGGTAAATGAACTCATCGTCGAAGCCGATCTGTGCGGCGTCGATCCGCGTGTTGGCAAAATAGACGCGCCGTAGTCGCGCCCAATAGATCGCACCGAGACACATCGGGCAGGGTTCGGAACTTGTATAGATGTCGCAGTCCGGCAGGTTGAAAGTACCCAGCAACGCGCAAGCGCGACGGATGGCTACGATCTCGGAGTGCGCGGTCGGGTCATTGCTGGACGTCACCTCGTTCCAGCCCTCGGAAATGATCGCGCCGTTGCGAACAATGACCGCGCCAAATGGTCCACCGCGGTTCGCGCGCATTTTCTCAAGCGAGAGCGCGATCGCGCGCTTCATGAATGCCTGTTCGCTCATGACAAGAATGACTATCGGTTTGGGTTACATGGTGCCGATGCGGATTGGCCGCGATCACAGATGGTCTTGGCGGATTCCAGGCTTTGGGCGATAGCTATCGAGATCGGACAAATAACGGGCGCGCAATTCCTCCGACATGTAAGCGCTGGTGAAACTGTTTCGTGCCATCTGCCACAGGTCTTCGTCAGTAACCCCGAGCGCGGCCTGGATCGCGGTGTAGTTTTTATTGATGTAGCCGCCGAAATACGGTGGATCATCTGAATTGACGGTGACGCATACGCCGCTTGCGTGCAGCTTGCAAATATTGTGCGACTTCATATCGGGAAATACGCGCAGCGCAACGTTGGAGCACGGGCAAACCGTCAGAGGCGTTCGCTCGTCGGCAAGGCGGCTCACAAGATCCGGGTCAGCATCGCAGCGTACGCCGTGATCGATGCGATCGACTTTGAGCGTATCGAGCGCGTCTCGGACGTAGTCGGCCCACCCTCCTCGCCGGCGTGAGCAACGGTGCCCCATCCGAAATCACCGCGCGCAACCGCAAACGCTCGGCGAAATTTTGATGGCGGATGGCCGATCTCCGGCCCGCCGAGACCGACGCCCAGGATGCGGTCGCGCCAGGGCTTAAGTGCGGCAATTGTGGCCAGCGCGTCGGCTTCATCGAATTGCCGCTGAATGCCCGCGATCAGTCCGCCGGTGATGCCATGGGCGTTGTAGGCCGCATCGAAGGCGGCGAAGATATTCTCAACGATGGGTGCGATCGGCAGTCCCCGGCGCAAATGTGCTTGCGGGCTAATGAAAACCTCAGCATGGCGGACATACTCATGTGCTGCCCGCGCCAGATAGGCCTCGGTCATCTGATAGAAATCGTCACCAGTCTGCAGCACCGTAAGGCCAAGATAGTAGAGGTCGAGGAACGACTGCAGGCTGTCGAAGCTGTAAGCGCGACGCAACGCTGCGACGTCGGGATACGGCAATCGCACGCCGTTTCGTTGCGCGAGGGCGAGCAGCATTTCGGGCTCGAGCGAACCCTCCAGATGCATGTGCAGTTCTGCCTTCGGCAGGGCCGCAATGAACGCGGGAATGTCGGACATGGGCTCCGGTATTATCGCGAGATCAGCCCTTTTGCACGCGCCTAAGTTTGCGGCAACAGACGAGAGATTGCTACGCGCGCTGGCCCTCGACGAGTTGTCCACGCCAACGGATGGGCAAACAAGCCAAGATTGGTCAAGCCCTTATTCAGCGTCGGCGGGAGCTTCCTGTTCGGTGCACAAGTGGCATGGGCCTTGCTGAAAACGTTTTCAGCGCACGGCTTTTTCCGGCTAGAGTCGGCTCCAAACAGCAGGAGGGGTTCATGGAGTATCGTCGATCGACCCGATTGGTCGGCTGCATTTGCGCCGTCGTCATAGTGCTCGCAACCACGCCGATCTTCGCACAGCAAAAACCTCTGCAAAAGGTCCGTCTTGCAGTCGGTACTACCGTGCTCAACGTCGGCTACCCAATGCTGACCCTGGCGGTGACACTGGGTTACTGGAAGCAGGAGGGTTACGACGTCGAGCTATTGCCAGTCGGCGCGTCGCTGCAAGCGATTCAGCAGATGGTAGCCGGCAACGCGGAGTTCGCGGAGGTAAATGCCAGCGTGATCGTGCAATCGAATGCCAAGAACGATCTGCCGGTCCGCATCGTGATGGCGAATGGCGTGATCGACTGGGCGGTCGCGGTCGACGCTGATGGACCGATTAGATCAGTCAAGGATCTCAAGGGTAAGACCCTCGGCGTGTTCAGTTTGGCGACCGGAGGCATTGCCTATCTCAATAACTACC
>Ga0182036_10001168_pt1 | contig 12218 bp, 13 predicted proteins | sample sta12Cox44000080_FD_125966 | JGI IMG/M metagenome (GOLD analysis project Ga0182036, IMG submission 125966) | Lab enrichment of tropical soil microbial communities from Luquillo Experimental Forest, Puerto Rico - statoxic.12C.oxic.44.000.080 | ecosystem: Environmental > Terrestrial > Soil >...
AAGGATCATAGGGATAGCCGGCGTAAACAAGATTAGCGCCACTGACGTTCGACGGGCCTTCCGTTTGCTGCCCCGATTAGTCGATCGTCCTGCGCGACCGCTTCGCTCGAATTTTACTGGGACGTAAAAGCGGCATGGGGCATCTCCGAATCCTCGATCGTCGCAGTGACTCTAGATCGTTACTGCCGCTTTGATTGCGAATACGCTCACTGACCACGCGATTTAAACCTGCGCAATTCGCCGGCCCCGGATCGCGCGCTGACACAGCGCACCCTGAAACTTGCGGAGTTTCGGGCCTTACATTGGACTTGGGTCCAACTCGAAATTCATGAGACAGTCGGCAGAATCGGAAGAGCCACGAGGGTTTCACCAATGGACACCCGCGAAATCGTCGAACAGATTGACTTTCGTCGCCGCGATCTCGTTCGCGGCGCCACCGCGGCGGCCACGGCCGTTCAGCTCGGCATCTTCAATTCCGCAGTGGCGCAGACAGGAGCCAAGACCCTTCCCGCCATCACGCCGGGGGCACACACGTCATTCGCACCGCTGAAGCAGATCAATGCCGGGGTTTTGAATGTTGCATACGCCGAGGCAGGTCCCGCCGATGGCGCACCGGTCATCCTCATGCATGGTTGGCCGTACGACATTTACAGCTTTGTCGATGTCACGCCTGCGCTGGCCGCGGCGGGTTTCCGCGTGATCGTTCCTTATCTGCGCGGTTACGGTGCGACACGTTTCCTTTCAAACGACACGTTCCGCAACGGCCAGCCGTCGGCGATTGCCGCGGACGCGATCGCTTTCATGGATGCCCTCAAGATCGACAAGGCGGTTCTCGGCGGCTTCGATTGGGGAGCGCGAACCGTGAACATCGTTTCCGCGCTGTGGCCGGAGCGGTGCACAGGAACCGTGTCCGTGAGCGGTTACCTGATCGGCAGCCAGGCGGCCGGCAAAGTGCCACTACCTCCTGAGGCCGAACTTCAGTGGTGGTACCAGTTCTATTTCGCAACGGAGCGCGGACGCCTGGGTTACGACAAGAACCGGCACGACTTTTCAAAGCTCATCTGGCAGCTCGCTTCACCGAAATGGAAATTCGACGATGCGACCTTCGATCGAACCGCTGCGTCCTTCGAGAACGCCGATCATGTGGACATCGTCATCCATAATTATCGCTGGCGACTTGGTCTCGCCGAAGGCGAGGCGAAACTCGACGACATCGAAAAGCGGCTTGCTGAAGCGCCGGTCATCAGCGTGCCCACAATTACGCTGGAGGGAGATGCCAATGGTGCTCCGCATCCGGAGCCGAGCACCTATGCCAAGAAATTTTCCGGCAGATACGAGCATCGGACCATTACAGGCGGCATCGGACACAATCTGCCGCAGGAAGCTCCGCTGGCCTTTGCCCAGGCGATTGTCGATATCGCCAGGCTCGACCCCTGAGAGTCCAAGTGATCAAGACTCATTTGTCCGATTTGCGCGACTATCTGCGTGAATATTGGGGGCACGCTTCACAGTCGTTCGGCCGCAAGGCGTTCATGGCCTGCCTCTGGTTTGCCGGGATGTTTATCCCGCTGGGTCTGAAGACGATCGTCGATTTGCCTCAGTGGGCGGCCGTGACATGGATGATCAGCTGGGCCGCCGTAGGATATCTCTTCGCGCCTTTTGGAATGTGGAAGACGCAACGGAAAAAAATCAGCGAGCTGCAAGGTCGCACGCAAGGGTCGCGCGACGCGAAATAGGGGCGCGCTGCAGCCCGAAATCATCCGATAATCTTGTTGAGTGTTATCGGCAGGTCGCGCACGCGTTTTCCGGTCGCGTGATAGATGGCGTTGGGCGTCGTACAAGTGCTCCGTCCAGCTGACGACTGGTGGACGATCTCTTGGTACTGGATTGCGTTGACAATCGAGCAAATGGGTCCGGAAGCGGCAGCGCGAGTGAAAGCCGACAATGTTGGTTGGCTGCAAGAAAACAGAATTGATCGCGTCGAAACAAACGCAATTTACGCCGTTGGAACGAAACGGTCCTGAAGCCGATGTCCGTTTTGGGTCAGAAGCGGACATGTGCGGTGCACACACGTCCGCTTTGGGCCAATAGAAGAAATCCGATGGGTCCTTGTTGCTGCGCTAAACAACAGTTCCGAAAATCTTCCCAATACCGGTAGTCAGAGCCATCGCCAACGCGCCCCAAAATATTACTCGGCCTGTGGCGCGGAGAACATTTGCACCGCCCGCCCTGGCTCCGATCGCCCCGAGAAGTGCGAGGAAGCCTAAAGACGCGACAAACACTACCGGGACAATTGCATTGAGGGGCGATACGACCACCATGAGCAAAGGGAAGGCTGCACCTACCGAAAACGTAAGAGCGGAAGTTAATGCGGCCTGCACAGGGCGTGCGCTGGTCGTTTCCGAAATTCCCAGCTCATCGCGTGCATGAGCGGTCAAGGCATCTTTTGCCATCAACTGCTGAGCGACCTGCCGTGCCAGCGACGGTTCGAGACCCCGCTTTACGTAGATCTGGGTAAGCTCTTCCTTTTCGAACTCAATGTTATCGCTTAACTCCTTGCGTTCGCGCGCAAGATCCGCCCGTTCAGTGTCGGATTGCGAGCTGACGGACACATATTCACCGGTGGCCATCGACATGGCTCCTGCGACCAACCCGGCAACGCCTGCAACCAGAACGGCACTTTTCGTTGAGGCTGCTGCGGCCACGCCGACAATCAAACTTGCTGTCGAGAGGATACCATCGTTGGCGCCGAGTACCGCAGCTCGCAGCCAGCCGATACGGTCTATAAGGTGATGCTCAGGGTGGAAATAGACGCGGGCCATCCGACATCCTGACTCAGCCCTTTGCTGCATGTTATAAGAAATGCGCGGGCGGATCTAAGGCGATAATTCACCCATGTGGATGTCCGCTTAGGGTCAAAAGCAGACATTTTGCGGCGCAATCGGCATGTCCGCCTTGCTCTCGAAAGCAGACATTCCGCCATCAAGAGAACTGTAGAGAAAGCCTATAGACGGAGCGGAATTCAACCCTCCGCCATGCCCGTTTCCCCTTTCAGGAACTAATCGTAATATCGAAATCCGATGACTTGTTGCTGAGGGGGCTCACATGACGTCGCCAATCACTCACAGTAGCCGCCGGCGGTTTCTTCAATACCTTGCGGCAAGCCCACTCGTTGCCGCGGGCTCGATTGAGACCCACGGAGTTGAAACTTTGTCGAAGCTGCCCGACCCGATGATCTGGGCACCAAAGGTTGGTGAGCTGATCAAAGGCCCGAAGGAAGCGATCAATGTCTTCGATTTTGAGCCCGTCGCACGCAAAAACGTGCCGCCCGCACATTTTGGCTACATGGCCTCTGGGATCGACGACGAAGTTACTCTAAGAGCCAATCGAGAGGGCTTCCTGAAATTCCAGCTGCGTCCTCGGCGACTGAACGATGTTTCGAAAATCGATATGGGCGTCGAGTTATTTGGGGCGAAATACGATTCACCGATTATCGTATGTCCAACCGGCGGCAACAAATTCTTTCACCAAGACGGTGAGACTGCCGTCGCGAAGGCGGCGCGCGTCGGCAACCATCTGCAAATCCTTTCAACTGCCTCCAACGACTCGGTGGAGGACGTCACCAAGGCGCGCGGAGCTCCTGTCTGGTTCCAGCTATATGCATCACCGCAGTGGGAAGTTGCTCAGGCATTGATCAAGCGCGCGGAGGCAGCTGGTTGCCCGGTGCTTGCCGTTACGGTCGATCGCGTGGGCAGTCGCAACCAGGAAACGCTTTTCCGCCTTATGCGCGAGGACACGCGAGAGTGTTCCGGCTGTCACGACCGCGCCAGCTTTGCCAAACGATCGGTGCGGCGACACAACTATGATGGCATAGACCTGACCGTCATCACTGGAAGCGGAGAATCAAGCAACCTCACCTGGGAAACGGTGAAACGCATGCGTGATATCACCAAGATGAAGATTGTGCTCAAGGGCATTGTCACCCCAGAGGATGCCGAATTGGCTACGCAAAACGGGATAGATGGAATTCTTGTGTCCAACCACGGCGGGCGCGGCGAAGACAATGGGCGATCGACCATTGACGCGCTGCCGGAGATTATTGCGGCAGTAAACGGTCGTATGATCGTGATTGTTGATAGCGGATTCCGACGCGGGACGGACGTAGTCAAGGCGCTCGCTATGGGCGCGCACGCGGTTGGTATTGGGCGACCTTATCTCTGGGGTCTTGGTGCTTTTGGCCAAGAAGGCGTTGAGCGTGTGCTCGAACTGTTACGCATTGAAACGCGCGCGGCCATGCAGCAATGTGGAGTGCGCTCGGTTAAGGAGCTCAACCCCAGTTTTGTACGCCGAGTGACTTGAACAATTAGGACGATCGGGCACCGCAGACGCAATGTCCGCTGGAAGAACGCTCGCTAAAGGAAACCCGTTTCACGAAAAAGGAAACCCGTTTCACGAAGCTGGCGTGACGATTTCCAGATTGACGCTGTTTCCTTCCTTCGCTGACCTTGGGGCCAAAAGCCGCCATAACGTCCTATTCAATAATCTCGTCGGCACGGGCCAGAAGGGACGACGGGATGGAAATATTGATCGAGCGAGCCGTACGAAGATTTATTGCCAGTCGGATCTGAGTTGGCTCCTCAAATGGCAGCTCGGCAATTTTTGTACCTTTCAAGATGCGGTCAACGTAGGTGGCGGCTCGTTGGAAATTCTCGGGGGCTGCTGGCCCATAAGCTATTAGAGCGCCATTATGCACCTCGAAGGGCCACGCATGCATGCCGGGGAGGTTTCTAACCAAGCATTCATCAACAATAGTGCCGCCAAAGCGCACCGCTATACCCCCCGCCTCGATGAGTACGGCCGTCACCTTCTCCTTTTCGGCAATTGTGAAGGCGTGGCCAATGTCGACACCGGATGTCAGCGGCAACGAAATAAGCTCGATCCCGAGAGTGTCGGCAGCCTTCCTCACTTCTTCGCCGAATTTTTTCGTCATTGGATTTGGCGGTTCCCACAGATAGGCCACCTTGCGTACAGCAGGCACAAGTTCGCGCAACAGCTCAACTCTCTTTGCCGCTATCGAAGGGCTGGAAATTGTGAAGCCTGTAACATTACGATCCGGGCGTGACATGCTTGTGGTCAGCCCAAGCGTGACTGGATCTCCGACAACCGTCATTACGATCGGGATGGTCCGCGTCGCGGCTGCCAAAGCAACCGCCACTTCTGATGTCGAGCCGACAATAACATCAGGCTTTGTCGTGACTAGTTCCTGCGCGAGCCGAGGTAAACGACTGCTGTCGCCTTCTGCGCCTTGAATTTCATAGCTAATGTTGCGCCCTTCGGTGTAGCCGAGCTGGGCCAATTGATGGACAAGTTCGAAGTCATGCGCCGGAGGATTGGGCCCCGCCACAAGCATGCCGACACGCGATATTTTCTGCTGCGCGTAAACACTAATCGGCCATGTTACAGCGCCGCTACCCAAAAGCGTGATGAACTCGCGCCGTCGCATTGCCGGCCCCGAGGGTCAGGACAGGGCATCGTATCGATTCAGACGAGCCTCGTTAAGGGATGACAATGTCCACTCTGGGTCATTAGCCGACATTTGTAGTGCAAAACCGGATGTCCGCTTTACTCCCAAAAGCGGACATCAGTCGGCCGCGGCGCATGTCTCGCTTGGGCTTGCCCTCGCGTTACGCTGGCGGCACGTCGTCAGGCCTTTGCTCCACCGGGCGCGGTCCGCCTTTAAGCGGAAGAGGTTGGTCTCCGATCATCGCCTTGATCACCACGTTGCGAGCCGTTTCAGCGTCGATAGTGTGATGTGCAATCAGATCACGGCATTCCTCGACGATGATGTCGGCGTCTTGCATCATCTTCAGTTGTTTAAAGCGATCGACGCGATGTAGCCCCATGCTCTCGCCGAGAACCTCAAGGATATTGATGATCCGGAATGGCCAATCGCGCTCGTGGGCGCATAGCTCGCGATGATCGGAATGATATACGGCGACCAATGCATCAACGCCGGCATGGCGCGCGGCCTGAAGTTCATTGAGCTGCAGCTCGCGCTTGTAGGCAGGAAGCGCACCGACAGTGACGCTCTGCAGGCCAACCGCAGGCTGCTTTAGATCGACCAAGACTACTCCCGGGACAGCGCGGAGGATATCCGCCGCCGCTTCCATGATCCCGGCCACCCCAGGATGCCGGTGCAGTGCGGCTCGCAGCTCCACCCGTTTGTGCAGGTGCTGCTTCAATAAGTCGAGCCGATTTCTTAGGAATCGGATGAACGGCATCATCTCGAACGGCCGCGAACCATGTAGTTTCTCGAAGGTTGGCAAGGTCGTCTCGGTGAACTGCACGTAACAGCTGGGACACCAAGACAGAACCTTGCCGGACTTCGAGTGGGACAACTTCTCGACCGTGTTCGACCCCAAACGGCCGGACATTTCGACGTCGCCTGCGCGCAACTGCATGATGCCACAGCAGTGACTCGGCCCACCCATCACGTGATAGCTGATACCGAGTGCATCCATGATATCAAGCGCAAGCAACGCGATGTGCGGTGTCTTCAGCACGTTGCAGCCGGTGTAGAATATGAAATCTGGCGTCTCACTCGGCTTAGACACCGAGACGGTTTTTTGACCGAGCCGCTCCAGCACCTCATCATCGAGTTGCAGGCGGGAAAGCACACTCACGTCTTGGCTCATGCCGCGGAAATTCTGCACGCCCTTTCGGCGCCGATCCGGCAATTCATTCTTGGCCTTCGCAATGGCGACGCGCGCCATTGCAAGTAGGAACCGCGGATTGACGCCATAGTCGCACGCCTTGATGCATTCACCGCTGAGCATGCACGACGACGCCCATTTAATGGAGGCTTCGGGACCAGCACCGGCACGCGCGACGTCGAGAATACCACCCACGATTTCCTTGGGATTTGAATCGGAAATACCGGCCGGCCGAACGCTCGGACACACTTCGACGCACTTGCCGCACTTTGTGCACGCGCCGAGCATGTATTCGACCCGATCACTCAGTGCTGTCTCGAAAGAGACATCATTCATCGGCCGCGATCCTTTCGGCCATTATACTGGTTTCAAAACGCATAAACGGCAAGGCCGGTAACTGACTGCTTGGGTCAAAAGCAGACATTGCAATGCAACTAAAGGTGTCCGCTAAGGGCGTTCTCGTGTTCTGGACGATGGCTTTGCAAATATCGTTTGGGTAGCAATGGTTCCAAAAGGCAAAGCCGGACACGTCGCCTATGTGAGTGACTTTCTTGAAGAGGCAAAAGCGACAGGTTTGGTGAAGCACACTATTGATCAAGCTAACCTGCATGGCTTGCAGGTGGCTCCGTCTGGCAAGGCCAATTGAACGCGCAATGTCCGCTTTGGGTCAGAAGCGGACATGTGCAGTGCACTAGCGAATGTCGCCGCTCGCAAGGGTGGCCGTCGGGCGCCACCACTACGGCAACTCACGGCCGCTTACGGCAGGACGTCGCTATTTTGGAGCCGTGAGGGAACGGACAGGCGCGGCCCCACTTAAATGCGTGTTCGCCTTGTAAATCTCAGACGAACTTATGGACGCTTTTTAGTTGCTGCGCTGTTTTTGCGAATCCGTTCTTTGAGGCGCGCTATTGCCGCCTCGGCATGTTTTTTTGCGTCCGGGAGAGCTCCGTAGAAAGAGCCGACGAGCACAGGTCTTTCCTCGCGGCCTGCATATATGTGCCAGCGCCAAAATCCCTTTTTCTCCGCACCGCCCGATGAACCATAAAGCTCATAGTGCAATTCGTTTTTCTTTCGCATTCGTTTTTAGGTATTCAATTTTCGGCAGCAGACGGTTCGGTTTAGTCGGTTTAGAAACCTCGGGCCAAACTCTGTCTTGTCACTTTCGGCCAACAACTTGACTATTTTCGCCAAGGCCACCCTTGGCGACCGCCGCCGAATTGAACCCTGCGACCTGTCGTCGGGCGTTAAAGGCGGATGATCTAACCAATGACGACCGTGATGCTTGCGGGATGTGTTGCAAGGTCCTTGGATCGCTGAGCCGGGTCGTTTTAGTGAGTCATTGAAGTCTGTCTGTTTTTTGAGCAGATCGGCTGACTCACGGCTATCTAAGCGTGCCCAAAATCTAATCCGCGACGGTTCGAAGATGCATCACAGGCAACTCAATAGATGGCAGTTTGACGATGCGCAAATCGGTGGAATACGAAAGCGTTAGAACAACGACAACAATGAGATAAAGAAAAGCCCACTTTTCTTCCATCGACCGCCTCCAATGACTGTGCCTCGGCACGCATTCAGGTTGCAAAAAGCAGGCCATAAACACTGTCCGTTTTTCCCACCATCGCCTAAGAGGCAGAGCAATCTCGATGTCCGCTTGCCCTCAAAAGCAGACATGTGCAGTGCACTCGGCAATGTACGCTAAGGGTCAAAAGCGGACATTTGCGCTGCAACGGCCCATGTCCGCTTCGCCTCCGAAAGCGGACTTTCTCTCAACGGCAGAGCCGCCCCGGCGTGTGTACTATTATGAAGCCAGACGTTGTTGCAGCTGCTGATTGAGCCGGCTGCTCGGCTTTTGTACCGAGCGTTCCGCGACTAACGCGCGGGCGACCTTTTCATTTCGTGCGCGTAACGCGGCCTCCGTAACTGTGAGATGAACGAGATCACATTGGGCGAGGCTACCGCCGCAACGATGTGCAAGGTGGCGTACGCGCACCAGCAACTCGACGCAGCTTGTATAGTCACCGTGTGCAAAGGCGAGCAGCGCTTTGCAAAGCGGCTGTATAAGCGCATTCTCAGCGTACAACGCTGAGGCACCACGCGTTTCGACTTGCGAGCGCTCATCGAACATGCGCTGCGCCGCCGCTTGGCGACCCGTCGCGGCGAATGCCATCATAGCGTGCACGATATAAAACGGTCTCATGTCGGCCAGTGTTTGCGTTTCCCAACGATCGGCCAATGACCGCCAACGCTCGCCCACGCTGATATTTCGGAGATGCAGGCGCCAGAGCAGTGCCGAGGCGTCGGCGATTTTGGATGGTTCTGGCTCTTCCATATTCGCAATCTGGGCATCGTAAACGACGAGCGCGGAAGCCGGGTCATCCACGTCCAGGTGGAACAGCGCGCGGTGCCAGGCCAAGTGAACAGAAATGCTCGTGATATCCATCCATGCCGATTCGGTAGCCGCAAGGAATTCGAGCCCTTCTCGTGCACGTCCTTGCATCTCCATTACATGGGCGATGACATGAATAGCACCTGCATGTCTGGGGTCGAGCACCAGCGCCCGACGCGCTATTTTTTCAGCGCGGCGATATTGGCCGTTCTCTTCGAGCCCGAAAGCATACATCGCAAGCACACTTGCGTACCCCGACAGCGTCGGCTCCCATTCGGGTAATACCTCGGCGACTCGATCACGCAGCATGCGTCGCTGGCCCATCCGGAAGTCAAGCGCATGCGCAGCGACGAGCGCAAGAATGTCTCGCGGGCAGTCAATTACTATGGACCCATAACGTTCAACCGCGAGAGCGGGGTCGCCGTCGAGCCACGCGCGTGCCGCGGCCGCGTGACGGCTAGCGGGATCGTCAGTATTCGGGCACATTGTTTCGAGCGCTGTCACGCTTGCAACTAGTTTAGACCGTGCGGTGATATCGTCGGCACGCACAATGATGGCAGCACGCAGACAATGTCCGAGAATAAATTGGGGGTCGTTAGCAATAACGCGGTCAACATCGCGAGAGGCTGTCCCGCGATTCGCAAGCAAGTCCTCAAGTGCACGATCGCAGCGTCCTAGCGAATCTGTGCGGCCACCATCGTATTCTGCCTGGTGAAGCTCATAACGGCTTGTCGATTTATCGCGTGTCCATAAGTTCGCTAAAGCGCTCTCACCCTGATCGCCGGTTGTCGGGCAATATATCGCTTGGCCGCAGTTGTCGGTTCGAGGATGGTTGATCAGGCTCACCGTTTGCTTAGAAGTCATGACTGCTTTCTTTCAGTAAAATCGCTGGTTCTCGCCGCGCGCATGAGTTCATGCCAGTGTGCTTGTTGGGCTGATTTTTATTTCGATCTCGTCGCGGTCGCGGCCGCACGGCTCAAATATTGGCGTGCTTTTTCGTGCGCGATTTCCAGCAGCCTTTCATGCCATTCGCCTAGATCCTGATAATTTTTTCGCCAAACGAAGGGTACATTTTCGTTCACTTGCTCCTCCTATTTACATTCCGATGGCGGGACCGTGCGTGCGCCAAGCGAATAGGCGTGTGCTTCAAGCAGCACGACGGTGCTGATTGTCAGGCCGATTTGCGACTGTCTTCCGCACTGCCAAGCGACCGTTGCGCACAGCGTGTTCGATCTCGGCCCGGCGCAGACCGATGTCTGAAAGAAGCCGATCGTCAAATTGCTGGAGCGTCCGTGCGGCATTCCACAAATACAGCTCGTGAGCCGCGCCGCGTGCGAGCTTGGCAGAATATCGCGCAAAGCCACTGAGCAAGATCGCGACATAGATCACAGCACTGTGCAGAGAGGACGCCACGAGTGCGGAGCGCTCCTGGCGTGCCCAACACACGAGCTCGTAGGATGACATGGGCTCGATTGAGTTGACTTGTCGGGCCATAATCGAAATCCTTCAGGTCGTAAGAAGTTTTTGGATGCCTTCGTTCATGTGATTGAATTGCCAGAAGCAGCCCTGAAAGACTTTGGCTAACGCTTGATTTGCCCTTGAGAAGGGCTTGATTTTTCCTGAGACGCCTATGCGTATTTGCACTTAGGTATAGTTTTTGTCCCCTCGTCCGATACCAAAGTATTCTGTCGCACGGACATCGAGCGTTTGCCTTGCTAGCTTGAGCGGGTGAGACAATCCATTAAAGAAAGCCAAGGAGAAGGCTGCAGAAAAAACAATCAGCGGCGTGCGAAATAGACCCGGCCCTCGACCGGCATGAAGTTGATGACGGAGCGGTGCTGCGCCGCAAATGACTCGATGTTTCTTCTCCCGTCCCGGTCCGTTTCACCGAACGCGTATTGCGCGCCCTCGGTCGAGAACAAGATGCGCGCCTCGTCAAACGTGATCCACCCCCGCTCGTCCGGTGGCAATCCCGATAAGGAGCGGGCAAGCGCGGCCTCTGCTGTTCCGTCGAGTTTCCTGTCACCCGACGGAACAGCGGCGTCTGCCCCAAATAGCCATCTGATGAAACTCACTAATCCCATTCTAAAAGTTTCCTGTTGCCCAGGTGCAGCGAGCGGCAGCCAAGAGACATGATGAAATCGCCTCGCCTCATCATTGCCCGAGGCTAAGGAGCAACATCGTAGCGGCGATGATTGCCGCGAACGGAGCCGTGAATGTCCGCTTTGGCCAAAAGCGGACATCGCCACTTCACTCAATTATCTCGTCCGCACGCGCCAGGAACGAAGGCGATAGGCTCAGGCCGAGACCGGCGCCGACAGCGGACATGTGCGGTGAGCGCATCAGCACACAGACGGTGTTCGATATTCTGGAGGTCCCGCACTGCCGGCTCCTGCCGTCGTCTGTCCAAGTTAATGCGGGAGCTGCGGCGGAGCCACGCCGGGTGGATTTCTCGATCAAGTCCGTGGATATGCCAGAGACACCACTCGGCAGACGGTGATGTAGCCCAACCTGAACTAAAAAACCATCCTCCTGTTGAGCGCGCGGGCGAGATTGCACGACCCCTTCCCTCAAACGATAACACCACTTCACGGTTTGCTCGCGCGAGGTACCCGTCATTTTGATGGTGTGATGGTGTGATTGTTTTCCAACGGGAACTTCACCAGGTTGTCGCGGTGGCGACCTATTGTGGCCGAAATCGAATGCTAACCGATCTGCCAATATGCCTAGCAAAATGCGATTACGTGCCCGCTGGCTTGTGGTGGCGGCTGTTCTGACGTTAGCCCAGTCGGCCAGCGTGGCAGTGCAAGCCCAGTTTTTCTGGAACTGGAATCAGCAGGATCAGCACAGCAGGCAACGGTCCCGGCCGCAGTCCGGCGGCCTTTTCGATTGGTTCGGCGGCGGCCTATTCAATTCGCGACCCCACGACGACGATTCCTACAGTCCGCCGCGCCCTCGGCAACAACAGCCAAATCTACACACGCAACAAGAGCCAAGCGAAAGCTCGCGTGCGCCGCCGCCGAAAAAAACGGAGGCGAAAGACGAGCAGACCGGACCTACGACTTCGATCGTGGTGATGGGCGACGATATGGCCGACTGGCTTGGCTATGGCCTCGAAG
>Ga0182036_10001173_pt1 | contig 12202 bp, 8 predicted proteins | sample sta12Cox44000080_FD_125966 | JGI IMG/M metagenome (GOLD analysis project Ga0182036, IMG submission 125966) | Lab enrichment of tropical soil microbial communities from Luquillo Experimental Forest, Puerto Rico - statoxic.12C.oxic.44.000.080 | ecosystem: Environmental > Terrestrial > Soil >...
CCCATCATCGACGCCGTTTCAAGTTGCAGGTCGAGCCGGCTATCAGCGATGTCGATGCCAGACAGGACGGGAACACCCTAAGACTCCGGCATTCTGGCGACTTGCATTTCAGGTCTCGCCGGAAGCAGCTTCGGCTTGGTCGGATCGCCTATACATATACTATCGACGCTCGGTCGATGTTGATCGATGTCGAGGTCACCCTCGAAATCGAGCCCGGCGTGTCAGTAACCGACGTAGTGCTGACCATCGGGCATGACCAACTCGGTCGGATGCGCTACCGAACGATTGTCGCCGATATTGGGCCGACGGCAGAACCGCTTTATCGGGCCGGGATACCGGGCCGGCGGCTGCTCAAAGCGGCGGGCGCTTCATATTACCTGATCAGACAACCACACATTTCCGGGGATTGCTTTGCCATCCACTCGATCTCACGCAACCCGACACGATTAACTGATATCGAAACTATGGTGCAGCGCTGGGGAAGGTTACGTTTGGCGGTCGCCCGCTATTCCTTTCCCGGTTCACAGTGCGGCGCCAGGCTTGTTGTCGGTGAGCGCAAGCTGCTCACCGGCGGCGGTTTTTACGATCGGATAGCCGACTACGCGGCCTTGATGCAGAGCGAGGCTTCGGCAGAGTCGGAACAACACGCTGTTCGGGACCTCAGCACCTCCTACGACTATGGATCCAAGATAAATGCTTTTGCCAAATGCTTCGCTGTGTGCAAAGCAGGAGAAGCCGCCGCGGACCCAGAGGGTCTAGATGTATTGCGCTCATTATTCGACGAATATCTCAAATATTATTGTGAATTATTTCTAAATGTTCATGAAAAACAACGAAACTCAATTTTTTCCCGAGACCTTTCGTTTGTCATACTTGGTGTGGTGACGATGTATCGGGCTACCAATGCCGCCTATTATCTCCGACTCCTCGCGAGGCTCTGCAATGTGCTGCTAGAGTTCGAAGTGCGTTCCCATAACATCAAGGGAGACCCCGCTTCCGGCTTCCTGATGAGGATGACCAGCCCCCGAGTTGCCTACGTCGACTGCCAAAGCGCGGCGCTCCTCGCGTTGACCCAGGCAGCCAGTTATCTCGAGGATCCTCAGCTGGTGGCAGCAATCGAGCGCGGCCTCGCGAGCTATAGTGTGGAGACCTGTACGGTCCCTGCCGGCCATCCCTACGATATCGACACGGTCTCGACCAGCATGGTCGATCGGCTCGGCAGGCGCCGTACCGAGAATGCGTTTTGGAATTTCAAAGTTGGGATGACCTTGCGGTTTTTCGCTGCGCTGCGCCGATCTTCTCATCCAGCGTTGCAATCGATCGTCGTACGATACCGTGAGAGAATGGACCTATTCGAGATTGTCCTTCGCAACCAACTCGAGAGATCGATCACTCGGGCGGAAGATGGTATCGAAATCCGTACCGCCGTATCTGCCGGAGAGACCAATTCAGAAACGCAACCATGGGTAATGCTTGGACTATTTGGGCATCCGTACGATTGAGACGCTCCTCGCTGGCGCAGCACCGGGCTCGAAATTACGGTAGGGCATGAGACATGGCGCGTGGCGGCACTCCAAATTGACCTAAAAGCGCAGTGTGCACCGCGGCGGCAATCATCTCAGAGGATCGCCGATTGTCGGCTCGGCGCAGCACAAAAAGGCTACGACGCCCTCCAGCCTGCTCAAAGAACGTAGCAAGATCCTGATGGATGGCATGCTCGACCGTCGTATCGCGGACGAGCCCGTGGTCACGGAATTTCCGCTCCCACCAATGTGTGCTTGCCCATACTAAGTGGCCGTGCACCGGCCAGCCTTTCTCGTCGCAAGGCCAGTGGCGCCAATACGATCTTTCCCCGACGGTCAGCCACTCTTCGAGATAGGGTTCTTCAAATAATCCAAAGATAGGATCCTGCCCCCACATTGGAGAATTCAAATACAAATATCCGTCCTCGTCGAGAATCGATAGAATTTTCTCGATATATCGATCGAGTCGTAATGGGCTGACGTGTTCGAGCACGTCCATACACAGGACGACATCAAACTGGCGCTCGATATCCAGCGCGAGAAGGTCACCAAACATCATCGCTTCGCGGATGTTGGGATGAGCGAATGCGAACGCGAGATGGCTAATCTCTGCTCCAAGAACGCTGACGCCGGCATCGGCCAGGAGACTTATCACAGAGCCGGTGAAGCACCCCAGCTCGAAGCAGCTGCGTGCCCCTAGGCCATGCACGATGGCGGCCGTAATCTCCTTATCGTAATCTATCGTCGGGCTCCATACGCCGAACCGGTCGTAAAAGCGATGCTGATCGATCAGTGACGCCATCAGAGAGACGTCGGCATCAGTGCGAGCTACATACACTGTCATCGGTGCCCCGCGGACCAACTGCGTTTGATATCTGCCCGGTATCGAGGCTCTGAGGTCGGGCACTGGTGCCGGCGGTACCAAAGATTGGGTGAACCGCGAGCGAAACTCGGGCGAAGCGACGAAGCTGCGGAAGACGTGCTCGAGGGACTGCTCAGCGCGCAGGCGGTCGACGTTATCTTCGAAACCCGCGACGTCGGGTTCCCGATCGAGGATCCCGCGATAGAGCGCGGTGACAACATGCTCCGGAGAAAATCCCCCACTACGCCCGAACCGCGAGCTGACCCTGCCAATAAGAAATTTGGCCTCGCCAGATAATATCCTGCGCGCCCGGCGGACGACCTGCCTCCCCTGTGCCAGCGAAATCTTAGCTTTCGCATATAGATAGTTATCCAACGCCATTACGGTTCCTTGACTTACCTAACCGCAGATTTTGCGCTATTCGACGCATGCTGTGGAGCCGGATAGAATTGCCAGGGTGGATAACATGGCTTGTCGCAACGCTCAAGTAAGTCTCTGCGAGGTGGAGGAGTCCGCGGGCTTGGGTGGCCTAAGCCGGCTCGTGTTGTGGACCGAGGCTATGCGTGCTATGCCCGAAGCGTGGTTCCGATCTTTTCCTATCCTGTATGCCATCGATAACAACAGATGCCGTTTCTGCGGCGAAATTTCTGGTTCGCCATATGTATCGGCCGATCGGCTTGGCAACAGATGCGGGATGCTTTGCTGTCGCTGAGACGGAATATCCATTTGGGGGCGACACCTGGTTCTGGACTGACGACAACGCGAAAGTCCTCGAATTGCTCGTCCAACCGGAACTCGCCGCTCACTATTCGGAAGAAGCCGGGGAGATTTTCAAATTCGTGCAACAGATGTGTCGGGGCCCGTTCATGTTCCGACGGGTTAGCACCCCAAGACTAGAGCTCGTCGGTCAGCGCGGCCCGTCTGCCAGCTACTATCACTCGCTGATGCATCTCCAGTGCGACTTACCGCACGGCGCCGTCATTGCGGGCATCCGCTTCCATGATAACAGAACAGCCGATAACTTACTGCTGCGGGGAAACTCTGTAGAGTTCACCTATCGTGAAAATTGTTATACCTTGAATGTGGAAGAAGCAATTACCGACGTTCATCAAGAACAGAAGGGATATACTTTATCCTTGCAACATTCTGGCGAACTGTATTTTAAATATCGCTGGCGAGTGCTTCGACTTGGTCGAATCGCTTACACCTACACAATTGATGCGCGCTCTATGTTGATCAACTGTCAGGTCGTGCTCGATGTTAATCCGGCCACGAGTGTCACCGACGTGGTGCTTACGGTAGGACATGATCGCCTTAGCCATGGTTCCGGTGGCGTGCACTACAGCACCATTTTCGTCGACGGTCTCGGGCGGGAAACAGCACAATTCATCGCGGGCCAACCTGCCACTGGTTTCGTTCCCACAGTTGGCGCCACCTACTACTCGATCGCCCAAGACGAAATCGCTGGCTTCGCACTTGCCGTGCATTCCGCACCACGGGAACCCAACCGGTTCTCCGGCATCGAATTACTGGTGCAGGAGCGTGGGAGGCTGCATTTCGCTCGGGCGCGCTATCGCTTTGACGGGCCATGTCGCGGTGCTCGTCTTGTCGTTGCCGAAGATAAAATGCTGACCGCAGGAGGCTTCTATAACCGGATTGACGATTATGCGGATCTGATGCGAACCGCTCTGGCGATGAAATCGGCTCAGGAATGCGCCCTTGATTTCAGCGTTTCATATGATTATGGCGCGGAACTTAATGCGTTTTCACAATATTTTGCGGCATTGAGTCGTTGCAACTGTTCTTCACAGATGCGCAAAGAATTACAATCTATGTTCGACGACTACCTTAGTATCTATTTTGAGCTTTTTGTTGAGGGTCACAATCACAAAAGAAATACGATCTTTTCTCGCCAACTTGCCTTCGTTGTCCTTGGGCTGGTTACAATGCATCGGACAACTGGAGATAAAGCTTATCTCAGCCGGTTATCACAGTCGTGCGAGGTGCTACTCGATTTCGAAAAGCGTTTCGAGGACATTGCCGGCGCTCCCGTATCGGCGTTTATGATGGGGGCTCACAGTCAGCGATTCGTTTTTATCGATTGTCACAGCGCAGCGCTGCTCGCCTTGACACAAGCCGCCCAATATGTCAACGACGGGCGGCTGGTCGCAGCTATCGACCGCGGGCTTGGAAGCTACTGCATCGAGACCACAAAAATAGATTGGATCGATGGTCCGCACAAGGTCGATGCTGTTGCCGCAAGCTGGGTCGCCGACGACGGAACCCGGCACACGAGCAATGGGTTCTGGAATTACCACGCCGGGCTGACGCTGCGCTTCTTCACCGCCTTACGGAACGCATCTGATCCGGCTCTGCAGGCAATCGTCGCCCGACACCATGAGCGAATGGAATTATTCGAGATTATCATGCGGCGGCAAATCCGGCGGTCAATCACCCGGCGGGACGACGCCGTTGAAATTCGAAGCTCCATTCTCTCTACCGAGACCAACTCTGAAACGCAGCCCTGGGCTACGCTCGGGCTTCTCGGCCAGCGTCGGTAATTAGCGGACTAGGGATTCGAAGACGTTTACAGAGGTCGGTGAGTACCCTCTCAGGTCGGGCGGATCTCAACGGCCTCGATCTGCGCCGTGAAGCCCGGGTCACAGATTAGGCGAACCTCGAGCTCGCGCAGTTCCCCGTCCGAGGCGAATTCCAACTTGGCGACCGGGTGACTGTCTAGCAGATGGGCCACTTCAATGACGCGCTGAGTCACCTGTCGAGTTCCGATCTCGACCGCGATGTCCATGATCGCGCGACCGACCCGTGGGGTGCCCGGGCGAAAATACACCTGGGCAACATAGCGCCCCGTTGGCAAAGTAATGTAGGGTCCATACAATGCGGTCCCGTGCCGCGCATTTTGCAAAGCAATCACGTCGCCAACGCGCACACCGACTTCGGTGCCAAGGATCGGATCTCCGGCAGCGAAACGAAACACCACAGCCTCGCGTAGTTGAGCCTCCCACACGTTTAACCAACCGGGAATGCCTGCCACATGTTTGTGGCCAAACCAACCATTTCGCGAGAGCGCCGCAGCAAAGTATCGGTCGTTGAAGCCCAACTCGAGACAGCCATGCTTACGGATCGTCCATAGGGATTGGCCATCAAGGCGAATGCCCCACGGATAGGGGAAATCAGGTTGTATAGGCTCGGCGCCGAAATAAATACGGCCTTTGGACGTAATAGTCTGGCGCAATGCACGGAGTAGGCGAATGTGGTCTGCAGCATGGTGAAAGGACTCGAAAAAGATCACTGCATCGAAGGGCTCACGGACCTCTTCGACCCATGTGAATTCTGCGTTTACGACGGTGATGGGCAAATTCTTTTGGGCCGCCCGCCGCTTAATCAGCTCGCAAAACCCCGGTTCAATATCCACAGTTGTGACCCGGTGGCCGGTTTCGGCGAGCAGAACCGTCGCGTTTCCCCAGCCGTGCCCAAGCTCGAGCACTCGCGACTGGGGAGCCAACGCTAAGCAACGGAACAGAAACCCGATAGCGATTAGATGATCGCCGACAGTTGAACAGCTACCTGTCGCATATGGGAAAGGCCGGTGCAAGGCTTGGGCTACGTCGATGTTGGTTATTTCGTTGGCAGTGGCGTAATCCCTGCCGGCTATATGCCGGTAAAGATCCATATGGAACTCGCGATATTCCGTGGAAAATGGATCGGCCGGCATCCGATCGGGGGGATCCATACGAAAGGTCTCGAAGACTGCGCGTAGCTGATCATCTGAGGTTCTTGCGGCACGATCGCATTCCAGTAGCTTTTCATCGAGCTCAGCGAGCGTTCTTATGATCTGCATGGTACTTCATGACAACATGAAAATGCCGAGAAATTCTTCAATGATTTTTCTATGATGCAGCTTAGTTAATCCAATTTCCACAGTGTTATTTGTGGCGACCATCGATCAATTTCTCGAAATCTTGCTGTTCATCCGACATTCCGTCCCGGACTAGTGCGGCAGGATCAAGAGGCACACTCTGGGTAGGCCGACAGCGCTATGTGGGCTGAGGCCAGGTTAATCACCATAAGGATGCGGCAAGTAGGGGCCACCCAATTGCTTATCATGACGGTCGGTGACGCACAAGGGGCCTGCGCTGTGGCCATACGTCCCCCGTTATCGCGAATTGGCGCAGTTTGAAGGAAAAGAATATTTTAGATGCCTACTATCTGTAGCCACGCGAACCATGGACCCAAGGAGACAAGATTGACCTTTCGCTCGCTATTCAGGTCGATTGCGTATTGGCGCGCCCATAAATCTCATCGACGTCCAAGCTTATCTGATCTAGCCAATCATCTCGACGCCATCGACGCACGCCTTTCTCGCTTGGAACAGCTTGCGCATGGTGGTAAATCTGTTTATGTTGGAGATGGTCGCGTTTTAACAAAGGTGAGCTTACGCCACTGGAATATCGCTTACCTCCTTGAATCGAACGATCTATTATTAGTGCCACATCTTATCGTTAACGGCTATCACGAAATCGACTTGACCAACTATTTTTTAAATAATCTTCGGAACCACAATAATTGCCTGGATGTTGGTGCTAATTTTGGATATTTTACTTGCATCATGGGAAGATGGGCGCCACAAGGCAAGACAATAGCGCTTGAGCCTGACCGGAGAGTTTTCGAGCTGTTGCGCGACAACATCTACATAAATTCGCTCGAAGGGGTCGCGTTTCCGCGCCTTGCCGCGGCGAGCGACGGCGAGGGCACCTTGACATTGCACCGCCGGATCACCCGGTCGGGCAATACCAGCATCGCCTGGATCCCCGACGATGTTCTCGCTGGGATGGGGGAACCGCCGTCCCAGGCATTCGAAGCGGCCTGTCTGCCGATTGACCGGCTATTGCCCTCGTTTGATGGTCGTATCGATTGCATAAAAATTGATGTCGAGGGGGCCGAGCCGCTGGTGGTGCGCGGCGCGCACGCGACCATCGCTCAAAACCCGCAAATCAAGATCGTCATGGAGTGGTCGCCGAGTCAGATCCGCGACGTCGGGTTCGATCCGAGCGCGTTCGTCGCCGAGCTTGGCCGACTGGGGCTGAGCCCGGCGGCTATCGCTACCGGTGGCGTCGGGCAGCCACTGACCTGGGATGCGCTGCTCGCGCTGCCGTACCATCCGGGCATTCTGCTGACCCGGCAGCCCTGACGATCGTGCAAACCGGAGCCGCCTTTTTGCTATTCACTCACGATCAACAGCGATTGGCGGATTGCCTCGAGGGTCATCTGCCGTGCGGTCTCGAAGCTGTGTTCGAACGCGAAACGCTGGCCTTCCCTGGCAATCTCGTATGCTCGGCGCGGATGCTCGCGACACCATTCGATTTGTGTAAGGAGGTCACTGAGGTCGGCACGAACCGGGACGAAATGCCGCCATTCGCTTAGTTCGCGGTAATACCACTGCTCGAACGGCGAGCCGACCTTGAGAACGCAAGCGCCCAGCAGCAATTTTTCGAAAAAACCCCAGGCGCTGGCGACGCCGTCGATGTCGATCAAATAGCGATAATTCGCGTGCTGAACCATCACAATGGGCGGACGGAAGATTTCCTCTTTCGTGAGATACTCGATCTGCTCCTCCGCCGGAAAGTTGAATCCCCAGATCGAACTGATCGCCGCGTCTGTCGCGGGCTGTCCACGCAAGGTCCGACAAAGCGCCACCCGCGGGATCTGCTCGATGCGTTCGACTCGCGAGCCATCGATCGCAACCTCGTTGTTCGTTGCCGAGCCTCGCCAGAAGACCACGTCCTGCCGCTCTTCCCATGGTGAAAGCATTTTGGCCGCGGCTGCTTCGCGGAGCGACCGGTACCCGCGGCTCAAGAAAAAGTAAGTGTCGGGCACCAGGCGCACTGCCGGCGCTTCGCCACGCAGCCGGCAATAGGCTACAGAGCCAATGTTGTGATGGATCCGGTCGTCGAATTGGATCACCAGTACGCGCCAGCCGCACGCCTCCGATAAACGAGGGACGCCGGTCAAATCTCCTAGCAGGCTCCGAAACATCGCGATGGTTGTCTCGATGCGCACGTGCGGCGTCGCAATGGCCGGAATGACGAAGCGGAGCCCACCGTCGTCCTGCACGGCGATGATCGTGCCATGGGGGGTCATAGCAGCTCAGAAGCAGTCAAACAATCCGGCCCGTGAAGCAAATCAGCTGCGGATCAACCATCGCCATCGCAAATCTGTGGACTACCCGCGCATACCGAACCCCATGCTGCAGGAATGATTGGTTGATGAAGCCGGGGTCATCGGTGCAGACGGCGATCTCCGGAAGGGGGTCTGGGGCGGGCTCTAGCGCGTCGAGCACGCGTCCGAATAGCTGACCTGAGGAGAGTACCATCAAATCGGGAAGTGACTTTCGCTGCGCCAGGTCTGCCAGGAGTTGGGGGAGGGTGCCGATGAAGCAGACTTCGCGGAGACCGCCTGTCGGAGGACCTCCCTCCTGACGCTCTGTTGCGTTGGGGAGCGCATTCATTCGTGGAGTCAACGCGAACTCCGGAAATGGGATCGGCCGCCCGTTCTTTAGCCACCGTCCCTGGTCAGACTGGGTGTCGGCCAAAGTGATCAATGAGCCGGACAGACCACATTCGGCGAGGAAGCTGCTGAGGCCGAACCCTTTGCCCGGTTGTTGGAAAGACAGCGCAATCGTCACCTCCGGCGAGCGCCATCGGAAGAGCGATCGCAGGCTGGCGGCCAGAAGCGTTTCCTCGGTTATCGTGAAGGAGCGCAGAGCAAAACCAAGGTGTCGACCATCCACACTAATTCCCGCATCCTTCGGGCAAAACGTGTTGCTGAATTCAAACTCGATCGACAAACCCTGGTCAACCAGTGGGTGCGGCAGCGACAGCATGATCGGCTGATCGCGGGCCATGGCCTCTCCCTTCACGATCTCCATCTCCAATTGGCCGCCGGCGAACACCCGTACCGACATCGCGCCCTCCGCTAGCATCCCGTCCAGCCGCAAATGCAAGCGCGTGCCCCGGTTAGTGGCAAGCGGGATAGCGAGCGACGCTCGAGGTCCGTCGCTCCAGGTGTGCTCGCTCTCCGGCCAGCTCCAGCCCTCGCCCAAAGCAAGCAAACCTGCTCCACCAGACGTCGTCGAATAGGTTCCGCCCACGGCAAACGAAAACATCTCTGTATTATTCGCGAACGACCCCCGCTCCACAAGGCGCAGGATCGCCAGAAGAGCCTTTCGGTAGCGGTCTTCGTGCGCTGCCGGGAAGTCGTCCAATTCGAATTTGAACCCTACTCGTCTCTGCAGGTAGTCCGCGGCCTTGTGCGGCTCGTAAAACAGGGTTTCGAGGTCGATGGTCGGGTATCTGGAGAGCAGGCGATCGACAAGCTGGATGGCGGCCGGCGCGCCGGCGGTCGCCCTGCGGCTGATACCCGGGAGAACGTCCTTCAGGATCAGCAGGGCAGGCCGCAGATAGAGCACATCGCATTTTTCCAGCTCCCAGAGCCACCGATCAAGCTCCGCAACGATAATCGTGGAGGCAGGCTGATTACCGACTAGCCGCCTCAGCGCTTCCGATGATGAGACGCGGACGATTCGGAACTGCAGTGGCCGCTCGCCATTGCTGCGGCGGCGCCGCGATGAGGTGACCAGAATTTCATAGAACCAATCCGCCGATACTGGCTCCAAGGCGACGATCACGATCGGCCGACGGCGTTTGGCGGCGGCGCGCTGCCCACGCGACAGCGCAAGCCGCCATGCCCACCCCAGCCTGACGAGCAGCCACAAACCCGGGCGCCGCGCCAATATCGTAAACCGACAAAGCCGGAACCAAACACGATAAATTGGGCACAGGCGAACGGGAGATGAGCTTGAGGCAGCTGTTGACGGAGCGTCCTCTGAGCTCCTCACAACCCCCTGCCAGAAAGGGCGGCAGCGTCAAAGGGCTCGGCTTTTTCTGCCATGCCGGAAAACCCTGCTTTAGGCCGTACAGCGTCCTGGATTGAACATCGCCAGCCGCCGCCTTACCGAACAAATCCCTGCTCTGGCCTGATCCAATCTGCTCACAGGATGCCGAGGGAACGCCGAAATTCCCGTATCATGGTCATCCGCCGTGCGCAAGTGGGATTTCGCAGCGATAGTACTCCTTTCGCCACCCATCAATCCAGATTTTCTGCGTGACGGTCGGTGCTCGACAATCAAATGTTCGGACCGTAGATATCGAGGTGCGGGGTCTTCAATTAGGAGCGGATGTGATCCTCTTTTCCCTTGGCCTCCCCGGCCGCCTCGCGGCATGGTGCGATGCCGTTCTGGCCTGCCTCGCGAGCCGCTTAGGTGGCAAGGTGACCGTCATCACTTGCCCGTCTCTAGCCGACATGTTCGGCTACCATGAGGTTGCACCCGTGCTCGATCAAGTTGCTCTCTCCCTGATCGACGCCGACGCTACACATCTGGTCGTCGGCGCAAGGCAACCAGACGAACGCCTGCGTGCAGCTCTCGTCGCGATGAAGGCGCGCTTCGTCGTAGCACTGGGTGATCCCCGGTCTGCTGTGGCCGATCTCGTGGGCAGTGCCAACGGCGATTTGAGGACGGTCACACGAGCGATCGCCAACAGCTGTCCATTTGTGATGCGGTGTGCATCTTCGCCCGGAGCCATCACGATTCGTGGGTATCAGGCTGGAATCGATGCCGTGGAAGCTGTTATGGCCATCGCACGCCACTTCGAGCTTACCCTATACGACGGTGAGGCGCAGCGCATCGTCGACGAATTGGCGGCACGCGGTCTCCGCTACGCAGCGGCACCCTGCGAAGATCCCATAACCACGCACAAGTTGGTCGAGGGCGCGCTGACGGCCTATGCGGAGTGGTTTGCCGGCGGCGATTTGGCCCGGATTATCTGGCCGCGCGAACTTTTCAACGCCGATTCTAGTAGCGGGCTGATCCATGCCCTCGACGTAAGCGGCGGCACTCGGATCCTGATCTACGGACCGTACATCCATCTTCCCGCGGGCTCGTGGATGGCACGGGTGATTCTGGGGTTCTCACCGGAGGCCGCCGGCCACAGTTTTTATGTCGATGCCTATTCGGGAGGGCAGCGCGCGCTTGCTCATCGCAGCTTTCAACCGATGAAAGCCGGTGTTTACACGCTAGACATCGATTTCTCGCTGGACGAACCAAGCGGTCTCGGCCTTGAGATTCGTGTGTTCGTTTCGAGTGACAATGCTCGGGGACAACTTGCGTTTGGCCACGTCATCCTCCGGCCCCTTGCGATGCGCCAGTCCGATGCGGTCACCGGATCGCTGGATGATTTCAGGGCGGCACTCGACCTCTAGCATCTGATCGGCCGCCCACCACCGCAGCCAACGGCCGACCGCGACGTGGTCGACATCCCGATGCGGAGTTGCGTAGATATAGCAACTAGCGCAGAGCTGGGTGAGCCGAGTACATGCTCTATTTCGTCATCGGGCTACCGGGTCGCTTCACGGAATGGTGCGATGCGGCGACCGCGGAAATCGTCCGCCGGGCGTTAGGGCCTACCGAGTTGGTCCGCGCCGATACGCTGGAGGAAATTTCGCTTTGGATGATCCGCACCGGCGCGTCAAGGGGCGTAGTGGCTTCGCGGCAACCCGGCGGTCGCCTTCGCTCTGCTCTCGTCGAAGCCAGTCGAACCTTCCTCGTTGTGGTCGAAGAGCCACGGACGGCTCTCGCAGAAGCGGCTCAGAAACAACCGAACGACGTGGCCGCCGCGGCGCAGTTGGTGGCAAGCAGCTGCGCTGGGATCACGCGCTATGTTTCGTCTCCCGGAGCGCTCGC
>Ga0182036_10001175_pt1 | contig 12186 bp, 8 predicted proteins | sample sta12Cox44000080_FD_125966 | JGI IMG/M metagenome (GOLD analysis project Ga0182036, IMG submission 125966) | Lab enrichment of tropical soil microbial communities from Luquillo Experimental Forest, Puerto Rico - statoxic.12C.oxic.44.000.080 | ecosystem: Environmental > Terrestrial > Soil >...
GCTCTTGACCGGTCGCAAGATCGCGCCGCTGTTTTTCAAGCTCGCCGCCCGCAATCTTTTTCACGACCGGCTGCGCCTTGCCGCCACCATCGCCGGAATCGTCTTTTCAATGGTGCTGGTGACCGTGCAAATGGGGCTGTTTGTCAGTTTCCGCACTATGGTTACAACCATGATCGACCACGCGCCGGCCGATCTGTGGATCATGCCGCGCGGCACCAAATGCTTCGAGGATCCGGCGCTACTCGACGAGCGCGAACGGTTTCGCGCGCTGTCGGTCCCTGGCGTAGCCGAAGCGGTGCCCGTGCTGGTGAGCTTTGCGCAGTGGCACATTCCGAGCGGCGGGACGACGCCGGTGCTGCTGATCGGTTCGGATCGCAATGAGCTCGGCCTGCAGCCCTGGAACATCGTCGACGGCGATTTGTACGATCTGGCGATTCCTGACGCTATAGCGGTCGATCGGTCCTACTTTGAGCGGCTTGGGACCAGCGGGCTCGGCGACACCGTCGAGATCAGGGACCTGAAGGCGAAGATCCGCTTGGTAACTCAGGGAATTCGCTCATTCACGACCACCCCCTATGTCTTCACGCCGCTTGATCGGGCACGGAGCTATGCCGCCATCTCCTCAAACAAAGCCACTTATCTGCTGGTGCGTTTGCAAACCGGAGCGAATGCCGAAAGCGTGCGAACGCATCTGAACCAAACGCTTGCCAAAGCCGAAGCTTTGACGCCGGATGCGTTTCGCAGCCGCAGCCGCTCGTTCTGGCTGTTTGGAACCGGCGCCGGCGCGGCGCTATTCGCCGGCGCCCTCCTCGGCATGATCGTCGGCATCGTCATTGTCGCCCAGACGCTCTATGCCAGCACCAAGGAATTCTCCAACGAATTCGCGACGCTGCGCGCGATCGGCTCATCCAGCCAGTACATCTACGCTGTCATTATTATCCAGGCGCTCCTGAGCGCAGCCATTGGCTTTAGCGTAGCTGCCGCAATCGGCAAGGTCGTCGTCAAAACCACAGCAGATACCGCTCTCCCCGTGCTTATTCCTGCTGGCCTGATGATAAGCCTGTTCTTGTTGACCGTGGCGATGTGCGTGGTTTCGGCGATCGCAGCCATCGTCCACATCGTGCGCACGGATCCTGCAGTGGTGTTCACCCGATGAGCGATCCAGTGGTGGAAGCGACCGACGTCGTGAAATTTCTTGGCCAGGGCGCCGGAAGGGTGCGGGCACTGCGGGGTGTGAGCCTATCGCTCAACGGTGGAGAGCTTGTGCTGCTGATGGGACCTTCCGGCAGCGGCAAGACAACGCTGTTGTCCGTGCTTGGCTGCATGCTTTCGCCAAATATGGGGTCCGTCCGCGTCTGTGGCCGTGCCACCGCGGGGCTCGCGCCGGAACAATTGGCGGCGTTGCGGCGCGACCATATCGGGTTTGTCTTTCAGTCCTATCATCTGTTTCCGACGCTGACCGCGATGGATAACGTTCGCCTTGCTCTGGATGTGCGTGGCGATTATTCGCGGCGCGTTATCGAGCGGGCGAAAGAGGCGCTGGCGACCGTCGGGCTCTCGCACAAGACCCGTTCCTATCCGCTCCAACTGTCGAGCGGCGAGCAGCAGCGTGTCGCAATCGCCCGCGCAATCATCGGCGACGCGGCGGCAATTCTGGCCGACGAGCCGACTGCCGCACTCGACAGCGAGAACGGGTATGCTGTGATGTCGATCCTGGCCAACATTGCGAGGCAGGGGACGCGCGGCGTGCTCGTGGTTACGCATGATCCCCGGATTTTGCCTTTTGCCGACCGCATCATTCACATCGAGGATGGGCGCATTGTTCGCGGAACCGGCAATGGTGGCACATCCGCACAGCTATGACTCTGCCGGAAAGGACAATGATCGTGACGACAAAGCGGGACTTATCGGCCGCACTTTATTGGTGCGCCATCCTGATCCTGATCTGGGCCATGCAGCTGCCAGTCAAAGCGCAAAGCCGAGTCGACGGTAAGGAAGCGGGTCAGGTGTGGGCGGCCGTTGCGCCGGGTGTCGTCGAGCCAAGGTCGGGACAAATCAAGATCGCGGCGTCGATCGTCGGCCGCGTCAGCGAGGTCCTGGTCAAAATCAACGACAAAGTGGCGACCGATGAACCGCTCCTTCGGCTCGACGACGAAGACACCAGGGGGCGCGTAGCATCGGCGCAAGCCCAAGTCGCTATGCGCGCAAAGGCGCGCAACGAAAAGTCCGCCGGGAAAGCAGCCAACCGCCGCGATGCCGAGGACGCCGTGGCCGATGCCGAAGCCGCAGTGGTGGACGCACGTAACACGTTCGACAAAGCCGTCCACGCCAAGCGAAGCGGCAACGGTTCTGACGCGACTGTTACCACCGCGCGCACCGCATGGATGCGCGCGCAGGACAATCTAGAACGGGAGCGTTCACAGCTTCGCAAGGTCGAGGGACAATCCGGAACGCCGTTGCCGACACAACTCGAAGGTCAACTAAATGTTGCCAGGACCGAACTTCGGGTCGCGCTCGCGGAGCTCGAAAAATTGACAATTCGTGCGCCGATCGCGGGCACGGTGCTAAAAGTCGATGTGAAAGCCGGTGAAGTGGCTGCGCCATCATTGCCGCAACCACTGTTGCTCTTGGGCGATCTGTCGCAATTGCGGGTGCGCGCCGAGCTCGACGAGCACAATACCGGCAAGATCAAGGTCGGCGAGGCGGTGATAGTCCGCGCCGAAGCTTTTCCGGGCCAGACCTTCGCCGGCAAAGTGACCGTCATTGCGCCGCTGGTCCAACCTGCGCGGCTTGCTTCACCCGGATCGCGCAATCTCACTGATTTCAGCATTAACGAAGTGATGGTGGATTTGAACGAACCCAGCCCGCTGATCGCCGGAATGAACGTTGATGTGTACTTCGGATCGAAATGAACAAGCCGGCAGACGCTTGGCTCCTTCGAAAAGATCTAGAAGAACCACCGTGTTGTAAGTTTAATACGATCTTCGCACCGCAACAGAACCGGCGAGTTGACGTCCGCTTTGGGTCAAAAGTGGACATGGACGTGAGCTGAGACAATGTCCGCCTTACCCCCAAAAGCGGACATTGGCGAACATGGCGCTTTTGATCCAGGTCAGCAAATGGTGGGGGATTAGGCCGCAACCTTGTTCTTGATTGCACCAATGATCGCCGTGAGTAGCCCCGCCGGCCCCACCGGCGATTAGCTGTGAGACAACGCCGCCAACGCTCAGATGGCCTGTCTCCGCTGCGGCCACGACCGATGGCAGCGCTAACGTAACGATCTGGCCGAGCACCCGCCTCCGACTAAGCCGGAAATAATGTTACCGATCGTACCGAGATCAAAGTTAGGCGACGCCTTACCTGCGCCAAGTCCACCAAGCGCTCCTGCAATGAGGTTTATCAAAATTTGTACCATGTTGATTCTCCCTGTGTGACCCGCGAGGGCTTTATCTCGCTTCGACTGGCGCCGCGCATAAAGCACCGCGTCTAGTCTACTCCAACCTCAGCGGTCACCTTTGGCGATAAAGATAAATGTCGTGCGATCTACGCACCTATGCACAGCTTATCCTCAATAAAGGTCCGTGGGGGTGGGCGAACGGGAGCCAGCATTTGTTCCGACGGCACGACCATTCAGGCTTGTTATAGTATGTGCCAGTCGCGAACGAAACATTTTCACTGCGAAAGCAGCTTCAATACGCAGACCAAAAGAAGAGCACCGATGTAAAATACCTTCGAACCAACGTAAGCCACCTGACCATCAACGAAATGTGGAGCGGCATTACGATCAATATAAAATACGCATCGGTCGATCGTTGCTGCTCGGCCTCGAAGCGTTGGTTGCGGCCGACATAGTAAAAACTATAGCGATCGAGCTTACTTTCACTAGCCTCGGCCTTCTCGCTGGGCTGGTTATTGTGCGAACCTTCCTGGGGCTGCGAACCATGGTAGCAAATCATAATCGCCTTCTGCCCAATGGTATTCGATGGCTACATCGCGACCATCCACAAAGCCCGTTTGATTCAGCTCATCTTGAAACGCCGCGACCATTGGCGCGTACGCGCTGGGTGACGCGCTGTTGAGAAAACCAATGAGTGGCTTTACGGGTTGCTGTGCCCGAGTAGTGAGCGGCCACACGCCGCAGCGGCGCTGCCGAAAACTGGAATGAATTCCCGTCGCCTCATGGCTTTTACTCGCGCCGAGGACTACATCGGGCGGAAAACAAAGTATCACATTTTTGGACTGAGAATTGTGCCGCCGGTTACACCCGAGCGAGCCACTGCCACGTCCGGTTTGGGTCATAAGCGGACATCGCGTCACGTCCGCTCAATGTCCGCTTTCCGAAAGCAGACATTGATTAGCGCATTGTACCCTCGACGATGAATGACCTTGACTTCGCTACTCTTGTGCGCAGCGCGGTAGTATTTTTCATACTATCACTAAAGTTTTTTGCCTTCGTCATACTATCGAAAGCAATCAAAGCGAAAAACTTCGGCGCGCTTCCATCAAGAGCGGTTACATTTTCTGTACGCGCGAAATAGCGACCGTCCTCAGATTGGACTTCCACGACGGTAGCGTCGGCCGTTTGGCGTAGAGCCTCAAAGCCATTGGCATCGGTTATCTCGTCAACCTCAACCACAACATAAACTGGCGGCGTAGTGGTGCGAGCGTCTAGACCCCGAATTGCAACGGCGCCAAATCCTAATCCGATGGTAACTGCCAACGGTAATGCGTAATGAGTTTTCACAGTTTCCTCCCATTTACCGCCGTTGTGCCGACAGTGCTCAGGCTACCACGCACTTGAGGCGCCAGTCTCAAAATCAGAACCACTGGAGGTAAAAGGCTCACTGTCCGCTCATAGGGACAATCTAAGAACCTACCTTTGCGCCGCGACACCTGTGTCCGCCTTGGGCCAGGAACGGACATACTGAGGGCGATTGGTCGAGCTACTTCTTTTCAATGAGCGTGGAAAACTTGACCGAACCGTCGTTCAATATTTCAACGCGGGGCGCGGTGCCACGAATGCCCATTGTTCCGATCGGCGTCTTGACCTTCATGCTGCCGTTATGCGCCACCTCGCGAGCGATAAAAGTGAACGTGCCCTTGGTCAAACTCATCAGGCTCGAATTGAAATGGCCATGAGGATCATACACAAATTCATTGACTTCCATGCGAGCGTTCGCGGAAACGCTAAATGAACTTCCGTCAGCGAAAGCAACGCCGAGTTTGCAATCTGGTCCAGTCTGGATGACGTCGCCACGATAAACGAAATCGCCGACGTTCGCTTGACCGACATCGGTAGGCAGATTGACCTGAGCCAGGATGGTCGTGGAGCGCTCGATGCGAATCGTGCCCGTAGTGGTGAGCACCTTACGAATCGGATTTGTATCGGGGGCAGCATCGGCATTCTGGCCCAAGGCCAGATTCACACCGACGCAAAGGGCCAGTAAAAGCCCCGTTCTATGATCGTCTGCTTCGCGTCGCAGCTAGGTCGTTCCGCTGCTCCAGTAAGGCAACAGAGGCCGCTACGGCTTGTTCGGATTTTTGACCTGAATCAATTCAAACTCCGCGCGCGCCACTAACGTTGCAAGTCTGCAGGTCAGGCCGCGCCCGTTGCCATCAAACATGCAAAGTTGCATCATCGATGACGCCGTGACGCCGGTCTGCTGCTCTTCGCGAGGGGTTCCGATGAGCGCGATCTTTTCATCGCTTGCTGCCTTCGTCGCCGCCGGCTTTCGGCCGCAAACGGCGTTGGCAAAAGCGATCGTGCTCGTGCTCCTTCTCAAGCTTGTCGGCATCGTCGCCATCAAGCTCATCATGTTTCCGGATAACGCGCGTCCGGCGGCGGATAGCGCCAACATCGAGCGCGTGCTCGGTCCCTCCATGTCCCTGCGCTGAAGCGAAGCGAAAGAGGTTGAACAATGCTGCATCTCGATCCCGTCGGCCTGGATCGGCTGCAATTCGCGGTCACGGCGCTGTACCATTTTTTGTTCGTGCCACTGACGCTCGGCCTATCGTTTATGCTGGCGATCATGGAGAGCGTCTACGTGATGACCGGCCGCAGAATCTGGCGGGACATCACGCAGTTTTGGGGCAAACTGTTTGGCATCAATTTCGCTATGGGGGTGGCCACCGGCATCACCATGGAATTCCAGTTCGGCACCAACTGGGCCTACTACTCGCATTATGTCGGCGACATATTCGGCGCGCCGCTCGCCATCGAAGGCCTGATGGCGTTTTTCCTGGAATCGACTTTCGTCGGCCTGTTCTTTTTTGGCTGGGACCGCTTGCCCAAGCTCGGCCATCTGGCGGTGACGTGGCTGGTCGCAATTGGTTCGAATTTGTCGGCGCTGTGGATCCTGATCGCCAACGGCTGGATGCAGCATCCAATCGGCGCGGTTTTCAATCCCGCCACCGTGCGCATGGAGCTCAGCTCGTTTTGGGACTTGATCTTCAACCCGGTGGCGCAGGCAAAGTTCGTCCACACTGTCGGCGCCGGTTATGTCACCGGCGCGATGTTCGTCGTCGCCGTCTCGTCATACTACCTTTTGCGCGGCCGCTATGTGGCTTTCGCCAAGCGCTCGATCATCGTTGCGTCGGCATTCGGCCTGGCCTCGGCTTTGTGCGTCGTCGTGCTCGGAGACGAGAGCGGCTACACCGTTTCCGAAAACCAGAAGATGAAACTCGCCGTCATCGAGGGTATGTGGCAGACCGAGCCGGCGCCGGCCGGCTTTAATGTCATCGGAATTCCGGACGCCGAGCGGCGCACGGTCAATTACGCCGTGAAGATTCCCTGGGCGCTCGGCATCGTCGCCACGCGTTCATTCAATCAGCAAATCCTCGGCATCAATGATTTGGTCGCGCATGCCGAAGAGCGCATTCGCGGCGGGCTTATTGCCTACGACGCGCTCGAGCAACTGAAGAAAGATCGCAATGACGTTACGGCCGCAGCGCAGTTTAGCCAACACGCCGCCGATCTCGGCTATGCGCTGTTGCTCAAGCGCTATGTTGCCGACCCGCGCACCGCCGACGCCGCGACCATCGCCAAGGCGGCGGCAGATACGGTGCCAAAGGTCAGCCCCATGTTTTTCAGCTTCCGCATCATGGTGGCGCTTGGCTTTTATTTCATCGCGCTGTTCGCGTTCATCTTTTGGGATGCGTCGCATCGCAATTTCTCGCGCCGCTGGCTGTTACGTTTGACCTTGTGGTCGCTGCCATTGCCCTGGATCGCGATTGAGCTCGGCTGGATTGTCGCCGAATATGGCCGTCAGCCTTGGGCGATCGATGGCGTTCTGCCGACGTTCCTCGCCGCTTCGTCGGTCTCGGTCGCTCAGGTTCTCTTCTCGCTGACCGGGTTCATTCTGTTCTATTCGGCGTTGCTCGTCGTCGATCTTATCCTGATGCGCAAATACATCTTCATGGGCCCAATCAAAGCGCTGGGCCTTGAAGTCGTGCCAGCGGGACCTTCGCCGGTGCCGGCAGAATAAGGGGCCGAACAATGAGTATTCCGCTCGACTATGAAATCCTTCGCCTGATCTGGTGGCTGTTTCTCGGCGTGTTGTTGATCGGCTTCGCCATCATGGACGGCTACGATCTCGGCGTTGCGATGCTGCTGCCGTACGTCGCGCGCAACGACACCGAGCGGCGCATCACCATCAACGCGATCGCCCCGTTCTGGGAGGGCAACCAAGTCTGGTTGATTCTCGCCGCTGGCGCCGTATTTGCGGCATGGCCGCCGATCTATGCCGCATCCTTCTCGGGATTTTACATCGCCATGTTTCTGGTGCTGGCGACGCTGATCCTGCGGCCGGTCGGCTTTGAGTTCCGCAACAAATTCCCGAACATGAAATGGCGCGCCTTCTGGGACTATGCGTTGTTTGCTGGCGGGCTGGTGCCGAGCCTGGTGTTCGGTGTCGCTTTCGGCAATCTGCTGCAAGGCGTTCCCTTCCGCATCGATAGCGATCTGCGCATTTTTTACGAAGGCAGCGGACTGTTCGAACTGCTCAACCCCTTCGGTCTGTTGTGCGGCCTCGTGTCGGTGGCGATGCTGACCATGCACGGCGCCATTTATCTCACGCTGAAGACCGATGACGCTGTGGAGGAGCGCGCACGCCGCGCAGCGAAGATCGCCGCGTTGGCGACGATCGTGCTCTTTGCTGCGGCCGGTGCGTGGATAGCCTGGGGCATTGACGGCTACGTCATCAAGAGTGCGATCGACCCCAACGGTCCTTCCAACCCGCTGACCAAGACCGTGCTTCGGCAATCCGGACAATGGATGGCCAATTATCGCGCGCATGATTGGACGATTGCAGCGCCTGTCCTGGGCCTTGCCGGGCCGCTCGCGGCCTTGCTGTTGACACTGGCATGCTTGCGCGGCTTGGCCTTCATCGCCAGCGCAATCGGCATTTTCGGCGTCGTCGCCACCGCCGGCGTGAGCATGTTTCCGTTCCTCATGCCGTCGAACATTGCGCCGGCCACGAGTCTCACGGTATGGGACGCCTCATCGAGCAAGCTCACGCTGTTCGTGATGCTGCTGGCGACGCTAATCTTCCTGCCGATTGTGCTGATCTACACCTCGATCGTGTTTCGTGCTCTGCGCGGCATGATCACGGCAAGTTACGTCGAGAAAAACTCGGCCAGTCTTTATTGAGGAGATTCGGTGATGTGGTATTTCACCTGGATGCTCGGCATAGGCTTCGCCTGCGGTTGCGGCATTCTCAACGCGCTCTGGCACGAACAATATCTGCCGGACGAGACGATCGACGCGTAAAAGCGGCGGGTGCGCCGCACTAACCTTAATGATGGGATTGCGATTCCGGCAGCTCCGCCGATCGCGCATTGATCAGCCAATAGAGCAGCCCGAAAGCGAGCGCGATGGCGCCAAATGCCGAGCAGCTGTTCGAAGGTCGTTGCGGCAAAATCCAACAGGATGACTTTGCGCGCGATCACCAGGATCGCTATCAGCACGATGGTTCGCGCCTGCAATATTCCGGACCTTCTGGTGATCGAGAGCGCGATCGAGTGATTGAATTCGATCAGGATCAATATGCTCAGCAGCGATCCGAAGACATCCTTCAGCAGCTCCGCATCGAGAAAGCCCATTCCGAGCTTGAAATCGTCGAATATATTGATCCCCATCATCACCAGCGCATAGACGATGATGATCGATATAAAAAACATCACGACGTAAGAGGCGATTCGCTCAAATCCCTCATAGGTCGCCAGAGGTTTCCAGTCCCGTTTGAGCATTACAAAATCCAATTGATGAGTCGTACGGCGCGAGCACACTACACGCCGATGGCGGTCTTGTCAGCGAGCCAGCAAAACTTCCGCTTCGGGCGGTTCAGGACCGCAGCGACAGGGCGACCACGACGATGGAAGATTCATCAGGATCGGGCGTGATGTGAAAGCCGAGCTGCCGGCACATTCGCAGCATCGTTCTATTCTCTTGCAGCACCTGACCGCGAATCGATTCCAGGCCTTCGGCACGCGCATATTCGATGATCAGCTCCATCAGCAGCCAACCGAGGCCATGGCCTTTCAGATCGGAGCGAAGGAGGATCGCATACTCGCCGGTGCGATATTCGGAATCGGCGTGGACGCGGACGACCCCAAGCATCGCGCCGGTCGCTTCCTCGATGGCGATGAAGGCCATGGCGCGCGCGTAATCGATCTGCGTGAATCGCGCGATGAAGCTGTGGCTGAACTCCTTGACCGGCGCGAAGAAACGCAGTCGCAAATCGTCCTGGCTCACTGCGCTGAGGAATTGAGGGTATAGGGCTTCGTCCTCTGGGCGAATCGGGCGCACGAAGATCTTGTTTCCGTCGGGTAGCGTCAGATGGCGCTCCCAGTTTTTTGGATAGGGCCGTATCGCAAAACGCGGATTGCCCGAAGCCGGCCCGGGCCGGCGCGGCTCGGCGGCAGCGACCAAAATACGCGCATCAACCGCGATCACGCCGGTCTCATCCGCGAACACAGGATTGAGATCGATCTCGCGAATTTCCGGGAAGTCGGCGGTGAGTTGCGACAGTTTGACGAGAAGGAGCGCAATCGCGGTTTCGTCTGCCGCGGGAACATTGCGGTAGGCCTTAAGAATGCGCGAGACGCGCGTTCGCGCGATGAGCCCGCGCGCCAGCGCCAGGTCCAGCGGCGGCAGCGCCAGCGCCTTGTCATTGATGACTTCGACGGCGGTGCCGCCCTGGCCGAACACAATGATCGGGCCGAAGGTCGGATCGTCGGCCACGCCGATAATCAGTTCGCGCGCCTTCGGACGGACCACCATCGGAAATACCATCACCCCGACGATGCGAGCGTCCGGTTTGGCGGCGCGCGCCCGGTTGAGAATGTCGGCCGTGGCTTGGCGCACCGCCTGCTCGCTGGTGAGGTTGAGCCGTACGCCCCCGACATCCGATTTGTGCACGATGTCGGGCGATTGAATTTTCAAGACCACGGCATCGCCGTTGGCGAGATGCGGCCGCGCCGCGATCGCAGCCTCGTCCGGATCGCGCGCCAGACTCGCCGGCGTTATCGCGATGCCGTAAGCCGATAACACCCGATTGATGGCGATCGGATCGAGCCAGGCCAATTGGCCGGCCGCGCGCTCGCGCAGCGCCGCCTCGATGATCGGCCGCACGGCGAGCTTATCCGGCGCAAAATCCTGCCGCAGGCTCGGCGGCGTCGCCATGAGCTGCCGGCGCGATTGCCGGTATTGCACCAAATGCATGAACCCGGCGACCGCATCGGTCTCGGTCGCGTAATCCGGAATTCCAGCATCGCCGAAGATTTCAGCAGCACGATCGCCGCCGCCGACCCAGACCGCGAATACCGGTTTCGGCGGAACGTTTTTCGCCCGATGCCGTTCGGCTACGGCGACGACAGCTTTCGCGGCATCCGCCGAAGCGGCCAGCGCGGTCGGGACGTTAAGGACCAGCACGGCGTCGTTGGCCTCGTCGGCAAGCAGGTATTCAAGGGCGTCGCCGTAGCGCTTCGCGTCGGCATCGCCGGCAATGTCCACCGGGTTGCCGTGCGACCAGATCGGCGGCATCGCTGCATCAAGCCGCTCGATGGTCCGCGGCGACAGTTCTGCGAGCACGCCGCCGAGATCAGCAAGGCAGTCGACCGCAAGCACGCCGAGCCCGCCGCCATTGGTCAGGATCGCCAGGCGGTTGCCAGCAAGAACGTTCACATGGCCAAGCGTCCCGGCGGCGGCAAACAACTCATCGAGATCGAGCGCGCGGACGAATCCGGCGCGGCGGAACGCAGCATCGTAAACGGCGTCGGAGCCGGCGAGCGCGCCCGTGTGTGTCATCGCCGCCTTGGCACCCGCGGCATGGCGTCCCGATTTGACGACCAGCACGGGCTTGGCGCGAGCCGCAGCGCGGGCGGCCGACATGAACTTGCGCGCGTCCTTGACCGATTCGACATAGAGCAGGATTGCGCGCGTGTTGCGATCGAGCGCGAAATGATCGAGCAGGTCGGCGAAATCGACATCGATCGCGTCGCCGATCGAAACGATTCCAGAAAAACCGATGCCGTGAAGCGCCGCCCATTCGACGAGCCCGGCGGCGATTGCGCCGGACTGCGAAATGAGACAGAGATCGCCGAGCTGCGGCGTCGACGCGGCGAAGCTGGCATTGAGCTTCGCAGGTGGCGCCAGCACGCCGAGACAATTGGGGCCGACGAGCCGCATGCCGGCCGCGCGCGCGGCCTGTTCGCATCGCTCGGCAAGCGAACCGGCGCCGTGGCCGAGCCCGGCGGTTAGGATGATGGCCGCCGCTGCCCCCTTCGCTGCGGCGTCCCGCACGACGCCCGGCACCGCAGGCGGCGGCACGGCGATCACGACGACATCGGGCGTGTGTGCCAGCGCCGCGCAGCTTTTGACCGCGGCGACGCCTTCGATGCTGTCATAGTGCGGGTTGACGAGTTGAATGGCGCCGGGAAAGCCGGCGCTGCGGAGGCTTTTCAGAACCGCGCGGCCCGGTGAAGTCGCGCGCGGACTGCCGCCCATGACGGCGACGGTGCGTGGCGCAAACAGCCGGTCGAGTCGATAGGTCGACATTTGCGGTCCCGTGCGGTGCCCTCGATAGACGCTTTCGGCCGGGAAAGGCTGGACCGGCTGGCGCGTCCCAAGCATATTGTGTGCGCGCGCCACGCGGAACGCTCCTGCAGGCTGTGCTTTTTGGCGGCGCA
>Ga0182036_10001176_pt1 | contig 12186 bp, 11 predicted proteins | sample sta12Cox44000080_FD_125966 | JGI IMG/M metagenome (GOLD analysis project Ga0182036, IMG submission 125966) | Lab enrichment of tropical soil microbial communities from Luquillo Experimental Forest, Puerto Rico - statoxic.12C.oxic.44.000.080 | ecosystem: Environmental > Terrestrial > Soil >...
ACCCTCTGGGCCGCGGCCGGTTGGCTGTTTTTCCGCGTTGCTCGCTCCTCACGTATCGATTTAGATATGCTCGTCGCTCGCGCCTTGAAAAACAGCCAACTGACCTGCGGCGAAAGGTATGCTTATTTCGGGGAGAGGACACCAGAGAGAAGGATCAGCCAACCTCACCCAGTCCGTCAAACCACAAGAAAGTGGTTTGCCAGGTGAGGGCACAAAGAGATTCTCTCCGTGCTCTCTCAGAGCGCGCAAAGGCCAGCGCGAAACTTGACATGGCTCTGTGCGTGTGGCTCATTGCACGCTCTGCGCGAGCCTGAAATCGCCGTTGGTCCCTGGGTCCGGCTGCTTTGGCCTGTGACCGCACGCGCCAGGGGTAACCCGGCAAAGTGTTTACAGATCCATATGACCGTTCGTTTAGGACGTTTTGAAATGCCGAAGAGCCTCACCAAGGATGAGGCTACCGCCACCGAAACTTACTCTCGGTTCACCGCTGAGCCCTTCGAGGCAGGTTACGGCCATACCGTTGGCAACTCGCTGCGTCGCGTTCTTCTTTCGTCTCTTGAAGGAGCCGCCATTACTACCGTGCGCATTACCGGTGCGCAACATGAGTTCGCTTCCCTTCCTGGTGTCGTCGAGGACGTCACCGATATTATCCTCAATCTGAAGAAAATAAAATTCAGGGCGGTTGACCATGAACCGCGGACGGTGACCATCAACGTGAGCAAAGAGGGGCAGGTCACTGCGGGCGACATCCAGACCATCCAGGGGATCGAGGTCCTGAATACGAATCAAGTTATCTGTACGCTCGACAAGAAACAGAAATTTGAGGCGGAATTTGATGTTCGAGTCGGTCGCGGATTTTTTTCCGGCGACGAGAATAAGCGTCTCGACATGCCGATTGGCGTTATTCCGATTGATTCGATTTTTTCGCCGGTAATTCGGGTCAAGTACAGCGTAGAAAACACGCGCGTTGGGCAGCGCACAGACTACGATAAACTGATCTTGGAGATCTGGACCGATGGCCGTATCACACCGGATGACGCGCTCCTCCAGGCCTCGGCTATTTTGCGACATCACCTCGACGTATTTGTCAATTACGATGACAGTCAGGTGGAATTTGATGAAACGCCTGAGGAAGTGAGCCAGGAAAATACCCGGCTCAAGAAACTCCTTAACATGAGCGTCAACGAAATCGAACTTTCGGTGCGTGCAGCGAATTGCTTGAACAATGCGAACATCACTACCGTCGGGCAGTTGGCGATGAAGACTGAAGCTGAAATGCTCAAGTACCGGAACTTCGGAAAGAAATCATTGAACGAGATCAAGGAAAAGCTGCAGCAGCTCGGTCTAAGTCTTGGCATGAAATTCGAGACCGGTTTGGTTGAACCTCCGATGGGTGGAGAGCGAGGCGAGGAAGGAAAGCTTGTAAGTTTGTAGGGGAGCTATGCGTCACGCGAAGAAGACGATCAAGTTGGGCAGGAAGGCAGAGCACCGGAATTTGTTGCTCGCCAACCAGGTTTGCAGTCTTATCCAATACAATCGAATTAAGACGACCTTGGCTAAGGCAAAGGCTGTACGCCCTTACGCCGAGAAGATGATTACGCTTGCGAAACGAGGGGACCTCCACGCTCGTCGTATGGCGCTCGCTTTTCTTCGCCAGGGGGCGGCGGTTAGGAAATTGTTTGGAGAATTGGGTTCGCGAACCGCTTCCAGGCAAGGCGGCTATTGCCGGATCGTGAAACTTGGCCCTCGTCAAAGCGATTCTACTCCGATGGCGTATCTCGAATTTGTCGATCAGCCCGTTGCCGAAGGGAAGGCAGAGCCGAAATCCGCCGCGGAGAAAAAGTAGGGTTAGGCAATTTAACGGGCAAGCGCCAGGGCGAAGACTTTAGCAAGCGCACTCGAGCCGCTCAGCTGAGCCGTCGCGGGGAAACGGGTCCGCGGCTCGCCCTAGCGAAAACCTGCCAGGGAATCTTCAGCTGGTAGAGCGAAGGTCCGCGGAGCCGTCGCAGTCGTAGTGGAACCGGGTCCGCGGCTCGCCGGAGGCTCGCCCTTGTACCGACAACCTTGCCAGGGAAACCTCAGCTGGTAGGGCGAAGCTCGGCTGAGCCGTCGTAGTGGAACCAGGTCCGCGGCTCGCCGGAGGCTCGCCCTGCCGACAACTTGCCAAGGAAAACCTCAGCCCAAGGGCGAAGCTCCGCTGAGTCATCGCGATTCTCCAGCATTAAATCTGGCTGAGAATGTCGAAAGCTTTCTTGATGTCGTTAGGTCTGAGGATCATTAGGCCGTTCGGAGAGTCCGGCGCACTTGCGAAGTAGGCATACTCGATATTGATGCCCTCGCCGGCGAGCTTCTTTGCCAGTCCAGACAACGTTCCCGGCTTGTTGCCCTGAGTAACCATGAGGACCTCATTTTCTACAACCAGCGTACCGTGTTCTTCAAAGATTGAGAGCGCTTTCTTATGATCGCTCACGACCATCCGCACCACGGCGTGATCTACTGTGTCCGAAATCGTCAGAGCATAAATGTTAATGTTTTCGGCCGCCAAAGCATCACACACAGCCGCCAATGTTCCCGGTTTGTTTGCCAGGAACAGTGCAAGTTGAGTTGCGATTTCCATAAGCTAACTCTTCGCAATCGTTTCCGCAGCCGCGGGTGCGGGGATCGCCGGCTTTGGCGCTGGCGCAACATTGATCGGACGGATTCTCCAGAATTTGGATTGATATCGACTCCAGTCGCTCAAAATTTCCTTTGCCCGATCACTTTCCGTCCGCTCCAGATGCTTGTAGACCAATTCCTTCACCGCGATAATGTCTTCTTCGGATTCAAGCCGTTCATGTATCACTAGTTCACGATTCAAACCGATCGGAAACGATTCGTCCAAATCGAGAACGTATGCGATGCCCCCAGTCATTCCCGCCCCAAAATTCTTTCCGGTTTTTCCCAGGACAAGGACACGTCCGCCCGTCATGTATTCACAACCGTGATCTCCGACTCCTTCAATAACAGCGGTCACACCCGAGTTTCGAACAGCAAATCTTTCACCCGCACGGCCGGCGGCAAAAAACATGCCGCCGGTACCCCCGTAAAGACAAGTGTTTCCTACAATCGAATTCTCGTGGGCGACGTAGGGGCGCGTTGTCGGGGGACGCACGACGATCTCGCCTCCGCCCATCCCCTTTCCAACGTAGTCATTGGCTTCGCCAATAAGCGTTATCCTAACGCCCGGGCTCAAAAATGCGCCAAGGCTTTGGCCGGCGCTTCCGCGAAGGTTTAGTTCAATTGTCCCATCGGGCAGTCCTTGCTCTCCCCAGAGATAAGCGATTTCGCCCGACAACTTCGTTCCGACGGCTCGATTGGTATTTTTGACCCGATAAGAGAGGGCAAGCGGAAGCTGATCGTTTACCGCTTCTCGGGCATCCTGGAGGATCGAATCGTCAAGACGCCGGCCCATCGGCGGATCGTTGCGATCCCAGGTATTGTGGCGTGGTTGCGAATCATCTTCCTTCGCTACATTCACGAGCAGCGGGCTGAGATTGATCTTGTTAGCTTTGGGATGATCCGGGACTCTGCGCTGGCGCAGGTATTCGACACGTCCTATCAAATCCGTGAAATTTGGGAGTCCCATCTCGGCCAGAATCTGCCGAACCTCAGCGGCGACACCGTTGAAATAGTTGACGATATATTCAGGTTTTCCCTTGAACTTTGCTCTCAAGCGCTCGTCTTGGGTGGCTACCCCTACCGGGCAGGTGTTCAAATGGCACTGCCTCACATAGACACAACCGGAGGCAATCAGCGCGGTCGTTCCAAAGTTAAACTCCTCAGCACCTAGCAACGCCGCAAACACGATGTCTTCACCCGTGCGCATACCACCGTCGGTGCGTAAGGAAACTCGATTCCGCAATCCGTTAAGCATGAGAACTTGATGGGCTTCCGCCACACCGAGTTCCCATGCGCTCCCTGCGTTCTTAATAGAACTGAGAGGCGAAGCACCTGTTCCTCCTTCGTGGCCGCTGATCAGAATGATGTCAGCGTGCGCTTTTGCAACCCCGGCAGCAATCGTGCCCACGCCAGCCTCTGCTACCAGTTTGACGCAAACTTTTGCTCGTGGATTGACCTGTTTGAGGTCGTAGATCAGCTGCGCCAGATCTTCGATGGAATAAATGTCATGGTGCGGCGGCGGTGAAATCAACATCACTCCCGGCGTGCTCTTTCGGAGCCGGGCAATGAATCCGGTGACCTTATGGCCTGGTAACTGACCTCCTTCGCCTGGCTTCGCGCCCTGAGCCATTTTAATCTCAATCTCTTTCGCGGTCGCCAGATAGGCGGCGGTGACGCCGAAGCGGCCCTGTGCAACCTGTTTGATCGCGCTATTTGGCCAATCTCCGTTTTTCCTTCTATGGAATCTTTCCGGATCTTCGCCGCCCTCACCGCAATTCGATTTGCCGCCGATCTGATTCATCGCAATCGCCAGGCATTCGTGCGCCTCAGGGCTAAGGGCGCCAAGTGACATCCCTGCGGTCGTAAAGCGCCGGCGAATCTCTTCGATCGGTTCAACCTCTTCGATTGGAATTGGTTCTTTGCCGGTTGGAATTCTCTGCAAAAGATCTCTCAGCGTGTTCGGACGAATGGCCTTCACCGCCTCTACGTAGGCCTGGTAGTCCTCCGGCTTGTTCGACTTCACGAATGTGTGGAAATTCTTTATGACCGGCGGGGTTATAGCGTGCAGTTCGCCTTGACGCCGAAAGCGATAGTATCCCGGGTCGCCCAATTGGAGCGTCTCCCTTACATCAAGTACCCCCTTGGCAAACGCCATACGGTGGCGTGTCAAGGTTTCGGCTGCCACATCCTCAAAGGTAATCCCCTCAATCTTCGAAGGAGTCCCAGTGAAACATTTCCCTATCAAGTCAGAATGAAGTCCGATAGCCTCGAAAATCTGGGCGCCGCGGTAACTCTCAACAACCGAGATGCCCATTTTCGACATGATTTTAAGCAATCCTTTTTCCACGGCTTGCTTGTAGATACGAATCGCTTTTGCATAAGAGATGCCTTCCCCGAGAGCACCTCTTTCCATCAATTCCCTGACAGTTTCGTAGGCCAGATAAGGGCAGACGGCACTTGCTCCATAACCTATGAGGCAAGCGATCTGATGCACGTCTCGAGCCTCGCCCGTATCGCAAATAAGGCTGCATCGCATGCGCTTCCCGGCACGCGTCAAATGATGATGAACAGCGCCAACAGCAAGCAGCATCGGAATGGCGATTTGCTCGCTATCAACTCCGCGATCCGAGAGAATGATGAGTCGGACAGAGCCATCGACCGCTTTCTCCGCCTCTTGAGAAATGCGCGCTACGGCTTGCCTCAAGCCGGATTCTCCAGCCGCCGCATCCCAGAGTACCGAAATCGTTTCGGCCTTGTGTTCCGGATTGGGAATCGATCGAAGCGCAGCCAGTTCGTGCTCAAAGAGTATCGGCGAATCCGAATGGATGAGCTTGGCATGTTCAGGGGTCTCGCCAAGCAAGTTTCGGCGCCAACCCATGATAGTCGCAAGCGACATCACCAGCTTTTCACGCAGGGGATCAATCGGAGGATTTGTCACCTGCGCAAAAAGCTGTTTGAAATACGTGTAAAGAAGCCTTGGCTGCTTGGAAAGCACTGCGAGCGGAGTGTCGTCGCCCATTGATCCGACAGCTTCCTGTCCATCCTTCACCATCGGCTTTAGGACAAGGTCGAGTTCTTCGCTCGAGTATCCAAACGCCACCTGCCGCTGAGTAAGACCCAGGATATCGAATTCATCTTCAGGATCAGAGACCTCTTTACCGGCAATCTCCTGCAGCCTGAGCAGATTCGAATTCACCCAGCTCAGATAAGGCTTTTGGGTGGATAGCTGCTTCTTGATCTCGGGGTCACGCAACAATTTTCGGGCCCGGGTATCGACAGCGATCATTTCCCCGGGGGCCAGTCGTCCCTTTTCAATGACCTTTGCATCATCGAATTCGGTGCACCCAACCTCGGATCCCAGGCTCACGATGCCGTCCTCGGTAATCTTGTAGCGAGCCGGGCGCAGCCCGTTTCGATCCAGGCATGCCCCGGCGACAATACCGTTGGTGAAAACAAGAGCGGCGGGGCCATCCCAAGGTTCATTAAAGCATCGATGATATTCATAGAATGCCTTCAATTCGGGCGTCATTTTCTCGTCGGTTCGCCATGCGGGCGGCACAAGCATCGTCATTGCGTGCAAAATGTCGCGTCCGGACATCATAAGCATTTCAACAGCATTATCCAGGCTGGCCGAATCAGACCCTCCAGGCTGGATGATCGGCCTTAAAAGCTCGATGTCCTCACCCCAGAAATCGGCTCGCAGTTCGGCTTCGCGGGCATGCATCCAATTTCGATTGCCGCGAATCGTATTAATTTCGCCGTTGTGTCCCAGGACACGGAATGGCTGACCGAGCGGCCAGGTCGGGAAGGTATTTGTGCTGTAACGCTCGTGGTAAACGCAGATTGCCGTTTCGTAGTCGGCATTGCCCAGATCCCGGTAAAACTTCTCGAACGAGACAGCCGTCAAAAGGCCTTTGTAGACGATCACCCGATGCGAAAAAGAGGTGATATAGAAACTCTTGATGCGATCGAGTTGGACTTGCTTCTCAATTTCATTCCTGGCCAAAAAAAGCCGGCGCTCGTATTCATCGTCGCTCATTCCGGCGGGGCGGCCGATTAATACCTGCTCGATGCGAGGCATGGTGAGTTGAGCCTTCTCGCCAAGCACCATGATGTTCAGAGGCACTTCACGCCATCCGAATTGAAAGAGCTGTCGCTGCTCCAAAACCTCTTCGATAATAGCCTTCGCCCGCGCTTGCGCGTAAGCGTTGTCGTGCGGGAGGAAGGCAAACCCGACTCCCAGGTCTGAATCGTTATAGAGTGTGTGTCCGAGCTTCGCCACTTCCTTGCGAAAAATCTTATAGGGAATCTGCGTCATGACTCCGGACCCATCTCCAGTCTTTGCGTCGGCATCGATTGCGCCGCGGTGAGCCATATTGCATACCGATGTCAGCCCGTAACGGAGCACCCGATTCGATCGCTCGCCGTTGATTGCGGCGACGAATCCTACCCCGCACGAGTCGTGTTCTTCCTCGGGTCGATAAAGCGAAATTGGACGCTCCTTCAGCCTTTGAGTAATTGCGTCATTCATTGCGGACACTGGGAGGTATAGTTCAGATGAGTGATTCAAGACGACAACCGATAATCCATCGACAAATTCTTGTCGCCCAAAAACAGTCCTTCGAATAATTTATGTCGTTTTTGACTTCGGAATGGATATCGAGAGCGAATTCGCAGTGACTGCCCAAGAGTCCGGTCCGAACCCAACAGGGAATAGTGCCATGAGAATTTTAGATCAGCAAGAAAAGGCGATAGTCCGCAGACTTATTCGTGACCCGCGTGAATCAGATAACGGCGTGGGCGAACTAACGGGCGTCAACGTTCGGACGGTGAGTCGCAAACGGCAGCGTCTGGAGCAGGAGGGAATTCTTGCCTACTTTACAAACGTCGATCTTTCGGCAAATGGCGCGGAGCAATTTAACGCGCGCCATCTTTACATCATCAAGTTCAGAGTTGGCATCACTTACAAACAGCTTGTGGATGAGATTAGGATGGAGCCGAGCAGAACAGTGTTTACTGAGCGTGTCTACGAGAGCAATATCGCCGAGATTGATGGCAAGGTTGCGCTCTTGCTCTATGTGGACGGCGATAGCGACGTCGATATCGTGCAGCGGATGCACGAAGATTTCATACCGAGACTTCTGGAAAATCACGGCAAAGATTCGATCGAGGAAATCTCGACTATCCGCTTGCTTTCCCCGGTCCGGGTAATGCGCAATTACCTGCCTCTGGCAAATATGCAAAACGGTCTGCTTGTTCCCGACTGGCCCGACGAAGCAATTTATGTAGGGCGGTGAGGAGCGGGGTATTTCGGTAGGGTCGCATCTCCGAGGCGACCGCGCTTTCCGGTAAGGAGCTCGGACGCCCGACCCTGCCAGTCCGTTCTCGGCGGGCGGCTCGGAGATCCGCCCCTACCGAATTTGCCTTTTTTCCCTTCCCGCACGCGCATTACCCCCCGACTGCGTCTGTCCAAGGGTAACTGCCGAGAACCTTCACAAACGTACAATGCTGTTCCAATTCCCGGATCGCTTCTTTCACGAGGCCGTCTTCGCAATGCCCTTCAATGTCGACGAAAAAGAAGTATTCCCAGTTCTTCCGTTTTGAGGGCCGGCTCTCAATCTTGCTCATGCTAAGCTTGAGGCGGTTGAAGGGCTCGATTGCATGGTAGAGCGCACCGACACGATCCTGCACGCAGAACATTAAAGAGGTTTTGTCGCGCCCAGTCGGAGGGCAGGTGACATGCGAAACAACCAAAAACCGTGTTGTGTTGTTGGGACTGTCCTGAATCGATTTTTCCAGCGTTTCCAGACCATAAACTTCCGCCGCCATTGCACCTGCCAAGGCTGCGGCGCCCGGTTCCTTTGCGGCAAGTTCCGCAGCTCTCGTAGTACTTGAGACTTCCACCCACTCCATATCATGCGCATTGGTTTGAAGCCACTTGCGGCACTGGCCGAAAACCTGAGGGTGCGAATATATTCTCGTGATCTTTTCCCTCGGTGTGTTCGATAAAAGGTTGTTTTCAATCCGGAGCAGAACCTGCGCGCAAATCTTCAACTCGGAATCCATGAAGACGTCAAGGGTGTGATTAACTGCGCCTTCGACCGAATTTTCTATGGGCACTACCCCATAGTCTGCCCGGCGCCGCGTGACCTCGTCGAAGATATCGCTGATGTTCGCCTTGGGGACATATTCAACCGAAGCGCCGAATTTTGCGCGTGCAGCTTGATGAGTCCAAGTCGCCTCAGGCCCCAGATAGCTAACAATTAGTCCCCTTTCGAGCGCCAGAGCTGCCGACATAATCTCGCGGTAAATTGCTCGAACGGCGCTGGCCGGAAGACGTCCCTTGTTTTTCTTTTCAAGCCCCTGCAGCAACGCCTCCTCACGCTCCGGAGCGTAAATGGCCAGACCCGCCTGCTTCTTAACAACGCCGACCTCAAAAACCAGGTCTGCGCGCCGATTCAGCAAGTCAAGCAATTTGGTGTCGATTTCGTCAATCCGCTTTCGGATCTGCTCCAGTGACAATTTGGATTTCTCCATATTTGTTGTCCTCGCTAGAATCCTTTACATTGCTTTGTCCGGTGTGCGACTGTTCGGCGGCAGCCATCGGCAGCGCAATTTGCCGAAGCTCGGAAGCGTTTGGGAGTTCATCCAGAGTTCTGAGACCAAAATGTTCCATGAAGTGATGGGTCGTCTCGTAAAGGAGCGGACGCCCTGGAACCTCAGCTCGTCCCGCAATTTTTACCAACCCGGTATCCAACAGCTTCTGAAGCACTCCGTCAACGGTCACGCCACGAATTGCTTCAACGTCGGCCTTAGCAATTGGCTGGCGGTACGCAATGATTGCCAGGGTTTCAAGCGCGGGAGGACTAAGTCGCGTGGGTCTGAGTTCCGGAAAAAGCTGGCGTACCCAGACCTGGAATTCGCTGCGGCTGACGAGAAGCCAACCCGAGATCTGCTCAATGAGCTGAAAGGAGCGCCCCAGATCGGTGTACTCTTTCTTGAGCAGATGCAGCGTTTCGTAAATTTCGGCCTCGGACGTCTTGCAGAGCTCTGCCTCCGAAATTTGCTCCGCATATTCCGCAGCCGATCTCAATGCGGCCTGGATCTCTTTTGGTGCGAGCGATTTCTGCGAAGCAAAGAGCAGGGCCTCTATCACTGCCTTGAGGGTAACCATGGTTCGAGTACTAGATTAGCGTGGATTCGCTTTGATAAAATGGCATAAAAATCCCTGCCGGAATTAGCATAACGGCTACATTGCGATGCGACGAATCTCGATCTCGGCAAAGGGGCCCTCCTGTGCAACCCGAATTTGTTTCATTCTAATGAGTTCCAGAAGTGCGAGGAAGGTCACAACAATCTCCGTGCGGCTGGCGGCGGACGCGAAAAGATCGGAAAAGGCTATCGACCTGCCTGTTTGAGCCACCCGAAGTATTACGTCAAGCTTATCCGACACCGTGAAGTTCTCTTCAAAGATTTCCCGCAGATCTTCTCGTCTGGCTTCAATCTTTCGGAGCACCTTCTGGAAGGCATTGATCAAGTCGAAGATCCCAACCTCGGACTTGAGCAATGAATCGGCGTCCTTGAACTCCGGCTTCTCCGGTATCCTTGCTACTAACCCTTCCTGGATCAACTCACGCTGACGGAGTTGAAAAGCAGCGTCCTTAAACTTTTTGTATTCAATCAGTTGGCGGATCAAATCCCAACGCGGATCATCTTCTTCCCCTTCCTCTTCCGGTGGTTGTTGATGAACAGGGAGCAGGTTGCGGCTCTTGATGTAAATGAGATTAGCCGCCATGACGACGAATTCCCCGGCGATCTCCAAATCAAGAATTCGGAACGTTTCGAGATATTCCAAATACTGCGTGGTGATACGTTCGATCGAGATGTCGTAAATATCGACCTCGTCGCGCTTGATGAGGTAAAGCAGAAGGTCGAGAGGGCCTTCGAAGACTTCCAGCTTTACTTTATATTCGCTCGTCATAGAGGCGGACAGGGCGCGCAAGCTGTCCTATTTCTCCTTGATGACGATGGCGTTCGCCACTGCGTAATCCTGCGAATGACTCAGGCTGATGAGCACCGACGCGATCCCCAAACGTTTAGCCAATTCTGCGGCTCCGTCGTGCAATACGATAAACGGTTCGCCTGTATCCTTTCTCCTGACTTCGATGTCTTTCCATTTGAATTGCCCGGCAAAGCCGGTTCCGAACGCCTTGGAAACCGCTTCCTTTGCGGCAAAGCGAACAGCGAAATGAGGCGCCGGATCCTTCATTTTGCGGCAATACTCAGCCTCGCTGGCCTGGTAGATTTTTTCGATGAATCGGTCTCCGTGGCGCCGGATGGCATCCGCAACTCGCGCGTTTTCCACCACGTCGATCCCGATACCAAAGATCATCCTAAGTTATTTATGCGTTCCAACATCTGACGGACAGCATTTTCGAGGCCCACAAACAAAGCGCGGGAAATAATCGAGTGTCCGATGTTAAATTCATTCCAATGCGGAATTTTCAGCAACAAGGCAACGTTGGCATAATTAATCCCGTGCCCGGCGTTGACCAGCAGACCTCTGTGCCTGGCTAGCTCTGCGCAGACGCTCAACTGCTTTATTTCATCTTTCTTGAAATCGTCCAGCGCGTTGGCGAACGCCCCTGTATGAAGCTCAACGGCATCCGCTCCCATTTCGGCCGACGCTTCAATCTGCTCTTCAGCCGGTTCGATAAACATGCTTACCCGAATCCCGGCGGATTGGAGACGTTCCACCGTTTCTTTCAAACTCTTGAAATACTTCGCGACATTGAGTCCGCCTTCTGTGGTGACCTCCTGTCGATTTTCAGGCACGAGACAAACTTCATCCGGCACCACTCTCAAGGCAGTGCTCAGAATTTCCGGAGTATTGCCCATTTCGAGATTCAGCTTTGTCATGATGCTGTTTCTTAGACGGAACACATCCCGGTCCTGGATGTGGCGACGATCTGCGCGAAGATGAATCGTGATCCCGTGGGCACCCGCGCGTTCGCAGGCCGAAGCCGCTGCGAGAAGGTCAGGCTCGCAGTTGGGCGAATCTATCATGTCGACGTATCGAGCCTGCCGGAGCGTGGCCGCATGATCGATGTTTACACCTAGCTTTATCATACTCTACTCTACTAACTAGCCACTAACTAGCGAGGCCGTTCCTCAGACCGGCGAGGTCTACGGGTTAGCAAGGCCGCCTGGGAGCAGCATCGCTTGGGTGAACGGCCTCGCTTATAGAATCCTTGAAAAGCAACCGCCATTTGATCATCGATGCACGAAAACGGAAAAACTTGACTCATTTGCAATGAATTTTGCTTTTCAAGGATTCTAGCCAGGGACTTCGCCCCTGATATCCGCGGTCCTCAATCCTGCTCGTCCTCGAACTCGAAATCGAGCGCGTCATGCCTTTACTGGCGCCGATTTACCCAAAGTCAAGCCCTAACCCGCATATTTCACAGCCCCGTAAGGTTGCATGATCGTAGTAGATTGTAGGGATTGCAAGCTAGCCAAAAGGATAGC
>Ga0182036_10001181_pt1 | contig 12167 bp, 10 predicted proteins | sample sta12Cox44000080_FD_125966 | JGI IMG/M metagenome (GOLD analysis project Ga0182036, IMG submission 125966) | Lab enrichment of tropical soil microbial communities from Luquillo Experimental Forest, Puerto Rico - statoxic.12C.oxic.44.000.080 | ecosystem: Environmental > Terrestrial > Soil >...
ACGGCACCGCGCGAATTCGCTCGACCAGTGCTTCGCCGGATAGGCCCGGCATCATCTGATCGATGATGACCAAGTCAAACGGCTTACCTTGATGAAACGCGCGTTCCAATTCGGCCATCCCACCAAATCCGTCATCGACCGACTTCGCCTCTATCCCGAAGGCGGCGAGTTGCCGGACGAGAATGCGCCGGTTCATCTCGACGTCGTCGACAACAAGGACGCGCAGGCCCGCCAGCTTGGCGGGCAATACGCGGCGTTCAATCGTTGGATTGGTCGCCGGTTGCAGTGTAACGTCAAACCGGAAACGGCTGCCGGAACCAAGACTGCTGTCGACGGCGATTTCGCCGCCCATCAGCTCGACGAGCTGCTTGCAGATCGCCAGACCCAGTCCGGTGCCGCCAAAGCGGCGCGTAATCGAACTATCAGCCTGACTGAACTTCTCGAACAGTCTGCCGCGGATGGTCTCCGACATCCCAATGCCGGTGTCGGCGACCTCATAATGCAATCGGCGAACCTCCTCGGTCGAGTCGGGGTGCAGTGTCACTTCGACCGAGACGCCGCCTAGCTCGGTGAACTTGATGGCATTGCCAACGAGGTTGAGCAAAATCTGGCGCAGCCGCGTCGGGTCACCTCGGAACCCGCAGCTCGCGGCCGGATCGACAAACGCGCCAAGGTCGATCCCCTTCTCGGAGGCCTTCGGCGCCAGCAAGCCCACGACGCCTTCGACCATGTCGAGCAGGTCGAAATCCAGCATTTCGAGATCGACCTTGCCCGCCTCAAGCTTAGAAATATCGAGTATATCGTTGATCAGCGCCAGCAGCGCTTCGGCGCTGTGGCCTACCGCATTTGCGCATTCGCGCTGCTCCAGCGTCAGTTCCGTCTGCAGCAGCAACCCATTCATCCCAATGATGCCGTTCATCGGCGTCCGGATTTCGTGCGACATATTGGCAAGGAATTCGGATTTGGCGCGATTGGCTTGTTCGGCGGCCGCGCGCGCTTGTTCTGCCTGCTGGCGCGCCGCGGCAAACTGGTCTTCGGCGGCTTTGCGGGCCGTAATGTCGGTAAAGGTCCTCACCGCACCCCCGCAGGGAAGCGGCACATTGCGGAACTCGATCATTCGGCCGTTGGGCCGCCGCCGCTCGCGGACCCGCGGTTCTTCGAGAGCCCCGCCGCGTCTGACGATTTCTCGCAAAGTCTCATCACGGCCATATTCTTGCTCTCGCGTCTGGTAGGCGAGAACATCGTCAAACCGAGGATGGGATGCCATCAGTTCTTCGGGCAGTTCCATGATCTCGATTGCGCGGCGATTGCAGAGGGCCACCATTCGATTGGCGTCGACTACCATGATGCCCTGCGCCATATGTTCGAGTGTGGTCTCGAGAAGGTGCGACTTTTCGCCGAGGCGGCGCTCGCTCTCGCGGAGCGCGTCGGCCGTCTCCTGCAGTTGGAAGGTCTTGGTTTCGAGGCTCGCGCGACTGCGTTCGAGCTCGCGCAGCTGAGCGCCGAGCGTTCGGAAAAGAACGATGAAGCCAAGGATTGTGCAGAGCGCTCCGATCGCGATGAAAATCGCCTCTTGCCGCCAATTCGCTAGGGCCTGGGCATCGGAAGCGGATCCGCTTTCCTGCAAGCCAACCGCTTTATAAAAAGCGTCGAGGTAATCGGTCTGGATAGTCGCAACGACGGTGCCGAGATAGTCGCCGGCCAGACCGTTGATGCGTCGCGCGACAAAGATTTTCCAGGCGCCATTATTACGGGTCTTGACCGGCTTACTGAAATAGCTCGTTGCTTCATTATGCAGACGGAAGTACTCGGCGAAGCCGAGATCCGACAGATCGGCGGCGGCGCCCGACCGACGGCGCGATGTATTCACCAATTTTCCATCGGCCGCAACCAGAGCGAGAGCATCGGCCTGAGGCAAATTCTTCAGCCGATCGACTAGGAAATGATGCCATTCCTCGCCCTCCAACTGCTGCTCAAATTCTTGCGGCGTCGCCAATCCGAGGCCGGCAATCCGCTCGCGCGCCTCGCCGAGAATGAGATCGACCGCCTGCAGCGTATGTGATGTTTGCTCGGCGAAGACGACACCCAGATTCTGGATCTGCTGGGCGGAAGTCTTTATCGCTTCCTTACGCCAATCCCAGATTGTCAGGCCGGCGGCTGCGACCGTCATTGTGATGACCGCGATGCCGACCAGCATGAGCCTGCGGTGGGACGGCGGTTGCCGGCTTAAGTTTTGGAAAAACTTCATCGACGAAAGATCGCTGGACATTAACGATGCCGCCCGTTCTCCAACGCTGGAGGCGGTTTCCAAGCAATCAACAAGGTTAAAATTGTTTCGTTAATAAAGAGTAACGATGTTTACGACCGCACGACCGGCACCACGTCGCTCAATGCAGTCGGCAATCTCGCCGTGTTCGCAGCGCCTTACGCAACGGGACTTACGAAGGACGCTGCCGGCGAGTTCGCCATGGGCCTATTAGCCGTCGTGCTCCTCCCTTTCCTTTACGCCATCGTGGTGCTGATCCCCCGCGATGACCCGGCGCTCGATCGCGGCATCCTGCTTCGAGGCCGCCCGTCAACGGAACCGGACTGAGGCGTCAAAGCGTTCCGCCGGGGAATTACTCCTGCACCCCGATCTCGCTACGCTGACCGCCAAGACCAGGTATAGCGGTCGCCCTAGCGTGGCCGTTTATTTTTTCTGGCCGAATATCTACTGTCCACCGTCCATCCTCGGTTCGTATTATCTGGCCAGAACTTTCCATGCGTTCCAAGGCCTTCTCGGTTCGCTCGGGAAGGTAGTCGATCGCCTTGGCGATCTGATTTGTTGTCATTGCTTTCCCGGAAAACGACAGTTCATTCGATATAAATTGAGGTATATTCCGGCGTGTCCTTTTGTCGAACTGACCAGTAGTAGAAGTCGACACTTCTTCACCTTTTAGAGAAATGTCGACGTCAAGGATTTCTAAAGCTTCTTGAAAGCCTTCTTGCCGTGCTCTGAGCAATTTAGCCTCTTGGGCCTTTTCCTTGCTCAGAGCTATCGCAGCTCTTCTCTCGTCTTCTAATTTATTGAGATGAGCGACGGCTCTTTCGATTGGAGTTGGCATAGTGTCAGTCTCCCAGCCGCTACACGGAAAGTTAAAGATGGTGGCACCAACTATGTCGATACAATGACGTATCGGAACACCTGTTCAACATATAAGTTCCCGGTTGCGACATCTTGCCCAACGGAGGGCCACCACTAAATTATGGTTTCTTTTCAGTTTGAGGTCAGGTAACAGAGTTTCTCTACCGCGATATTAACCCTTATGCTATAAAATCCGTTGCTGACGTTGATTCGCTCGGCTCAGCAACCTCGCGAAGGGGTCTGGCATGGGCACAGCGCTCGCCGACCCGTGCGGTCCCGGTTTGGATCGTGGTCCCGGCAATCCGCTGCGAAAGCGTCAGTTTGGGTCGCCGCCTTCCTTATGCAGCCTGACGCACCTTGCTGCCGCTTTGCATCAACGGCATGATCCGGGTGCCGAACTGCTCCATACCGATGACAAAATCGTCGAAGGTCAGCATGACACCGCGTACGCCCGCGACCTCGGCGACTTGGTCGAGCATCCGCGCAACCGAAGCGTAAGAACCGACCAGTACCCCGTGCGTCGCCGGCATTTTTGCATCGCCTTGAAGCTGGCGCCGATTGGGTGTCGCATAGGGATCCTTGTTGGGGTCGTCTCCTGCCTGTGCATCCCGCCAGGCGATCGCCGCCATGTCCGTGCCGGCTTTGTAGTACTCCCACTTGGCCATTGCAGCCGCGTCGGTTTCGTCGGAAATGACCATGATTAAAATCAGCGCGCCAACATCGCGCCCGGTCTTGGCGGTAGCCTCGACCAGCCGTTTGACACTCGGCGCGAACCGAGTTGGTTCGTTGACTCCATAGCTCGCACAGAAATTATAGTCGCAATATCGCGCGGCAAATTCGGTCCCACGGTCGCTCTGCGCGGCACCAACGATCTTGATCGGGGCCTGCGGCAAGGGACTGCAGCGGCAATCATTCATCGTAAAAAATGCACCCTTGTAGTCGGATCTGCCAGTCGCCCACAGCTCGCGCATGATCGCGACATATTCGGCGCAGTATTCGTAACGGCGGACGTAATGTTCGGCTCCGGGCCAAATCCCCATCTGAGTATATTCGGCGCGCTGCCAGCCAGAAACGATGTTGATCCCAAAGCGTCCATGCGAGATCGAGTCGATCGTCACCGCCATGCGTGCCGCCAATGCCGGCGGGATGGTAAGCACCGCAACCGAGGCGAAGAGCCGAATGCGGTTGGTTACCGCAGCGAGCCCTGCCATCAAAGTGAACGGTTCGAGATTGTGATCCCAGTACTGCGACGGCCCGCCGAAACCGTGCAGCTTGATCATCGATAATGCAAAATCGAACCCGAAGCGCTCGGCCTTCTCGACGACCTGGCGGTTCAGGTCGAAGCTCGGCATGTATTGGGGCGAGGTGGTCGATATCAGCCAGCCATTATTCCCGATTGGAACGAAGACGCCCAACTCCATGGAGACCGCCCCTTTGACCTCGATCAAGATTGCGCCTGCGCTCCCCTCCCCTCTTCTCTATCCATCTCGCCACGCAAGGGGCATGCCAATAGGCCCTCCGCCACTGTAGCAGCGAGTCTGAACTGCTCCCGGCGTAAACGCTTATTCGTCGCGCAAACTGCACCTATTTTCAGCATTGGCGGCGGTCAGGCCCACCTCACGACTTCATCAAAACCGAGCCGTGGCAGCCGCGGCCGCAACGTATCGCGGTCGCCATACCCGATATTCATAAGGAAATTCGCGCGCCATTTGCCATCGGGAAAGAAGGTGGCATCGACCTTGTCGGCGTCGAAGCCCGACATCGGCCCGCAATCGAGGCCTTGAGCCCGCAGTGCCAGAATAAAATAAGCACCTTGCAATGACGAGTTGCGAAAGGCGGTCTCGTGCGCCAGCACATCGTCCGTCGTGAACCAGGATCGTGCGTCGGTATGCGGATAAAGCCGTGGCAGATGATCGAAAAAAGCAACCTCATAGGCGACGATCGCCGTCACTGGAGCTGCTTCTACTTTGCGGAAATTGCCCGACGAGACGCAGGAGAGCAGCCTCGCCTTAGCCTCGGGCGTCCTGACCAGCACGAGGCGCAACGGCTGGCAGTTGGCGCTGGTCGGGCCTAGTTGAGCCAGTGCGAACGCCGTTTCGATCGCTCCTTCCGGAACGGGGCGATCTTGCCAGGCGGAAAAGGTCCGCGCCTTGCGAAAGAGCCGCTCGAGCAATTGCCCATCTTTTATTTCCATCCAGCAACCTACCGTGCAGAGAAACTTGGGGGGCGGGCAAAGGGAATGCCAACGCCTCGCGGCTAAGGGCTCGTTGTCACACCTTCGTCTCGGTCGTACTCTTGCGAGATGTCACGGTTGGTGTAGTCGGGCAACAATGCAGCCGCAGCGAAACTGATCAGCGCGCACACAAGGATGTAAAGCGCGATCGCGTAGCCCGACCTGAACTCCGCGAACAGCGCCGTCGCGATCAGCGGGGCAGGGCCGCCAGCTATTATCGAGGCGAGTTGATAGCCGATCGAGGCGCCGCTATAGCGCAGGCGTCCGGTGAAGCATTCCGCAATCAGTGCCGCCTGCGGGCCATACATCATGTCGTGTGGGATCAACGACAGCATGATGGCGAGAAAGATCCATCCCGGAACCATTGTGTTGAGCAGCGCAAAATAGATGAAACCGAAAACTCCGGTCACTGCGGCACCAAACAAGTACATGCGTCTGCGGCCAATCTTGTCCGACAGATGGCCCGAGAACGGAATCGAGAAGAATGACACGACCGAGGCCGTTAGCACCGCGATCAGCAACAGATCGCGCGACACCCCGAGAATTGTCGTTCCGTAAGTAAAGACAAAAGCGGTGAAAATATAGAATGGCGCTTGTTCAACCATCCGGGCCAAGGCGGTCAGCAAAATCTCTTTGGGCTGCCTCCGGATTACTTCGAGAGCGGGGGCCTTTTCGACACGGTTCTCGGCCACTAGTCGCGAAAAGGTGGGCGTCTCGAGAATACCAAGCCGAATATAGAGCCCCACGCCAATCAGAATGATGCTGAGGAAAAACGGAATGCGCCATCCCCAGACCAGGAACTGGTCTCCTGCGATTGCGCTGAACGCCAGCGCCGCGAGATTGGCGAGAAACAGCCCTGCTGGTACGCCGAATTGCGGCCACGCGGCAATAAAGCCGCGGTGGTGGTCGGATCGCGCCCACTCCATCGACATCAGCACCGAGCCCCCCACTCGCCGCCGACCCCGACACCTTGGACAAACCGCAGAATGGTCAGAATGATCGCACCCCAGATGCCGATCTCCGCATAGGTGGGGACAAAGGCTACGAGAAAGGTTGCAATCCCCATCAGCAACAAGGTCGCAATCAATGCGGCTTTCCGCCCGAGGCGGTCTCCGTAATGACCAAAGATTGCCGCACCGATCGGTCGAGCGACAAAGCCGACGGCATAAATGGCAAAGGCCTGCAAGGTCCCGACTAAAGGATCGGATGCGGGGAAATACAACTTCGCGAAGACGAGCCCTGTCACCGTGCTGTACAGAAAGAAATCATACCATTCGATAGTTGTACCGATCGTGCTGGCGATCACCGCACGCCGCAATTGCACCCGGTGTTCGAGTTCCGTGAGTGCGTCCTGCCCTACCCATACCGCCGTCATCAACACTTCTCCTAACCTTCGCGAGGGCTGGTCTATCCGGAGGTACCGTTCCTGATATTTGATAATGTTAGCATGTTGCGTTCCGCAAGCGTTGGTCGATCCGCAAATGCGTGCCGCAGGCCAGCCCTGGCCTTGCTGGAAGGTCCGAACGAGCGCATGCTGGTTGACGGCAAACGAGGAGGGCAGCCATGCCGCGGATCAAGCACATCGCGTTGACGACAAAAGAGCCCGCACAGGTAGCGGCATTCTACAAAGATGCTTTCGGAATGCAGGAAATCCGACGCGCCCCAAACGGGGCGGTCTTCCTGACCGATGGCTACATCAACCTCGCGATCTTGAATTGGAAGACCGAAAAATCGGCCGATGTCGGAGCCAACGGGCCCAACTATAGCGGGATCCATCATTTCGGCTTTGAGGTCGAGGACCTCGACGAGGCCGCCGCAAAGCTCAAGCGCGCCGAGGGTCAGCCGCTCGAGGAGAAAGAGGGGCTCGACATGGAGATGGCGGCCGGCGGTCATCGCAATTTCGAGATGAAGTGGGCCGGCCCCGACGGCGTCGTGATCGACATTTCCCATACCGGATGGGAAACCACAACGAGATAAACGAGATTTCGGGAGGAAACAGCTATGGCCGATGACTTTACGATTTGTGTCGGCACCGTCGGAACTGGCGCTTGGGTTAGCTCCGATGCCGGCGAGAGCTGGCGGCAAGTGAGAAGCGGGCTCTGGGCCGAAAGCCGAATCTTCGGATTCGCGGTCCACCCGAAAGAGCCGCGCACCATACTGGCCGGCGCGGATGACGGGGTCTACCGCAGCGAGGATGGGGGTGAGCGGTTCGAGCGGCTAGATTCGCCAATGAACGCGCTGCACGTCTGGAAGGTCGCATTCGATCCCGTCGACCCAGAGATCATCTTCGCGGGCACCAGGCCGGCAGCGCTCTTCCGCTCGAGCGATGGCGGACGCCATTGGGAAAAGCTCCGGGCCGACATGGCCGAAGAGTGTCCGAATGTGCGCATCCCACGCGTAACCGCGCTGACCGTCGACCCCTCGGACCACCACATCGTGTGGGCCGGCGTCGAGGTAGACGGAGTTCGCCGCAGCCGCGATGGCGGTGAAAGTTGGATGCGCATCAACGGCGTCAACGACCCCGACATCCACGACACTGCGGTCAGCAGCAACGGCACTAGGACGGTGCTCACCAGCACGCCGCGCGAGATCTTTGCCAGTACCGATGGCGGCGAGAGCTGGCGGGGGCTGGGGGTCGGCAAGCATTTTCGCCTGCCCTATTGCCGCAGCCTGGCACTGAAAGCCGATGACCCGAGCGTGTTGTTTGTCGCCACCGGCGACGGCGCGCTCGGCAGCACTGGAGCAATCCAGCGCTCCAAGGATGGGGGACACAGCTGGCAGATGCTGCCGCTACCGGTCGAGCCGAATTCGCCGATCTGGTCTTTCGCGACACATCGCGCTAATTCCGATCGCATTCTCGCGTGCAGCCATTACGGCGAGGTCTTCGCCAGTCGGAATGGCGGCGACAGCTGGGTCAAACTGCAGCGCGAGTTCAGCGAGATTCGCGCTCTAGCCTGGACGCCGAATTAATACTGTAGCGTCGCCCCTCACCTTCGCATCGCCAACGCGATCGGCAGCTCTCTCTTCCCGCAGGCGGAGCGAGGGGAGGGACGAGGGGCATTTGCCGTTGACGGGGCGGCCAAGAAGGCTGACAGTCCAGAAAATGATCCTGTTGCCAGGAAGGCCCGTAATCTGAGTTCTGAGCCCGCCGCCGAAAGACCAAAGGGATCGGATAGCGGCGCGGGAAATCGATCGCGACCAGGAGGGAATCATATGCCTAACGACCTAACGCCCGGTGCCGCTGACCAGACCAGCGTGGCGCAACGCGGCGCCTTGCATGGGGTGAGGGTGGTGGATCTGACCCAATTCGAGGCCGGGACATCCCTGACCCAGACCTTGGCTTGGCTCGGCGCCGAGGTGATCAAGGTCGAGGAGCCGACCAAGGGTGAGCAGGGCCGCGGCGCTTCGACCGACAAGAAAGGGGTCGACTCGCATTACTTCATGCTGCTCAACGCCAACAAGCGCAGCGTCACCGCCAATCTGAAGACTGACAAGGGCCGCGCCTTATTGCGCGGGCTGATCGAAAAGGCCGATGTTTTCGCCGAGAATTTCGCTCCTGGCGTCATCGAGCGCCTCGGTTTCGGCTATGACGTCGTGCGCGAGATCAACCCGCGGATCATCTATGCCCAAGTCAAAGGGTTTGGCCAGGATGGCCCCTATAAGAGCTTCCTCGCCTTTGACATGATCGCCCAAGCAACAGGCGGCGCGATGTCGATTACCGGCGAGCCCGATGGCCGCCCGATCAAGCCTGGTCTGACAATCGGCGACACCGGGACCGGTCTGCACGGCGCGATTGGCGTGCTCGCAGCGCTCTATCAGCGCCAGTTCACCGGCGAGGGCCAGCGCATCCAGCTGGCGATGCAGGAATGCGTCATCAATTACGGCCGCATCTCCTACGCCGCCCAGGCGCTCTGGGGCAAGGCCGCGCCTCGGATGGGCAATCAGAGCATCATGGGCACCAACTCGCCGAGCGAGACTTACCCGACCAAAGGCGGCGGCCCGAACGACTATTGCTACGTCTATACGTCGCGCGCCAATCCACAGCATTGGGAGCGGCTCCTCAAGATCATGGGCCGTGAGGACCTGATCGGCGACCCGCGCTTCGACAGCCCGCAAGAACGATTCCAAAACCGCCAACTGGTCGACGAGATGATCGCCGAGTGGACCAAGCATCACGACAAGATGGAAGTCATGCAGCGGCTCGGCGAGCAGGGCATCCCGGCAGGCGCGATCATGGATACGATGGAACTGTCCAACGATCCCGACCTCAACCGCCGGGAGATCTTCGTGACCGTCAAGCACCCGGTGCGCGGCGATTTCAAGATGCCAGGCTGGCCCGTCAAGATGAGCGGCTCGAAGGTACCGATCACCGCGGCGCCCCTACTTGGCGCCGATAGCGACGAGGTCTACGGCCGGCTCTTGGGCCTCTCCGCGCAAGAACTCGCTGCCCTGCGCGAAGAAAAGATCATCTGAGCTGACCACCAACCTGGCCCATCCCCCTTTGCGGGGGATGGCACGGGAGGGGGCATTCCCCGGAATGGCGCGATGAACACCACCGCTGCTCCAACGCTGGGGGTGGTCACGCCGCTTGCGCAACCGACGAGCTGGGAACCTGCCGCGAGCTACCCCGACCCCGCCGTTCGGACACTCGATCCGCGCTTCGACGACATAAAGCCGCCTTTCAACGCCGCGGTCGAGCGCCTCGCGACCGGGTTTCGTTGGGCCGAAGGCCCTGTGTGGTTTGGCGATGGCCGCTATCTCTTGTGGAGCGACATCCCGAACAACCGGATCATGCGATGGGACGAAGAAACTGGCGCGGCAAGCGTTTTTCGCAAGCCCTCCAACCATGCCAATGGCAATACGCGCGATCGGCAGGGTCGACTCGTCACGTGTGAGCACGAGGGACGGCGGGTCACCCGCACCGAATATGACGGCTCGATCACGGTCATACTCGACCGCTTCGACGGCAAGCGGCTCAACTCGCCAAACGATGTTGTCGTAAAATCTGACGACTCGATTTGGTTCACCGACCCGCCCTTTGGCATCCTCGGGAACTACGAAGGAGACAAAACAACCCCCGAGCTGCCGACCAATGTCTATCGGGTCGACGGCAAATTAGGCATCGCGACGGTCATGGCCGGTGACGTCAACGGGCCGAACGGTCTGTGCTTCTCGCCCGACGAGACCAAATTGTACGTCGTCGAGTCGCGTGCGAGACCAAGGCTCATTCGCGTCTTCGACGTCGTCGAGGACGGCACCAAGCTCGCGCATGGGCGTGTCTTTATCAATGCGGGCGAAGGAACACCCGACGGCTTCCGGTGCGATATCGACGGCAATCTGTGGTGCGGCTGGGGGATGACCCCGGGGCTCAACGGAGTGGCGATCTTCGCCCCGGACGCGACGATGATCGGCCATATCGCGCTGCCTGAGCGGAGCGCCAATTTGTGCTTTGGCGGGCGCAAACGCAACCGCCTGTTCATGGCGGCCAGCCAATCGATCTACTCTGTCTATGTGAATACCCAGGGTGTCGCAGGCGGCTGAGTGCCTTTGCTAGCGCGATCGGCGATTTCGTCCTAACCTCAGGCGTTCAACTGCCGGAGGAACAGATGAAACGCTTGTTACCGATCTGCGTGCTGCTCGCGGCCGCCGCTTGCGCCCAGGAACCACCTCCGCCGCCGATGGCAGCAAACCCTTCACCGCCGCCGCCCCCACCACCGACGTATAATATTTATTTCGACTACAACAGCTCTCTGCTGGACCCAAGCGCTAGGGAGATTGTGAGGCTCGCAGCCGACTCCTACAAGGCGGGATCGCCCGGAACCATTCAGGTCATCGGCTACACCGACCCCTCGGGCTCGGGCCCATACAACCAGAAGCTGTCGCTGAAGCGGGCGAGCGTCGTAGCTGCACAGCTGGTGCAGGATGGGGTGCCGCGGAGTTCTCTCACGGTCAGCGGGCAAGGAGAAAGCACGACCGGGACCGACCCCGGGCGAGACCGCCGTGTCGAGGTCGTGTTAGGAGGGCCGCCACCAGCCTCGTAACCACGCGGCCTCGTTGGCCGGCGCTGAATCGCGACTGCCCGCGATTTAGTGCGCGACGAGGCGTCCCGCACCTTCGATAACCTCATCCCAGTCATCGATGTCCCGGTTCGGCGGGTGGATCATCAGGTGCTGAACCCCAACCGCTGCATAGGCGGCGACCCGTTCGCGCAGCTCTCCGTGGTCCTTGCCGTTCCAGTGCAAGCGCATCGAGATCGCGAATTCCGGCTCGGGCCGCTCGGCCCGCAGACGCTTGACGATCGGCGCGGCCGCGTCCGGGGTTAGCTGGCTGCCGTGCCAGCCGTCGCCGATGCGCACCGTGCGCTTGTACGCCGCCTCGGAGCGCGCGCCGAACCAGATCGGGATCGGCCGGACCGGTAACGGCGCCATCGTCATCTCATTGATCTCGGCCGGGATGTAATTGCTGCGGAACGTCACCGGATCCTGTGACCATACTGCGCGCATCATCGCGATCCCTTCATCGGTGCGCCGGCCGCGCTCGTGAAACGGCGCACCGAGTGCCGCGAACTCGGCCTCGAGCCAGCCGACACCCGCGCCGAGGATCTCGGCCTCGACGATGTCTGGGTCAGCGAGCACATCATCGTGCCGCGCGCCACCTTTCCGCGCTCGCCATTGTTCTATGATCCCGTGCTGAGCCTAACTTGGGCCGCGGCGGTCACCAAGCGGGTGCGGCTCGGAACCAGCGTGCTGGTCTTGCCGATGCGCCACCCGCTGCCGCTCGCCAAGGAATTGGCGACGTTGCAGCACTTCT
>Ga0182036_10001182_pt1 | contig 12164 bp, 7 predicted proteins | sample sta12Cox44000080_FD_125966 | JGI IMG/M metagenome (GOLD analysis project Ga0182036, IMG submission 125966) | Lab enrichment of tropical soil microbial communities from Luquillo Experimental Forest, Puerto Rico - statoxic.12C.oxic.44.000.080 | ecosystem: Environmental > Terrestrial > Soil >...
AAGCATTCCACGGGGGGCGTAGGCGACAAGACCTCGCTGGACCAGCGAGGTCTTGTCGCCTACGACCCCCGTGGAATGCTTATCCACCTTGCGCGCAGCCAGGTCGGAGAAATCGAGTACTTCCCCGGATCGCAGCATGGTGTCGGTGAGGGCGGCGGTTTCTGCGCGGGTCATGCCCTTCAGGAGGGTGGCCATCAGCCAGGCTGAGACCTGGTAGTCGGGAATCTCGCCGCGGGTGTAGCCGTTGACCAGGCTTTCGATCTCGGCGAGCGTCAATTCTCCGCCGTCGCGCTTCTTGCGAATGACGTCAATGGCTCGGATGGGTGTGGAACCGCTTGCCTGAGCGGCACTCATTTGAGACGGAACCCTTCAGGGAGAAGTTTGGTGATGTGGGCCTGCTGCTCGCCGTCAGCGCCTTGAAAGAAAACGATGGCGTTGGGGCCGAATTCGTAGATCACCTGGCGGCAGGCGCCGCAGGGGGAGCAGGGGACGCCCTGATCGTTGACGACCGCGATCGCGGCGATCTCGATCTTGGGACCCAGCGCAGCCACGGCAGAAAAAATCGCGGTGCGCTCGGCGCAATTCGTCATTCCGTAGGAGGCGTTCTCTACGTTGCAGCCGGAGAAGACTTTGCCTTTTGTAGTGAGCAAAGCGGAACCCACTCGGAAGTTGGAGTAGGGGGCGTGGGCGTTCTTCATCGTCGCCCGGGCGGCCTTGAGCAGGCGTTTACGCTGCAGGTCAGCGGATTTCCTTGCTGGCATAGATTAAGTCGGTATCTCAAACCAGGAATTGCGGGGCTGATTGTAAACCGGGAGCGTGGATTGCAGGACTTTTTTTGTCCGCAGCTTCGATCCGACTAATTCACGGTGCTATTCCCTAACTGATCTGCCTTCTCTTGTTCGCTGCGAGCCTCAGCGGTGCGTCCGGTGAGGGTGTAGATCTCGGCCATGCGGCGGTGGGGAGCGGCTTCCTGCGGACGGGCGGCGGACGCCTGGGCGAAATAGTGAAGCGCCTCGGAATAGTTTTTGGCTTTCAAGTTGGCCTGACCCAGGTCGGAGGCCGTGGCGTAGAGCATGGTCGCAACTTCGGAACTGCTGGGGTTCAATTCCAGTGCGTGGCGCAATGTGTTGAACGCGCCTGGGAGGTCGCCTTGTCGCATGAGCACAGCACCGTAAAGCGAGTTGAGCTGGAAAACGTCAGGCCAGCGTTGAAGGGTCGCTTCGAGGGGTTTGCGCGCTTCCTCGAAGCGGTTGAGCTGAAAGTAGGTGAGCGCCAGATTGTATTGCATTTGTGGATTCTGGGGCGCAAGTTCGGCGGCGCGCTCTAGCGGCTGCAAAGCAGCCTGCAGGTCGCCGTGCTGCCCGTAGATGGTGCCCAGCGTCGTCAGGCGGTCGGCATTGTCGCGATCGTAGAGTTGGTCGCAGACAGCGTGGGCCGCCTCTGGGGGGCCCTGCTCCAGCTTTTCCTCGCACTCGGTCTTGATGCGGCTTTCGTTGGTGTCCTTCTGGCGGAGTTGCTGGGACAGCGCCATCTCTTTTTTGGCTTTTTCCTCTAGGCCCTGTTTGCGGTATACGAAGCCCAGCTGATAGGGAATTCGGGAGTCGCTGGGGTTCGCCTTCTTCGCTTCCTCGAGCCAGTGGACGGCGTTGGAGAAATCGCCTTTTTTGAAATAGGCGAATCCCAGATAGTAAGAAGTGTCGGGGAACGGTGGCTTCACAACCGCCTTGCTCAGGTTACGGATTGCGCCCGCGTAGTCTTGGCGGTCGATATCCAGGCGTCCGAGGTAGTACAGGACGTTGGGATGATCTCCAACCTCCTTGCGGACCTGCTCGAATTCCTGGCGGGCTTCGTCGGGCTTGTGGGATTCGAAGAGCGCGACCGCGAGGGGGAACCTTGCCCGCATGACCAGGCTGGGATTCGCTGCCAGGGCCGCTCGGAACTCCTGCACTGCTTCTTCGTAGCGATCCTGCTTCAGGGCGTCGTAGCCGCGGCCGAGGTGGGTTTCTGCGGAGGAGTTCGAGGTGGATTCTTGGGCGGCGGCGAGGCAAGGAGAACAACAGCATAGCGTCAGCAGCAAGCAGACGGTAAATCTCAAAGCTGACTTGTGCGCGTATAGAGCCATGGGAGATTGAGCATCTGAATTATAGATGTCTGGATGCCGTCGACTTCGGCAAGTGGTGGCCAGTCGGGGGCTCGCCTTGACCTTGCCGGAGTGCGGCTGTTACCTTCGCCTCTTGGCAGCCAACTCTGGGGGACGCTCTGAGCCGGGCAGGGAAGAAGAATCGATCCGTGGATCCTCTGCCACCGGATCCCACCCGGCGCGAATTTCTCACGCGTTCCTGCCAGGCCGCATCGGTAGCGTTGTTCCCGGGTCTGGGGCGAACCGCTGGTTCCTTCTCGTTCTTCACTTCGCAGAGTGCGCCGGTCCCTGCAAGTTTTCATCTTCACCCACGCTACCGCGCGAAACTTCCGCTGGAAGCCACGCTGGCGAAGGTTGATGCCGCGCTGGATCGTTTTCCCACGGAGAGGTATGCAGATCAGATTGAGGTGGTCCTGGAGCGATGGAGCACAAGTTTGCGGGAGTCGCCGGGGAATTTCAGTGCGGTTCGAGCATCGTGTGGCACCGATTTTGTCGGGAGTTCGTGGAAAGCCGTTGATTCGCGATTGATTCGATCGAGCGGTGGCATCGAGGTTTGGCGAAACCGCTTTGCCGGGAAAGCGTCTCTCGGGTGCGACGCGTTCCTGAGAGAAATGCAGTCGGCATGGGCTGGGCTTTCGACCATTCATACTGCCGAGTTCCAGATCACGGGGATCGACGATGCTCGACAGCCGCCGGGCGCCAAGGTGCAAACCCGCGTGCGCTATGAACTGGTCGGTTCCGGAGGTGGGTTTTATCGCGAAAGCCGGATTGGGGAATGGGATCTCACCTGGAAGCTGGGAGCGGGAGAAAAGCCTCCAGATCCGGTCGTGCTTTCCTGGGCGATACTGGGGGAAACGCAGGCCCGTTCGCAAGCGCCGATCTTCGTCGACCTCGCCGGGGAAGCGTTCGCCGGGAATTCTTCATTTGTGCAGCAGCTGTCGCATGGGTCCGACTACTGGCGTACCACGCTCGACCAGGCTTGCGGAATCGACATTTACGGACACAACGGGGTGTCGGTCGGCGACATTGACGGGGATGGCTTTGACGATCTTTACGTCTGCCAGCCTGCTGGCCTTCCGAATCGCCTCTATCGGAATCGCGGGGACGGAACATTTGAGGATGCCACGGAGCACTCCGGGTTGGGGTTGCTCGAAAACACCGCCTGCGCGCTGTTCGCGGATTTCAGTAACAGTGGCCGCCAAGACGTGGTGGTGGTGCGGACGGATGGACCGGTGCTGTTCATCAACGAAGGAGCGGGGAAGTTTCGCAAGCATCCGGATGCTTTTCGGTTCGCCCTGGCTCCGCAGGGAACGTTCACCGGCGCAGCCGTTGCCGACTATGACCGGGATGGATGGCTCGACATTTATTTCTGCCTTTACCTCTATTACCAGGGCGCGGAGCAATACAAGTATCCGCTGCCTTATTTCGACGCCAATAACGGGCCGCCCAACTTTCTTATGCGCAACCAGCGCGACGGAACGTTTCGCGATGTCACCGCAGAGGCGGGACTGAACCAGAACAACACCCGGTACAGCTTCTGCTGTGCATGGCTGGCCTCCGAGCGAGGTCCTGACCTTTACGTGGTAAACGATTTCGGGCGGAAGAACTTATATCGGAACAAAGGTGACGGAACCTTCACCGACGTCGCCGAGGCGGCTGGCGTCGCGGACGTCGGCGCGGGCATGAGCGTTTGCGCGATCGACTTCGAGAACCACGGAGCGGAGGACTTGTACGTTGCCAACATGTGGACCGCGGCGGGCGAGCGCGTCACGTCGCAAAAGGAATTTCAAGCCGCTGCTCCAGAGGCGGTACGCGCCCAGTTTCACAAGCACAGCATGGGGAACTCGCTGTTTCATCGCGAGAGTGCTGCCCCGGGCGAGGTCCCGAAGTTCAAGAGCGTGGGCGGGAAGGCCGGGGTCGAGATGGGGCGTTGGTCGTGGTCGAGCGATTCGTGGGATTTCGACCATGATGGCTTCCCCGATCTTTACGTCACCAACGGTATGGTCTCGGGACCGTCACAAAAAGACCTGAACAGCTTTTTCTGGCGGCAGGTGGTGGCGAAGTCTCCGTTGCAGGCCAATCCCTCGCACGACTATGAGCAGGGGTGGACCGCGCTTAATGAACTGATCCGCGCCGACGGCACCTGGAGCGGGTACGAGCGCAATGTCTTGTATCGAAACAATCGCGACGGAACGTTCTTGGATGTCAGTGCCGTGGCCGGGATGGATTTCGTACAAGACGGACGGTCCTTCGCATTGGCCGACTTTGATCACGATGGTCGGCTCGAAGTGCTTCTGAAGAATCGGAATGCGCCGCAGGTCCTTCTACTAAAGAACCTTGTCAGGGATCTGCCGCCCTCGATTGCCATCCGTTTGCGCGGAACCAAGAGCAACCGCGACGCGATCGACGCGGTGGTAACGATTGAAACCAGTTCGGGCCGCCAAACGCGGAGCCTGCAGGCTGGCTCCGGATTTCTGGCGCAGCACACCAAGGAGTTGCTGTTCGGGCTCGCCGATGCGAAAGGAAACGTGCAGGTTTCGATCCGGTGGCCGAGCGGGCTGATGCAGCAGGTGCGGGATCTGCCACAGAATCATCGGATCTGGATTGAGGAAGGGAAGGATGTAGTCCGCACGCAGCCTTTCCGCGGGGCAGGGACCGCAACAAGCGCCGCTGCCTTGGCGAAATCGGAGGAATCGCCGGAGACGATAGAAACCTGGCTTGTCGCACCTTTCGCGGCGCCAGACTTTTCTCTTTCGGACGAATCAGGAAAAACGCAGACCCTGAGTGCAATGCGGGGGAAGCCCGTGCTGCTGACGTTCTGGGCTTCCGGCTCGACGGACTGTCAGAGGACCCTTGAGACTCTTGCGAACCGTCACGCAGGCTGGCTCGGGAAAGGCTGGCAACTGCTGGCGGTGAATTGCGACGAGGTCTCCGGCTCGCGCGCTGATCGCCAACCCAAGTCCCGACTTTTGTTCCCGGCAGTTCAAGCGACGGAGGATGTCGCTGGCGTCTACAACGTCCTGTTTCGATATCTGTTCGATCGCCATCGCGACCTTTCCTTGCCGACGTCGTTTCTCATCGACGCGAAGGGCGAGATTGTGAAGATCTATCAGGGAGCCTTGCGGGCTGACCACGTAGATCAGGACTTTCAGCATATTCCGCGTACGCCTGCCGAACGGCTGGGTAAGGCGTTGCCATTCCCGGGCGCTTCCGACGACTTACCCTCCGAGCGCAACTACCTTTCTTTTGGGTCGGTGTTTTTTCAGCGGGAGTATTTCGCCCAGGCGGAGGCGTCGTTCCGGCTGGCCGAGCGCGACGATCCAACCAGCGCAGAGGCGCTCTACGGGCTGGGCAGCGTTTTCCTGAAGCAGCAGAAGCGGACCGAAGCACGCGATGCGTTTCAGCACGCCACCAAGTTACAGGCGGCCTATCCCGACACGCTGCCGAATGCGTGGAACAATCTTGGGCTGGTTGCCACTCAAGATGGCGACACCGAGGAGGCGATTCGCTGCTTCCAGGAAGCGTTGCTGATCAACCCGGATCACCTGATCGCACTCGATAACCTGGGCAACGCTTTCCGCCAGCAGAAGCACTGGGACGAGGCACGACAGACGTTCCAGCGCGCGCTGGCGGTGAGCGCCGACGATCCGGAAGCGAATTACAGCCTGGGAATGGTATACGCCGAGAACGATGACACACAGAAGGCGTATGAATACCTGCAGCGGGCGTTGCAGGCGCGACCGGTTTATCCCGAGGCATTGAATAATCTCGGAGTGCTTTATTTGAAGACGGGCCGTCGCGATCGGGGAGTCGAAAGCTTCGAGAAGTGTATCCGAGTGGCCCCCGAGTTCGATCAGGCGTACCTGAACCTGGCTCGCGTGCATGCGCTTGAAGGAGATACTGAAAAAGCGCGAGCTGTGCTTCGTGATCTGCTCAAGTACCATCCCGATCACGCGGTGGCGCAGAGAGCACTGGCTGAACTGGAGCAATAGACATCGCCGTGCCTCAAGGCCTCGTCGCTGGCTTGGGCGTTGGCGCGGTCAAGAGGTCCACGATCATCTTGTGGAACTTTTCGAGGTCAAGATCGACCTGTACGTCGATTGGCTTCATGGGCAGATCGGGTTTGTTTCGCTCGCTCCACGTCAGAAGATTTCCGTAACCAGCCCCCTGATCGAGGTCGACATCCAGGTAGCGCGTCTCGGATTTCGTGATCACCCTCGGATCAAGCCAGGCCACAGCGGTGAGTTCATCCCACAGGTAGTTGTACTGCCCATAAAGGCGCCCATATCTGCCGATGTACTGCGCGGCGGGGGTTGAACCCGCACCGATCTGCTTGAGAAGGTCAGCGGTCATTCGCGCCTTGACCGAAATGTCGACCGGCGTGCAGACGATTCTCTTCCAGGGAGCACGCAGCACGATGTGCGCAGCCTCAGGATCGAACCAGAGGTTAAATTCGTGGCGAGGGTTATCAGCGAATTCAGGATCGTTGGTGAGCGGGCTCATACTTCCGCCCATGAAAACCAGTTCCTTCGCCAGCTCGGGAAACTGCGGATCAATCGTGATGGCCAGGGCCAGGTTGGTCATTGGTCCGCCGGCATAAATTGCGACTTGTCCGGGATACCTCCGCACCATCCGGATCATGAAGTGCGCGGCGTCTTCTTCGGTAGGCTTGGTGGTGGGCTTGCCTTCCGGCATGTCACCGAGTTCGTCAGGCGGATGATAAAAGCGTGGCGTCCACGCGCCCAGCCACTCGATCGATCCATAACGTTTCTCCCAGAGTTCGGTTTCTGCTTTGCGGCGGACAAGCGGATACTCGGCTCCTGGGACGACCGGTATATCTGTGCGTCCGATGATCTCGAGGGTGCGCAAGGTGTGCGCAACTTCCGCCTTCAGCCAGGCATCGCCCGTCACGACGGTTATGCCTAGCACCTCGGTTTGAGGCGCCTGAATCAGGAGCAGAATCGATTGCTGGTCGGTGCCCGCGGGCCCGGCCGCATCCTGGTCAATGATGATTTTCCGCTTTTCTTGCGCCCGGCAGGTAAGGCTCGCCAGAACCAACGCGCAGAGCACCCAGACTCGCCTCGCACACCCATTCATCCTGGCCCCCTCCATTTTGTCCGTCCCGACGCTATCCCTTTCTGACCAGGCGTCCGATCAGCAGATCGAAGAATCTCGCCGCATCCACTTCCACCGCCACTTTCGTGTTCGGCTCGAACTTCTCGCGGAGTACGGGAGAGGTACGGAGCGAGGCGAGTGTAGGCGCCGACCCGCGGATCGCGATATTCAGGGGCTGCTTCTCGACGTCGGGTCGCCGGCGCAAATCGCCTGCGGTCGGGCTGTAACCGAGAGTCTCGCCCGCGGTGAGTTCACCGCTGGTCTCGATGTCGACGTAATAGTCCTTCCATTTCAGGATGGAAGGATCGAGAAATGCCGCCACCGCCAGGGAGTCGTGCATGTTTGGACCCACCAGAAAGCCCCGCTCCCGCGTGTTGTCGATGGCCTGCCGCGCGATTTTTGCGGCCGCATCACTCACGGGATGGTTGGCTGCTTGCAAGAGGCGGACGTGTTCGTCGGTCAGTGAAGTGTGGCGGGTGACGTCGAGCCCAACCATCGTTAAAGGGATTCCAGACTGAAAGACGATGCGCGCTGCCTCGGGGTCCACGTAGACGTTGAACTCCGCGGCGGGCGTGATATTTCCGCCGGAAAGCGATCCCGCCATCATCACGATGCCCCGCATCAGGGCCGCCAGTTCAAGGTCGGTCTTGAGCGCAGTCGCAATGTTGGTCAGGGGGCCGAGCGTGATCAGCGTGACTTCGTGTGGATACTTCCTGACGATCGACCGTATGAGTTCCGTGGCAGGCTCGGTAGCCGGGGCGAGCTTGGGCTCGGGAAAAACCACGCCTCCCAGCCCGTTCTCGCCGTGGGCGTAGGTCGCGGTCACGAGCCGCCGCAGCAGTGGAGCGCTGGCCCCGGCCGCCACCGGGATGTCGGTACGGCCCGCGATCTCCACCATGCGCAGAGCGTTGGGAAGTGTCAGGTTGAGAGGAACGTTTCCGGCAACGGGAGTGATGGCTTCGATCTTCAACTCGGGAGAACGCATCGCCAACAGGAGGGCAAAGGCGTCGTCCACGCCGGGGTCAGTGTCGATGATGACCCGCGAGGGAGCTGTTGCTGAGGAAGCGTTCTGAGGTTGGAAGGGTCGGGCGAAGACCTCGGAGCCCCCGGCTGCCGCGCTCAGCAAGACTCCCGCGGCCGTCGATGCTACGAATTCGCGCCGGGTGAAGCTGACCTTCATTTTGGGATCCATCGGCGGCTCCTATTTTGTGCTCCGCGGCGGCTGAGTCATGAGCTGAACGTACAGGTCATAGAGCTTCTTGGTGTCGACGTCGAACTGGACGGTAGCTTTTCTCTGGTAAGGCGGGAGTGGCGTGCCCGGCTCCCAGAAAAGCGTCTGGCCGTAGCTGGGTCCGTGGTCGACGTCGATGTCGACATAGAGTTCCTTCTGGCGGGTGATCATCGATGGATCGATCATGGCAGCGGCGGAGAGTTCATCCCACATGAAGCTCTCGACCGCGTATTGTGTGAGATAACGGGCGACAGGAGTATCGGCCTTGGCGATCGCAGCCTTGACCGCTGGATTCACGGTGGTCTTGACGGAAACGTCGACGGGCGTGATGGTGATGCTCTTCCAAGCAGAGCGCATTACGATGCGTACGGCCTCTGGATCGAACCACCAGTTAAATTCACGACGCGCATCGACGCCGGTGATCCCGCCGTTGTCGGCATACATGCCGCTGCCCATCAGCACCAGGGATTTCGCCAGGGTGGCTACCTGGGGATCGAGACGCAGCGCCAGCGCAACGTTGGTAAGCGGCCCTCCAGCCCAGATCACCACCTCCCCGGGATACTTGTGGACCATGCGGATGATGAAGTGGGCGGCGTCTTCGTCGATGGCTTTAATGTGCGGTTCCCCTTCCACCAGAGAGGGAACGACATCGGGATCGTGATACCCCTCGCGAAAAGCAGGCGGCACGCTCTCGGGGCGCTTGGAAAAGTCGCTCCAGCAGCCCTTATAGCGAAGCTTGCCGTAAAGGCCCTCCCAGCGCTCACTTTCCTCCTTGGAGTTCAGCAGGGGGAATTCGGCGCCCATAGCCACGGGGACATCGGTGCGGCCAGCAATCTCGAGCAAGCGCAAGGTGCGCTGCGTTTCTTCTTTCACCCATTGATCTCCGCTTACTGTGGTGATGCCAAGAACATCGAATTTGTCGGACTGCAGGAAGATCAGGATCGACTGCATGTCGGTGGTGGCGGGGCCGCGTGCGTCCTGGTCAACGATGACTTTGATTTTCTGAGCTTGCAGGCTCCCAGGCCCGACGAACGCAAGAATTGGTACCAGTAGCGCAATAAAGATTCGTATTCTCATAAGGCCCCCGGTTGCGAAACTTTGCCTTAGCCGCTAATACGCTTCACGGTTGAATGGCCTGAACTCTACGGAAAGCATCGCATTGTAAAGCCTGTTCCCAACCAGTGCCAAGCGGCAGGGAATTCCGGGATGGTCCTCAAGCCGTTGCCGAGCAAACTGGCGCAAACTACAATGGCCGCCAACTTCTCTATGGCCATTTTGGAAGCTTCGCACTTGGTGCCCACCCCGTGATTCATTCCCTCCGATGGTCGGTCGCTACAGCTCTGCTGCTGGGTGCATTGGTCGCGGTCCGAGCGCAGGAGTCTCCAAGGCCGGGCGCAATCGAGGGAACTGTGCGGGACGCTGCTGGCGTCCCGGTCGCGGGTGCCACTGTGCACCTGGAGACGGACGTGGGAAATCTCACAGCGGTAGCGGCGACCGACACGAAGGGCTTTTATCGGTTTGTGACAGTACGGGCTGGCAGATTCACGATCGGAGCCGAGAAACCGGGCTTTCGAAGTTCAAGTGCCGGCCCTTTTAACTTCGGATCTGGCGAAACCAAGGCGATCGACATCACCCTGAAACCGTCCAGTTCCGGCGACCAAGGATCAAGGGCCCCAGAATTCTACGATGAGCCGCAGTTCACCGTCGCCGGTGTCGCCGACATTGCGAACCACGGCGGACACGGCTCGGACACTGTTTCTCGCACGGCGCAGGTGTTGGCCAAAGACATTGCTTCAACCCCCGCAGCCGTGGCCAACGGCGCGCGCCCTTCCTTGAGCGATGAACAAACCTTGCGCATGGCAGTTGCACGCAGTCCTGAGAACTTCCAAGCGAATCAGCGTCTCGGCCTTTCGCTCCAAACCAACGGTAAGGGGCAGGAGGCGCTCGAATACCTGGAGCGCGCTCACAGCATGCAGCCTTCGGACTACACCACCGCGCTGGCTCTTACCCGCGCTTACCTGGATTCCGGACAGGCCGCACAAGCGGATCAGACTGCACGTGCGTTGCTCAAAGCACACGATACCGCGGAGCTGCATGTGTTGCTGGGCGACATCGAGGAGAAGCGAGGAAGTTCCGTGCAGGCGGTCGAGGACTACCAGCGAGCCGCGGAGCTCGATCCCAGCGAGGCGAATCTTTTTGCCTGGGGTGCGGAACTCCTACTGCACCGTGCGCTGGAGCCAGCGCTTCAGGTGTTTGGCAAAGGCAGCCGCCGGTATCCAGCTTCCTCGCGCATGCTGGTTGGACTCGGGGTTGCTCACTACGCGAGCGGGTCTCCGGAACTGGCCGCGCGGATGTTGTGCCGAGCTTCGGATCTCGATCCTTCCAGTGCTACGCCCTACCTGGTGCTCGGCAAGATGCAGGTGCTGGATCCTCCAGGGACAGCGAGCGTGACCGAGAAGATGGAACGCTTCGTCCGGCTTTTTCCCGAAAACGCGTTGGCGAACTACTACTATGCAGTCGCCTTGCAGAGAAGGAGCGAGGCGGATCCCGAACAACAACACCGAATCGAAGCGCTGCTCAAGAGATCGCTGGAATTGAACCGCAGCTTTGCGCCCGCCTTGCTGCAACTCGGGGCTCTGTATCAGGGACAGAATCAATGGCCCCAGGCGACTACCGCATACGAGAAAGCCGTGGCGCTCGATTCAGAGCTTGCGGAGGCGCACTACCGGCTGGCGCAGGCTTACCGTCACGCAGGCGAGCCGGGGAGAGCCGAGCAGGAGCTCGCTCGTTCGGATCAGGTCACCAAGAAGAATCTGGAAAAAGCGGCAGAGGAGAGCCAACAGATTCCGCAGTTTGTATATACTCTCCGCCACCCGCAGCCGTCGCCTCAATAGCGCGAGCGATCACTTCACGTCGCTCTGGGAGGAGATTTTCGCTGACGACCAATCCGCTCGACCGCCTCTTTCAACTCACCGAAAATCACACGAGCGTACGCAAGGAATTCATCGGAGGTCTCACGACCTTCATGACCATGGCTTATATCGTCGTGGTCAATCCACAGATCCTGGCGCAGGCGGGAATGCCGGCCGAGGGCGTGGTGTTTGCTACGTGCATCTCTGCGGCAGTCGCGTCGCTGGTGATGGGGCTCTACGCGAATTATCCGATCGCCATGGCCCCTGGCATGTCGCTGAACGCGTACTTTACGTACTCGGTGTGCCTGGGCATGGGAATCCCGTGGCGGACGGCCCTGGGCGTTGTATTTCTCTCGGGCGCGTTGTTTGTGGTGCTCACCATCACACGGGTCCGGGAACAGATCGTCAACGGAATTCCCGATGGCTTGAAGCACTCGACCGCGGCCGGGATCGGCATGTTCATTGCCTTCGTCGGCCTGCGGAACGCCAAGCTAGTCGTGGCCAATCCGGCAACGTTTGTTGCCATTGGGAAGCTTTCTCTTCCTGAAGTGCAGGCGGCCTGTTTTGGAGTCGTGCTCACGCTGATCCTCATGGCCCGACGCCTCAATGGAGCGATCCTGCTGGGGATCGCGGGCACCACGCTGTTTGGAATCCTGCGCGGCATCGCCCACCTGCCCTCGGCGTACATCTCGCTTCCTCATCCCGGCGGTACATTCCTGCAGATGGATCTGCGCGCCGCGCTTCATTTGGGGCTGGTGGAAATTGT
>Ga0182036_10001191_pt1 | contig 12154 bp, 16 predicted proteins | sample sta12Cox44000080_FD_125966 | JGI IMG/M metagenome (GOLD analysis project Ga0182036, IMG submission 125966) | Lab enrichment of tropical soil microbial communities from Luquillo Experimental Forest, Puerto Rico - statoxic.12C.oxic.44.000.080 | ecosystem: Environmental > Terrestrial > Soil >...
AGAGAGTTCAACAAAACCAAATCCCTTGTCGGGGTTGAACCATTTGACAACGCCGCCAACGGGTGGCCCGGAAGGGGCCTCGAACCGGGGTTGGCTGAACCGGGGTCGGGTGCCGAATGTACGAGGTTGCGGGGAGAAGGTATCAGCGTCGAACTCGCGACGCCGTGAATTGCGGAAATCTTGATTTCTCAACTTGGATTCCTGGAGGGTGATGCCCGATCATTTCGGGAGAGTAAGGCAAACGCCCGCTCGCGGTCACTGGTGGGAATAAGGTCTGGTCGATCCGAAAGACGGTCGCTCGCGTCGGTGCCGATTAGGTGGCCTTGCCTCATGCAGAGATCAAGCGCAAAGAGTCGATACCGTTGGGTCCATCTCCAATCGAAATGTGAACTATGTTGCCGCGAACCCCTGACACGGATGCATTCTGGCAAGCCTTTCGCCGCAATGCCGGGCTCGATCACGACAATTATGTCGTCGGATCATTCGGTGATTCTCCAGAGATGGCAACCGAACTGGCCGATTTGGTCGTCACCGGGATTAAGAGGGCCACGGCCAGCTTGGCACGCGATTACGGCGAGGGCCGCGAGCCGACACCCGAGCCCGGCGATTTCGTGATGATGCAAGACGGCAAGGGGCGTCCCAGGTTCATCTGGCGTACCACTCAGGTTACTATCAAGCCGCTCTCCCAAGTTGATGAGGCATTTGCGTGGGACGAGGGCGAAGGGGACCGCACGCGAGAGTGGTGGCTCGACGCCCATCGCCGCTATTTCACTCGGCAAGCAAGACGTGAAGGGTTCGAGTTCGGCGAGGATATCCTTACCGTCTTCGAGCGCTTCGAAATCGTGTGGCCGCTCGATGTGGCGGATATGATTACCCGAGAGTCTTCACAGAGGCACTAAAGGCCCGATCGACGACAATCAGTGCAGGCGGGCACTAGCTTCGGTGCGTGACACCCCGATGAGCTTTCCGCGCGGCGCGGCCTTTGTGCTATCCTCAAAGCGATCCATCGGCTGCCCCTAAGCTCGAAAGGTATTTTTATGAACGACGTAGCTCCGATGCGCCAGCTAAGCCCCGCCTCGCAAGCGATAAGCCCGGCAAAGTTTGCTCATTTCGTGCTGAGAACCGGGCAGTTCGAAAAGATGATCGAGTGGTACCAGACCGTGCTCGCGGCTCGTACCGTATTTCGTGACGAGCGGCTTTGTTTTCTGTCCTATGACGACGAGCATCATCGCTTGGCGCTAATCAACATCCCTGGCTTGCCGGTGCGCGATCCCGATGCTGTCGGGACCGACCACGTGGCCTACGCCTACAACAACCTCGGTGAATTGTTATTGACCTACCGCCGACTGAAGGTGGCTGGCATCCTGCCGCACTGGCCGATCAACCACGGTGTCACGACATCGATGTACTACCGTGATCCCGACAATAACCGGGTTGAGCTTCAGATCGACAATTTCGCTACACCTGCGGAGCTTGACGGCTATTTCCATAGCCGGGCCTTTGCCGAGAACCCGGTCGGCGTCACCTATGACCCCGAGGAGCTTTGCCGCCGCTACGAGGCGGGTGAGCCGATGGCGGATCTGCTTCGCATTCCGCCGATGCCCGAGGGAAAGACCCCATGGGACATGTTGGCGAGCCACTGATCGGCCTGCAAAACGCCGATACCCTTTGTCAGGAGTTTCGACTTTAGGGTGATGTTCGCCGAACCGGCCCAGTCGTGATCGGCGGGTTTCTGCGAATTGTTCCTATTGTGAATCGCTAGGAACAATCGGCCCGCGACAACGGCTGCAAGTCTTCCTATCGGGTGGTATGGGATATCGGTAACGACTCCCGGCGCTCTCACAGCGCTTGTCAAGGCCACCCTGTCACACTCTGGAAGGCGCGTAAGTCTAGTGCAACGCGGGAGCCGCGGGGGCTCGGGGCGTCACGACGCCTTAATCGGAAAATCTGAGTTCGGAGGTGCATGTATGGCACAATGCCGGGATGGAAGATTTAGGATGCGCCCCGAAAACATCACTAACACGGTCATTTCGACGCCGCGGCTCGAACTCCGATCTTTGACGCCGGGGGATGCTGCGGAGATCTTTGCAGCCATCACGCCGGAACTGACCCGCTTCATGGCGTGGGAACCCCCAGTGTCGCCCGCCGCCATGGCCAGGAGCCAAATGATCCAGATATCGGCCATGGCTGCTGGCACTGACCTACACCTCGTTATTCGATTGAAGGACGACGGAGAATTTCTTGGGAGGGCTGGATTGCACGCGATTGGCAGTGCGGAGCCGGAACTCGGCATCTGGATCAAGGAGACGGCTCAGAGCCGTGGTTATGGCAGCGAAGCGATAGCGGCGTTGGCTGCTTGGGCCGCTCCGCGTTTTGGCATTGCGAGCTTTATATGGCCGGTCGCTGAGGAGAATGTGCGCAGTCGACGGCTCGCCGAGGCTTTGGGCGGGGTGCCCATCCGATCGACCATCCGCCCAAAATACCGGGCCATCATTTACCGGATTCCAGCGCCATGAACCACGCGAGCCTGCCCGCGACTGGCGGCGAGCTATCGTTACGGCAGGACTTGGGCTCTGGATAAAGACTATTCCCTAGACATCGTGGTCTGCGATATGCGCTTGGAATAGCCGAGCTTCACGGGGCTTAACCTTTTCGTCAAATTCTCCCGCATACGCCAAGCTTTGAACGTTCTCCCGCATACGCCAAGCCTCGAACGAAACCGAGCACATTTGTCGTCACCGCGTGGCAATGAAAACGATCGCAAATAGCGAGGCGATTGCCGTGAGGCTCCAAAAGATCTGCATGGCTCAGAGGCAGTGTCGCCAGAAGACTTCTATCCAGGCGATGACGATCGCAGCGCTCCCGACCATCGTATACAGCGGTTTGAGGGCTTGCTCCTTACGGAATCGCGTAACCTGTTCGATCAGGAACTCCAGGTCGGCCTTAATAGCACCGAGGTTGATGTCCTCAGGGTTACGTCGTGGCATCAGTGGGTGATGATCGTCTGGCATGTCGGTTCCCGACAGTCTCGCGGCTTCGCCGCGAAGCATGAGATTGATTGTGCCAGATCATGGTTGACGGTTGGTTAAGATGAAGGACGCAAAGCCTCTGTCGGTCAACGGGAACCAGTCTCTCGGTGTGACCGATTCACCGCCGCGGGGTTCCGGTCACTCCGCAACGGCGTTTTGGCAGTTTACAAGGACACACTCTTTGCCGCCATTACACGCGGCCTACGGACGGCGGATTAAGCGCACAAAACAGCGTCTAAAGGTTGACCCACGGTCGCGTCATTCGACCGGACGGTATCGCTCTGTGGCGATCATCAAAAGCGGGATAGGATCTTCCTGAGCGGTAAGGAGCGGTAACATGGTCACGAGCACCCGAACCAGTGCGATAACCCTTGAGCGGGCGAAGCTCGAAGGTGATGAGCTTATTCAAACCCCGATCGGTGATATCAAACTTGTGCACAACTACTTCGATGACGAAGCTTCCCGTAGGCTCTTCGATGAGCTTGACTACCAGCGTGCCGTGCAGGCTTACATTTGGAGTCAGCCTCTCGTAAGCATGGCCAACTGGCGCAACTGCCAAGGCAAGGCGTTCGGAGTAAGCGGCACAAATGACTTCGTGGTGCTGAAATCTCTAAGAGAAAAGCGCGGAATCCTGACGGCGAACTTGATAACGCCTTACATATTCAACTTCAACAGTCTAACAGAAGGCCCGTTGCTAATTGATTACCCGGCTGGCAAAACTGCCGGTGGAATTTTAGATTTCTGGCAACGCCCGATCGCAGACTTGGGCCTTACCGGCCCCGACCAAGGCAATGGCGGTCGCTACATTATTGTTGGACCCGGCGACGATCCGAAGAAGTACAACAACTCGGAGATGTTTCTGTTCCAATGCGCAACGAACAACGTCGCGGTCCTCTTGCGCAATCTCGACCCAGATCCGGCGTTCTACGAAAGTTTCAAGGCGACGATCAAGATGGGCCGCCATGGTAGGGCGCTGGAGAAATGTCGATTCATCGAAGATCGCGACGTGGAATGGGATGCCACCGCACCCCGCGGAATGGAGTATTGGAGTATCCTTTCGTCGATCATCAACGAGGAACCGGTCCGCGAGGTGGACAAAGCGTGGACCGCGATGCTGCTGCCGCTCGGTATCGAAAAGGGCAAGCCGTTTAGCCCGAATGCAAACCAAAGAGCCGCCCTGCTGAAGGGTGCGGCGATGGGCGAACTGATGGCTCGCAATTTCCAAGTGAATCCGCGCTTCACTGAACCGTACTGGAAAGGAACCCACTGGTATAAGAGCATCGATTTTCACGTCGAGCAGGAGATCGATACTCGCGTGGAACTGGATGAGCGCACGACTTGGTTTTATGAAGCGGTCGGGACCACCAAGGGCATGGCGAATCCCACTGTCGGCACCGGCCAAGTGTACATGACCACTAAGCGCGACAGCAAAGGCGATCTATTGCGCGCCGATAGGACGTACAGGCTGCATGTACCGAAAGACGTACCCGTTGGCCAGTTCTGGTCATTAACGCTGTACAGTGAAAACACGCGCAGAATTTATGATAACGGGAGCACGGCGCTCCGCAGCGCCGGGATCGACAGCCACATGAGAGATTTGAAGTACAACGCGGACGGCAGTATCGATTTGTACATCGGCCCAAAAGCTCTCGCCGGTCACGAGGCCAACCGCATCAAGACGGTGGGCGAAGATGGTTGGTTTGTGTATTTCCGCTTGTACGCGCCATTGCAGCCATTCTTTGACAAGACGTTTAGTCTGCGCGACTTCGAGGTTGTGCCTTAACGCGATTGATGACACGGGAGGCGGTTCGATGGAACTCTACCGGCAAACTTTGGAGCAGCGTGCCGTCACCGCAGCGATCTGGGGGATGCCCATCGTCAGCGTGGACGCGATGCGGCGCGCCTTCTTCCGCGACGCCAAAGCCAACTACAACGATGTGGTCTTCTGGTCTCAGCCTTCGGACTGGAAGAACCAGACACAACACCCAACGCGTCTGCCCGTTATGTGTATTTCAACTTCAACACTAAGGACGGGCCAGTCGTGGTGGAAATCCCGCCTGCTGTGGACGCCGGATTGTTCGGGACGTTGCTCGACGCGTGGCAAGTGCCGCTGGCCGACGTTGGCCCGGAGGGCGAGGACCAAGGCAAGGGCGGCAAATATTTGTTGCTGCCGCCTGACTTCAGGAGCAATGCGCAAACGGGCTACATCGTCGTTCGTCCTCAGACCTTCAACGGCTACGCGCTGTTCCGGTCCATCCCGAAGAGTTCATCGGCAGCGGACGTGAGCAACGCCATCGCGCTGGTGAAGAAGATTCGACTTTATCCACTGGTAAAGGCTGACAGCCCGCCCGAACAACACTTCGTGGACATGACAGGAAAGCTGTTCGACGGCATCGTCCGCTTTGACGGAAGTTTCTACGTCAGTCTTGCCCAAATGATCAACGAAGAGCCAGTACTGGCGCAGGACAGGGCGATGATGGGGCTGCTGCTTTCGCTTAGCATCGAGAAAGGAAAAGAGTTCAAGCCCGACACCACTATGCAGGCCGTCTTAACGCAATCCGCCCGCGAGGCGCACGCGTGGCTGATGAACGGGCTGCTGGCCTACAGCACGCCGCATTGGCCTAACAGCCGATGGGCGGTACCAGCAGCACCAACAGCTATCGAGACGGCTTTTTCGTTTGAGCGGCCCAACTACCTGGACGTGGATGCGCGCGGCATCGGATACTTCAGCTTTTATGCGCCGCCCAAGAAGCTGGGGGCGGCGACTTTTTATGTCGGCACGTTCAAGGATGCGAATGACGACCTTCTTCGAGGTGAGGTAGGCTACAGGCTGCACGTCCCCCGCAACGTGCCCGCACAGCAATTCTGGGCGTTGACGCTTTACGACCGCGAGACATGCGGCTTCATTCGTGACATGCCGCGTCCCGGCATGATTCTTACGACGAGAAAATGCAGAAGAACGCTGACGGCTCAGTCGATATCTACATTGGTCCGAGCCCTCCTGCGGGGAAGGAAGCTAACTGGATTCAAAGTTCATCGGGCCGCGCTTGGTTTCCCTTTTTCCGCTTCTACGGGCCAGAAAAGCCGCTCTTTGAGAAGACATGGAAGCTGCCGGACATCGAGCGCGTGAATTGACCATTTGGTGGTAGAGTCTCTTGGTCAGCACATCGAGCGACCCCTGATCCTCAGACCTCGCGCAGTTCGCCCGCTTAATTAGCCGCACGAGTTCGTTCCATTCATCGGGGGGCCGGAATCGGATTTCATCGTCGCTGATTATCGTTTTGCAGGTGTAAAAAAGAGGGAGCGCAACTCGCGCTCACCGAATACTCGGCCAATTTCTCTAAACGAAAAGAATGGAATCAGCGCGATAGTAAAGATGATAATGACGAAAAGGAACGCTCTCGGACTTCCGTCACCGATGTGCGGGAAACTTTCACCTATCGTCTTGCCCTTGAATTTGCCAACAACCACTTCCTCTACTATATCGAATATCAATAATAAAATCGTGAATGCGACAGATTTCACCAATATGGCATAGATTGGTGTCCGTTCTCTAAACCACTCCGCAAAGCTAAAGTCCTCGGCAACAAGTATGACCTTTCCGAAGATGAGAGCATTAACAATGGCGAAGCCATAGAAATGGTATTCTATGCCATCTTTTGCCGATACGACCGCTTCATGAAGGGCGAGTATTCCAAACAAAAAAAACTGATAAATGGCAATTCCAATGAAACTTATGATTTCGTGGTAGAGTCTCTGTTTGGTCAGCATAAGCAATCCGGGTCGAGGGTTTCGCCAAATACAGTATGCTGGAGGTCGGGGCACCAGCCTTGGGCCGACCTACTTTCCCTGATTGACTTACGCAAGCAAAGCGCATCTATGTAACGCCCCGAGCGCGATAAAATTAGGTCCATCCCCCGGACCCCGACCCGCATGGCTCCCCCAGCTGATGCGGGCGCGCTCAGGAAAGCAGAATCATTGCTCTTTTTCGTAGCGTTCGTCAGGTCTCATCGGCGCACACGAGGACAATTTCGTTAACGGTGTAACCTCGTCGCAACAATGTGGTAACAAGGACGCGGGCTACGATCTGCTCTCGAAACCGGTGGTATAGCCCTGTCGCGATCCGCGATCTCGCGGCTCGGGATAGGTATCAGTTCCAAATGCTGGGCTATCGCAGAGAGGCCCGATCATGCCCTGGTCGATGTCGCAGCGGCACTCAGAGCAGCAGCGCGTGGTAACACAAGAGGGACAGCAACACGAGCTACGGCGTAGAGCACAATCGCCAGATAATAAACAGTGCCGCCAGAAAAGCTCGATCCAGGCGATAACGATCGCGGCGCTCCCGATCATCGTATAGACGGGTTTTAGAGCTTGCTCCTCGCGGAACCGCGTGACCCATTCGATCAGAAACTCTAGGTCGGCCTTAATGGCACCGAGATCGATGTCCTCAGGGTTACGCCGTGGCATCGGGGCATGGTAATCGTCGGGCATGGGATAGATAGTGCCAAATGATGGTCGGTGACGAGTTGACGATCCGCTCGTCACTGCTGGCGGGGCGGGAGACGAAGCCGATCAACCGGAGAGCGGGAGCACTCTGTTGGCCGGAGGGTCGAGTTAATCAATAAGGCTCCAGATCGCGCTCCAACGGTAACATTTCGTAATTAACCGTAACTTATCGTTGACAGTTGCCCTTAATCTGTCACTTTCTCACAATCGAGAGGTTTTGTCCAAAAAAACCGCGAGGTGACAAGGGGCATCACTCATCGAAGGGAGGAATGGATCATGCGCTTCTGGAAGAACTTGCCGGAACCGGAAAAGTAGTCTCGGACAAGCCGGTTGGAATTACATCGGGTCACAGGAGAGGAACACGCCATGCGAAATAGTGTTGTTGGGTTGGCGAGCGGCCTATTGCTGCTCGCTTGCGGCGGTGCTGATGCCGCGGACACAGATGCCGAATACACGGCGAAAGTGATGGCCGCTGCGCCGCTGCCGATTTGTCAGAGTGCTACGATCGTGCGCACGGTGAACGGTGTCACTCAGACCCTCAAAAAGGGAACCAACGAATACACATGTCTGGAAAACAACGGCGTGCCGATGTGCCTCGATCCCAACGCCATGGAGTGGGTACAGGCGTTGCAGACCCACGCACCACCGCCCGATAAGGTCGGCTTTGTTTATATGCTCAACGGCGACACCGGGGCGAGCAACACCGATCCGTGGGCAACCAAACCCGAGCCGGATAACCATTGGGTCGTGACAGGTCCGCACGTGATGATCGTCGGTCCCGCCGTCAAGGCGATGCCGGGCTATCCCCGAACCGCCGATGCCGATCCGACGAAGCCCTACGTGATGTTCGCGGGGACGCCCTACGAGCACCTTATGCTCCCTGTGAAGTGAGGTTTACAAATCAGGGCTCATCTGGGGTAGGCATACTCCTCATGGCTCGGGGAAGCGCCAGCCATCGCCTCTAGTCGACGGCATTATGGGGCGGTGATCGTCTGGCATGGGATCGATCGTGCCAGATCATGGTTGACGGTCGGTTACGATGAAGGACGATGGAGCAAAGCTCTGCCGGTCAACGGGAACCAGTCTCTCGGTGTGACCAACTCACTCCCGCTGGGTTCCGGTCACCACCATGTCGGTATGATGGCTTCCGCATACCGAACAGACGAGGCGCTTTGACCAGTCTGGAACAGTAGTCTCGGACCCGTATCGGCTTGCCATTTCCGCGGGTGCGGGTTCAACTTGATGGCCGCAATTCCGGCACCCGGCAAAGCCGTGTGGCTCCCCTAAGGGGAGGCACCACACGATCAGGCGAACATGGGCAGCCGCCGCATTCCCTAGTGTCATCGGCGGGCCGGAATAGGCTTTCATCGTCGCCGATAACGGCCCGCCCGCGGTCCATCAACCCCATGTATACCTGCGAAGTCCCAGGACTCCTCTAAGGCCGGGATGGACGCGGTAAGTTGCAGCATTTTCGTTGAACAATGCTCGTCTGTCACGATATCGCCATACATAATCAGATCCGCCACCGCCACCGCCCGGCCGATAATAGCCTATAACGGAAAAGTCGAATAGTTGAGAAAGCAATTCTCTCGGTGTAATCCCATCAGGTAGAATGTCCTTCCTTGCATCGCACGCTTCCTCTAACGCTTCCCTCTTAAATACCTCACTATTTATCGTTTTCAATACCTCTAAATACTGTTTATACTCGGGTACGTGCTTATGGATTTCGTCATCTAATTCATTGAGAAAGTATTCCGAGTATGCCACTCGCGTCTGGTTTACGTCATCATTATCAAATCTTTCTGGCTTCGTGTCTTCTCTTCGTTTATATGCATTGAGCACTTCATTGCAAAACTTAATTATATCTCTTGGTCTCAGAAATGTCCGATCAATAATGTGTTGGTATTTCGATTGATGACCGGACATTTGACGTGTTTCGTCAAATACACCATTCCACGAACCTGATTCTGGTATCTTAAACACCTTTGCAAATCGCTTCTCCATAAGCGCTTTTAGGCTGTTGTCGTTAGAGCCTGTGTCCCATTCAATTCGAGCAGCAGCGCTTTCGGTAATCTTATTTTTATCCTCAAACTGGAGTTGCTGATAAATATCATCGCGCAAGAAGATCACAACGCGCAACTTCTTTCCAGCTTCACGCGCCGCGTCATTTATTTTGCGTGCTGCGAGTAAGAGGCCAATAAGCTTAAGTTCATAATCAGCTTCCGTTCGGGAAAAACCCAGGTCTAGCTCATCAAAACAGATGAAGTAAATAATTTCAGGGTTGGCAGAACTTATGACGGCGCGCATTAACCTATTGTTGACATCTTGGACAACTACAGGAAGATAATCCATAGGAACTTGCTCTGGACGGATTTCAGCCTTTCCAAACGACCAATTTAGACCAAGTGTAGGCTTCAACTTCAACAAACGGAGTGGGGAAAAAATCTGAGCAACATCGGGTCACGTGATCCGTGTGTGTCGATTACAAACGTCTCTATGACCGACATTTCTTGCGCAGCAACATCCGAGTGGGGCTGAGAATTGTCCATATTTAACAGGATCTTTGCGACAGACATATATATCAAGTATTCCCAGCTATACAAAAAGCACTGTTCATTAGGAACACCAGCCTTCTTTTGTTTTTCGTGATGATGCCAGGGATAGTCCGAGAACGTATGGCCGAAGGAGAAAATATTGTAAGCGTGCGTTCGAATCAGTTTTCGGAATATAGCCGTTTTCCCCGAACCCTTCCGCCCCAGAATCAAATATTTTTGATGATTTAGAACGGCTCGATAAGCATCGTGGTTTTCGAAGCACTCATCTAATAGCTGATCTGTATCCGCATCAATTCCGCCGAAGCTATCGACCTCGAACAAGGTAACCATTGAGTCCCCTACTGACCCTCCCCGAGTCGTCAGCGCTGGCTCTAACCCTCGGGAGTAGCGATTTGGGGTGATACCTTGTGTCTGCGCAACTACGATTCAACGCATGTGTCGGCCTAACACAGGCAGCCGCCGCATTCCCGTGTGTCATAGGCGGGCCGGAATAGGCTTTCATCGTCGCCGATAGCGGCCCGCCCGCGGCGGTTCATGTTGTTTGAGCGGCGGCAGGAGTTCGGGCTTTTCGCTCGGGTTTGATCTTGGCGAGGATGCCTTTCAGCAGTTTCACGCGCGGCGAGAGCGGGTAGCGGTCCCGGTCGATTGAGTCGCGGAGTAGCCGCTCAAGGGCTGCCGTTTCATCATCGGTTAAGTCAAGCTCCATCCCCTACAGGTGAGGTGGTTAACCGATAGTGGCAAGTCCGCTCTACACTACAAGCCTGAGATGTAAGGCCGTTACATTAAGTTTACCGCGCTCTGCAACACGAAGCCGATGCAAAGGATACCGAGCCCGCGGGGTGCGACAGCGTGTGCGGTTCTAGCTTGACTTTTGTCGAAGCTTTGCCTTGTCGCGGAACATCGCTTCTGGAAAAACCGGTGCGTTGATTGAAAACGAGGTCTGCCCTGAATATATCATCCAAGCGACAAAAAATGGCCCGGCATTCAGCCAAGAAGATAGGTAACCGGAAGGGGCTTAGCTTTAACGCATCATTCCATAGATGATGTAGGCTAAGCCCTTCCCGATGTACAGAGCACCCCAGAGCAAATAGTAGCTCATCGGTTTCCTCATCGGCCTCTCTCTCTCTCACCCAATGTGAGGGCGTACCGAGGTTGAAAGGCATATATGCATCTCGGCGGAACACGTCCACAATATATAGAGCTTTTCCACAATATATAGAGATATAGAGCTTTCAACCCGGACAGCTTGTCGAGACGCTTGCGCAGCCGTTTACCCACGAGCGCAGTGCAGTAGAACCGCTGCCAAGAGGTACTTCCCGCGCAACGGACGGGCAGTGCGATTCTTCCGGCGCGTCCTTGCTTCATACCAAAGGGGGCTTCCGAGGGTTCTGTCTCTGTATCCGAGGGAGCCATCACGATTTTTTCGTGCGACGCTCCGCTCGTCTGCTCTGAGCGCATAGACTTGGCCATATTGACGGCACGTGCCGATAAAAATGTAGAACTATGATGATTTCACCGCTTCCGTTTCAGAGCGGATGAGGTTGTGCCAAGCTTCCATTATTCTCATCCTATCCAATACAGAATGGATTCTCCCGTCTCGGCCATATTTATTTCTCAGACCGCGTATATTTCGCTATAGATGTCCTTTATGTAGCTCATGGCGGACCTAAAATACTTCTCGTCTACAACTGCTAAGTCGCCAATTTTCCCTCGTTCTAATCCAGCAGCCTTCGTAATATACTCACTACTTATTTTTCCCTGTGAATGAACTATCAAATCTCGTGTTGCACATAACTCACAAAACCGATCGATCGCTTGCTCTGGCAAGTGACCTTCGATTATGCGACCAAGGTATTTTAGGTATTCGGATGGTCGATTACGCATAATCGAGTTGATACGATCTTCAATAATTGAATCGATCAGAGACTCCTTGGAATCTGTTTGGCTCTTCGCTGACTCATGTGGGTAAGGCGAGTTCGAGCTTGCCGGCGATTAGATAGATGATCGCCTTCAGGTTGCGGGTGGAACGGTAGCCGCGGGCCTTCGCTTTGGCGGCTTGGACGA
>Ga0182036_10001192_pt1 | contig 12150 bp, 16 predicted proteins | sample sta12Cox44000080_FD_125966 | JGI IMG/M metagenome (GOLD analysis project Ga0182036, IMG submission 125966) | Lab enrichment of tropical soil microbial communities from Luquillo Experimental Forest, Puerto Rico - statoxic.12C.oxic.44.000.080 | ecosystem: Environmental > Terrestrial > Soil >...
GCATTTCATTCTCTGATGACCGTGGTCGGGCCTGCCGGATTTCCGCCAGTCGTGGAAGAACACGCACTTACGGACGCGCTTGCGCTGCACCTGGCCGCACTTGCCGCATTTCCACAACTGATAGCCATCGCGCGGGCTGCCCTGGCGCACGAGCTTGCCAGGGCAGCTTCCGCTGAAGAGTCCTTTACTGTGCGGCATAGCCGTAGACCCGATAGATGAAGATGGCCAGGGTCATGAGCTCAATGTCAGCATAGGTCAGCCCGAGAGCGAGCAGGTACGCGACCAGCATGGCACCATACAGCACCTGAATGCACATGTCGTAGTAGGTCATCGCGACACCATCGCGATCAGGATCACTATCTGGAGAACCAGAGTGATAATGGCGAACAGAAGCGTCAGTCGCCGCCGCGTGCGCGGGCTCACAGCGTGACCTCAAGGTACTGGCGAAGTGCGCCGCTCGGGCTGGCGGTAGGGTCTTCCAGGCTGAGAACTTCCTGGATGGCCTCAATGGCCAGGTACGCGTCGGCCAGGTTGCGATCGCCATCGTCGTCGTTCTGGTGCGCGGTCTGGATGTCGGTGATGCGCTCGATGAGCTGGAGCTTGTCGCTGTTGTTCATGTCCTCGCCTTTCCGTTAAGACAACCATACCGCGGAGCACTGTCAATGAACAGCCCTCCGCGGTATGTTTCTGAACTTTCTAGAGGCCGACCGAGCTGGCACCGTGCGCGGCTTGCGCGTAGGTGAAGCCGTCGAACGTGAGCTGGTCGATCAGGCTGCCGCGGCTGAAGCCGCCGACATTCTTCATGTAGGAGCTAGCACTGGCCGCGGCTTGCGCCATCCAGTCAGCGCCAGTGTGGTCGACTGCCCACGTGGCATCGGCGTTGCTGAACTTGTCGAAGACAAGCTGCTTGATCAGGCCCGAGCGACTGAAGCCGCCGACGTTCTGGAGGTAGCTGTTCGCGCTGTCCAGCGCGCTCTGCTGTGACACGCTAGGCGCAGGAGCTGACGGAGCAGGAGCAGGCGCTGACGAGGGGTCCGTAGCGGGCTGGCTGGCCGCGGGCTGGCTTGGCTGCACGGGCTGCGTCGCCGGAGCCGAGGTAGACGGCGGTATCAGGGTAATCGGGGCAGTATTGCCAGTGTGCGCGCCAGCAATACCGGCTACGATCAGGATAGCGACGAGGCTGATCCAGAAGTAGCTGAACACGAGCCCCATGACGGACAGGATGCTGCGCTTGCGGTCGGCACGCTTGGCCGCGCGATTGGACACGTGCCCGAGCACGATGCCGACAGGCCAGAACAGGATGCCGAAGATGAGCGCGCAGACAGCCAGCCCGTCGTTGACGGACTCGCCCTTCGGGTTAATGGTGGACATGGTGGTTCGCCTTTCTAAGCGATAGTAGGACATTGCCGGAATGGCAAGCCTGCCGCGGGCTGGTCCTGCACCAGCCCGCTACAGGTCAGCCGTTACTCAGCTTCGCTGAAGTCTACGCCAGCGGCTTCCCACGTGACGCGCGGTATCTGCGGTATGGCGTACATGCTTTCCGCCACGGTGCCAGGGTCGCGGATGGCGTCGGCCAGGGACTCCAGTTCCTGAGCCACGTCGTCAGCGGACAGGCCCTGACTCAGTGCGCCGCGCGCTGCCTGCGCGGTAACGGCACACAGGATCATGTAGGCCTCGCCGATCTTGTCGGGTGCTGGCGTGATGCCCTGGCAGTAAGCGGGCTTGCACTGGCACTCGTCATCCGTGTACCAGCTACCGTCATGATAGTGACCGCCGCGTTCCTGCGTACGACCCGTGAATCCTGATTGGTCGGTGCTTGCCATGTTGTCGCCTTTCTGGTTGCCTACGGCAATCCTACCTGAGTTTTCTGCTCTTGACAAGCGCCAGCCCCGAGCGGATGTACGGTCCGCTGCGGGGCTGGCTGGCAAGGGCTGGCTAGTACACGACCGAGATGGCATTGGCACCATACTCGGGCTCCTTGTCGTGGCGCATGTGCTGCCCGTCGTGCAGGGCTGCCATGGCTGCCGCGTACTGGCTGCGCTCCTTCTTCTGGAGCCATTCGAGCTTGACCTGGAGCTCGGCTATGCGGTACGCGGTGCGGTTGTGCGCCGCGGCCAGCTTGTCGGCGGTCGGGTTCGGCAGGCTCACCGCGGGCTTGTCAATGCCGCAAGTGCATGACTTGTCAAGACCGCTGCCCTGGAGACCGCAGTCAACGGCATGGGTGCCTGAACCGCGCTGCACAGCGGCCAGCCGCACGGGCAGGCCAGCGGTGCACGGCATGAAATCGGTGTAGTTCATGGCGTCTTCAGCGGTCATGGACTCTTCGGCGATGAAGTCGGCCCACCACTCCTCGGCGGCGTCGGTCTGGCTGTCAAACGCGGACACGTAGTCGCTGGTGCTACCGCGCTTCTCTTTAGCGATGTCACGGCAGCCTGCGCGGTGCACGCGCACCTCGGCGCTGCCTGCCTTCGCGTTCGCGAGCCAGCGGTTCGGGTTGTAGATGAAGTGGAGTTCCATTGGATTCGCCTTTCATGTGTGTGTAGCTTCAGTCTACAGCGGAGTTCGACTTTTCGCAAGCCAAGTGGTCGACTTTTTACAGCAGTCAAGCCCCGTGCGCAGGGCACGAGGCTTGCTGCCCGCAGGCCCGACCGAAGTCGGCTACGGAGCTTGCTACGGCTTGCGCCAGCCCGAGGAGTTGGGGCGAACCAGCCCGGTCGGCCAGTACCGCTCCCAGCCAGCCCCGCCAGTCGGCAGCGCGTGCAGCCAGTTGACCATCTTCTGCTGGTCGGCCTCGGGCAGGTGACCGAACTTCTCGGCCACCATGTCCACCAGCGCCACGGCCAGCGCCTGATTGTGCTCGCGCGGGCTGGCACCGTTACCGGCGACCTTCTCGTCAGCGGGCTTTGCAGCGGGCTTGCGCGCCGGAGGCTTGACCGTGCTGGCAGGCTTGGCAGCCGTGCGCGCGGTGCGCTTGGCAGTCTGGACCGGAGTCTCAGGCTTGCTGGTGCGCCGCGTAGGCTTGGCAGGCGTAGCGGGCTTGACGTCCTCTACCTTCCTGCGCGCGGTCGGCTTGGGCTTGGGCTGGTTGGCCGCGGGCTGCTCGCCGGGCTTGCGGGTGACGCCAGCCAGGACCTTCGCGTCACGGTCGGCGTTCGTGCTGGTCGGGATCACCGTGCCAGTGTGGTCCTGCTCGTCGTGGAGCTTGATCTGGGCTTGCTTGGTCTTGGGGATGTCCACGATGCCGTGGTCGTCCCGCAGGTGCGCGGCCAGGTCGCCGCGCATGACGGACATACGGTGGGTCTTGAGCTCTTGCGCGTTCATGTTTTCGCCTTTCGCGTGCCCCGCTGTTCGGGGCTGATGGTTGAACACTACCCGGTATCCGGAGGGTTGACAAGCCCTCCGGACCAGGAATTTCTACAGCGGCTGAACGAGCAGGCTGTCCGTGAAGACAGGGTCGTCCAGCACCTTGCGCAGCCAGGCCTCGCAGACAGTGTCGGGCTGGCCGTAGGCACCGATGAGCTCGGCTACGTCCCGAAGCAGGTGCACCAGCACCAGCCCCGGATTGAGCTCGTAGTGCACGGGCACATCCTTGCTCGGGACATCGCCTGGTCGCTGCTGCTGCCACGGGCCGGTCGGGTCGTGCTTACGGCAGTCCCAGACGAGATCTTCAGCGCCTGGCATGGCCGGATAGAACGGGACTTCGGCCAGCGCGCGCCGCGCATTGGTGAACCGACCCTTGAGGATCATTTCGTCAAACTGCCGGGTAGCCCGATACAGCACCGTGTCGGCAGGGTAGACGGCGTCGGCGACGGCTTGCAGGAAGTCAAGCTCGCTGCCCGCAGATTCTACGAGCGTGATCTCACCGCGCGTGGCCACGCCAGCCAGGAACGCTGACCACCGACGACGCAGCGGCTCGCCGCTCGGGAACGTCCAGTGGCATGGCACCTTGCGGGTTTCCTGATCCAGATACGCCACGTCATGCAGGTACTTCCCTGGTATCGGTACGTGGTACATGCCCACGTGACCGCTTTGACCGTTTTCCATGTAGCCCTCCCGGCTTGATTGTGGAGGCATCCTACCATGCCCGCGCGCCAGCGCGCAGCTCTATAGACAAGTCAGCCCCGCACGGTGGCGGGGCTGGTGCTTGCGGCTGGTCAATCGTTAAGGATGAAGATGCCGAACGAGATGATGCTGCCGTCGCCAGGCAGCACGGGCACGAAGTGCCAGCCGAGGATCTCGCCCTTACGGTCCAGCTCGGTGCGGCTGGCGCGGAAGCGGATGATGCGGTCGTCGTAGCGGCTGGACAGCGCGATCTCGGTGCCGCAGAACTGGTAACTGGCTGCCAGCGTGCTGACCTCGCCTACGAACTCGCGCGTGCGCCTGTCCCACGCGAATGCGGTGCTGGGGATCACAGTGGTGGTCATGGGTTCGCCTTTCGTTGTGCTGTGCCCTCAGCTTACGCCATGTTTCCGGACTTGACAAGGGAGCGCGCCACGGCGGGATGAACCGTGGCGCGCTCGTCTTGGGCTAGCTGTTGATCGGTGATGCGTACGGAGTCGGGCAGTCAGTCGGCTGGCCGAAGCTGTACTCCCACGAGTCGGTGTACGCAGTAGGGCACGGATTGACTGCGGGCTGCACCGCGGCCAGGCCGACAGCTTGCACGCTGACGTCCTCCGCGAGCGGGGTCGGCAGCCCGCGGCCACCGAAGAAGTTGAGCAGGAACAGGGCACGACCGGGCGTCAGCCCGAAGGGCAGCGTGCAGATGTTCCGGACTGTCGGGTAGGAGATCTGACCGGCCAGGTTGTAGAAGCCGTTGCCGATGACATTGGCGTAGATGCCGCGTCCGCTGCCCGGAACGATGTTCCACGGCTGGTCTACCTGCGCGAGATCGATGGAGCAGGTGACGCGGTCGATGGTAGCGCCGCCGAGGAGCTGATGGTGCACGCGGAAGCTGTTCGCGCCGGTTCCGTCCGTCTCGAACTCATCCACGAACGGATTGCCAGGCACGACCGGGCTCACGTCGAGACCGCGGAAGTGGATCGGGCCGGTCGCGAGCAGCGCGCCGTCGCCGTGCGCGTCAGCCGGAAGCAGACTCGCGAACTGGATGTCGAACTCCTGCTGCGTGCACTTGCGGTCGCGGTTGCGGCTCCAGTTCCAGTTCCAGCTCGGGCCGACGAACCTCGGTGCCTGCGCGCACGTGGTCGGCGTAGGATTCACCGTAGGCAGGCCGGTCGGTGAATATGTCGGCGTCGGGTTGCTTCCGGCGAATGCCGGAGTCGCGAGCAGCGTCACTCCGAGAGCGGCAGCGCTCAGGACGCCTAGCGCCATTCTGCGAATGGACATGTATTGTCCCTTTCGTCTCCCGTGGGAGCCAATCCCCCACGTATATAGGTCGCTCAATGACGATAATAGGGTTACACGTTGCCAATAACGTTTTGGTAACTTTAATGGGCAGATGATATTTCAGAATGCTTACGGCAATCCACTGGCAGGGTAAGGCCATAGTTCGTGAGCGAATGCTCTGTTCTTCTTTGCTCTCCTTAGGAGAGCCAGCGCGTGTTTCGTGGCCATGCGAATATTGTCTTGGTCAACATACATGCCGAGCTTCTTCAGGCTGTCGTCGGTAATGCGTTTCGCCCCTAGTCTGGGCTGCATATGGAGAGTGCTGTCGCCCATCAGCTTCTGATGCTGGAGCAACTTCAGCATTCCGCAGAAGCTGACGGCTGTGTCGTCAGTGACGATGGCTGCTCCGGTCTTGTAGTCCAGGCTCTGTATCTCGCGCACCTTGCGCGCAACCTGGCTCGCCATGGCTGGCAGCGTGCCGTGGAGCAGGTCGTAGTCCCACTCCGTCACCTCGGCTGGCTGGCTCCCGAAGATGGCTGCGCGCGGCACGGTCAGCCATACCCATCCAGTTCCGGTATCGCCGTCAGTACTCCATATCTGGCCAGTGCCATCAATTGAGAACACGTGCAGGTGCCTGGTCGTCATCGTCTTTCCTCCTTTACATGAAAGTGCCCCGCCGAGCGGTGCACTGGCTCGGCGGGGCGACGTGCGGCTTCCCGGCGAAAGGCGAATAACTCCGGGACGCGGCGGGCACGCATTACCAGGTTAGCGCACTGGCTGTCGCCTGGCAAGTCTGCCTTTTCCTCGGCCATTCTTTCTAAGGTAAACGCAGCCTTAACAATGGCTGGCTAATGCGGTAAGATTGTTAGTTCAGCAGTCAGTCCGGGCTGATGCAGCCCGGACCGACTACTAAGCCTCAGGAGCGACGTTTCCTTTGGCTTAACCGTCACCTGTGCAGGAACCGAAAGGCAACGGAAACAATGGTAGCACGTATTAGCCCATCAGCCAATAACGATCTGTCGTGGCCAGCGCTCACGAGCAAGCGCGAATTCCTGCGTGGCAGCGATGGTATCGGCCTCCATGTTGCTAGCTGGATTGCCGAGGAACTCGGCTATGTTGTCATATCCATGTGGCCCATCGCGCGCTTCGGAAAGAAGCAGCCGCTGGAAAAATGGAAGGAGCTGGAATTTCGCACACCATTGGAAATACGCCGTGAGAGCAAGTTCAGGATGAGGTGCGGCGTCGGTATTCTGGCAGGCAAATCCAAGCTGGTCACAATTGACATTGACAATGAGGAATCGTGGATAGAGTTCTGCTCTGGTCGTGAAGTACCGCGCACCATGGCACTGAACACGCCTAACGGCAGGCATCTCGTATTCCATGACGAGACAGGCATTGCGTACAAGACGCAGGCCAGCGGTGAGCTAGCGACAGGTGTAGACGTGCGTGGTCGCGGCGGTCTGTTCGTGGTGTACGACCCTGGTCAGCCAGAGCGCCATTTCACGGACCTCACATCGCCGGCGGAACTGCCTGACTGGCTGCGCGCAGCCATTCCTCTTGCGGGCACGCGCGGCCACCTGAAGAGCAAGAACGGTCGACGCAGCCAGGTAAGTCAGACTGATATAAAGAAGCTAGCCTCGACGGTAATTGCTCCAGGGCAGCATCACGAGTGGCTGCGCGGCACTGCGCTGTCGCTGGTCAACAAAGGGTTTACGGCTGCCAATCGCAACGACTGGTTCCTTATCGCGTCGGGCGCATTGCAGCGCTCGAATGAGGGAAGTGATGCCAAGGGAAATGTTGACCGTGAGAAATTCAGCGACGAAGACATCATGTCGTATTTCGAGACTGCACTGGAAATAGTGGCAAACGAAGACAAAGATCTGCGTGAGAATCCAGGAAAGAAGTACGCTGGCGCAGATATTATTCAGAGCGCGGCTGATGTGCCGGACGAAGATGTTGACTGGATATGGTCATGCTACCTTCCGATAGGCGCGCTTACGCAGCTTGACGGCGAGAAAGGATTTGCTAAATCATTCGTTCTTGCAGACCTTACTGCCCGCGCGACGCGCGGGCTGCCTATGCCCGGAGAGGAAGAAGCAATATGCGATCCTATGAATGTGTTCATATTCACTGAGGAATTGCTGCCGCAGAGCAAGAAGAAACTGCGCGCGGCTGGTGCCGACCTTAGTCGGGTATTCTATCCGCATCCGGAATTCCGCGAAGCAATCTTGCGCATGATGGAGAAGCGCCATGGTGTCTCAGGGGCAATGGAGAAGATAGAAGAATCAGATCTCGAAATTCTGCTGCCTTCTGGCATAGACCTCATCCTGGAAATGATCAGCAAGGCAGATGCAGGACTGGTGATCTGGGATCCGATCAGCCATTACGTTGACCCAGAAAAGATGAATACTAATAGCGATCCGGCAGTGCGCCGCGCGCTGGAGCCTCTGGTGCGCGGACTGGATCGCATGGGTGCTGCGGGCATCACGGTACGACACATGAACAAGGATGAGAAAGCATCGGCAAAGAATCGCGGGCTGGGCACGACAGCATTTCAGAATATCGGTCGCGTGCATCTGGTCATGGGCAGGCTATCTGACGAAAATATTGATTGCGGAACTTTCGGTCTGGCAATGGTAAACACGAATTACACAGTTCACGTCCGGGGCACGCTAACCTTTGATGTAGTGGACTCTGAGGTCAAGCTAGACAAGATCGGCCATTATGTCGGCAAGATAGAATGGCATGACCTTGAAGAAGACATAGATCCTAATGCGCTGGTGCGTGGCAACGATGGCAGGAAGCACGATGGCAGCGGCAAGCCTGGTCCTGCGCCGGAGAAGCGCGTAGAAGTAAAGCGCATACTCATCGAGATGGGCGAGATCAAGACGGAATGGGATTCCGTAGAAGCCAGAGAGTATATAAGGGCAGAAATGCAGAAGCGCGGACATGAGAGCGTGAATGATAGGATAATTGACAGAGGAGTGCGGGAAAGTCTGATCTCGAGCAAGAAGCAACCTGACAGCAGGAACAACTGGATATGGCCTGCGCAGCGTGCGCCTCGCGCGCGCGAGGCCTGAAACAACTATTACAATACTAACATGACCCTATTTTAGAATCGTTACATCACATGACTGCTATCTTCCCTAATAGCAGGTGTGATGTATGTATTGTATGTGTTGTTTGGGGCTTCGTGCGCGCGAGGCGAACACGTACATCACACATACCGTGATGTACTAGTCGAAAGGATGGAAAAATGCAATGCTGCGAGAACAATAATTGCAAGATCATACAGATCATGCCACCAGGAGAATGGGTATTCAATCAGCATGGCAATGAGATACCCATGGGCACTGATGGAATGCGGTGCTGTACTGCCGCTGGCACTTGAAGTCCCGAACAATGTCGTTACCGTAGATCTGCACGAAGACGACGACATGAAGATCTCGCATCCGAGCCTGAAGGAAGACTGGTACGCGCGGGCACGTGGTACACTGAGGGTAACAGAAAGGCGAAACCATGGAACTTAACACTGACCAGCGCGCAGCCGTAGCGGCGTGCGCGGACAGCATCGCCAGTCGGCAGCCTGTCACGCGGCTGTTCGGCTACGCTGGCACGGGCAAGACGACCATCGTCAGGGACATCGTGCTGGAGACGGGCATCGATCCCTCGGCGGTGATATACGCGGCTCCTACTGGCAAGGCTGCCGCGGTGCTGACCCGCAAGGGCAATCCGGCCAAGACCATCCACAGCCTCCTGTATCAGCCTCCCGTGAAAGTGAAGGAGGGAAGCAAGCGCGAATTCCGGTGGACGATTGATGACGCGAAAGCGTATCTCGCTGCTCGGGCGCGGTTGCTCGTCATAGACGAGGCATCAATGGTAGGAACTAAGCTGGGCACCGACATCATGTCCCTCGGGATTCCCGTGCTGGCCATCGGCGATCCGGCGCAGCTTCAGCCAGTCAATGATCGGCAGTTTTTCATGTCAGATCCTCCTACTGCGCAATTGACCGAGATCATGCGTAATACCGGCGACGTGCTGGCGTGCGCGCAGGCAATCAGGGAGCTCGGTGTTTCTGCGGTGCGCGGCTTTCCTGCTATCGCCATCGGCCAGGTGGGTCAGTCCAGTGCGCTATCGTACTCGCAGATAATCGTCGGCCGCAATAAGACGCGTGACGGCAAGAATCTCAAAGTGCGATCGCTCCTCGGGTACGACAACGACGAGCGCGTCGTGCTGGGCGAGCGGATTATATGCCTGCGTAACAATTACGGATTCGGCTGCCTCAACGGCCAGCAGTTCACGGTGAACGAGATAGACTCGTCGCTTTCGTCGCGGTATTCCTCTATCGGCATGATGGTCGCGCGATTGACGTGCGATTGCGGCATGGAAGAAAGCTGGTGCCCGACGTGCGGCTGGAACAGCAATCGGCTGATGCCGATATGGCTGCGCGGCTTTGACGGGCACGAGGGCGAGAAGGAACTTGGCGACAAGGGCTATTCGGATGGGCAGCGGGCAATGATGGCGACTTACGGATACTGCATTACCGCGCACAAATCGCAAGGAAGTGAATGGCCGTCGGTGCTGGTCATTGACGAATCGTGGGGCAAGGAACGGGTCAACTGGCTTTACACGGCAGTGACACGCGCCCAGGAAGAGGTCGCCATCATAAAGCCAGCCGCGAGGAAATGATGAACTGGATTAAAGGGCACGTGCGCACCATGACGATGACAGTTATCGCCGCTGGCGCGGTGATATCGTCGTTCCTGTACGGTGCGTCGGTATTCACGGTAATCACGCTGGCGGCAGCTATGGCGCTGATGACGAGCAACATGGATTTCTGGCGAAATCGTGTTCGCAATCCTCCTCTCGTCATTCCTCGGCGTAATCAGCACTGGTGCCACGGCTGCGACATGGTGCACGGCTGCCACTGCAAATTCGTCGGGTGCTACAATTGCGGTGCATGGGATTGTCCCGTGCTGCATAACTGCGAAAGGAAAAGAAATGCAGAGTGAAATCACGGGAAATACGTCGGATGGCTACCATACGTTCAACGAGCTGTATGACCATCGTCGGGCATTGAATGCCGTGCTGTTCAATGAATGGGCAGCGGACTCAGAATTCAGTGTTCACAAGAGCTGGCGGCATTCAGACGGTCAGCTCTGCTTCGGCGGCGGATGGTTCATCGTCATGGCCGAATTGCCGACGGGGCAGATCAGCTACCATTACGAGGAAGAATACTGGAATCTGTTCAGCATACCTGAACGGCCAGTGTCGGGAGAATACGACGGCCATGACTCGCACGATGTCGTAGCACGGCTTACGGCTTACATCAAGGGAGAAAGAAATGCTGACAACGGAAACTGAAATAGTTCTGGCCAATCTGGATTGGCTGATGGCGCACGCCGGAATGCGTCTGGATTATTCTAGTCGTGCGGTGCTGTCGGCAGATGGCGATCCTGTGTACCTGCTCGACGACCTGGCATCCCCAGAGCTTACGCCAGCGGGCGAACGGCTTGCGGGCAGGCTGCCCATTGCCATCTGCTACACGGCCAGCATATCGTCGCCGAAAATAGCTCCGCCGTTGCTCGGCGAACCTTGCAACGGCGGATTTCATGATTAGGCGACGCGGCGATACTGGCGACAGGTGCACGCGCTGCATGTGCAGCGGAATCCTGAATTGTCCCAGCACTGCGGACATCTGCACCAGCACCAGGACAGAAATGTCGCGATGGTTATGCACATGGAATCATGCTTATGCGGCTGCCGCGGAATCGGCTTGGTCAGCTTGAACGGATTAGCTGATTCTTGCTGAGGCGGCATTATTCGCTCCTTAGGTTTCGCAATTGATCGGCTACTGAATTGCATGCGTCAATTACAGCCTGGTCCAGGATGGCGTTGCACAGCGGGCAGTTGACGACGCTGTATCCCTGGTGCGCGTTCACGTGCAAGCGGCGCAGCCATTTCGGCTTAATTCGTTCCACTGTGATTCCTTTCTAAAAATCCTTGCACGGTCCATTTTACCATGATATGCGGCTTGCGAAAAGTTATCCGCTTACGCGCTGGCATGTTCTGGAACTACCCTTAGTTACAAGAGCAATACCCTGATGTACAGCTTCGTGATGCCATGGTAGAATTACGGCTGATTCAGGAGGGCGAATGTACTCGTCGCGCAGGACCGTGCCGCTGCCTGGCAACTGGCACGCCATCGTGTCGGCCATTCTCGCTCGGGATTCTATGTGCAGGTGGGGCATTCTTGAAAATGAGGCTGGTCAGTTCTGTCGCTCTGATGCCACTGAAGTGGACCATATCGGCGCGCCATGGGATCATCGACCTGAGGTACTGCGCGGCATATGTCATAACCACCACTTGAAAAGGACCAGCGTGCAGGCTAACGCAGCGGCAGCGCGCAAGCGGTCGCTTAGGTACCGGCCGAAGGAAAACCACCCTGGCTTCTTGAAGGTACTGCCATAGGAAAAGGAGGGGCACGCATGTATGGCGCTGTATGCTGGGTCCTATTGTGCGCCATGCTTGCGCTTGCTGTGTGGAGGTGGGACGCATGGCGCTAGGTACTGCATTCAGGGATGGAACGGCTGGCGCAGGCAGTACCTCCATCATGCGAAGCAATGTTCCATTGATTAAAGCTATAGCTCAATTGATAGAGGCATTCCCTGCCATCCAGGGGACTGGCTGCATTACGATAAGAAGCAATTGCTTGCGGAGTGCCTCGTGCCTGGATGGTGCATGGCGGGGCTGGCCGATAGTGCAGGCGGGTGGGGGAGTACCTGCTTCGGCCCTCCGAGCGCACAC
>Ga0182036_10001193_pt1 | contig 12148 bp, 5 predicted proteins | sample sta12Cox44000080_FD_125966 | JGI IMG/M metagenome (GOLD analysis project Ga0182036, IMG submission 125966) | Lab enrichment of tropical soil microbial communities from Luquillo Experimental Forest, Puerto Rico - statoxic.12C.oxic.44.000.080 | ecosystem: Environmental > Terrestrial > Soil >...
CGCAATGGCTCGCTGGTAGTCTTCAAGACGCCCATCCGCGAGTGCCAGCAAGCGGCCGATCTCTGCGGCATCGGATGCGCGCTTTTCGAGCCAGCTATTTCTGAACCAGTTTTCTAAGGTCATCCTCATCCCCGATGATGAAGAGCTTCTTGTCGGCTAGCACCGTCTTGAGGAAATTCCCACCCACTTTGTTCCCGAACTCCCTAATGGAATACACGATCGGATTTATTTCCCGATTCAAGGTTTTCTGCGCATCCGCGAGTTTTTCGACCAAGTCCTCGAAATCGACACTGCCAACAACCAGCAGATCGACGTCACTGCGCTCGGTTTCGCGTGACTGGGCCACGGAGCCATGGATAAATGCGAGATTGATCTTTTCTCGCAAGGGGCCGAGGGCGTCGGCCAGAACGTCATGCATTCCGACAGTTTTAGTCACCAGGCTTTTGATCTCGGCGAAGACTGGGCTCTCCTGATTGGCGCTGTAAAGCGTCCTGCCCCCGACAACCTTCCTACTGACAAGCCCGGCATCAACCAGTTGTCTTATCTCGCGTTGAACAGGTCCGAGAGCTATATCGGTGCTGCGGGCTAGTTGACGCAGATAGAACCCTTCACCGACGTGACCGTATAGAATTGAGAGCACCGCTCCTCGGGTACGTCCGAATAGAGTGTTGGATAAAGTGCAGCTTGTACCCATTCCGGGGTCAAGCGTACCCTGAAAGGGTACAAAGATCAACTGGTGCTGGCCGACTCTAAGGAGTCCTTCGCCTTAACGAAGGGCAACCCGAGAAAGTCAACTTCGCCACTCCAACCCTCCGCGGAAGAAAGTGATTTTGCAAATTACAGAAGGGCAGGGGTTCTACTGGTTGACGGAGCCGCATCCGCTGAACATGTTCGATGGAGAAATTTGATTGTGGGGGATCTCGCCTTGTTCTCGCTTCTCCGCGTTTCCCGCGATTCTTCACCAGCGGGCAAGAGGGCAGAACGCTGCCATCTCTACGCTGATCCCGTCCGTCAGCTGGGCTTAGAGCGGGGAAGCTTCTTACTGTGCTCTTGTCGCGGTTACCTCTCGGGCGAGAATTGCGGCCTGCGTCGGGCGTCAGCGCAAGGCTTTTTCGATAAGCGGGCGACAAGAGTTCAGTGTGTGTCGGGGAGTTACTCAACGCGTTCACCGGCTAGCTTCTTCAACATGGCAAGGCCGTTCGAGCCTGTCAACGATGACAGTTGATACTTTTCGCGTAGTTAGCATCCACTAACCAGGAAAGGGCTCAACGGCGGTTTGAGTCGAGGGTACGTCCGCGAGGCACCGCCTCCGAGAACCGAACCTCAAGGACGTTTGGAGAGCAGGTGGGCTCAGAATCGCGGGAAATTGACGATTAGAGACAAGGAGTGTTTTCGCACCCGCGCGAACAGTAGGTGTCAACTCAATCCTCGCAGTTTTTCCCTTGCGTCGCTCTGGCTTCCGCCGTGGAACCGGACGCGGCGACCCGTCTTCAGGTCCTCGGAGGGTGGGCCGTCCGTGGATCGAGGTGCAGGAAGCCAAGCAACGTTGGGACAAAGTAAGGAGGGCATTATGAGGCTCAGTTCGCCGTATCGCCGTGTTTTTGTCTTTCTGCTTGTTCTGTTCTCCGCCTATTCCACTTTCGCGCAAGTGGATACAGCCCGCCTGCAAGGCACCGTTACGGACCCTTCCGGCGCCGCCGTTACCGGCGCGCAGGTCAGCGTCGTCAACACCGCGACGAGCCGCTCCACTTCCGCTACCACCAACGAGTTCGGCTATTTCACTGTTCCTGCGCTTCTTCCGGGCCACTATCGCGTTGAAGTCAGTGCCCAAGGCTTCAACAAATCCGTTCGCGAATTGGACCTCCAAGTCGCTCAAATCGCTGTCGCCGATTTCCAACTGACCGTCGGTCCGGTCGCGCAATCCATCACCGTGGAAGCAGGCTCACCGATCATCGACCCGGGCGATTCCGCCATTGGTGCCGTCGTGGAGAGCCGTCAGATCACCGAGCTGCCCCTCAACGGCCGCAATTTCACGCAACTCGCCACTCTCGAAGCCAACGTCACTCGGGGCGTGCCCACCGCCTCATCGACGGGCGCAGGCGGCAACACCGAAACCTTCCGCAACGGCGAGACTGGCGGCGCCTCTCTTTCCGTTAATGGCTTGCGTCCCCAAAACAACAATTTCCTCCTCGATGGAATTGACAACAACGAATCCCTGGTCAACACCATCGTTTTCTTTCCGCCGGCTGACGCGATTGACGAGTTTCGCGTCCAGACCAGCGTAGCTCCCGCTCAATTCGGCCGCGCCGCCGGAGCTATCCTGGTGACCTCGCTCAAGTCCGGAGCCAACGGCTTTCATGGCACCGCGTTCTGGTTTAATCGCAATACGAATCTAAACGCGCGCGACTTCTTCAACAACGGCCCCACTCCCGCTTACAACCGCAATCAATTCGGCGGCACTTTGGGCGGGCCCATCCTGAAAGACAAGCTCTTTTTCTTTATGGACTACCAGGGACTTCGTAAACGTGTTCCGGGCAGCAATGACACGGCCACCGTTCCCACCGACCTCATGCGCCAGAGTAATTTCTCGGAACTGCTGGCGGGCGCGGGCCCCGCCGGCAATCCCACGGGACTTTCCTCCCCGATTTTGATTCTCGACCCAGCGACCGGGGCTCCTTTCGCCGGAAACATCATTCCTGCCGGCAGGATCAACTCCGCGGGTCTTGCCTATCTCAAGGCGTTCCCCGAACCGAACTGCAACGCTTCGGTTGATTCCCGCTGCCACTCGATTCTTCAGAACTATCACAACGTCCGCAAAATCAACGAGCAATGGAATGATTTCGATGTCCGTGCGGACTATCTCCTCAACGCCACCAATAGCCTCTTCGTCCGATTCAGCCGCGGCCATGTGGACCAGACAGAGACCCCGCGCCTCACGACTTTGCCCTCGGGCTTCGGCTCTGGCACAAACTTCAACTACCCCATTGGGGCTTCCATCGGGTGGACCCACACCATCAATTCTTCCCTTGTGAACGAGGCGCGCGTCGGCTATGTCCGCACCAAGTACGGCTTTGTTCCTCCGTTTAATTCCACTGATCTCTGCACCCAGCTCGGCATTGTCAATTGCAACACGCCCCTTCTCGGGGGCATGGCTCTCATCGGCGGCTACAACTCCCAGATCGAATACACAGGAGATTATGGTCCCTACCTTGTTCCTCAAACTGGCTACAACTACAACGACACCCTTTCCTGGGCCCGCGGCAAGCACACGTTCAAGTTCGGCGGCAACGTCATTCGCCGCCAGGTGAATCTTTTCCGTCCGCTCACCGGCAAAGGCTATTTCTTCTTGAGCGGCAACGGCAACGGAGGCGGCGGCTTCAGCGGCGGCCACGTAAGCACCGGCTATGAGGTCTCGGACATCCTGGCTGGTTTCGTGGACGGGTACCAACATGGCCCGACTCTCGGCATGGTCGGCACTCGCAGTTGGGAGAATGGCTTTTTCGCTCAGGACGACTGGCGCATCTCTCCTCGCCTCACGCTGAATCTTGGTCTCCGCTACGACGTCTACACTTGGCCCGTCGAGGTTCTGGATCGCCAGGCTAATTTCAATCTCGTAACCGGCGCGCTCGAACTGGCCAACAAGAATTCCGTCTCGCGCGGCTTTATTCCGAACGACTACAACAATTTTGGCCCGCGCATCGGCTTCGCCTATCAGCTTACCGGCGATGGCAAGACGGTAGTCAGAGGCGGCTACGGAATTTTCTACTTCCTCGATCGCGGCGGTATCAGCAATCAGCTTGCGCAAAACCCGCCTTTCAGCGGTCAGAACAGCGTCAGCTACAGCCAGGGTTTTCGCATCACATTCACAGGCGCCCTCGCTTGCCAGCCAAATTGCACGGCAAGCCAACTCGATGCCACGCAGGCCACGGCGCCGCTTCCCAGCGGGAATTTCACGGCCCTCGACCTCACCAATCCTACGGGTGTCAGCGTCATCTCCGTTCTTCCTTCCAACGTCACACCGAACGTCAGCCAATGGAATCTGCAGGTTCAGCGCCAATTGGATGCGAACAGCTCCGCCAGCCTCGCCTATGTCGGTGACCGCGGAAAAAACCTCACCCGGAATTACAATGCTAACCAGAATCTTTATGGCATTCCAAATTCCAACCCCGCCCACAACCGCTTCAACGCGCTCGGTGCCGTCACGGTCCAAGACAACAGCGGCAATTCGATTTATCACTCGCTCCAGGCCGAATATCAGCGCCGCCTCAATCGCGGTTTCCAATTCCTCGGCTCTTTCGCCTGGTCCAAGACCCTCGATGACGCCTGCGGCGATCTGGATACCTGCCAGCCGCAGCTTTACACCGACTTCCACCGTGAGCGGGGGCTCTCCAACATTGACCAGAACTATCGTCTGGTGCTCAGTTCGCTCTACGAGCTTCCTTGGGGACGCGGCAAGCACTGGGGCTCGGATTGGCCCCGTGCGCTTGAGTTGGCCCTCGGCGGCTGGCAGCTGAACGGTATTTACACGCTCCAGTCCGGCCTCCCCTTCAGCGTTACGGCCAGCGGCACTCCAAGCAACACCCGAGCCGACCTGATTGGAAATCTAGTGGTGCACCCGGGCAACATCCGCCAGTACTTCGACACTTCTGCGTTCCGGGCCCCTGCGGCAACAGGGGGCATTTACAATGCTCCGGGCACGTCGGGCAGGGATATCCTCCGTGGCCCCGGCAACTCAAACATCGATATGGCGCTCTTAAAATCCTTTTCATTTGCCGAACGATACAGGCTCGAAGCGCGAGTTCAGGCCTACAACTTGACCAACACGCCGCACTTCGCCAATCCCAACAGCGACATAAACGGCAGTAACTTTGGCCTAATCACCAGCACCCAGCCGTTTAGCTACCGCCAGGTTGAACTTGGCCTCCGCCTTTCCTTCTAATTCAATTCGTCTTCCTACGTATCACAGGGGCGAGTCAATGGCGGTTTCGCGATTCCAGAGAATTTGATTGTGAGGGACAAGGGGATCTCGCCTTGTGTGGCTGTAAATGCCGAGGTCCCTATCCTTCGGCTACAAACGAATGATGCCGTTGGATGCGATCTGTTCTCTGGCTGCTCTATTTGCCAAGAAATCGGAGCGTTTATTGTCGGCGTCGTCTGCGTGACCCTTCACCCATTGCCAATGAACAGTGTGTGACGCAAGCAGCTTGTCCGACTGCATCCATAGGTCCTGATTCAACACGGTGCGACTACCTCTCGAACTTTTGCTCTTTCTCCATCGAGCCGCCTTCCAACAGGCAAGCCACTCTTCTATCCCGCGCTGAAGCTCTTCAATGCATTGCGCAAATGGTAGCGGTTCGACATAATCGCAACGCTGAGCTCACAGGAAAAACCTGGGTGGGTGAAAGAGTACAAGGAGAAGCACGGACGTAGGCCTACTCGGTTTCGCAAGATCGCGTAGCGGAAATGATGGAGAAATGAGGAAGACTCAGCGAGTTGCGTCGGAGGACTGAGACTATGAAGCGGAAAAAGATATTCATAGGATTTGCAATTGCAACGCTGGCTCTGGTTATCGGCTTGCAGAGGGGTGAGGCACAGGAGTCCTCCGGAGGCGCCAAATCAAGTGTCGGTAGTACGAGTGACGTTCCAAAAATTGTCTTTGAAAAATACACACTGCCTAACGGACTGCAGGTGATTTTGCACGTGGACCGAAAGCTTCCCATGGTCCATGTTAACAACTGGTATCACGTCGGTTCGAAGAACGAGCGCATAGGGCGCACCGGCTTTGCGCACCTGTTTGAGCACATGATGTTTGAAGGCTCAAAAGACGCGAACGCGAAGTATATGGGATTTATCGAAAAAGCCGGAGCAAACCTCTTCGAGGGCGGCGTGAATGGAACGACGAACGAAGACCGGACGAATTACTTTGAATCGGTACCATCGGGGAGCCTGGAGTACGTATTGTGGCTCGAATCCGACCGCTTGGCGACACTCACGGACGTTTTAACCAAGGAAAAATTGGACAACGAACGAGACATAGTGAAGAACGAAAGAAGGCAGGGTCTGGAGAACCAACCGTATGGCCGGGCCTTCATGCTGATTACCGAAAACGTCTTTCCCAACGGTCACCCGTATGCGCATACGGTGATCGGAAGCCACGAGGACCTTTCCGCAGCAAGTGTGGAGGACGTGAAGGATTTTTTTCGCACGTATTACACACCCAACAATCTTTCGCTGGCCATTACCGGCGATTTTGACGGAGCCGAAGCGAAGCGCCTGATTGAGAAATATTATGATCCGATCCCGCCGGGGCCGGCCCTCGACAGACCTAAGCATTGGATTGCGGGATTGAACGGAGAAAAAATCATCGAAGTAAAGGACCACGTGCCCCAGGAACGTACCTACTTTGCATGGCCCTCGCCTGCATTTTTTGATCCGGATGATGCGTCCCTGGACTTGGTGTCGTTAATTCTCACAGATGGATTGTCATCGCGGCTCAATAAAGCTCTTGTATACGACCAGCAGATCTGTTCGGACGTGACTTCGTTTCAAAACTCCGCAGAAATTGCGGGCAGTTTTGTGGTTTGGGTGACCGCCCGACCCGGAGGATCACTGCCGCAGGCAGAGCAAATTACGACCGCGGAAATCGCCCGGCTGGCCAAGGAGGGACCGAGCGCGGCGGAACTGAGCCGGGCCAAAACCAAGTGGGAATTTCAATATGTCACGGGCCTGGAGCGCATTGGCGGATTCGGGGGCAAAGCGGACCTGCTGAATACGTATAACGTGTTTCTCGGCGACCCGGATAAGTTTGCCGCAGACGTGGAGCGGCACAGAGCTGTCACGTCAGAAGGGATACGCTTGGCCGCCGCGAAATGGCTCGATACGCGAAATCGCGTGGTCATACGGTTTCACCCAGAGACTTCGCAGGCGGATTCGCAGGCGAAAGTGGACCGTTCGGCCCAACCTGAGCTTGGCGGAGATCGGCCGTTCCAGGCGCCGGAAGTGAAGGCCGCGAAGCTGGCCAACGGAATGGAGATTTTCGTAGTGGAGCGGAAGGACCTTCCGAAGGTTTCTGTACGGCTGGCGACACGAGCTGGAAGCATCGCGGATCCACAAGGAAAAGAGGGTCTCGCGAGTTTAGTCGTGGAGGTAATGAAACGCGGGACGACGACTAAAAAAGCGCTGGAGATTGATGATGCGCTAGGCGATTTGGGCGCGTCACTGGGCGGTGGAGCGGACAAGGAATCCGCAACACTGAATTTTGAAGTGCTCAAGAGGAATCTGGGACTTGCGATGGCCGTGCTTGCAGATGTAGGGAGGAATCCAAACTTTCCCGGAGAGGAACTTGAACGAGAGAGGAAGTTGCGCCTTGCAGAATTAGCGCAAGTAGAGAACCGGCCGAACGCTATCTCTTCGCGGCTAAGTTCCATGTTGGCGTATGGACGCACTCATCCGTACGGGCGTCCCACGTCCGGCTACCCGACGACGGTTGAGAAACTCAACCGAGAGGATCTGGCGCAGTTTCACGACACGTATTGGAAGCCGGGCAGCTCAGCATTGATTTTGGTGGGCGACATCACGATTGGCGAAGGTGCCGAACTAGCGAAGGCCAACTTTGGCACATGGAAGGGCGGATCGCCGCCCACCGTGACGATTCCTCCTCCGCAACCGGTAGGGCCCGGCAAAGTGTTCCTGGTAAATCGTCCGGATGCAGCTCAAACCGTGGTGGCGGAAATACTGCCCGGCCCGGCACGCAACAGTCCGGACTTTTACGCGCTCAGCTTAGCGAATACCGTGTGGGGCGGCGCGGCGGGGGCACGGCTGGGGATGAACATTCGCGAGGAGAAGGGGTACTCCTACGGTGTCTTCTCGTTCCCGGCACCGAACTCGAAATATGGAACCTGGCGGGCTTCCGGGGGAGTGCAAACCAACAAAACAAAGGAATCAGTGGTGGAGTTTGAAAAGGAACTGAAATTCATCGCGGGACAAAAGGCGATTTCAGATAAAGAACTCACAAACGCCAGACAAACCCGCGTGAGGGGCTACGCACAGCAATTTGAATCCATGGATCGCGTGGGAGAACAGATCGAAGGACTCTGGATTTATGGCCTTCCAATGGCGGAATTGCAGCGCGAACCGGATGAACTGGAGAAGGCAACGCTCGCCTCTGTCAATGCTGCGGCGCAGAAGTACGCGAAACCAAGTGGGGCGACACTGCTCCTGGTCGGTGACCTATCAAAGATCGAAAGTGGCGTGCGCGAGCTGAACCTCGGAGATGTCGTGGTGCTGGATGCAGAAGGGAATCTGGCAACGAAGAAGTAAAGTGGGACCGTCACCGAATCTCGGGAGTAAATATCACCGGGATGATTAGTCTGCTAAGGCCCACCTGGGCCTAGTGGCGGCTAGTTGTCCCAACCAAAAACTCAGTTCTCATTGAGCCAGCTTGGAACGACTGCAACTATAGCTCGCAGATGCCATGTTCAAGATCACCTTCTCGCTGTTCTACTCGATTCGGCAGTCTCCGGAATCGAGCCGTGCTCCAAACAGAGATCCTGGCTGTCCGGCATCAGCTCCTCGTATTGCAACGATCGATTGCCCGCAGCGAAGAGATTGAAGCTAAGATGAAAAGAAGCTTGCTATGAAGAGCGTGGTACGTCCAATACTCGTCCTTCTATTCGCCCTTTTGTCGACTTCGGCGAATTCCCTGCGAGCGGCTCAGGCCAATGTAGCCCGGCAAGTGCTGCGGGCAGACGCTGGCTGGAAATTCTCACTAGGCGATCCGACTGGCGCGGAGGCGCCCTCTTTCACTGATGCGTCATGGCGAACCGTGGATCTGCCGCACGATTGGAGCATCGAGGGCGCGCCCGACCAAAAGAACGCGACGGGATCGGGTGGAGGATATTTCCCGGCAGGAATCGGATGGTATCGAAAGACGGTCGTTGCTCCAGCCAGCTGGAAGGGCAAACGGGTAAGCATTGAATTCGATGGCGTTGCGTCAAACGCCACTGTGTATCTGAACGGCCAGAAGCTTGGGATTCATCCCTATGCCTACACAGGCTTTCAGTTCGACCTCACACCTCAACTGAAGCTTGGACAGACCAATGTTCTCGCGGTCCGCGTCGATTGTTCCGAGCAGCCAAGCAGCCGCTGGTACAGCGGATCGGGTATTTATCGCCACGTGCGAGTTGTAATCACGGATCCCGTTCATGTTGCGCCGTGGGGTGTCTTCGTCACCACACCGAACGCCACCTCAGCGTCGGTCAAGGTCGTGGTGAAGACACTGGTTCGAAACGACGCAGACGGAGCGGGAGAAATGGAACTCAGCACGCTGATTGTGAACCCTGACGGCACTCGATCTCTTCCAATGCAAACGCAGGTGACCATTGCGGCCAACGGGCAGTCCGAGTCATCACAGGAAGGAGACCTGCAAAGTCCCGCCCTATGGTCGCCGCAGCATTCGAATTTGTATCGCGCCGTCACGGAGATCCGAAAGAACGGAAAGATTATCGATCATGTCGAAACCACTTTCGGGATTCGCTCCCTCTCTTGGTCTGTAGACAAAGGCCTGCTGCTAAACGGTGCTTCCATCAAGCTTGCAGGCGGCAGCGTTCATCATGACAACGGACCGCTCGGCGCCGCCGCATTTGATCGGGCTGAAGTTAGGAAGATCGAATTACTCAAAGCGGCGGGCTTCAATGCGGTTCGCACAGCCCACAATCCTCCCTCGCCCGCGTTTCTTGATGCGTGCGATCGGCTTGGCCTGCTTGTTCTCGAAGACGCGTTCGACGTCTGGACGACTCGTAAGGCGAAGTACGACTATGCGCGATTCTTTGATGATTGGTGGCAGCGCGATATCGACTCGATGGTCCTTCGCGATCGTAATCATCCATCGATCATTTTCTGGGGCATCGGCAATGAAATCCAGGAAGCTTGGACCAACGCCGGCGCGCCGATCGCGCAGAAACTTGCAGCCCGGGTGCGTTCTCTCGATCCGACACGGCCGCTGACCGAAGCTTTTCCGGGTGCGACGTTTACCCCGGCAACCGATGCGGTCTTCTCGGTCGTCGATGTCGGTGGCTACAACTACAATCTCGCTCAGAATGAGGGTAAAGATCATGAGCGCATACCAGATCGCATCATGATGACGACGGAGTCTTTACCGGCCACTGCTTTTGAACAATGGCAAGTCGTCCACGATCATCCGTACATTCTCGGGGAGTTTGTCTGGACCGCGATGGATTATCTCGGAGAGTCCGGAATCGGAAGCTGGTCCTACGCCACGCCGGAACAAGCCAAGCAAGCCAGCGGGATCGCGGCAATGATGAAGGGCGCGATGGCAACCATGGGTGCCGACGGAAAGAATCCCTTCCCAACCGCTGGCGAAGGCGATGCAAAGCCGAACCCCATTGTCGCCTTGTTGTTTCCGGGATTCCCATGGCACGCGGCACATTGCGGCGATCTGGATCTCACTGGCTATCGGAAACCGCAGTCCTACTATCGTGACATCCTTTGGAACCGTGGAGATCGCGTCTTTACCGCTGTGCGGCTTCCGGAACCGGAAGGGAAGAAGATCGTCGCGCTCGGATGGAGCGTTTACCCGAGTATCGCGAGTTGGACTTGGCCCGGCCAGGAAGGAAAGCCGCTTACGGTCGACGTCTATTCGGGTGCGGAGAGTGTGCGTCTCTATCTCAACGACAAACTGATTGGCGAGAAAACAACGGGAAAAGACCAGGAATTCAAGGCCACGTTCGACGTCCCGTATGCGCCAGGAAAGCTGCAGGCGGAAGGACTCCATGCGGGACGTGTCGTGGCCGAGGAGCAAATAGTCACGACCGGTTCCCCCGTGCGTCTCAGACTAACACCCGATCGTACAGAGATTTCTGCCGACGGTCAGGACCTCGCGTTCGTGACCGTGGAAGCTTTGGACCAGCAGGGCCGCCTTCAGATGAATGCTGACCAGGAGGTCCACTTCACGATCAAGGGTTCCGGATCGATTGCCGGCCTCGGCAATGGTGACGGCAAGAGCTCCGGCTCTTACTGGGGGGACACACTCACGCTTTTCCATGGTCGAGCATTGATCGTGGTGCGGACCTCAAAAACGGCAGGCCTGATTCAACTTTCTGCGACAGCCGCGGGCCTGAGCAGTGCGTCGGTCTCGCTTACGTCCCGTCCGAGTTCTGATGAAGCGGAGCTCCGATAAGACTCGACTCCCGAGCTCTGGAGTTTTCGGCAAGGCCAAGCGGACGAGCATGAACCGAACTCCAGCACAACCTGGTGACGCCATGCCAGTCCTGCTGTATCGGGTCCCTTGTGCCGCGCCGCAAAGCATACTTCCATCAACAGCTCAAGCGCGGCGGTGCGGATTCGACGCTCAACTCCTGACTTTCTGGGTTTGCCTACTCAGGCGACCGCTGGCTAGTGGAAAGCGATCTTCGGAGCCGCAACGAGCAGAAGCTTATCGGACATCAGGGCAGCCGCATCGCACCCGGGCCAACTCGAACGTGTGCAGCGGATGCAGCTGGGTCAACCGCTCTTGCCCAAACTCGAAGTGCACCATTCGGTGTCCTGAAGATTGGGGGGAAGGGAAAGTGCGGGCGGCCATGCTAACCCGACTTTGACAACCTTTGGGTTGAACGGCGGCTAGGGTTAGCCCGACTTGAGAAAGGGGCCCCTGTCTGCTCGGTATCCAATGTTTGTTTTTGCGCCGAATGGGCGACCAGAGCGATCCGCAGGGTTGGGAACAGCTCGTTCTTCATATCGTGATCGCACCCGTGACGAAAAGCAGTGGGCAAAGCAGTTGGGTCTGCGGTCAGCAGTGTGCCATGCCGGAATGATGTCGCCTACATGTCGCCATCACTACCTTGGACGCCTCGTCGGACTGCCCGGACTGCCTCGGCGCTTGACGTCGCCGCCTTGACCGCTTAATCTTCGACAATCCAGGTTGTTGTTCCTTTCCCAAGTGCGTCAGTCAAATCTGCTCTTTCAAGCAAGCAAGGAGGTTTGCACCCATGAGCAAGCTCGGTTTTTCGCTGCTAGGAGTGTCCATTCTCAGCCTTGTCCCCGTCATCATGCGCGCCCAGGAGTCAGCGCCACCCAAGGTCCTGACGATTACTCGCGAGTTCGTCAAGCCCTACAGAAATGGCGAAGCGCA
>Ga0182036_10001194_pt1 | contig 12147 bp, 9 predicted proteins | sample sta12Cox44000080_FD_125966 | JGI IMG/M metagenome (GOLD analysis project Ga0182036, IMG submission 125966) | Lab enrichment of tropical soil microbial communities from Luquillo Experimental Forest, Puerto Rico - statoxic.12C.oxic.44.000.080 | ecosystem: Environmental > Terrestrial > Soil >...
CGACCGAGCCGTCTTTCTCGAACGGTGGCATAACCAACTACCGGAAATCATGGCTGCCCGCTTTCCGCACTTATCTGCATTGTTGGTCCTTCTCCTGCCGATGTTGGGAGTCGCGAATATCTGTCAGGCGAGAATCGGAGATACTCTGCAGGAAGCAATCGAGAGGTATGGAAAAGTCGTGAAGGAAGCGTCTGCCGATGAGTTCGCGATGTTCAAGGAGGCTTCGTACTACATCACGGCGCACTTTCACGACGACAAGACCGATGCGATCACCTATGTAAAGACCGGATCCGAGCCGTCGACTAAGGGCGCTTTTTCGGACGAAGAAATTGAATTGCTCCTGAAGATCAATGGAAACGGTCAAACCTGGGAGCGAACGAAGGCAAAAGCGGGCCTATGCGAATGGAAAACGGAGGATAAAAGGCTCCGGGCAGTTTACTCAGAATCAAAGTTTCTTGTAATCACGACCGCCGGCTACCTGAAGCGGTTGGAAGAAGCTGCAGAGGAAAAGAAAACGGTCGCGGAGGAGAGCAAACCCAAAAAGTCGCCCACCAGCAAGGAGAACGGGACAGCTAAAAGGAGATTCACTCCTAGCGCGAGGAAAAGATCTCCTGCGTCAGAGGAACGCGGAGACAAATAGTTTAGCCTAGCCTGCATTGATCGCGTTTACTGGAACCGCGTGCGGAGCCAGGCAAACGCGTCGGCCTGCATTGCGACGTCGAACTTGTGCGGGCCATCATAGAATTTTCCCACGTAAGCGTCGGCTCGCCCAACCCGATCATAGTGAAAGACGATGCGCGCATGAGCGGCTTGCATGCCTTCGATGGGAAATAGATCATCATGCCGATCGTATTGCACGAGCAAGGGCGACGGCGCTCGACTTGCGGCAAGGTCGGGCCAGTCCGCGAACCGCGCCAGACCCGGCGGAAAGAACATCCAAGTGTGGCACTCCACCTGATGATCCAACAGCTCTTGGTGAGTGCTCATCATCCCGACAATTACGGCCGCACCAATTTCATCACACGTCGCCTGAAGCAAAGCAGCGCGGCATCCGCCACCGGATAGGCCGACGCATCCGACTGGACCGGTCCTGACATCGGAACGGGAACGCAAATAGTGGACTGCCACGCGGTCTTCGAAACTTACTACACCTGAGAGCGTAGTACCAAGCAAAGTGCAGTATTTAGCGACCAGATGCTCGTGATGCTTGGCAGCGACTTCATAGCATTCGGCCTCAGTTGGTTTCAAAGCGGATTTCTTTCGGGCTCTCCGCCAATTTTCGACCAGTCGATGGATCGATTCGGGCATGATCTCAAACGGAAAGCGCCGGCTTCCCCACAGGAACACATCATGGGCGAGGACAACAAAGCCCTCCCTGGCAAGCTCATTGGCAAAAGCTCGGCCCTCGTAGAGGTCTGTTCGGACATTTTGCACGGCCACAGGAGCGGGGTCCTTCCCATCTGCTATCTTCTCCTTGCCGAAGAACTTCACACCGTCATGGCCGTGCAGGGCAATCACTCCCGGTAGCGGCCGGTCGGCCCCAGCCGGTTTCAAGACCCAAGCGCGAGTCTTTGGTCCGTAACCAACAGACCAGCTTATCTCTTCGCCGGCCAACCCGTCGCGTTCCCAAGTTGCCTCAACCCGCGCGTGTCGAGCTACCGGGGCCAGCCCCGCGAATCCGAGCACGTCAGAGATCCGTCGTCTTGTCATTTCGCCAGGGGGAGCCACAGGATAAAGCTCTGTCTGGTCTTTGGCTGCATCCACCCAATCGCTATAGATGCCCAGATGCGCAAGGTTCTTGGCCATGGCTTACTCATAATCAACAGTGCACGGATTGCTATGCAGAAAGCTGAAGTGGTGGATGCAGGCAAATCAGTGGCGGGGAAAACAATCTGATTATTATGATTATTATGGCGACGGCCCGACATCCGCTCGGGTCCACTACTGCCTCAAATATTTTCGCTTGACAGCCTAAAACATTGCGAAGTTTCATGACGCTCGAAAGATAGGAACCTCGCCCGTCAATGCCTCTGAGTTTGCATATCGCCCAGGGTAGCAAGAGACGCGTAGCTGGCAGGAAAAGACCAGCGAAGCTGCCAGCCCGAATTAGTGTGTCGCGGCTGCAGTGCGGCCTGGGCGTATTACCCGAACACCGAGCGCAATGACCAATATATGAAACGGCGCCGGGAGATCCGTCACAATCCCCCGGCGCTTGGAAAAACAACCCATCACCGAGTCACCGACAATGAGAAGTTTCGTCCCTAAATGTATCATTATTCCAGCAGCTTTCAAAGCCATCCGCTCTAGCCGTCGCGCTCAATTGTGGAATCGGCAGGCATCGATCATCAAGGACCTGACCACTCTGGCCCTTCGTCACGGGTGGTATACCCTTCCGCTCGTATGACCACCGAAGAAGTTTTGCAAGCGTTGGGACGGTACACGAAGGAGTCATGCGAAAGTGATCGTCAGACAGCAACAAAACTGGGTGTGAACCGAACGACGTTGACCGCCTGGCTCGGCGGTAGAGATCGACCTCAACGGTGTATGCTGGCGAGGGTAGCAGGTTTTTTGAGACGCGTCGGCTACCTTTAGGGGTGGGTAAGGCCCCGACTTTGAACCGCTCCGGCGTTTCAAAGAGTAAATTGAAAGGCCTCCTTTAGAGGTCACTCAGCGACGGCTCAGCGGGAGCTTCGTACCGTGTGACATCTTCGCGGCCTGCATCGGTACAAGGGCAAGCCTCCGGCGAGCCGCGGTGCGCCGATAACAGCATCGGTTCCACGGCGCCGACGGAGCGGACGCCCTCCAACTCCAGGGAACCGACAAGGATTGGCATCCATTCGTGGCAACGATGGCGGCCTACAGGCCGGTTTGAGGTTTAGAATCCGGGGTTCGGCGATTGTGTATTCTGACTTCTGTATTCCTCTTATCAAGCTGGTCCAAAGGCCTTTAGAAAGACAGCTTCAATCGCAAGCGACTCCTGAATATTTTGCGAAAACAAATCCCCCAGCGATTGAAGGGCATCCAGTCGTCGAATCAAGGCAGTCGCCGAAACACTGCCGGCCAATGCCGCTGCTGCGACACGGTATTCAGGAAGATCGAGATGATCGCTGCCGAATTTGATCCGCAGCACGTCGCCCAGCCACTCGCTCATCCTCAGAAGGAGATTCGCCCGCGCCTGTACATACCTGCTCTCGGTCAGTACAGCCAGTCGCTCCTCCCGCTCTCCGAGCCAGGAACCGTCGGTCGTCTGTCTATATGCGGCCTGATCCCGCTTGAGCAGTGCTTCATGCTCGGCTTCAATGTTTGCGCGCGCGCTTTGCAAGCCATCCTGGAAAGCGCGTGCCAATCGAAGCGCGGTCACGATCGAAAATCCATTCCTCAGGACGATCTCCGCCAGGTTCCGGACGAGCGACGCCTCTTCTTGGGTTAAAGCAGGTGTGGCTGGCGGGCGGAGCATTACGTGAACGCAACGAGATTGAATCGTTCCCAGCAAAGCCTGAGGAAGCGGTGTGACAAGTATCAGGACGGACCGCTCAGGCGGTTCCTCCAAGGTCTTTAGGAAGGCGTTTGCAGCCTGGGGCATTAGCCGGTCAGCCTCAATAATAACGCCAAACTTTATTCTCGAGCCGGCGGTGCTCATCCGCAGGTGACTTTCCAGTTCCCGGATTTGTTCGACGAGAATTTTTCTTGATTTGGATTCAGGCTCTACCTGGTGAAAATCGACTGTCTTCGCGCTGTCGCCGTTGATCATCTCAAAGAGGGCTTTAGTCAGCCGCCGCTTGCCGCTTCCTTCCTGGCCGGAGACCAGAAACGCGTGAGCCAGCCTGCCTTTGGAATAAGCCTCGCCGAGGTACTCTAAAGCCTTTTCAACTGAGAAGGGCATCGACGTGGTCCCATATCTCTTGATCCACACGATCTTCCGATTGTGAAGCGTCAACGACTTTTATGCGCTCGGGCTCTGCCCTGGCGATTTCCAAATACCCCTGTCGCACTTTTTCAAAAAACTCGGACGGCAGCCGTTCCATTCTGTCGAGCGTTCCGGCCGGGCGGACCCTGCGCATCTGCCGAATAAGCGAAGTTTCGATATCAATATCCAAAAGGATCGTCAGGACGGGTTTACACTCCTCAACGACGAATTCATTTATCATGCGAACGAATGTAGCATTCAAACCGCGCGCAATTCCCTGATACACTGTCGTCGAGTCATAGAATCGGTCCGAGAGAATGATATTGTCCTTTGCCAGCGACGGACGGATCACTTCGGCGATCAATTGCGCGCGACTCGCGGCAAACAGCAATAGCTCAGTCACTGGCTGCATCGCATTCCCCCCCTTGGTATGGAGGAGAAGGTGGCGAATCGCGGAACCAATTTCAGTAAAGCCAGGTTCATGCACTGCGATCACTTCGCGCCCGATGGCCTGGAGTCGCCGCTTCAACCGTTTGATCTGCGTGGATTTTCCACACGCCTCGACGCCTTCAAACGTAACAAAAATTCCAGCCATTTCCCGAGCCGATAGCTGAGCACATCGGGAAACTCAACCCAGAAACCGTAAATTTTCTGAGCGCACCCTGTCCTGACCCGTTAAAATCTCGGTGATCAGCGGGCCAGGCCGTGCTACAAAGAGTAGATGTTCCAATATTGGCTGGTTAAGCAGGAACCGACCACCTACCCCTGGGAGCAGTTTGTCCGTGACGGAAAAACGGAATGGACCGGTATACGCAACTTCCAGGCGCGAAATAATCTCCGCGCCATGAAACTCGGGGATCAGGTATTCTACTATCACAGCGTCAATGGCAAAGCGATCGTCGGTATCGCGACGGTCACCAGAGAAGCTTTTCGGGATCCAACAGCGGCTGAAGGCGATTGGTCGGCGGTTGAACTTGCCCCGGTGCGTCAGCTCACGCCGGTGACTCTCGCACAGATTAAAAACGAACCGCGGCTTGCGAATATGGCTTTGTTGAAAAACCCGAGATTATCCGTCATGCCCGTAAGCCGCTTCGAATTTGAGACGATCCTGGAGTTCACAAAACAGGATCATCCCCGCTAATTAGTCGCCAATTTTGTAGATCGCTATGGCGCGCGCCTCTATGTCGAACCGGCGCCGGGCAAAAACCGGAATGCACGCGTCCGTATACACCGATTTGAAGGATGTCGCAGGACCTCGGCTCACCGGGTCGCCGAGAAGAGGCCATCTAAGATTTCTAGCATGGCTCTCAGGGGCGACTCTGATTTGTGCAATCGGCTATCTGATCGCACTGGCCACACGCGACATATTTGACGACTCCGACCCGGTCAAAAAAAAGTTGGAACTCACAGATCAGGATATTGATCCCGAGACAACCCTCGTGGAAAAGAGTCTTCTCAAACAGGGTCAAATCGACGCTCGTCTGGCGATCGCGCTTTGGCCGGATGCAAAGCAGCAGTTGAGCGGAGACGCATTGAGGGTGGCTCAACAGGCCCTTCAAGAGAATAAAATGGTTCCGATCCTGCAGCCGCTGGCAAAGCAATGGGCAAATGATTTTGACGCGGGCAAAGCTGCGGCCTTTGTTATATGGATCGTCGAAGATGAATCCCAGAAAGGAAGCGCAGTAGAGCTCCACCTTGACGGACTGCCGCTCGGGGTATACAGGATCGAACCAAGTCGCTACGCCATCACCGTCGTCGAAAGATCGAATTTGACCTCGCGATTGGAAATAAAGGGCGTTTCAGACATCAACGGAGGCATTGTATTTCGCGCCGAAACCGCGACAAGCGAGGCAGAAACACGGCACCTGTCCAAAGGAAAAGCCGACTTCTGGCAGATTTCAGTGCGGTAGCGGGGCCGCGGCTCAGACCAATCATCCACCGATGAGAACGCTCGGCGAGATCGCCCGTTATGTTGGCGGCCAAATTTACGGAGACGCTTCTGTGCGAATCGAGCGAGTCGTTCATCCTGCTCTGGCGCAGGGCGATTCCGATCTCGCTCTGATCCTGTCGCCTAACGCCGCGTCGTTCCTTGCTTCGGGCCGGGTCAAGAATGCCGTGATGCCGGTCGAAATTGGAGCCGCACCAACGCCAAACCGGATTGTTGTCACTCGACCGCGGCTGGTTTTGGCAAGGTTGCTAGAACTCTTTGAGCGGCCCGTTTACGTCGCACCGGGAATTCACTCCACCGCGATGATCGACCCTACCGCGGCGACTGGCGAAAACGTCTCGATTGGCCCTTTTTGCTGGATCGGCCCTGAAAGCCGGATTGGCGACCACGTCAGAATGGTCTGCCACGTCAGCATTGGCGCTGAAGTAACCATAGGCGAGCGTACGCTGCTGCATGCGGGCGTCTGTGTGGGCGACCGTTGCAGGATCGGAAATCGTGTCATCATCCAATCGAACGCCTGTATTGGCGGAGACGGCTTCGCCTACGTCACACCTGAACCTGGCAGTATTGAATCCGCCCGGAATACCGGGGCCGTGACGAGTTTCAATGAGCAACTGATTCGGATCAACTCTATCGGTAACGTTGTCATCGAAGATGATGTCGAGATCGGCGCTAACACCTGCGTCGACCGCGGAACATTGGGCGAGACGCGTTTATGCCAGGGTGCCAAACTGGATAATTTGGTTCAGGTAGGCCACAACGTCACGATCGGCAAGAACTGTCTGATTGTGGCGCAAGTAGGGCTTGGAGGAAGTTCCAAAGTCTGTGATCGCGCTGTAATCGGCGGTCAGGCAGGTCTGCCCGATCATATGAAAGTTGGCGAGGACGCGCTGGTTCAAGCGCAGGCCGGTATGACCAGGGATGTGCCGGAAAGGGCTATTGTCATCGGATCGCCGGCGATCCCAAAACGTGAATTTTTGGAACGGGAGCTTAACCTGAAACGGTTGCCCAGACTGACCGCACAAGTGAAAGAGTTGAAGGCGCAGGTCGCCGCGTTGACCGAAAAGCTAAACTCCCTGGTACCTCCCTCTGCGGAATGAGGGTCACCGTTCGCCGTGCGCGGTTCGCGGTTCGGAGTTCGGGGGTTTGGAGTGCAGGATTCGGGCAACAAATCGTCTCGTACTTGCCGTCGTCCTCGAAGTGGCCGTTGTTTGGGGCAATCGAGCGCAGCCGCGCCTCGGACCAAGCATTTGACACTTCCCCTCTGCCGGATACCCTTCAACCCTTCCATGAAAAGATTTTAACGAGATGAATTTGGCTTATGCAAAATTCTTCCCAAATCAGCCGCCTGCGCGCTCAACAATCCAGGTCGCAGCTCTGCCGAAGGGTGCTAACATAGAGATCGAAGCGGTGGCCTTTAAACCTTCCCAGAAACCTTGAAAAGCAAAGCTGGTTTTAGATGAGTCAAATTTTTTCCCTGTTTCCGTACATCAGTCACCCGGCGGTTTTGCTTTTCAAGGATTCTATAAGCCGGATCGCGGAACCTAAAGCAAGTCGAAGGAGTTTTGTATGCTTAGCTGGATTTTAAGGAAGGTTTTGGGTTCTAAAAACCAGCGGGAAATCAGGCGGCTACGGCCGCTGATTGAAAAGATTAACCGCTTAGAACAGGAGTATCAGGCGCTGACGGACGATCAGCTGAGGGAGAAAACCGGGCACTGGAAGCGGGAGTTCGCAAACATAGACGATCCCGACGAATTGGCCGGTAGACTGAACGCGATCCTCCCTGAGGCATTTGCCGTTGTCAAGAACACGGCCCGCCGGCTGTGGGGGAAGACAATTCTGGTTTGCGACCAGCCTATTGACTGGAACATGATTCATTTTGATGTGCAGCTGATCGGCGGAATCGTGCTGCACGAGGGCAAAATTTCCGAGATGGCGACCGGCGAGGGCAAAACCCTCGTCGCTACCTTACCGATCTACCTCAACGCACTTGCAGGGCGAGGCGTTCATCTGGTTACGGTCAACGACTATCTGGCTCGCCGCGATGCGGAATGGATGGGAGAAATCTATAAATTTCTGGACCTGACAGTGGGTTGTATTCAGCACGACCAATCACCCTCTGTGCGCAAGGAACAGTACGATTGTGACGTCACTTACGGAACCAACAGCGAATTTGGTTTTGACTATCTTCGCGACAATGGGATGGCCACGACCAAAGAACAGCAGGTGCAGCGGGGGCATTATTACGCTATTGTCGACGAGGTCGATTCTATTCTGATCGATGAAGCTCGAACACCGCTCATCATCAGCGGACCCGCAACGGTTTCTTCGCATCAGTACGATAAATTCAAGCCGCTGGTGGAGCAGTTGGTCCGAAAGCAAACGATGCTTTGCAATCGCTTGATTTCCGAGGCCAAGGAGCTACTCGAGAAAGGTCAGCATGAAGAAGCCGGACGGCTTCTTTTCAAGGTAAAGCTCGGACAACCTCGCAACAAAGGGCTTTTGCGACTGATGGAAGATCCAGAGAACCGAAAGGCGATGGATAAATCCGAGCTCTCTTTTTACCAGGACTCTCGCAAAGAAGAGCTCGTGGCCCTGAAGGAAGAACTCTACTTCACCATTGATGAGCGGCACCAGGATTCGGATCTTTCCGAAATGGGACGTTCCTTTCTCAACCCCGATGATCCAAACGCGTTTGTTCTCCCCGATCTGATTACTGAGTTTACCGAAATTGACCTCGATACCTCTTTGGATCAGACGAAAAAGGACCAGAAGAAACGCAACCGCCAGCAGTTCTGTGATAGTCAGGCGGAGCGGATTCACAATATCGCGCAACTCCTGCGCGCCTACTGCCTCTTCGAAAAGGATGTCGACTATGTCATTGAAGAGAATAAGGTCATTATCGTTGACGAGCATACCGGCCGAAAAATGCCGGGTCGGCGCTGGAGCGACGGGCTGCATCAAGCCGTCGAGGCCAAGGAAGGAGTTCAGATCGATCGCGAGACGCAGACACTGGCCACGATCACCATTCAGAATTATTTCCGTCTTTACCACAAGCTCGCAGGGATGACCGGCACCGCGGAAACGGAGGCCAACGAGTTTCATGACATTTACAAGCTCGATGTCGTTGTCGTACCGACAAATCGCCCCGTGATCCGGAAGGATTGGAACGACCGCATCTACAAAACGCGCCGTGAAAAATACACTGCAGTTCTTGACGAGCTAAAGGCCTGCTACGCAAATGGCCAGCCCGTCCTCGTCGGCACAGCAAGTGTCGAGGCCTCGGAGTTGCTGAGCCGGATGCTCAAGAGAGAAAAGATCCCACACAACGTTCTAAACGCAAAATATCATCGGCAAGAGGCCGAAATCGTCGCTCGCGCCGGCCAGCGAGGCACCGTAACGATCTCGACCAACATGGCAGGTCGAGGCACCGACATTAAATTGGAGGATGGAGTTGCCGAGCTTGGCGGCCTTCATGTCCTTGGTACCGAGCGCCATGAATCCCGTCGCGTGGATCGCCAGCTGCGCGGCCGTTGTGCCCGGCAAGGAGATCCGGGCTCGTCGCGCTTTTACGTTAGTTTTGAAGATGACCTGATGCGCAACTTCGGCGCATCCGAAAAGATGACCGCAATGATGGAACGGTTCGGCTTGAAGGATGGAGAGGAACTTGAGCATCCGTGGCTGAATAAGAGTGTTGAAACTGCGCAAAAGCGAGTCGAACAGCGCAATTACCTGATCCGAAAGCGGACTTTGGATTTCGATGACGTCATGAACAAGCAGCGCGAGGTGGTCTATACGCTGCGCAACGAGACGCTGGAAACTACCGAACCACGCAAGTTGATTTTCGAGATTGTCGACGAAGTAGTCCCACTCAGAGTGCAGGAATATTTGCAATCGACCGATGGCGGTGAACCCGACTTCGACGGCCTGCTTCAATGGGTGAACACAACATTTCCCTTAGGATTGACCCGGGTTTCCGCTCAGTTTGACACCAGATCAACCGAGGAAAACACCCAGTATCTGGTCGACCGAATCAAACAATCCTACGAGCAAAAGGTCAGCCATGAGGAATCGGAAGCGGTCGCGGGTCTTGAACGCTATATTATTTTGAACGCTATAGATCGCCTCTGGCAGGAGCATCTTTATGCGATGGATGGTCTGCGTGAGGGCATTTATCTACGAAGTTATGGCCAAAAAGATCCGCTGGTCGAATATAAGGCGGAAGCTTACGACATGTTCAGTCAATTAATGACGAGCATCAAGAACGAGGTTCTTTCAAACCTGTTCCGCAGCACCACTAATCTGATGGCATTCGAACAGTTTCTGTCGACGCTCCCTTTCAATATCGCTCAGCGGCCGGAAGGTCCTCAACCCGCCAGCCCCTTGGCTCGCCGAGAGCCTTTCAACGCGGTCGTCAGCAACGAAAACGATGGGAACGGCGAAGAGCTTCAGCTGGTCATACCTTCGGTTCGCAGGGAAAGTCCTAAGGTCGGTAGAAACGATCCTTGTCCGTGCGGCAGCGGCAAGAAATACAAAAACTGTTGTGGCCGAACGGCGTAGGAAGGTCGCCACGGGTTTCCGCGGTCCCTTGCAGCCGTGGCCGGGCCGTAAGTCAACACCTTTCGCAGCTGCGACGGAACGGACGCCCTCCAGTTCCAGCGATTAGCCAGAAAACGCTCACTTGTGAAATTGGTTGCCGGAATGGTTGAGGTCGATTATATATCGAGTCGTAACACGGGAGATCCCGGGCTTGAGGATGTCTGTGGGCCCTGAATCTAGGTGGGATTCACTGCATCGCCTCAGGCTCTTCCAAGTGGGCAGGATACCTTGGTAGTCTGTTCATCGGATGGCCGAATTTGGTGCTCACCTTCCGAGGTGCTCGAGCGCTCCCGGAAGTTGCGGTGAAGGCCTTGGGTATAAGGGGTTAATTTCCACCCAAACTGTTCTTTCTCAGTGTGCGTAGTGCATGCCCTTCACCTGATGAACTTCAGAATTGTGTTCCAATGAAATCCCAATCAATGCATTACTCAGGACGACGATCAAGACGGGGACGTCGAAGACATTCAGGCCGAGCGGCGACTCCACCCCCTCCAAAGGCGAAACTTACCTTTTGGCAACGAATAGTCGCATTTTTCAAGGGGCCGGATACCGCTTCTCAGCAGGAGCCAGAGAAACCGGTTCAGAGCCCGGTTCCGAAAGAAAAGGTGAGCCGGAAGCCTGAACTCGTAGAGGTTACCTCTCCGAAGCTGTATGTAGGAAACTTATCGTTCGACGCCACGGAAAGCGACCTTTTCGAGCTTTTCAATGGCGTTGGCCAAGTCCGCAATGCCGAGGTCGTCTGCCATAAGTATACGCAGCGCTCCAAGGGCTTCGCATTTGTTCAGATGACAACCATCGAGGAAGCTCGCCGTGCTGTGCAGGAGCTTCACGACAAGGAGTTCCTTGGTCGTAAATTAGTCGTCAGCGGTGCAAAAACTCCAGACATGGAGCGAGCCGCCTGATTTGTAGTATTCGAAGCTCTATCTCGCCCGCGCTCTCTTGCAGAGCGCGGGTTTTCGTTTTATGCCGGATCCAAAATATATGGTGGTTGCCGGTCCCACGGGTGTTGGAAAGACCGATTTGGCGCTCGAAATAGCGCAAAGGCTTCGAACCGAAATCATTGGAGCCGACGCCTTCCAAATTTACCGGGGATTGGATGTGCTCACCGGCAAACCAACCCCGTTGCAACTGCGATCCATAAAACATCATCTCATCGGCTGCGTGCCTCTGACCGAGGCGTTTGACGCTCATCAATATGCTGCTCTTGCGCGTCAGGCCATTCTCAGCCTGAACCAAAGAGGAATCATTCCTCTGGTCGTGGGCGGAACCGGGTTTTATATCCAAGCTCTTGAGAAACCCTTACCCTGCTTGCCTTCCTCAAGCAAGGCTCTAAGGTCTAAGTTCGAACGACAATCGACGTCGGCCCTATTGAAAGAATTGGCCCTTCGAGACACCGTTGCGTTCGCGCGCATCGATAGGCAGAACAGGAGGCGTGTAATTCGCGCGCTGGAGGTATGTCTCATCTCCGGCAGGCCATTTTCCAGCTTCGCCGCTGATTCCCCGCCAGATCCGGCAATCCCACGGCTTTTTCTCGTACGGTCTCGCGAGGCGCTGATCGAACGCATTAACACGCGGGTCGCCCAGATGTTTGCTCAAGGGGTCGTAAATGAAGTGGCCGCCGTTGAGAAGATCGGCCCAACCGCGTCAAAAGCGATCGGATTTCAGCTGATCCAATCGTTGCTGGCTGGACAGA
>Ga0182036_10001200_pt1 | contig 12125 bp, 9 predicted proteins | sample sta12Cox44000080_FD_125966 | JGI IMG/M metagenome (GOLD analysis project Ga0182036, IMG submission 125966) | Lab enrichment of tropical soil microbial communities from Luquillo Experimental Forest, Puerto Rico - statoxic.12C.oxic.44.000.080 | ecosystem: Environmental > Terrestrial > Soil >...
CGGTCCCGTGATGAAGATGATCCGCTCTTTAAGCAGCCGTGAATAGATGTCGTAGGCCCGTTCCCCGCGGTTGGTCTGTTCGACCACCATCGGGACGAGATAGTTCATGTATGTGTCCTTGGGATCGCGCATGACTCACCTGAATTTGGGTCACCTGATTTGCGGCCGGTTTGCCCAATGTGACTTGAGTCGGGCCGATTTGTCGAAGCTGCCGCAGCATCGCGGCTGGCCGGGCATTAGCCTTTCCGCTATTCGCAGATATGCGCAGAAATCGTGGCGGCAAGACGTAAGGCTTCCTGCAAAAGCCCTACGCCATCAGATCTGCGAATGGCATTGGCGCCCTTCCTTCTCCCGACCTGCAGCAATTACAGCGGATAGAGGCGCATATCGCCGCGGTGCAACAAGCTGTCGAGCGGCTGCTTGCCGACGTGCGAGAAACCGTCGAGCAGCTCGCCGCCGGTCAAGACCAGATGGTGCGCGAGATCAACCAAGTGCTGGCCGCCGATGATGAGATCCTGAATCGATTTGTGTCGGTGAAGACACCCCAAACGATTGCCGAACTCGTCGTAAAGCCAACGTCGACGCCGACAATGGTGAGCGTTCCCGTATAGGCTTCTGGCGGTCCAACCGTCGTCGCCAAGCCATCTGCCAGTCGATCGGCGCGGTGCAGGCTGGGCTCTCCTTCGTGGCGATCTATCGCGACAACGCAGGAGGGGACCGGCAAAGCTCGGCAATCCTATGTCACTGCCATTTATAGATTATTTTGGTTGCGGGGGTAGGATTTGAACCTACGACCTTCAAGTTATGAGCCCGCTGGAAAGCGGGCTCAAGCTGTGATCTGCCTAAGGTTAGCTATTGCCATGTGCCGCTGGTGTGCCCGCCGCAGAGACGTTTCGGTTCAGCCTGCTCGACGTACCTCAGTCTCCTCGACCTCCGTGACAGTTATTACGCCCGGAGCGGGTTGCTCGATCGCCTCGACGGCGACGGTTTCGACTGGGCGTCCCTCGCCGCGGAACGGAAGGTAGGGACGAAGGTGAAGTTTGCCGCATCACTTCACTACCCGGTTTCGACAACTAGACGAATGCTGTCCAAGAAAACGGCATGTATGGGGGACGAAGGCAAAGCCGTCGAGCGTTGGGGGGTGCTGACGGCTTTGCTGTTTGAGCAGCGCTCCTCACACACCACTGCGCAAGCTCAACGATCCAAATTCAAAGGCTTCCTTCCGTTCGTAACCGCTATCGCATCTGTATTTCAATACCGACGCGGTAGCTGAGCCTCAAGCTCCTCTAGAATTTCTAAACTCACCTCGTTAAGGCTGTGAAATTCACGCAGCAGGCGATCCGCATGGCTCTTTAGTTTGACCGGAATAATCCAAGCGCTCACCAAACAAGCCGATGCGCTGGTTCCTAAAATGATACAGGGATTGGAAGAAGTCGACCTGACTTCCAGTGAGGGCAAGGAATTTATGTCCATACTTTCAGCGCTTGATAAGAGCTCTGCACCAAATAGCGCCTGTTCGCGACAGCAATGGGCAGAAGCTCGCCTATGTCTATTTCGAGGAAGAGCCTGGGCGGCGATCAGCGGCCAAGTTGCTCACGAAGGATGAGGCACGGCGTAGAATGAAGCACGTCACCAGCTATCTGGTGGTGCGGGACCTTCGTTACTGCAAGATGGGCCGCCATTCGCCGGACAGCCAGTGTCGGGGACAATGTTATAAATTGCCGAATGAGCGTGGGTGACGCGATGATGGTGCTTGGTTGCGGCCAATGCGGTGAAGGAGGCGATTCTTACGATTGCAGCGGAAAGCGTAAGTGTTGTCTTGCTATACATTTTTTATCTCCCGGTTGAGTTGCGCGACGGGCGCGGAACTGGTGCTCAATATGGATGGCGGCTTTGTACTTTGTTCGATCGATGAGGCCCGGTTGGAGGCTGATATTGCGTATTCGGCTGACAATTGCTGCCGAGCCCTCTCGCGGTTTCCATGCACTGCTCAAAGGTCGTGAAGCCGCAATTTGTCCCGCCATCGTCAAAGCCGCCGTAATACGCACACCACGGATAGTTTTGGGCCTCGGCGCGTTGTGAGATGCCGGTAGTACTGAGGCAAATGGCCGATATGAAGAGGAGCAAGAGCTTCATGGTCAGCTCCCGATATTGCTGTGCTCTCAGCTATGAACGCCTACCGATCGTATTTATTCCCGGCTCACGCGCGATGAGACGCGACGGACGTTCCCTACGAACAGTCAGAGTTGATGGCGAAGAAATTTAAGCAGAAGGGCGTTCCTTTCACCTTAATCCCTATCGATCATGGAGAACATCTGTTTGGAGGCGGCGATCCGCAGAAAATTAGAGAAGCCTACAAAGCCATGGCAAAATTTATCGAAGAGCATTGAATTTTGAACGTGAACCATAGTTAGACCGCGCGTGGTGTTGCGGCCGACAACCTCCATGACGGGTGTGTCTCAGCCGGGACGACGTTCTTCGAACCGCAAGCGGGTTTTCAGAGGCGCCACCGATTGCTGCTTGGTGCTGGGAGTGGGAGATATCTTGTCCAAGAAGACGAGGCGTAGATCGGCGGCGTCTGAGAGAGGATACCCAATCACTGCAAGCTTACTTGGGCCATCGCAATATCCAGAACACGACGCGCTACACCGCGCTCGCGCCGGATCGGTTCGCCATTGAAAGAAAACGCCGCGCGCCTCTGCGAAGCGGCTCAGGCGCTCAGCTGAGACTAAGCTGTCATGGCTCCCCGCCGAACCGGCTCTCCGCCGCTTTGTGATGATACTGCAGCGCGATCATCAGGCCTTTCATCGGCCGCAACGGGCCGAGCGTGACAACAACGATCAGTGGCAGCCACAGCGCTGCATGCACCCAATAAGGCGGGTGAAACAGAATTTCGGTGATGAGCGCGGCGCCGACCACGATCGCACCAGCCAGGAACATGATGAAGACGGCTGGTCCGTCACCGGAATCGGCAAAGCCGTAATCAAGCCCGCAACGCTCGCACTTAGGCCGTAAGGTCAAGAAGCCGGCAAACAGCCGACCCTCGCCGCAGCGCGGACAGGCGCATGACAAGCCTGCGCCGATGGCGCCGGAAAGAGTCGTGATGGTGTGTTGCGTCATTGCAGCAAATCTAGTTGCAAGATCGTCGCCCCGGACCACCAATTTCGTGGCCTTCTTTTTTTCACACACAACCTCGCAGGCGCTGCGCATTCACAGCACAGCTCAGCGCGCGGCACCTGGCAGTCTCGCTCAGCGGGGCTCAGGGCCGCGAGGGGATCGTCGAGACCGAGCTGCTCCGTGAATTAACCTAACCCGGTTCATGAAGCAGCGGCGAACCCAGTTCACTGAACCGGAACAACTTAAACGCGCGGCTTCCGTCGTAGTCGAGCACACGCAGATCATCGGTTTCCCGGACATCCCCCTCTACAAGTGAGAAATGCGCGCCATAGCGCTGCTTGGCAAGACCAATCGGGATCTCATAGCCAATGAATTTTTGGATTCCCTTGCCGGATAGCTTCTCAATCAGCGTAGCGTCAAGTATGGAATCATGGCTGGTCAACACCACGATCGGGCCGGACCCGGTTATCAGCATGTAGGTTTTCATCTACGCGATCACTAAGGACTCTGTTGCCAAGGACGAGGACTGGTCGCTCGATCAGACCCGGCGCATATTCTACAACAAGTGCAGCACGGCGACGCAATGGACGAATGAAGGCCAGGCCGCGGTCAAATGGCCGCGGCTCTCGGACGATACGTCCGTGGCCAAGCCTGCGCACGATCCTTCGCGCCTCATCTTTCGTGAGCGCTCGGTCGATGATCGCCGTTAGGATTTCTGGACCGCACCCTTGAAGCCGCTGACAAGCCGCAAGAATGCGCTCGGCTCACTTTGGAATTTCTCGCCCGGCATGCTCTAGCTTGAGTGGCAGAGCCGACCACAGCCCTGGCCCGACAGACCGTAACAATACGCAAACGTGCACAGCCTCAAGAGCGGTGTGTCCAGTCTGGCCGTTGGACATGGCGCGGGGTGGTGAAATTGCATCACCTGGAAAGCGTCGGTCCTGGCAGTGGCCTCGTTCGAGCAAAATTGGGTAAAAAGGGGTGAATGGGGCCTGTCTCATGGAAGGACACGCGATTTCGTTTGGCCCGTTCCGGCTCCTTGCAGCGGAGCGGCTCTTGCTCGAGGGCGACAAGCCAGTGCGGCTCGGCAGTCGAGCATTTGATATCTTGATGGCTTTAATCGAGCGCGCTGGCGAATTAGTGGCTAAAGAAGAACTGGTTGCGAAGGTTTGGCCAAATATTTTTGTAGAGGAAAGCAGCTCGCGCGCTGCTCTCGACTGGGCCTTTTCGTCAGGCGTCAAGGGAAACGAATGAGCTCTCAGTCCCGCCGCCTCGCAATTTTGATGCTCGTGTTGATTGCTGTCGCACGTGAAGCAATGGCAGAGGACGCACAATGCGTCCGCGAACGCGCCGCGATGGTCGAAACCATTCGGGCCTACGCGCGTGTTTTGGGACCGCAAGGCATATCTGAGAGCGTCGTGGAGGCCGTGGAGCAAACGGAACGCCATCGGTTCATCCCCGCAGGTTCTTGCTCGGACGCATACGCGGACATGCCGGTTCCTATTGGCCAGGGCCAGACAATATCGCAGCCGTTCATAGTTGCCCTAATGACCCATCTCGCTGAGGTCAAGTTCGACCATGCGGTCCTGGAAGTTGGCACGGGTTCAGGTTACCAGGCCGCAATACTAGCGCGGCTGGTGCGCAAGGTCTGTACCATTGAGATTGTACCTGCACTTGGTGAAGTCGCCACGAAAGTGCTAGGAGACCTCGGTTATAATAATGTGAGCGTAAAGGTTGGCGACGGTTACCATGGCTGGCCGGAGTGCGGCCCGTTCGATGCAATTGTCGTGACAGCCGCACTCGGGCATGTACCGCCGCCGCTGATCGAGCAGCTCAAAGTGGGTGGCCGGCTCGTCATGCCGCTGGGACCCGCGTCCGCCACACAGCAACTCACGGTCGTCGAAAAGATCGCACCGGGTGAGACGAAGACGCGCTCCGTTATCCTTGTACGCTTTGTGCCCTTTACCCGGTCGCAGGATTGAATGCCGATAACAGCACAGCTCCTGTGGAGCAGGACTGCGGGGGCTCGCTTCGTCGGCCGGATCCTTGCGACTCGCCTTAGAGACGAATGTTCGCGCTGTGTCGTTAGCGCTCGCCACTTGTGCACTTCGAGCCGTTCCGATTGCGAGGCTGAGAAGACTTGCGACAATGGCCGTAATTTAAGCTCAACTTATTCATTTTATTGTTGTCGCTTTTTGCGCCGCAGGCACGGCCGGGTAGTACTGGGCGATAGCGTCAACGATGAGACCGGCAAGCATCACTAAAACGCCCGCCAGCGATTGCACTGGACGGTTGATGAGCAAGTAGCCCATCATGAGGAACGTCACCGATAAGAAGATAATCGGCGTCGCCGGATAGCCCCGAGTGCGATATGGCCGTGGATGCGCCGGCTTGGTGAAGCGGAGCACAATCACGCCCAGCACCGTGAAAAACGAACAGAGCGTGAGGCCGAATTGAATGAATTCAAGTACCGCCTCGAAACTTTGCGTTAATAGGAGCAGGTTTGCAACAACGAGTTGAAAACCGATCGCGAACGAAGGCACACCACATTTCGATTTGTGCGCGAAGATCCGCAGCATCCGGAAATTCCTATCGCGTGCAAGGCCGGTCCACGCAGCGATGCAGCGCGATGAACATTTCGGGAAATCTCCGTTCGACCGCGAATGCGTGGTGGGGCTGGGAGGACTCGAACTTCCAACCAAACGATTATCAGTCGCTAGCTCTGAATATTGAGCAAGGGGCCCGCTTGTGGCTAGCGAAGTGCCCAAGGTTACGTGTACGACCGCTTTGAAGAACTTCTCCCCAAGCTGTGAGACGATTCTCGCAGCCAACGGATAGCGAAAAGCAAAGGCTCGCGCGGCCCCTGGGTGGCATATTCGTCGAACTTTGCAGAATGTTGCCAGGAATGTTGCCAAATTGGCTTTGCCTCTCATTGGAGAAGCACATCTTTGGTCCTAAATGATTGATTTTATTGGTGGGCGCACAAGGACTCGAACCTTGGACCCGCTGATTAAGAGTAAGCTGCTCCTGGCGGCGGACCTATGACCCTCCCGTGCTGACCGTCAACGCGGCGAGTCATGCTCGGAAGGACATGCACAAAAGGAAAGGCCTTGTTTTGCCAAGAATCGGGGCTATGGCTGTATGTCAGACGACGTTATTGAACAAATGCATATTTAACCGATCGCTGAATACGTGATGCAATCTCATGCCCAACATTGGAAGAAATCAGACTTGCCCGTGCGGGAGCGGCAAAAAATATAAAAGATGTCACGGCGCCTACCCGATGCACGAATCGCGCTTGCACGTCCCCGATTCGCGGGCGGCCTTCGCTCAGGGGATGAGAGAAGCCGAGGCGCTGCGCGTCCGGCGCGAAAAGCAACAGGGATTGGGACGTCCAATCATCGCCGCCAAGCTGCGCGATCACCAGATGGTGGCCGTCGGGAAGCGCGTTCACTTTTCGGATAAATGGCACACGTTCCACGACTTCCTCCGCGACCACTTATTTGGCCTTCTCGGCAAGGAATGGGGCGCAGTCGAACTGGCAAAACCGCCGGAAAAGCGTCACCGCATACTCCGCTGGTTCGACCAGGCGACCGAGGATGCGCGGCGGACGGGCACGAAGATCGGCGATGTGTACACGGCGCCGATGAGCGGCGCCACGCGCGCCTTCGTCAACCTCGCCTACAACATCTATCTCATCGCCCATCACACGGAGAAGGCCAGCGACGCGATCCTGAAGGGCTATGTCGATCGCCTCAAGAGTCCGCGTCCCGACGACTTCGCCGGAGCCCTGTTCGAGACCTACGCGGCCGCCGCGTTTCTCAAGGCGGGATTCACGCTCGCATTCGAGAACGAGAGGGACGGGTCGGTGTCTCACGTCGAATTCGTCGCGCTCTATCCAAAGACCGGCAAGAGTTTCTCCGTCGAGGTGAAAGCCCGGGAGCGCGGAACTGGCATGGCCGGCGCCGCAGATGTCGATGACGTGAAGCGGCTGCGGGTCGCGAACAAGCTCAACAAGGCGCTGGGCAAAAAGGCCGCGCACACGCGCGTGGTGATGATCGAGATCGACGTGCCGGAGGTGGTCACGACGCTCGAGGGCTGGCCGGCAGCGGCGATGGAGCAGATACGCCGCAACGAGCAAACCGACTTTCCTGGCGGCGAGAAGAAGCCTAGCGCTTACGTGTTCGTCACCAATCACGCATTTCACAGCAATCTCTCTGCGCCGGATGTCGGCATGCAGGTGCTGGCGACGGGATTTCACATTCCCGGCTTTGGACCCGACGCGCCGCATTCGAGTTACAAGGGCGTTCTCGAAACGCGCGTCCGCCATAGCGAGATGTTCGCTCTCATGAAGTCGATGCAAACGCACTACGAAATACCATCGACCTTCGATGGCGAGATGCCGCAGTTCGCGTTTCAGGATTCCGACGGGGTGCCGCGGCTGCAATTCGGCCGCACATATCTCGTTCCCACCGAGGACGGACGGGCAGTTCCCGGACGGCTCTACGATGCCGTCGTGCAGGAAGAGCAAAAGCAGGTGGTCGGCTGCTACCAGCTAGCGACAGGCGTGACCGTCCTTGCAAGATGCCCAATCTCTGATGCGGAACTGGCGGCTTATCGAGCCTATCCGGACACGTTCTTCGGTGAATTGCGCCAGCCAACCCGGCATGCCAAGACGCTGGTCGATTGGTGCGACTTCTTCTACGAGACGTACAAAGATACGCCGCGCGACAAGCTGCTCGAATGGATGGCCGGGGCATCCGACATCGAGCGACTGCAGACGCTGTCGCAGGAAGAACTCGCCATCATCATCTGCGAGCGCTGGGCTCTTAACGCGTTTCAGACAGGGAATGTGAAGCGCGCATCATGACGACGCCGAATTGAATATACTAGTGATGAACATGTTGGATCGTAATCATCGGCGGCGTGGCTAGCTGATCGTCTTTAGGATCTTTGCCATGCAGATGCCATGCAGATTATCCATTTCTGCATGGCATACTTCTGGATACACGAAAAGTTATTGTAAAGTTTAGACTTCTGGCGCGCCCGAAGAGATTCGAACTCCTGACCCCCAGATTCGTAATTTGGTGCTTCCCCACACATCATCAACAACCATCTGATTCTATTTGCATGTTCGAGGGCACCGGGGGAATCGATGCCCTCCATCACAAACCAGCTTAAACTCGAATCTGTGGCACGCGCGCAAGAGCATTCTCGGCGCGTCTCGGCTCCAATCTCAGATATGATCCTGCACCGCCAGCCTCGCCCCAAGCAAACGGATGTGACTACCGTTCTGAGGCATCTCGTGATGCGGTTTCGGGCCGTGTTATCGACGGCCGAGGCGCTTGAGCCGTTGCTCGCTTATCCCGCTGCAAGCGCGCGAAAGCTCGGTCGGTCGACATGAACCGTACGAGCATCGGTGCCACGAGTTTGGCCGGTTCAAGCTTTTGTCCCGTCTGGCGGCCGAGAGCTTCAGCGTACGCGACAAGATCGCGATGAACCGTAGCCGGCAGTTCAAGGGTGAGCCTCACAGGTTTATCGTCGGAGATCGCGGATAACTTCAGCTTCATCATCTGATTTCCTCTCAAGGTCGATACGGTGCCAGCACGAGGTCGCGATTGACGATGACACGTACCGGGAATCCTGGGCGAATCGTGATCGTCGGTTGAATATTGAGATTGCGGCGCACCACCTGCTGGCCGGTTTGGTTGAGGCTGTTGCTGCTGCCTTCTCGCAGCGCCTGTATGATAGCGTTATCGTTGTTGATCGCGCCGAGCTCGGAACTAACTCCCAGCACAGTCGATAAAGCGGCGGCCGCAAACAGCCGTAGCCAATGGTAGTCAACCTGGTCCTCGAGCCCTGCAAAGCCTTGGGTGTCCGCACCGGATTGGCGCTCAAGAACTATCGAGCGGCCGTTCGGCATGATCAGCCTGGTCCAGACCAGGAGTACGCGATCCTGGCCGAATGAGATCTGGCTGTCGTAGGTGCCGATGAGCTTCGATCCTTGTGGGATCAGGAGGTACCTTCCGGTGGGACTGTCGTAGACGTTCTCAGTGACCTGAGCGGTGACCTGTCCGGGAAGGTCGGAACGGATGCCGGTGATGAGCGCTGCCGGAATGACCGCGCCGGCTTGCACGACATAGGGTGACGGTGGGTTCGTAAGCCGGTCCGGACTTACCGTCCTGCGGTCAACTGGCGCGGTCAGGAAGGCAAGCTTCCGGTCCTGCATGTTCAGGAGCGCGTCGGGATCGAGCGGTGGCACCTCGGCACGGCTGTTTTGTGTCGTTACTCCCTGGTCAGGTTGTGACGCCGTGGGCAATGAGACCGGCGTCACGGGACGCTCTGTTGCATTGGTCGTGGCGAACAGACGGCTCGTGCGGGCGGCCTCTGTCTCTTGTGCGACGCGCTGCTGCTCAGCGTCGATACTCGCCGGCCCCAACTGTGCATTCGGAACCGGATGGCCGATATCGCCCAAGAGCGGCGGGCCGAGAGCAGGAACGTTGGGGGCAAGACCTGTGTAATCACGTGGGAGCGCAGAGAGGCCGTCCGGCGTCGGCTTGTTCTCCGTACTGTAGAGCTCAGTCGCGCCGGTGGACTTTCTCTGTCCTTGGGAGAGCGCCCAGATTAGCGCGCCGGACACAGAAACTGTTGCGAGTGCGACGAGCGCCATCAGCACCCTGCGCGAGAGGCGCATCACCGGCGGCCGCTCGGGCCGCAGGCGCAACTCCGCCGCAAGATCGCTGGGAAGGTCGGCCCCGTGTTCGCTCACCAGAACAGCCCTCCACTGCTGCGCACGATGCGCACGCGCTGTTCCGAGGCGCCATCGCCGAGCCGAAGTTCGGCGGCGGCAAAGAGCCGATCGACGATCATATGGTTGCCGCGGACGCGGTAATTGACGAGCTCTGAGGTCTTGCCCTCTGGGCCGACGATAAAGAGCGGCGGCATTTCGCCCTGGCCGATGCCGGCAGGAAACTCGATGTACACTTTGCTCCCGTCATCAAAGGCACGAACGGGTCGCCACGGCGGATTGTCGCCTTCAATCGCGTAACGAAAGTGCAGGCTGTTGAGGTCGAGCGCGGTTGCGACGGGCGTCGCAGCGTCGGCCTGGGCGTTCTGCCGATGCAGCGCAATGAGCTCGTCCTCCGGATAGATCCAGGAGACCGATGCCATGTAGGTCCTTTCGGTGGAGCGAAGCTCGAGATGGTAGGTGTGTCGGTCGGTGTTGATGACGAGGTTGGTGACAAGATCTGGCCGGGTCGGCTTGACGAGGATATGGATTTTCTTAGCGCTCCCCGCCCCGCTCTCAGTATCGCCGATGATCCAGCGCACCGTGTCGCCGGCGGCGACCGGACCGGAACCGACGAGCTGCTCGCCGTTCTCCAGAGCGATATCAGTGACGTCTCCGGGCGCGGCATAGACCTGATAGAGTGCGCCCTCGGCAAACGGATAGACCTGCACCGCATTGATGTACCCGGCCCGGATCGGCTGCACACGGGCCGCCGCATTGGCGAGGTTAACGCGCTGCTTGGGATCGCGCGGCTCGGGTGCCGGGCGCCGGCCGGCGAGCGGCTTCAGCTGGCCTGGTAGTGGCAGAAGCTTGGGGACCTCGACGACGTGGACCAGCTTCGGCGGTTCTGCCTCCAGCACAGCCGGCTCGGCACGGGCGTCGTCATAGCTGATCTGGGGCGGCTTGAAGGTGCTGCAGCCGGCCACGGTGATCGATAACAGCAGGCCTAATAATAATGTATGGCGGCGCATCATCCGAGCTCCTTCGACCAGTTGATGGCGTTGACGAAGATTCCGAGCGGGTTCTTGCGCAGGTGCTCGGCATTGTGCGGGGTGTTGATCACGATGGTGAGGATCGCGGTCCAGTGCTCGGTCGCGGCGAGACTTGCGTTTTCATAGCGGCGTTCGATCCAGGCGACACGGAAGCTGTCGCTGGAGGCGCGGATCACGCTGGAAATCTCGACCGCCACCTCGATCTTGCCGATCTTGCTGAAGGGATCATTGGCGCGGGCGTAGTCGTTGAGCGCCACCGCACCTTTGTCGGTGACGAAGTCGTAGGCAGCGAGCCAGTTCTGGCGCACGATCACCGGATCGGCCGACATCGAGCGGACGTTCGCGATGAAGCGCGCGAGATGCCAGGCGATCTGCGGATCGGTGGGCTGGTATTCGCCGATTGCCGGCGCCACCGCCTGCGCCTGGCCGAGCTTGTCGATTTCGACGACCCACGGAGTGACTGTGCCGCGGGCGGCCTGCCAGAGGAGGCCGCAGGCGAGGCCAGCCGCCAGAAACAAGCTGCTGAAAGCAATGAGCCGCCAGTTGCGCGCCTGGACGCGGGCCGAACCGATGCGCTCGTCCCACACTTGCGCGGCCTTCTGAAACGGCGTTTCGGGCTCGAGCGTGCGGCCGTAACGGACCGACGGACGTCGGAACAGCATCAACGTTCCTCCTTAAGGTCAACAGATGTCGAGCCGCCGCCGTGATCGCCGGAGCGCACCGCGTGAGCGGCTGCGGACACCCCGTGCGAGATCGCCTGCTCGCGGCGCATGCGGCGAGCCCAGTCGGGCGGGCCGCTCGGGCTCTGGGTCGCTGCGGCCGCGAACGCGCCAACGGACCGCGCCGGCGCGATCGCTCCGGCGGCGCGGCCAACGGCGGCAGCGCCGGCGCGTACGCCCATCGCTCCGGCGACGCCAAGCCCTCCCGCCGCCAGCGCCGTGCCGACAGCGGCGCCCGCGCCAAGCTGCGGCGCGCCTGCCGTCAAGCCGGTGGCGATGCCCGGTCCGAATATGCCGAGGCCGAGTAGCGACATCGCGGCCAGCACTAGCGAGAGCGCATCTTCAAGTGACGGCTGATTGCCGCCGAATCCTTGATTGAACTGGCCAAACAGCGTGGTGCCGATGCCGACGATGACGGCAAGCACCAGCACTTTGACGCCCGATGCGATGACGTTGCCGAGCACGCGCTCAGCGAGAAATGCCGTCTTGCCGAAGAGGCCGAACGGCACG
>Ga0182036_10001203_pt1 | contig 12119 bp, 5 predicted proteins | sample sta12Cox44000080_FD_125966 | JGI IMG/M metagenome (GOLD analysis project Ga0182036, IMG submission 125966) | Lab enrichment of tropical soil microbial communities from Luquillo Experimental Forest, Puerto Rico - statoxic.12C.oxic.44.000.080 | ecosystem: Environmental > Terrestrial > Soil >...
CTGCCGTAGTTTGCCACTCTCCCAGTACGTCAGTTTGAAAAAAGACGCTGTACGGCCTCCTGGGGTGGCTTTGGAAGCCCACTTAGAATATGGCGCGCCTGGGGAGACTCGAACTCCCGACCTACAGATTCGAAGTCTGCCGCTCTATCCAACTGAGCTACAGGCGCGATCTTTAGAATCAATTAGTTAACGCGGCCAGCGGGGCTTCGACCCCCAAGTCGCGTCCGTTCGCGTCCGCTAGCTTTCATTGTGCACACCGCGTACGGCTTCTTCAAGCAATTTGATTGCGCTCTCCAATACCCGCTTCGCCGAAGCGCTGTATCCGATGGTGCTGTGCCAATCAGGTGGGACGCTCTGAGCGGGTGAGGGGGGATTTGGGTTCTCCTATCGCCGGGAGCCAGATGTCGCCCCTGACGGGGCTCGTTTTGTAAATCTGTAGATGCGACCTCCTTCCCACGGCTCCGCCGTGGGCTAAACGACGTAGCCCGCTAGCGCGGGCTAGTTAAGCTAGCACGGACGGGACGATGTACTGGCGGAACCAATCGGAACGCACGGATAGAGGTTAACTAATCCGGTCTTCAACCACAAAACGCGTTGACAACCACCCATCCGCCTGCCAGCATAGACGGTGCCCAAAAAGCTGTGACCGCTCGATGGGTGGCGCATACATCGGCATTTTGCGATGTATGCGGCCGCGGAAAATCGCAAACATGGCTAAAGGCGGCCATGTGTGCGCCACCCAGAGAGTCATCCCAGGATGACGGCGAAAGATCTCTTGATAACAACAGAGGCCGCCGTGAATGTGGTGCTCGTTTCAACCTACGAGCTGGGACATCAACCCTTCGGCCTCGCTTCGCCGTCCGCGTGGCTGAAGCAAGCGGGCGCGTCCGTAACGTGCGTGGACCTCGCACTTCAGAAGCTCCCCGAGCCTTCCATTGCGGCTGCAGATTTGGTGGCGTTCTACGTCCCCATGCACACCGCCACCCGCCTCGCCATCCGTGCCCTCCAGCGAGTGAAAGAGATCAATGCCAGGGCGCACCTGTGTTGCTACGGCTTGTATGCGCCGGTCAACGAGGGCTATCTCCGTAAGTTAGGGGTGCGGACGATTTTGGGCGGGGAGTTCGAGGAGGGGCTGGTCGCCCTGGTGAAGAGGCTCGCCGCGGATGGCGTGCGGCGCGGAGACGGTTCTCAGAAAGAACCGGTCATTTCGCTCGGACGCCAGAACTTCCTACTGCCGGACCGCAGCGGTCTTCCCGAACTCTCCAAGTATGCCTACTTGAACCTTGGCGACGGCGAACGCCGCACGGTGGGGTACACCGAGGCCAGTCGCGGATGCAAGCACCTGTGCCGTCATTGCCCGATCGTGCCGGTGTACGAGGGCAGGTTTCGCGTTGTCCAGCAGGAAGTGGTTTTGGAAGACATCCGGCAGCAGGTGGCATCCGGTGCGCGTCACATCACGTTTGGCGACCCGGACTTTTTTAACGGACCCAGGCACGCCGTGGCCATCATCCGCGAACTGCATCGGGAGTTTCCGGAGCTCAGCTATGACGTCACCATCAAGATCGCGCATCTGTTGAAGCGCGCCGAATTGCTGCCGGTTCTGCGCGAGACCGGTTGCCTGTTTGTGACAAGCGCGGTGGAATCGTTTGACGATGCTGTTTTGGAGATTTTCGACAAAGGCCACACGCGGGAGGACTTTGAGCGCGTCATCGAGCTTTTCCGCCAGACGGGCCTCGCGCTGAATCCCACTTTCGTCTCTTTCACACCGTGGACGTCGCTTGAAGGATATCAGCACTTTTTGGCGGCGATTCGTGATCTCGACCTGGTTGAGAACGTAGCCCCCATCCAGTACGCCATTCGGCTGCTGATACCGGAGGGCTCGAAGCTGCTCGAGTTGGCAGACGTCCGGCACCTCGTCGGGCGGTTTGATGAGGCGGGGCTTTGTTACACGTGGTCACATGCCGATCCGCTTGTTGATCGGCTTTACGAAGACGTGATGGCGGCGGTGAAAGCGGCCGGCCGGGAGAAAAAAAGCCGCTGAGAAGTCTTCGCAGCGGTCTGGACGCTCGCCGCCCAAGCTTGCGCGGCCGGCATCTCAAAACGTTTCGAGGCCCTGCGCCTCCAGGACATTACTGCAAGAGCTACCATACCGTATCTGAGCGAACCATGGTTCTGTTGAGCGGAGCCCCTTGAGGAGCAGGTTGCTCCCAGCCTGGTCTGATGATTGCCCGAAGGGCAACTCCGTGAGTAGCCGTAGGTGAAACCTACGGAAAGGGAGCCCCCACCGTGGTCGCGGCCTTGGCGGGGCCGGAGTCGCCGCGGCGACGCCCACGGTCAACCCCTCACGGGGTTGGGACGGTTGGGCACGGGCGTCATCCGTAGGTTGCACCTACGGCTACTCACGCTTGGCCCTGCCGGGCCCACATCACAGGACGGCTTAAGTTAGCGCTATGGTTACAAAAGGCTGTCTTACGCCAATTCATGCAACTAACCAGTAGCCCACGGTCGACACAATGCAGTGCGCAATTTACCAGAAAGGGAGACCTGCATGAACTACGATAACATCGCAACTGGGATCTCCTCCCGGTTGCAACTGGCAAGCCCTCCGGTGGCCATGTCCTTTGTGGAGGCTGCCCCGACCGGGATGGCCGTCTTCGACCAGGAAGTTCCCTCCGCGTGCACGTTCTGGCGCAAGGCCGAGACGGAACTGTTTTACGCGCCCGCGGAAAAGCATTTCAACTGTCCCATCGGCGCTATGACCATGGGCTTCGACCTGCCGAAAGAAGTGCGGCAGAACCTTATGGGCGCGGTGGAGATGATGTGCGCCGCAGGTTACATTTCGCCGGAAGAAGCCGCGCGGATTCCGAGCGTCAAGAAAAAGAAGAGCGGCATTGTGTACGGACCCTTGCGGGCGTTCACCACGGACCCGGACCTGGTCCTCATGTGGTTGACGCCTGGGCAGGCGATGATCTACAGCGAGGCGGCGGGAACCAGTCGTTGGACGGCAGCGATGCCTATGCCCGCCTTTGGCCGGCCTTCGTGCGCCGCCTTGCCGGCAGCTCTGGCGAAGTCGCAGTCCACGCTCTCCTTGGGATGCCTGGGTATGCGCATTTTCACCGACGTCAGCCATGACCAGCTTCTGGCTGTCTTGCCAGGGAGCAAGATCGAGGAGCTTTCCCGGGCGCTTGAATCCGTCGCCGCGGCCAACCAGACGATGGGTGAGTATTACCACGCGACCAAAGCAAAATACGCTGCCCACTAGAGAGTGAACCATGCCCTATGTGTTGATGAAAGTCTTCGAAGAGGCGCCGCGCAAGTTCGATGCCTGGATGCAGCTTCTCACCCTGGGTCGGCTGCAAAGGATACGCGAGGAGATCGCGCGCTCGTGCGTGCACGCGGGAGGGCGCGTTCTCGAGATCGGCTGCGGGCCTGGGACGCTGGCCGCGCTACTCTGCGCGCAAGGCGCCCAAGTGGTGGGCATTGACTCGTCAGTGGAGATGCTGGAAGTGGCGCGGGAAAAGCTGAGCGGGGATGGGCACGCCACGCGAGCCGAGTTCAGGAAGCTTTCCGCCCTGGAGATCGAAGACGCCTTTGGGGAAGCAACTTTTGATTACGTCATCGCCGTCCTGGTGCTCAGCGAGCTAACGGATGACGAAATCGACTGCGTTTTAGACCAGTGCCGCCGGGTGCTGAAGCCGCATGGACGGCTCATCGTGGTGGACGAGGTGGAGCCCACGCAGGCAGCGCAGCGCTGGTTTTTCCGGGTGTTGCGATATCCCGTGCGCCTGGTCACTTTTCTCCTCCTGCAGGCAAAGGATTTGAAGACGAGCAATGTCTTCAAGAAGGTGCTTTACTACGTCATCGAGTTTCCTCTCATGCTCCTGACGTTCCTGGTGGTGCCCCCGGCTAGCCACCCCCTGTCTGACCTCGAAGAGAGACTCCGGCGGGCAGGCATTCGGCCAACCAGCTCGAAGGTGTCTCTCGCAGGAACTTTGAAGTTACTTCAGGCTGAAAGGGCGGCATGAGGGGCTTTGAAAAAACACTAGGGAGGCTTCGCCCCAGACCATCAACCCAAGACCCCTCACCCGGCTCGCTACACTCGCCACCCTCTCCCCGAGGGAGAGGGCAAAACAATTTAGAAACGTTCGATGCCGCCATCCCGCGCGAGGGTCGGGAGCTCAAAGCTTGGACCTTTTTCCGGGAACTGCCTAAGAGGCTGTTTCAAGTTGTCTTTCGCGTTGTGCCCTACCCAACTCGGCCCCGCCTGATTCGCATCGGCAATCCCGGGCGACGTTCTCCGGTGCTGGTGACTACCAATTACGATCTCACCGTTCGTCGTGTGCGCCGCGCGCTCGACGGTGTGGATTGCTGGCTTCTGGTGGCGCCGGCGGGCGGCGTGGACGTCTGGTGCGCGGCGAGCGGTGGGCGCCTCACCATTGCGAGTGTCATCTCGATTCTGAAAACTACCCGCATCGGCGAGCTAGTGGACCATCGCCGGCTGATCTTGCCGCAGCTCTGCGCGACCGGCATCAACCTGTTTGAACTGAGGCGGCGCACCGGCTGGGCAGGAGTGTTTGGTCCGGTTCAGGCTGAAGACATTCCCGAATACCTCCGCACCCGGCGCAAGCCTGAGGCTATGATGCGCGTGCCCTTTGCCATCCGCGAGCGCTCGGAGATGGCGATCGCGATGTGGGGAAGCTTGACCTTGAGGTATACATTGTTTCCGTGGCTCGCTTTCGGCTGGCGAGTTGCTCCGTGGTTCGCACTTCTTCTGGCGCTGATTTGCCTGGGGGTCAGCCTGGGGTGCTTTGTGCTCCCGGGTAAGACCTTTGTGCAGAAGGCTGGTTTTGCCGCCCTTCCCGTCATCCTCGGACTGGTCGGCAGCCTTGCTTTTCTGGGGCAGGCGTCGCCGTTCCTCATCGTCAAGTGGACCGTGCTCGTGGGACTGGCAGCTTTTCTAGCTGGTACCGCTTTTCCCAGCTACTCGCCGCTTTGGGCCTGCGGCTACTCGAAGCTTTTCTACGGCGCCTCAGATCTAAAGCTAGCGATTGTTGAAGAGCAATGCATTGGCTGCAAGATCTGCGATCTGGTGTGCCCGGTGGAGTGTTTTGCGGCGGGAGAGAATCGGAAGATGCTCTTTGTGAACCCGGACATCTGCGTGGGCTGCGGGGCCTGCGTAATACAGTGTCCCACCGATGCCATCATCAACCAGGTTGCTGAAGATCACCGGCTGCAAACGGCGTGCGGGTGAACGTAGCGAGTGGGAAGGTGTAAGAAAATCGAGGAAGGGCGGGGCTGAAGCCCCGCCCTTCTATCTCCCAAAGGGCCTAGGGAGCAAAATGTAGAAACCTTAAGGGAAAGCCTGCGGCTTTCCGAGAAGCGAATTTAGTGTTCTGACGTGCGGAAGGGCTGAGCCCTTCCGCACAGCAGGTTGCAGAGCCACAACTTTTCCTCTGCGCGTATGGATCGAGCTGCAACGCCGATCAGGCCGGAAATCGTCGCCGCCATCGCGAGCTGGTGGCGTCAGTCTCTCCACGAGGCTGAATTGCGAGGCGAGACCTCATCCACTCCCCAACCCAACGAGGTTGCGGCGCAATTTCACTGTTCCGAGGAAGAAGCACTGCGGGGACTTACCGCCGGTGAGCAGCTTTACTGGGGAGGAATCGGCTAGGCTTGGCAAACGTCTTGACGTAGGCCAGGCACTCATCCTCGGAGCCGCTCTTCCCGGCGTCGCGCCACCCGGCCGGGTTGGGCTGGTCGGCCAGCCAGATCGAGTACTGCTCTTCCAGGTTCACGACCACCTTGTAAAGCGAGGACTCCATGGCCTGCGCTTTGCGAAGGCAAGTCTGTAGTTGTCGAGCTAGAATCGCGACATTGGGTGGAAGAAGCAAGTCCCGATGACTGCCGGGCGCTTCGTAAACCTCTAAGCCCCCGCCAGCTATCCGACTCCAACCGAAGCCACCGTCAAGGTTCAACTCCTTCGCCCGGTGGGTGGCGGACATGAAGAGCACCACACGGCCGGGGTAGACTGGCGTCGGCTGGCTGCTCAGGACAGCTCGGCGCATGAGCCGGAAGGAGTCTCGCAGGTTGTTGGGCAAGGGGCGTCCCACCCGCTGCCAGAATTTGTAGTAAGCGGTCCAAAGCCAAGCGCCGGCGAGCCATCTAAGGTTCCTTAACCTGTTGCGGACATATGGTAGCGTGCCTTTCCTTCCCCGTCGCAGAAGATTTCGGAGATGCAGGTTGACACGCTCTCTGACATACCGCACCCGTCCCACCCCCGACTGGAAGCCAATATAGTCCGGCGCGCGGCAATCAAAGAGAGCCAGTAATCCTACCTCCTCGCGCTGTGCGTGCACTTCCTGGGCTATCGCCAAAGCGACGTGCCCAGCCAGACACATGCCTCCCAAGAAATATGGACCTTCCGGTTGGATAGTACGGATCTCGCGGACGAGCTCGGCCGCCAGGTCCCTGAGAGGTCTCTCCGTCTGTTTTTCAAACAGGTATCCGTAGGGCAGCACGTAAACCGGCTGATCCGGCCCGAGCTCTGATGCCAAAGCCCGATAGCCCGTGCTCTGATGGACACAGAAGAAAGGCGGTTTGGAACCGCCTGGCTGGATTTCCATAACCCGAGGTGCTGACGATCTGTCCTCGATGAGTCCCCCGCCGGCAGCTTCTCCGCCCGATTTCGCGGGACGTTCGTAGCCCAACGATCCCGCCACTCGCCAGGTGATGTCCCCGAGCATGCGCTCCGAGCCATTCTCCTTCCAGCGCTCCGCCACATTCGCATCGATTTTCTGATGCTGATGAAAGCTGAGGTCCCCTAGCATTCTCGGGAGTCCGTGGAGGTCATCCGTCATTCTTTTTTCTTGGTGCTCATAGGGACGGAGCACATCCGGATGGAAGTCTACGCCAAGAAACGCGCAGAGCTCGTGCACCACCTCTTCGGGTTGACCGACCAAGTGCTCGAATCTGACGCGCCTCTGCCGGTCCTTAGGTATTCCCCTCAGAAATTCCATGATGTTCTCATGACTGATCAACCATATCAGCTCGGCCAGCTCTGTCACCGAAAACGGATGCTCATATTCGAAGATCTGGTCCATTCGCGCTTCGTCAAAGGAGCGAATCATCCCGCAGGGGTGACGCAGCAGGTGAATGTACAGCGGCCTTTCAAAATAAACTTCGGCCCGCTTCAGGGTATCCACGTCCAGAGCGTACCGCGTCGTCTTATCGACCAGCCTCCTTGCTCCGATCCACTCCTGCATCCGAGCGTAGAACTCTTGCGTTGAGAGCTCGCGCTCTTCGCAGGCATTCATGATTCCTTGCGCCTTTTCCGCGGTGCACCCCTTCGCTTCCATGATGGCGCGGACGGCTCCTTGCAGCCAGAAGTTGTTCCGCCCGGAAAAAGCCGCTCTTCTCTCCCGCAGGGTTCTGAACGGTAGCAACTGCAGTTCGGGCGGAGCGAACAAGTTGGGGTGTCCGGCCAGCATCACCCGAAGCAGCGTTGACCCGGAACGTGGCGGACACAATATGAATATGGCCGACGGCTTAGTTGCCCGCCTGGCAGCTTGGCTTTCATCCAGGGGGCCCGATCGAGGCAGCAATTGTCTGAATTGCGCAACCTGGGCGGCGTTGATTCTTGCCTTGCTCCGCGCTTCTCTGCGGATGCTTTCCGATCCGCACATTCGGGCGACGGCATCCGGATAGTACTTTTCCAGATATTCGGCAAGGCGGGCAACCGTGGGCGCATCGAGAAGTGCTACGACGTAAACAGTTTTGCGCAGCCGTTCTAGCAATTCGTTCAGCAAAACCGCCGTGTTTAATGAATCCCCGCCAAGCTCGAAGAAGTCGTCGTGAATTCCTACTTTCTCGAGTCCCAGCGCTTCCTGCCAGAGCTCGGCCAACAGAAGTTCCAACTTGTTCCGCGGCGCCTCGTAGGGTCTGTCTCGCTCAGTCCTTCCCCCCTCCGGAGCGGGCAGCGCTTTGCGATCCACCTTCCCGCTGGGCGCGAGAGGTAGCGCTTGCATGCGCACGAAGTTGCTCGGGACCATGAAGTTGGGAAGCCGGCTTCCCAGGAAGGCGCGAAGGTCGCTCGCACTCGGGCCCGGCTCCTGAAGCGCGACGATGTAGGCGACCGGACGCTCGGTGCAGGAGGAATCGTGCCGAAGCGCGACCGCGCATTCACGCACGCCCGGATGCTGGCCGAGTACGGCCTCAATCTCTTCCGGCTCGATGCGATGGCCGCGCACCTTCACCTGGTTATCGACCCGCCCGAGAAACTCGATGTTACCGTCGGCGAGGTAACGGGCGAGGTCGCCCGTCCGGTAGAGCCGGCCGCCTGGCGCCTCGCCGAACGGATCGGGGACGAACCGCGCCGCCGTTAAGTCCGGCCGGCCGAGGTAACCTCTTGCCACACCGGCACCGCCCACGTACAGCTCACCCGGCACTCCGACGGGCACTGGACGCAGTCGCGAGTCCAGGATAAAGACCCGGGTGTTCGCGATGGGGCGGCCGATGGAGGGCTTCCTGCCGTCGGCGCGGCACTCGGCGATGGTCGAGAAGACAGTGGTTTCCGTAGCCCCGTAGATATTGAAGATCCGTCGACCGTCTCCCCAGCGCTTTACAAACTCCGCCGTAACGGGCTCCGCCCCGACGATCAGCGTCCGAAGCGATGGAAATGGCTCATCGGGTAGAGGCGAAAGCACAGAAGGAGGAAGAACAATCGTGGTGACGCATTGGTCGCGCAGGACCCGTGCCAAGGCCGGCCCCGGCAGGAGCGAACTCTGCGGTGCCAGCACTAGCGTGGCGCCGGTGCGCAGCGCGATACCGATTTCGAAAATGGATGGATCGAAGCTCAAGGAGCAAAACTGCAGAACACGGTCCCGAGATCCCACGCCGCATACTCGGAACTGCGTTTCTACCAGGCTCGCGAGCCCGCGATGCTCCACTTCGACGCCCTTGGGCCGGCCCGTGGAGCCGGAGGTGTAGATCACATACGCCAGGTCATCCGGTGTGGCGCCCCGCGCAGGATTCTCGGTGCTCTCCTGGGTGCTCGACCACCACTCCGGGTCGAGGCAAAGCGAGTGTGCCGCGGTTGCGGGCAGAGTCTCAAGCAGGCGTCGCTGGGTGACGAGGACCGGTACCTGGGAATCGGCCAGCGTGAAAGCGAGGCGGTCCTTGGGATAGGCCGGGTCGAGGGGTACATACGCTCCCCCAGCCTTGAGGATTCCGACGAGCCCGAGCACCATCTCCGGCGAACGTTCCATGCAGATTCCAACAGTGACATCAGGTTGAACGCCGAGCGCTCGCAGGTGGTGCGCCACCTGGTTGGCGCGCGCGTTCATCTCCCGGTAGGTGATACTTTGCTGCTCGAAAAGGAAAGCAACGCTTTCCGGCGACCGCTCCACCTGCGCCTCAATCAATTCGTGAAGGCAAGAATCGGCAAGATAGTCCGTCGGAAGTGGATAAGCGCCGGAGGCGGGCTCTGTCTTCAAATCTATTCCGTGGCTAGCCATGGCCTCTCGTTGCAGACTTGAGATGGGCCTCCGAAACCCCACAAGGCCTCGGATAACAGGTGCGAGATTCATCAGGCTGAGGAAAAAAATCCGGCGATATCATCCCGACCGAAGGGAGGGATTTGCTTTCAGCCCGCCGCGGCGGGCCTCGCTACGCTCGGCATGATGGGTGCCTTTTCTCATCAGCCTGCCATTGTACTATTGCAGGAGATTTCTGCACGATACCCGATTTCAAGGTAATCCAGAAATGTAGATTCGATACAGGCCGTGGCGCAGACCTCTTGCCTTTGAGGCCCCGTCCCGACGGGGTCTCGGGATCTTTCTCCTTTTCTGTTCTTTGTAGCGCAGGGTTCGCCTTGTAACCCGGTTCTTCCATCCCGGCCCTTGGTTTTTGCCCGAAGGTTCAGGTCGAAACTGCTTGAGGTTTCCCCTATCCGCCTAAGGTCGGCTCCCAAGCCGACGTGGGGCACCAAGACCTTGAAAGGCCGCAGGGCTAAAAGGCGAGCCCTGCGCTACACGTCCTCGGAGAATGAAACGGGTGCCTGAATCTTTCCCGCCCATCGACACCTCACGGGGAGCAATGTCAAGCTCTTTATTCCTTTCCTAGTCTTTTCACTGACTTACATCGATCGAAACAAGGAAGGCGGTGGGTAAGGACGGGTGGTGTAACCAGGGCAAGACTTTAGTCGTGCCGCTTGAGTTTCTACATTTGCTAAGCGTCGAAGCCGCGGTCTTGTATCAGGGCATGGCTTCAGCTGGCTGAAGGCGTGCCCTCATACGGATCCAAAGGTAAGCTTATTTAAGCAACGAAGCACTACTTGTTGGGACTGACCGCCAGACTGTTGCGGGAGGCCGGCCTTCCATGAACCCAAACCGTGACGATGCTGTCGTACGCGTCCACGCTTTGCAAAGGCGATTTCTCGAGCAGAACGAGGTTGGCAGTTTTCCCCGGCTCGACGGTTCCGACTTGTGAATCGATCTTAAACTCCCTTGCGTTATTGAGGGTCGCAGCTCTGAAGATCTGCTGGAGAGAAAGCCCGGCCCTTTGCAGTTGCTGCATCTCCAGATAGCCGTTCAGGCCAGGTAGATTTCCGTAGGTCGGGCTGGACGGGGTGTCCGTGCCGAAGAGAAAGTTGGCATCTTTGCCGGCGAGATAACCAACCACCTGGCGCACGCGACGGAGAGGGCCCTCGTCGTACATTTCGAGCATGGCTGCATCCGGCGTATCATCCTCCACGAGCTCTTTCTTGAACCATTTCCCTTCGGAAGAGTTAAACCACCCGAACATTCGAGCGGGGATGACGTTGGGGATCGCCTTGATCCTTAGATAGTCGGGGTCAAAATACGCGCGCAGGCCCTGCATAACCTGGATGGTGGGTTGATAGCCGGTTTTCTTTTTCGCGATTTGATCGAGGACTGTTTTGATCTCGTCGGGAATCTCACTGTGCTTCGCGAGATCTCCCCAGTTCCACATTCCATGCGCGAGAACATCAACATCTCCTTCGACGCCAAACTTTTGGGCTTCAAAAGAGTTGGCATGCATCATCAGCACCAGGCCGTCTTCGGTCGCGGCCTTGCGGATCGCCGCCAGAACGCGAGGGCCCATCACAGGCAGGTTCTTATCTTGCTCAAAGCCGCGCTCGAAGTAGGTCTTAACGCAAATGCCGCCGGAACGTTTGACCGAGGCCACATCCGCCGCCGGGGTGTGGCCTTCCGGCTTATATTCGGCGGGAATACTGGAGGCTTGCTTGGGATCGTAGATAAAATTCGGAAAGAGCTTGAAGCGCTCTGTGGGCGGCGCCAACGACATCGGATATCCATTGGCGAAAACCAAAGACTCGCCGCAATCATACAAGTCAGGATGTAGCGGGGATTGCCTGAAGTTTTCCAATGCCTGGTGATCGACCACTGCCAGATCCACCAGCGTCGTGTAGCCGTAGTAGAGGTAGGACCGTGGCAGTTGTTCGAAATACTCTTGGATCATCGCCGGCTTGCCTTCAGCCGGACCAAAGCTCACCTCAAACCTCATCCCGGGAATGGAGGCAAGATGGACGTGCGAGTCGATGAGGCCCGGAATAAGAAATTGTCCTTTTCCTGAAACCAGCGTTGCGCCGACCGGCTTCTTTGCCCCTGCGCTTCGCTCGATGCGAACGATGCGTCCGTTTTCGATCAGCACGCTACCCTTCCCAATGTGATCGAGGTTCTCCGGCGAGACGATGGTGACGTCAGCGATCCAGGTTCGGGCCGCCATCTGACCCCACCCCGACTCGGCAAAGGCGGCGACGGAGAGAAGCGTTGCAAATACAACGGCGAATAACTGTGTCCTAGTGCTTCGTGGTGGCATAAATTGGCGTAAACAACGGCACGACTTCAGAGGCTGCGGAAAAACGCTATTCAGGACCTGGGAAGGGCGGGGCTTCAGAGCCTGTGTGAAAACGTCGGTTCGGGCAAAGCGGCTCCGCCGTCTGCTGTGCGGAAAGCCTGTGGCTTTCCGGCAGGCGACTGAGCCAGAAGAGCTTAATCTTAAGCCTGGGGTCCGGAAGGGCTGAGCCCTTCCCCACAGCAGGCGGCGCAGCCGCTGAAGAAGGCAGTTGGTTGAGAAACTCA
>Ga0182036_10001213_pt1 | contig 12075 bp, 12 predicted proteins | sample sta12Cox44000080_FD_125966 | JGI IMG/M metagenome (GOLD analysis project Ga0182036, IMG submission 125966) | Lab enrichment of tropical soil microbial communities from Luquillo Experimental Forest, Puerto Rico - statoxic.12C.oxic.44.000.080 | ecosystem: Environmental > Terrestrial > Soil >...
CCACAATACGGACCAACATTTCTTTGCCGGATTGAATTCGTTCTAAACAAACAAATTCCTTGGCGACAGAAGCATCCAGGCAGGCTGCGCATTCGATAGCCGAACCGCGTGCATCGTCAAAGAATTTTGCCCGCTGGCGTCCTTGTCGTCTCCCATTGCCTTCGGCCGTATTCAAAAGGGCCGAGAGACTCACGCGATCGAGCTGCTCCCTGAGCTCTCGCGTCTGCGCGGGCGATGGGCCAGATATATCAGCCAAAAATTGCGTGGCCCAAGTGACAAATTTCAATTCGAGTCGGTAAACGTCGAGTTTTTCGTGGTCGAATTGTGCTGGCGAAACCATGGTTGGCTCTAATAACGTTGCAGATAATTTAACAGCTCTGTTCTGGGTCTGAATTTCTATATTAAGCCGAGGACGAGGACGACGACGAGCACGAGGACGATTTTAGCTTCGCGAAACGAATCATCAGCGCATTTACTACCGCAGCAGCCCAGGGAGATCCGCCGCGGGTGCCTCGATTGGTTATTCTTGGCACGCGCAAACAGCGTCTCAATCGTTCCTTGCTTTCCTCTGTTCCTACAAATCCGACAGGTAAACCAATGATCAGATGTGGGCGCCATTGATGGAGATCAACCAGTCGAATCGCTTCTTCGACAGCGGTCGGAGCGTCTCCGATGGCAATGATAAGATCATTGCCAAAACTCATCCAGGCCCGCCTGATTCCGGCCGCCGAGCGGGTTAAGCCGGCTGCTTCGGCCAGCAACCTGGTTTCCTCGTCATGAACGAAGCAGCGGACCTCGATGCCAAGTGTTTGCAGCAGCGTTCGCCGCAAGCCGCTCTGCACCATCGTTACGTCGGTTATGATTCGCGCGCGCCTTGCCAATCCCTCAATCCCGGCGGCACTGGCTCCTGGAGAAATAAATACTTCATCAACCACGCTAAAATCGCCGCTGGCATGAACAAGGCGCTGCAAAATATCTCTTTCCGGTTCGGGAAAGGAAAACCAATTACGTCCTGCGCGGATGATATTGAGACTTTCCAGTTCGATCGGATGGGTTTTCGCACCGTCGAAATCAATTCGCGTTTGGGATTCATTTGCTGCGTTTTGCCGGCCGGACCCCAGAAAATGATGTCCGCGCTGCGGTGCACCGACATCGTTCTCATACCCGACGATCGAAACGCGATATTTGCACAGGCTGCAGTTCGCCATCGATTTGCCTGTGAACGCTTCTTCGGCCCGCTCAAGAAAAGTGTCGGCCAGAAAATCATGAATTCCAAGGTAGTCGCATTTTAGAAACTCCGTTTCCGGACGCCGGGGCGTGAGCTCATCCACGGCGGCGTAGATCCGTTTGACCAGGATTCCGGTAAACAAAAAGAAGGGCGCGACAATGATGCGCTGAAATCCGAGTCGCGCGGCGCGCTTCAATCCCTCGGCAACAAGAGGCCTTGCCGTGCCCGAGTAGCAAACGAACGATCCTCCAAAGCCAAGTCCCTCTTCAAGGATTCGTCCCAGCTTGGATACCTCAGAGTTTGCATCCGGATCCGTCGTACCGCGACCAACGATCACAAGGCAGCTGTCGGATCTTCTGATCAGGCGGTCGGAGCGCGCTTCGGATTCAATGATTTTTTCTCGGAACAACCTTAAAATCAAAGGGTGGAGATGAAGAGCGGAAGCGTAGTGAAGCTTGACGTTGGGAAATGCCTGCTGCAGTGCTCGCACCTCGGCAGGGATATCGTTTTTTGCGTGCGTAGCCGCGAGCAACAATCCTGGAACAATCGCGATGCGTTTCGATCCGGAGGCGATATTTTCTTGGACGGCCTCACTGATTGTGGGGCGCGCAAACTCGAGGAAACCGTGAGTCACTCTGCGGCCGTTCGCTCGTGCTCTGACCAGGTGGACGAGATTTTCAAACTCAATGACTCCTTGCGGGTCGCGGCTGCCATGTCCCGCAATGACAATATCGTAAGCGGGAAGCGGAGTCATGATCGACCTCCTTCCGATACTTCGCACGGTTCAAGCTGACTCTGCATCGGATGCGAGGTGCGGATCAACATGATGCTCATATCGCTGAACACGGCAGAGCAATTTCCCAGCTTTCCCGACCAAGCCGCTTCGCTCTGCGTCAGCCGTTCCCACACTTCCACGGGTTGCTCGGGAGAAATGCCGCGCGAAATCAGAAAGAGTGATATTTCGCTCGGCATGAAATCCCATGGCCGCGGAATAACGATCGCGTTTCGATCGTCATCGAGCACATGCACAAGATGTTCCTTAAACGGTCCGATCTCTCCGCGCCTATGAAAAGTGATAAACGTCGTTTCGTCGAAACAAACCCTGCAGCGAGACGCTAGCACCTGCGCGGAGCTTATCCCGGGTATTGTTTCCACCGGATGACCGCATGCGCGCTCGATCCGCTCGAGAAACTGAAATCCGGAAAAATGGACGTCTCCCATAAAAACTACGACGCATTTCATTCCTTGATGATGCAGGGAAGCAATCACCTGAAGCTTCTCGGTCTGATCTTTGTAACCCATTGGCACAATTTGCGAATTCGGTGCAATGAGCGATTTCACAATCTCCACTACCGCCCCAAATCCGCCGACCACGTCAGCTCCCTCAATCAGTTCCCGGCCGCGCTGAGTCATATAGCCGAGATCGCCAGGGCCGGCTCCGACACAATAAATCATAATGTTGTTGCCTCCCTTTTCTGCAGCAGGGGCGCAATCGCAATTTCGCTCTCTGCAAAGTAGAGATGAACATAGGATGCATGCAACAGCCCCTTTCGAAATCCTTCCGTACGTTTTGCACCCAGCCGTTTTCGTCGAACTGTCCAGAGGTTCGCGAACGCCTTTTCGTCGAGCCAACGCGAGTGATGAAATTCATGTCCACGAAAGCTTGCGTCAGGAGCTGCGGCATAGCCTGTGCATTCGCAATAACCGAAGTGCTGGCGGGTTGTTGTCATCTCCACTTTGCCCGGAAGGACGCCCGCCATTGGGAACCGGTTCCCTTTCAAATCGATAAGTTCCTGTGAGAGCAAAATCAGTCCCCCGCACTCAGCGTAACAACAAAGTCCATTTGAAACCGCTTCACGAATCTGGGTTCGTATTTCACGATTCTGTGAAAGCCTTTCAGAGAACAGTTCCGGGAACCCTCCTCCAATCATCAGCCCATCGATTTTGGGAGGAAGCTCGGTATCGTGAATGGGCGAGAACTCTATCAGTTCAGCGCCGGCACTCTGCAGATAATCGAGATTTGCCTGGTAATAAAAATGAAACGCTTCATCACGGGCAATGGCAATACGAACGTTGCTCGCCGGTTGAACCGATTCGTAGGAGAGAGGCGGCGGCGGCTGCATCAAATCGGCAATCGCCGTCACATCAATGAATTTTTCCGCAAGCATCGCCAACTCGTTGCGAGTCGGGAAAATGCTTTCCTGACTCGCCCGAAGGCCTAGATGCCGCTCGGGCCACGATAACTGTTCACAGATTGGAACGGCTCCGTAAACCGGGAGTTTCAAAGGCGCGATCGCCTCGCGCAGATACTCCGAGTGCGTGTTACCGGCGACGCCATTCAATATGACGCCGGCAATGCGATCGCGACCGGCCTCTGCAATAAATCCGCGGACTGCCGCGGCGAGCGATCGTCCGGCCTTCACGCTTGAAAGAACAAGGACCACGGGCCAGTTCAATAGCCGGGCGAGAGCCATCGTACTTCCGTCGTCGGAGAGGGTTTCACTTCCATCGAACAGCCCCATCACACCTTCGACGATCGAAAACTTTCCGGCTCCGTGTCTGCCGATTTCCGATCGGATATTGCTGCTCCCCATCAGCCAGGCATCCAGGTTGCGTGACTTCATACCGCTGATTCGGGTGTGGTACCCTGGATCGATAAAGTCAGGTCCAACCTTGAAGGGTTGAATTGGCAATCCTCTCTCGGCCAGTGCCGCCAGCAAAGCGCATGTCACAGCCGTCTTTCCATCGCTGCTCCGCATTCCCCCAACAATTATTCCACCGGGCTTTAAATCGTTCATCAGAACTCTATTCCTCTCCTTGCAAGGACCCCGTTGTCGAAGTGGTGTTTGATCTTCCGCATTTCGGTTACCACGCTGGCGCGTTCGATGAGCTGCTCCGCTGCGTAGCGGCCCGTAAACACCAATTCGACGTGGAACGGACGCTTCTCGACAATATCAATGGCGCGTTCGACCGAAATGAGGCCCCGATGGATGCAATAGTTGATCTCGTCGACGATCACCAGATCATACTCGCCCCCGACGAGAATCTTTTCGAGCCCGTCCATTTCGAGGGCCAGTGCGGCCCTCATGGCTTCTACGTGTGCAGGAATATTTTTACTTCTCGATAAAATCCAATCCTGCTCGACGTTCCTGTAGGTAAGGTTTGGATGCAACGTAGGGCAGATCGCCAGTTCGCCGGTTTTCCAGCGCGGTTTCATCATTCGCAAATAGTAAACGCGAAAACCGCATCCGAGAGCTCGGAGCATTAAACCCATCGACGCGGTGCTCTTCCCTTTTCCTTCTCCGGTGTAGATTTGGAAAGCGCCCAGCTTAAGCCGCGGTCTTTGTGTGCACGCCAGACTCATTTCGATCCAATTTGTTAATCAAGAAAACTGCCAACAAAAAAAATCCGGTCCCGGCCGCAGTAACCCCCCACATCCAGTTCAGACTTCTGTGGATGTCCGCAATGCCAGCTTGACGACCTGACCGATTAAACAGCGGGCCCCTCACAAGCGTGCCGTCGTAAAAATTGTCGCCTCCCAGACGCACGTCAAGAACTTGAGCCATTGCAGATTCTCCCCAACCCGCGTTTGGACTTGGATGACCGGCGGCTTCAGCGCGAATGGTTGCCAGAAAATTCTTGCGCGCGCAAAAACAAAACAAGATTCCGCAGACACGCGCCGGGACCCAACTCAGGCAATCATCGATACGGGCTGATGCCTTGCCAAATTCTTCGTAGGCCTCTGTCCGGTGGCCGACCACCGAATCGAGAGTATTTGCAGCTCGATAGACAAGCGCGCCCGGCGCTCCGCCGATCACACTCCAGAACAAAGGCGCAATGATCCCATCGGTTAGATTTTCCGCGATGCTTTCGATCACACCTCGGACCACCTCCGGTTCATCAAGGCATTGCGTATCCCTGCCGACGAGCCATGAAAGCCGTTTGCGAGCCTCAACCGGATCACGGGCAGCGAGTGGTTTCAAGACAGCTTCGGCATGGCAGTGAAGATCCCTCGCTGCAATGGTCTGGTATATTATTACGGTATCGAGAATCGACACCGCGCCGGGACCAATGAGGAAGCAAAGACGCCGTATGGCAACGTAAAAGAGCAGAAGAGTTCCAACCACGGAGAACCAGAACACCACTCCGAGCGTTACCGTCCGCTTTCCTCTTTTCGTTAATAGCCGCTCGCAGGATTGTGAAAGCCAGCCGGTAAGTTTTGTGATATGCGGCCAGTTGCGAGGATCCCCAAACAAGAGATCCAGCCCAACAGCCGCCGCAATTTGAACAGGGTTAATTAGAAACATAATCCCAAATCCCTTTCAAATCGAGATGTTCATCCAGTAGATCAGCCATGCGATCGTAAACCCATTGCAGATGGATTCGCCACGAGACCTCCGCAGGCCAATAGCCCTGAATTCCGGCGCTCCTGGCCAGTTCGCAACGAACCGCGCTTGATTCGAACAGGCCATGCAAATAACTACCCCAAACGTTCCTCACCCGACAGCCTTCAGGCCGGACTCCATCGCGGCACTCAACAAAACACAGCGGCTCACAGCTGCGTGAAGCGGTGCTTTCGCCCATATGAATTTCGTACGCCTGCCAGCGATGGTCCTCCCAAATTACCGACACCTGCAGGACTTCCTTTTTGTCCGCGAATCGTGTCCTGACAGGTAGGAGATTCAATCCAGGCAAATCACCCAAATTACCAGCGACTCCTTGAGCATCGCTGACAAATTCACCAAGCATCTGGTACCCTCCGCATATTCCCACAATTGGGGTGCCGCGCTGGGCAGCGCTTTTCACCGCGCGATCAATGCCGGTCCGGCGCATCCATTGCAGGTCGGCAATGGTGTTTTTGGTTCCGGGCAAAACGATCAGTTTCGCCGCAGCGAGATCCTCTGCGTTTTCAACCCAGCGAAGGCTGACGCCTCTGTCGATAAGCCATGGCTGGCAATCCTGTGAATTCGAGATGTGGGGGAATCGAATCCAGGCGATGAAATCGCCTTGGCCGCGCTGCTCAGCCTGGTGACAAAGACTGTCTTCGCTTTCCGGTTGAAGTTCCGGTGCAAACGGAAGGACACCGAGATACGGAAGCGAGATCTTTGTTGCAAGCAATTCTCCGGCACTCGCAAACAAGGAAAGGTCTCCGCGGAACTTGTTTACAACAACTCCGAGCCCGCGAGCCTGATCGGCTGCTGTGAGGAGGTTCCATGTGCCCACAATCTGCGCGAACACTCCGCCCCGTTCGATATCAGCGACAAGCAGCCATTTGCCATTGAGTTTGTGAATGGGCTGGAGATTAACGATGTCGCGATTCATCAAATTCAGCTCCACCGGACTGCCTGCACCTTCCAGAACGAGCACATCGCATCGGGTCTCCCAGTATTCCAGGGCCTCGCACACAATCGGCCACAACTTTCCAATAAGCCTGTAATATTCAGAGGCGTGAACATGCTCGATCGCTTCACCCAGCACAACAAGTTGGGAGCCAAGTTCGCCGGAGGGCTTCAGCAATATCGGATTCATCTCCGCGACGGGCACCAAACCACACGCTTCCGCCTGAGCGGCTTGCGCGCGCCCAATTTCGCCTCCGGCTAATGTCGCAAACGAATTATTGGACATGTTTTGCGCTTTGAACGGCGCTACGGAAAATCCTCTTCGACGCAGCGACGCGCAAAGTGCGGTGGCAAGCCAGCTCTTCCCGCTGTTTGAACAGGTCCCGAGCACGGAAATAGCCTTCATGCGATCCTCCGCATCTTTTGTTCACACAAAACCGACAACTCCCGAACGAGCCGATCATTCTCGGTAGAAGTCCGGACCGCAAGGCGCACAAATCGTCCGGGAGCCATGCCGCGAAACGAATCGCACACTCGCACCAGCAATCCACGCTGACCCAGTTCTTTGTAAAGAGTCTGTGCTTCAAGCAATCCGCTGGACAGTTCGACAAGGAGGAAATTTGCGGCGCCGCAATGGCATCGAATCCCGGGCACCTCGTTCAACTGCTTAGCCAACCTTCGTTTTTCAATTCGCAATGCTTCAAGTGAGAGCGCGAGTTCCGCGCGACGTTCGTTGACAAGGAACGTTTCCGACCACGCTTCGGCCAACCCATTGACGGTCCAGGGCGGCTGCATGCGACGCAGTCGATCTATTGATCCGGCCGTCACGAGAAAACCAAGGCGCAATCCCGGGATGCGCCAGCTTTTCGTGAGAGATCTGACAATGAGGAGTGAAGGAAACTCTTCAACTACCGGAAGAAGCGTCTCATTTTCAGCGTCCTCAACAAATTCGAGAAATGCTTCGTCAATCACCCAGCTCTTCGGGCGTTGCCATCTTTTCCCAAACAATCGGATGAAGCCGGCTTTCCGTTGGAATGATCCCGTCGGGTTATTTGGATTTCCAATCACAACGACATCAAACGGCTCCAGAAAATGAGCCCATTTTTCGATCGGCTCAAACCACAGGGCCCGAGGCAAGGTGACATGCCGGCGTTCGCACGCCACCGCATCAAATGATCTACTGTAATCGCTGAAGCCGGGTTCAATGATTGCCACTTTGCAACCGGCAAACAGGCGGGCGGCAAGATAGAGACCTTCAGTGGCTCCGGATGTCGGGAGAACATGTTCAACGCCGACTCGGTAAAATGCTGCAACCCGATGGCGCAGCGCTTCCGAATCGGTTTCCGGATAACGGGCGATTTGGGTTGCCCAAGATTCCCATTCAACCGCCGAAATAGAAGGAGCAAAGACATTTAGATTTGAGCTGAAGTCGATAAACTGGTCGCGCGCCAGGCCAAACTCCCGTTCCGCATCCGACAATCTGCCTCCGTGAAGTGCCTGAGACACCTTTAGCTTCCTTTCAAAGCCAGTGGCAATCCAGCGACCACGAGCTCGACGTTTGTAGCACAGCGCGCCATGAGCTGATTTGCGCAACCCGACAAGTCGCAAAAGGCTCTTCCCTCGGCGGTTGGCGGCACGAGTCCTCCTCCGACTTCGTCACCCACTAAAATCACGGATCGCCGCAATTCGAGCGCTACGTCTAATGCTTCCTGGAGTTCGGCCAGAATCGATTCCGTCGGGCGCCGCTGCATGAGGTGATACGAAAGCCAGAGCGTAACGCTGTCCACCAGAAGCAAAGAGTCCTCGCTCTCCACCATCTGATTCCGCAGGTCAAAGCGATTCTCAACCGTTTGCCAATGACGCGGCCGCCGTTTTCGGTGAAGAGCAATTCGGTGCCGCATTTCTTCGTCGGCAGCCTCAGTTGCGCAGGTAGCCAAATACCTGACCGGAAGTCCGGAAGCGGCCGCAAGCCTTTCGGCATAATGGCTCTTTCCGCTCCGGCTTGCGCCCAAGATGAATCGAAGAAAGGACGGGGTCATGTCTCAATTTTCAACATTTGCGAGCTTGGAGGGCTGCGGTCCCTCGCAGCCGTTGCCGGCCGTGAATTGGCATCTTTTCACGGCGCCGACGGAGCGGACGCCCTCCAGGGGATCGGTCAGCAAGGTCCGTCCGGTCGTGGCAACGATAATCGCTGGACGCGGCCTTTGCCACGATCCGGCTCGCCAGAGGCTCGCCCTACCGACGATGGGCCATGAAAACGTCGTCGGTAGGGCGAAGACTTCGGCGAGCTCAGTCGAGCCGCTCCTGCTGAGCCGTCGCGGTTTTTCAGAAAAATCGATTTTCAACCGCCGCAGATACACGGGCCGTCCTTTCTGAAGTGGAACAATCCGCCATACGGGATGTTGTAATCGAACGCTCGGGACAGCGGCAGGTTCGCAAACGCTGAATATGCCGCCCGGATGACCCCCGCGTGTGTCACCACGAGAACGTTGGAGCTGATCGGATCGATGCTCGATATCGCGGTCAAGGTACGGTGCTGGAGTTGCGAGAATGACTCACCGCCCGGTGCAGGTGTTGTCACGAAATCGGCGACCCACTCCGAGAACGCTTTGGCCTCTTCGTGCTGGATCGCATCCCAGGTCCGATTTTCCCAAAAACCGAAATCTAATTCTCGCCAAATCGGGTCGAAAACAGGCTTGATTCGAAGTCGATCGGCGATCCGCTCGGCTAGGAGCCTGCATCGTTTCAAATCACTGGAAAGGAGGTGATCGGGAAACAGGTGACAAGCTTTTTCGGTAAGCGATTTCAAGGTTGATTTGCCCGCCGTCGACAAGTCGATATCCGTTTGTCCAATGCAACGCCGCGTCGCAAATTCGACGGCTGGATGACGCATGAAAGTGAGCCTCATCACATTCTATCCTTTGATAGGCACGAATCGCCCTGCCAATAACAAGTAGCAAAGAAGTTCGATAAACTGGTTAGCGGCACCCAGGCAGTCACCAGTGATTCCTCCAATCATCCGCCGAAAAAAAACAGCGGCTGCCCAGACCGCTGCCGCGGCGCCACAAATGCATGCAAGACCGCCGCGCCCCAGCAAAAAAACCGCCAAGAAGCCCGGCGGCAGAAGCGATAAAACAAATTCTCCAAACGTTATACTATGGGCGAAAGGGCTCGCTTTAGATTCTCCTTCGCGGGCATAAGGACAGGCAAACAAAAGTGCTACCGTGCCGGCGCGGCCCAATCCGTTTGCCACAATGAGGGCGCAGAAGGCGACCTTCGTTCCCTTCTCGAGCAGGGAATCAAGCAGCAACAACTTCGCCGTTAGCGAAAACCAAAGCGCAACCACTCCGTAAACGCCCACCGTACTCCCTTTCATTATCGCAAGCCGTTGTCCTGGCGCGCTGCCACCCGCCAAGCCGTCAACTGCATCTGCCAAACCATCTTCGTGCAAGGCGCCGGTCACTAAAACGGTCGTCAACATGCACAACAGAACCGCGACCATCGCCGGTAAAACCTGTTGGGCGCAAAAAAGCACAGCCCCGGCCAACAACCCGATCAGCGAACCAACTATCGGAAAATAGACCGCTGAGCGGGGCAGGTCCTCGGCCCGGAAAATGTAAAGATTTCCAACGGGAATTCTTGTTAGAAAAACCACGGCACCGAGAAACCTGTTCATCTGATGCCTGATCTCAGCGGCTACTGTCTTTCCCGTCATCCGACTCTTCCTCGATAGCGCGTGAAATTCCAGCCGACTCGAAGGTGGCCATTTCGGATAAAATCTTTGCGGAAGCTTCCAGAATTGGCATTGCCAGCGCGGCGCCAGTCCCTTCTCCCAAGCGCATGTTCAGATCGAGCAGCGGTTCGACCCCGAGCAACTCGAGGGCCCGTCCATGCCCTCGTTCTTCTGAACGATGACTAAAGAAACAGACTTCTCTGCTATTCGAATCGATATTGAAGGCAGTTGCTGCTGCCGCAGTCGCGATGAAACCGTCAACGACGACTGGCAAACCTGCTTGGGCTGCTTCCAAGATGGTTCCTGCCATCGCCGCGATCTCAAATCCGCCGATCGTTTGCAGCCAGTAAAGGCCTGCCGGTTCCGTTGCGAGCGGGCTATATTTGTGCAGCGCGCTGCGAATCACCTCAATCTTGTGTCGCAGCGCTTCATCTCCAATTCCGGTACCCCGACCCGCAACATCTTGCGGGGGAATTCCACACAGCGCAGTGATCAGAGCAGAGGCCGCGGTCGTATTGCCGATTCCCATCTCCCCGATGCCGATCAAATCAATTTGATCTGCGAGAGCGATTCGGGTTTGCTCGCGGCCGGTTTCAATGGCCCGATTGCATTCTGGCTGACTCATCGCCGGTTCGTGCAGAAAATTCGAGGTTCCTTGTCCAACCGAGCGAAAGAAAAATTTAGGATTCTGCAGCAGTTCTTGCGGCCAGACCGCGGCCACGCCGGCATCGATAACATGCACATCGATCTGGCCGTGGCGTGCCAGAACGTTGATCGCAGCTCCCCCGCCCATGAAATTCAAGACCATCTGTCTTGTGACCTCGCTCGGGTAAGCGCTAACATTCTCCTCGCATACGCCATGGCTGCCTGCGTAGACGCAGATTCGTTTTCGTCTCAGGCTTGGCGTGATCGTGCGTTGCAATCCAGCGACGCGTACCGCGAGATTTTCGAGTATCCCAAGTGAGCCGGGAGGCTTGGTCTTCCGGTTCATTGACTCAAGCGCGAGAGCGCGAATCCTTCCCGAAACGCTTTCAGACACCCTCGCCCGATCGGAAATATCGGGACTGGCCGTCCGAAGTTCCGCGACTTCACTCGGGCCAGTATTTTCTAACTCGTTTCTCATTATGTTCACTCTTCACTTTTGCGATGAAGCTTTCTCGCAGCCGCTTAAGGGCGCGCAGTGACAATCCAGTGGCCAAGTATTCGGACTCCAAGTTTTACGCTCTCCCGCAGGAGAGCACCTTTTCTCCAGCCTTCACCGACTGCTTGAGCCGATTGGCCATGCCCCGCTGAAACTCAGCAGGCGAAGAATTGCAACTTGATACCGCAGCGCAACTGTGACCGGTTTTCACGGTCTTCCATGAATCCACTGGCATCTCTTCAAAGTTTCAAAAAACCGCCCTCCATCCGATCATAGAACGCCTTGAGTGTCAATTGCAGTTGCTTCCAAGGTCAGACAGCGTCTCCGTGTGGTTAGGCCGCCAGTGAAAACTTTGAAAAAATAATTGTCGCTGTTCATATGGGCCTCGTCCTCGATTACTGAGAATCTGGCTCTTTTAACCAAAGGCACATATTGCGTATGTGAAACGAAGTTTTGGGAAAGGACAGGCGCAGAGTTGGACAAAGAGAGCTTCGCCCACTGCGGCGATCTTTGGACCTTCCGTGCTTTCCTGCGAAATTTTCCGGAGAACGCCATAGCGAAGCGACGGCGGAATTCCGCTGCTCTTTGAACAGAAAGGTCTAAAACAGGTTGTCTGGAACGTCCGTCTTAAGAA
>Ga0182036_10001218_pt1 | contig 12045 bp, 8 predicted proteins | sample sta12Cox44000080_FD_125966 | JGI IMG/M metagenome (GOLD analysis project Ga0182036, IMG submission 125966) | Lab enrichment of tropical soil microbial communities from Luquillo Experimental Forest, Puerto Rico - statoxic.12C.oxic.44.000.080 | ecosystem: Environmental > Terrestrial > Soil >...
CCACACCGACCAACACGGGCACGGACACACCGACCACCACGCCGACGATCACGCCCACCGCCACGCCGACCGATACGGCCACCGGAACGATTACCGAGACGCCGAGCGTAACGCCCACGATCACGACGACGCCAACGTTGCCGCCCGCCTGCCAATGGTACAACGGGGCGATGACGGAGGACGTGCTGGCCTCCGTGGTCGATCCTGGCGGTTCGTGGTCGCCAACGGTTTCGGGGACCGTGACGCTCAGCTCCGGTGCCGAGATCGTCTCGCCGGGCTGGGCGTCCACCAAAACCAACACGCAGAACAGCGAGGCGTGGATGCGCGTCAACACCGCGCCGCTGGCCAACTACACCATCTTGCAAGCCATGCTCGACCTGAACATCGGCAACGCCAGCGAGACGGTTCCGAGCAATCAGTGGCCTGGCTACGTGCAGGGCTCGTTCATGAACGCAGTAGCACAGGACGGTTTCCAGACCACCGACTATACCGGCGCGCAGGACCACACTGCCTTTGGGCCGGTGTCCTTTGCGCTGCTGCCACCGACCACATCGGGCACGTACAGCTTCACGCTCGACCTGACGGCTGGCGGTAGTTCCAATCCCGACGACGCCATCAACACCCACGGCTACACGGCGATCCGCGTGTTCGTGCCGCTGCTCATGCCGCAGCCGAATCCCAACCGTGGTGACACCGCACAGGTATCAATCGCGACGTTGGAGAACTCCAACCCTAATTGGCATCCCGTGATGTGGGTCGAGGCGTGCGCGCCGACGCCGACCACCACACCGACCGCGAGCTACACACCGACCGCCACGCCGACCCTCGTTGCGGCTTCGCCGACGCCGACCACCACACCGACGCCGATCCCACCGACCGTAACGCCGACCAGCACACCGACCGCGACGCCGACCGCTTCCGGCACGTCGACCGTGACGCCGACGGTCACGCCGACGTTACCGCCAACGGACACCCCGACGGACACCCCGACGGGCACCATCACGGCCACGCCTACCGACACGCCGCTGCCTACCGCTACGCCGACGGTCACGCCCCCGGCTACCGCCACCAGTACGGCCCGCAGTACGCCCACGGCCACGGGGCTCGGTACGCCTACGGCCACGCCACAGGTGCCGTTGACGCTGCATGTGGTGGCCGCTACGCCGCGGATGATTCTGGTGGCCGGTACGCCTGCGGCGGTGCTGCGCGGCGTGGCCACACCCGGCATGCGCTTGCAAGCCGGCGTGCCTCGCATGATCGTAACCGTGCTACCATAATAACCTAAAGGGAGAAGACCATGCTGCGTCAACTCATACTGTGCGCGTCGCTGGCGGCGCTGGTGGGCGCAACCCCGGTGCCCACGCCTGCGCCGCATCACCACCGGTGGCACCGCCGCCACGGGCATCCGCATCCAACGCCTACCGTCGTCGTCTTCGGCGACCGCCGCTGGGACCCACCCGGTGACCCCCCTGCGCCCGGTACCACGACGGGCCTGCCGTTGCCACCGGCGATTGCGTTTGTGGTGAACGAAGGCTCCGACGTGCGCCTGATGCTGGAATACACTACGCCGGACAACATAAAGGTGCAGCCGTGGACGTTGCGCTGCCAGGTGCACGACACGCCCACCAACAGCGTGCTGTACGACACCGGATCGTTTGCCCCCACCAGCGTCACCACATACCTGACGCTGCAAGGCGACGTGAACGTGGTGGTGCAGAGCGGCTACTGTGCCGGCAACACCACACAGGGCTGCGCTACCGACGCCGACTGTGGCGGGTCACCGGGTAGCTGCGTATGGATTCCGAGCGAAACGCACCGCTTTACCTGCCAATGGACGTGGGCTCCGCCCCCGGTGCCCAGCACTGCGCCGACGCCTGTCCCCGGCACCGGCACGCAGGAAGTGTACTTTCAGGTCATCAACATGCGTAACATTCCCATGCTATGACCAGCCGCTGGTTGTTCGTCATAGGATTGCTGATGGTTCTCGAGTTACCGGCGCGGGCGCAGCTGCCCACGTTTACGGGCACCCGCACGTGGACGCCCGTAGCCGTACCCCCCACCGCCACGCCCCCCGGCACGCCCACCGGTACGTCGCCGCCCACCCCCACCGAGACGGGCACCCCGCTGCCAGAGGCGCGCATCAAGCCCGAGATGATTCAGTGGCCCACGCCGCAGCAGACCCCCGTGCAGACCCCGGTGTGCGTGGTGGTCGAGCGCGACCCGTCCCTGGGCGCGATGATCTTCTGCCTGCCGGCCACCAACGGATCGATCGGCGGCGGGCAGCGGGCCTGCGTAGGCACCGGGTCGATTGCGGCGGCTGCCGTGGCCAACGTGTGCGTGACGTGGAGCAGCCCTTATCTCAGCTCAGGTGGCTACGTGGTGGTCGGTCCCGTCGTTACGGACACGCCCACCGGAGGCATCGCGGCGTTGATGGTGCACCACTTGACGGGGCAGACGACCACGGGCGCGTGCGCCCTGGTGTTCAACCAGGACGCCGCCAACGCCCGTAGCGGTACGCTGTGCATGCAAGCCGTGGGACTATAGACGGTGGTTTACTATACGCAGAGCGCGTGGCTACCATACAGCCACGCGAGAAGAGGAGTGCGAAACAATGACTCGAATCATCAAGTGGCTTTGGGCAGTGCTGTTGGTAGCAGCGCTTGCTGCGCCGTCAGCCGTGTGGGCCGGCTCGATCGGCTTCCAAGCCGCCAGCGCGGAAGACCCGATGGTCAACGCCTTCTGCACGGGCTCCGGCGCACCGGACGCGTGTTGCACGGGGGTGGGCACCGGTACGTGCGGTCCCGGTCTCAATTCGCTCTGCACCGGTCTCGCAGCGCCCTACTACTGCTGCACCGGCGCGGGCGCGGGCAACTGCAACTGGGCGTCGCTCGGGAGCAATCTCTCGTTCACCGCGCCGCGCACGCTCTATCAGAGCAACACCAACCGGGCGATCTTGGCGGACTTTGACGCGCCCGTGGCGACCAACACGCTCTGCACGGGCTCCGGCGCACCGTGGGCTTGCTGCACCGGCGCGGGTGCGGGCACCTGCACCACGTACTGTACGGGGGCCAACACACCGTACAGTTGCTGCACCGGGAGCGGTACCGGGAACTGCGGCGCGTCGCGCTGCATCCTGCTCCACTTTCCGATGCCGCCCGACTACGTGGCGGCGGGAAACATGACGTGGACCTACGGCATGGTGACTAAGGGCAACGCCACCTGCACGGCGGCGGGCGTGCCGTGGCCGTGCTGCACGGGCTCGACCACCGGCACGTGTGGCGTGCTCGACGGCACACACGCCGCATGTTTCCACACCGACGTGGCATGCGCGGCCGGCGGCGGGGCCTACGGCTTCGGCGCCGCCACGCTGCTCTACGCCGCACCGACCGCCGGTGCCAGCAATAACTGCCAGGCACCATCGGCAACTGGCGGCATTGTGTCGCGGCAGACTTCCTTCTCCACCACCAGCATGACCATGAGCGGCTGCCATCCGAAAGACTCGGTAATCGTGCGCTTCTGCCGCGATGCGAACCTGGCTTCTGCTTCGAGCGAGAATACCTCGAACATGAGCCTCATCGATCTGGTGTTTACCTACTGATGCGCCGCCGTCTCCTCGCGCTCGGCGCGGTGGCGGTGCTTCTCGGCTTTGGCGTCTCTGCGCTCGCGCAGCTGAATCTCAACATCGTGCCGTTCAACGCCGCATCGAGCTTCTCGATGGGCGCCATGCCGCCCACCGCCAACATGACGGAGTGGCTCCGCGCCGATCAGATCGTCGGGCTTGCCAACGGTGCGGCCATCGCTACGTGGTTCGACACCTCCGGCAACAACAATCACGCCACGCAGGTCACCGCCGCCAACCGCCCCACCTACCAGACCAACGTCGCCAACGGTCCGTGGAACTCCTCCTATCCGCCGGGCGCAGCCAGCTGCACCGCGTGCGCGCCCGTGGTGCGCTTCACGGCGGCGAACTCTCAGTTCTTTAATCTTCCCTCGACGTCCAGCTACTCGGCGGGCGAGGCGTTTATCGTCGTCAAGATCACCACCGACCCGCCGACGCTTACGAACAACACCGGGCTCTGGCGCTTCACCGACTCCAACTCCTCCGACGGCTACCCGGCGACCGCCTACCCGTGGACCGACGACAAGATCTACGAGGGCTTCGGCACCACGGTGCGCAAGGGCACTGGCATTGGCGGCATCGACCACTCGGCGGTCGGCACGCTGACGCAGTGGCGCGTGTATGACGTGTACTCGGCCGGTGGCGGGTATCAGATCTTTCTCGGTGGTGTGTCGCTCTTCTCCACGGCGAGCAACACGGTGCAGTTCTCCGCCACGCCGACGCTCGGGCAGTCGCATGGCGGTACGGGCGACGGCGGCTTGAACTACTACCTGAACGGCGACGTCGGCGAGTTCATCCTCTACAACCAAGTGCTCTCGGCGGCGGATCGCCAGTTGGTGTTCAGCTACCTCGTCAACAAGTTCGGCATGGGGCCGGCGTCCGGCAACACGTTGTCGTGTCCGCTCAACCTGAACGATTCGGTCAAAGGCCAACCACAGATCGCCACGCGCGACTGCGATCCCGTCACGACGGACTCCTTCGCGTGGCCGTTCATGTGGACGTGGGCGATGCCGCTCGGCGCGACGACGATCCGGTTCGACATGGAAGCCAGCACGGTGGTGGACAACACGCAATGTACCGCGTCGGGCGCACCGCTGAGCTGCTGTACCGGCTCTGGAACGGGCTCGTGTACGAACCAGTGCTTCAAGGTGGCCATCGGATGCGGCCCGTACTTTGTCACGGTTCCGCTCCGCAACATGACGTGGGGCGCGTACACGCCATCGGTCTGCGCTCCGCTCGTCAACGTCTTCAGCGGGTACACGCTTCTCTCGTTTCCGTCGGTGCCCATCCCCAGCACCGCCACACCGCCCGTCGACTGCAATGTGCTCGTGACGCGCGATGGCACCAACGCGGGTGACACGTCTCCCGGCGTCGGCAAGGTCGCCTCTGGGCGGCTCATGTACTGATGGGTGGAGGAACCATTGTGGGGTCGCCGGGTCGCATGGATCGTTGCGGTGCTGGTGGTTGGCTTCACCGTCACGGCGGCTAACTGGATTCCACCGCTTCGCTCGAACATCCCCTACATTCCGCAACTCCCCGCCACGCCGCCTGGCCCCACCCTCCGCCCGTTCTTTGTTCCGCAAACGCCCACGCCTGGGCCGGTCGGCACGGCCACCAACACAGCCACCGCTACGTGGACGCCCACGCCTGCCAACACGTCCACACGCACCAACACGCCGGTCAACACCGCTACCGCTACCAATACGCCGGCCAACACGGCCACACGCACTAACACACCCGTGAACACCGCTACCGCTACCAATACGCCCGTCAATACAGCCACCAGCACCAACACGCCGCTCTTCACCAACACCGTGACACGTACGTACACGGCCACGGCCACGGCCACGCCGACCAACACGCCGGTGGCCAAGCCGTTCTTCGTTCCGCAGCCCACAGCGACCGCGACTAATACGAACACCCCGCTGCCGGGCAACACGGCTACCGCTACTCGGACAACCACGGCCACCAGCACCAACACCCCTGTCAATACGTCCACGGCAACCAACACCCCGGCCAACACGCCGACAAGCACGGCCACCGCCACCGCCACGGCTACCGCCACCGTGACGCCAACGGGCTGCATGGTGCTGAGCGGTATGGCAATCTGGTACAAGGCGGACGCCATTACCGGCGTCGCCAACGGTGCGAGCCTCGGCACGTGGCCCGACAGTAGCGGCAACGGACGGGACGCCACGACGGTGGGCGGCCTTGGCAATCCGACGTACAAGACCGGAATTGTGAACGGACTGCCTGCCGTGTATCAGAACGGCGCACAGGGGCTGGCGGTGCCCGACCTGCCAGCGACGCCTGCGTCACTTGAGACGTTCATCGTTGTGAAGGCCGACCTTGACCCTCCGGCGGCGTCTCCAGCGTCGGGCTTGTGGCTGTACGGTACGTCTGGGCTCGCGACGCATTACCGGTACCCCGGTGACTTGAACGTGTACGACGGCTTTGGCAGCACCACCCGCCGCAGCGAGGGCAACCTGCCGAACAACCTGGCCGCGTGGAACATATACAACGTGTCGTCCGCTTCCGCTAGCTGGATCGCCCGGTTCAACGGTGCGCAAGTGTACTCAGATACGACCAACACCGTGGCGATGGGCGGTGGCAACGGGCGCATCGGCGTGTCGTTCAGTAACTGGGGCCTGGTGGGGTACATCGCCGAGTTCGTGCTGTACAATACCGCGCTGTCCTCGGTGGACCGCGCCACGGTCAACGCCTGCCTGGCGGCAAAGTACGGCATTACGCTGGCCGTGCCGACCAACACGCCCACCGTAACGCCGACCATCACCCCCGCACCGCGTCCGTTCTTTGTGCCGCAGCCTACTGCAACGGCTACCGCAACGTCGCTCGCGACGTTCACCTCGACACGTACCGCAACGGCTACCAATACGCCGGTCAACACCAGCACCGCTACCGTTACCGCTACCGCAACGGCAACAGCGACTGCCACCGCAACGAGCGCCTTTACCACGACACCCACGCCGATGAGCAACCAGTGCCAGTTCGTCGTGGTGACGCCACTCTCCAGCGACGGCTTCCCGTACGCGCAAGGTGGCTCGTGGCCAGGGAGTGCAACAGGCTTTGTCACTGGCTCGGCCAACTACATTCAGGCGTCGTGGGACGGCACGAGCACGTACACGTCGGAGAACTACGTCGCCCGGTTCCCTACGGGTGCCGCGATTCCCGCCAACTCGTACATCGCCACGGCGTGGATGCACCTGTTCGTCGGCGCGCAGACGTCTGCCAACACCGATACGACGATCGGCGCGCGGTACTTTGATGCGGGCTCAACGCTTGACTTGACCGACTGGTCCGCCACGGCGGTTGGGCCGGTGGCGTTCGATATGCCAGGGCCGCTCTCGGGTTACGCCAGCGGCGATCAGAACGTTGCGCTTACCAATGTGGCCAACATCAAGACTGGTACCGGCGGATACACCGATCTGCGCCTGGTGGCGGTGCGGCCCGGCGGCGCGACGCCCACGGGCAACAATTATCTTTACATCGCCACGTCGAGCGCTCTCTCAACTCAGCAGCCCTTCCTCACAATCGAATACTGCCCGCCGCCACGCTTTATGCCAGTGGTTGTCCCGCAGACACCGACGCCGCTTGCAACGGCGACGGTCACCAACACGCCCACGTTTACGGCCACGGCCACCGCTACGGCCACCAGCACGGCCACTGCCACCAGCACCGCCACGGCGACGCCCACGCCCACGTGGACTCCACTGCCGCCCAAGCCGTTCATCATCCCACAGCCCACGGCAACCGTCACCAACACGCCGCCCGCCACTGCCACGGCCACCGCCACGGCCACCAGCACGGCTACGGTTACGGCGACTGCGACGGTGACGTTGACTCCGACGATTACACTGACGCCTACACCGTCCCCAATGAGCAACCAGTGCACGTTCGCTGTGCTGACGCCGCTGGCGTCCGATGGCTTCCCGTACACGCAGGGGGCGTCGTGGCCGGGGAGCAGTCCAGGATTTGTTTCCGGCACCGCCAACTACATCCAGGCAAGTTACGACGGCACCAGCACGTACACCAGTGAGAACTACGTGGCGCGGTTCCCGACGGGTGATGCAGCCCCAGCGGGCGCGTACGTGGCGGCGGCGTGGATGCACCTGTTCGTGGGCGTTGATACGGCGGCAAACAGCGACGCGACGGTCGGCGCACGGTACTTCAGCGGCACTATGAGCAGCGCCGACTGGGTGCCGACGCCAACGGGGCCGGTGGCGTTCGACATACCGGGGCCGCTGTCTGGCGTGGCAACGGCGGACGAGAACTACACGCTCCAGAACCTCAGCAACATCAAGGTGGGTGCGGGTACGTTCACCGACCTGCGCCTGACCACATATCGGCCTGGCGGGGCGGCACCCACCGGGAACAACTACATCTACATCGCCACTTCGACTGTCTCCTTCCCCAGTCAACGCCCATCGCTGACCGTGGAGTATTGCCCGCTGCCGCGCTTCGCGCCGTTCTTCATTCCCGCGCCAACCGTCACGCCAACCATCTACACGCCCACGCCCACGGCCACGGCCACGGCGACCCGTACCGCTACCCCTACGCCGACCAGTTGCTTACCGCAGCAGGCAAGCATTGCCATGTGGTATCGCGGCGACGCCATTACCGGTCTGGCCGACGGAGCCTCGCTGCTGACGTGGCCAGACAGCAGCGGCAACGGGCGCGACGCTACCACCGTCAGCGGCCTGCCGAACCCGGTGTACCACACCGCCGTGGTAAACGGGCTGCCTGCCGTGCATCACGACGGCACGCAAGGGTTGGCGCTGCCCGACTTACCCTCGACACCCGCTGCGTTCGACGTATTCATTGTGGTGAAGACCGACGTGGACCCGCCAGCGTCCACGGCCACGTCGGGCTTGTGGTTGTACAGCACGTCCGGCGTGGCGACGCATTACCGCTGGCCAGGAGACAGCAACATCTACGACAGCTTTGGCAGCACCACCCGCCGTGCGGAGGGCAACCCGGCCACCAGCCTGGCCACGTGGAATCTGTACAACGTCACCTCGACCGCCAGCGGCTGGACGGCGCGGCTGTCGGGCAGTACGCTCTACAGCGACACGAGCAACGTCGTCGGCATGGGTGGTGGCAACGGGCGGCTGGGCGTCTCGTTCAATAACTGGGGCCTGGTGGGCTCCATAGCGGAAGTGGTGGTGTACAGCGCGGAGCTATCGCCATCGGATCGCTCGCTAGCGGCAGCGTGCTTGGGAACCAAGTACGCGCTGACGATTGCAACGCCCACGCCCACGTTTACGCCCACGCGCACCTTTACGCCCCTCAGCAAGCCGTTCGTTATCCCACAGCCAACCAACACGATCACAGCCACGCCAACGATCACTGCCACGCCAACGCTTACCGCGACTGTGACCGCTACGGCCACAGCGACGTTCACCGTAACGTGGACTCCGGTACCGCCTAAGCCGTTCTTCATTCCCGCACCTACCAACACGGCCACCGGCACGGCTACGGCTACGGCAACCAACACCGGCACCGCCACGGCTACGCCCACCAACACGCCGGTCGTCAAGCCCTTCTTCATTCCAGCGCCCACCGGCACCGCTACCAGCACGTTCACTGCAACGCCTACGGTCACGCCCACCGGTACGGTCACAGCTACTCCGACCAACACGCCCGTGCCGCCCAAGCCCTTTTTCATTCCAGCGTCCACCGACACTCCTACGAATACGGTCACGGTAACGCCTACCAACACGGCCACGCCCACTAACACACCGCAGCCGCCCAACCCATTCATCGTGCCGCAGCCCACGGCGTCTCCGACGCAGACGCCGACCAGTACGCCGACCGTAACACTCACCTCAACACCCACTAATACTCCGGTACCCCCTAAGCCGTTCTTCATCCCAGCCCCAACGGCGTCGGCCACCGGCACGGTTACGGCCACCGGTACGGCTACGGCCACGCCGACCAACACACCCAAGCCGCCCAATCCGTTCTTCGTGCCGCAGCCCACGTCTACTGCCACGGGCACTGCCACGGCTACGCCAACCAACACGCCGCAACCACCTAACCCGTTCATCGTTCCGCAGCCCACCCACACGCCAACCAACACGGCCACAGCTACACCCACCGGCACGCCTGTACCGCCTAAGCCGTTCGTCGTGCCGCAGACGGTTACTGGCACTGCGACATCAACCGCCACGCAGACGCCGCTGGTGCCGCCCACGCTTACTCCGGCGCAGGCTCCGTTCTTCGTGCCGCAGCCCACGCAGACGCCCACGCCGTTTGTGGCGTTGGTGCCCACGGGGCACGTGGCCGTGTTTGGTGGCGGCATCGGCGACGTGCAGGCATGCGTCAACACGCCAGCGCCCGGTACGCCTGCGCCACCGTACATCTGCGTCAATCCTGCTGCCACGCCGCGTGGCTTTGCCGCTGCACCGCTGGGCGTACCGGTTGAAGTGCCCAACCTGGGCGGCAAGGTGGTGCGCTGCGCGCCTGGTGATGCCAACCGCGCCTTCTGGTGTCAGACGACGCCCACGCCCGGTGCCGTGCGGGCACAGGTGGGCTTGGCGGGCACTCCTGTGGAGTACGATGCCACGGGCGACTACGGCATGTGCAGCGCCGCGTCGCAAAACTACGTCTGCTCGGTGACGCCATGATCTCCATTGTGCAACGCTTCGAGTTGATTCGACAGGCCGGCATGTTCGCCAAGGCCACCGCCTGCCCCGAGCACGACTTCACGGACGTGTCGCGGGACCGGGGCCGGCGCTTGCCGCAGGGCTGGTTGGAGTGTGCGCGGTGCGGGGTGCGCGTGTCGGTGCTGTGTGCGTTCTTCTACGAACAGGGGCTCCGCCATGCAGAGGCCGGTGCGGGCCGCTTGCGTTCCGCACGGTAACGGCGCTATGCGGCGCGCATGAGCAGCTACCGCAACGTCGATGCCATGATCGATCGGCTGCTACAGCTGCACGCCAGGCTGAGCGCACCGCAAGGCGTGGCTATCGATCGGCTGCGCATGATCACAGCGGCCAGCGCGTCGATCACCCCGCCGCACGCCAGCGTGCAGCACCGGCTGCTCGTGGAGAAGGTCGATATCATCTGCTGCATCCGCGACGCGCGGTTGAACCGGGTGCAGCTGTTTGTGCTGTCGGTGTTGTTTCGGCCCCGGCACCGGTACTGCCGGCGCTGCGCCCGCGCGTACCCCGCCGCTACCGAAGTAACGGCCCACTGCCCCCGGTGCCACGCCACGCGCGACCAGGGGTGGACCTACGAGGCGTTCCCCACCAACAACGTGCTGGCCGAGGAGCTGACGCGCTTTACCCGTACGCCCTGGTACGAGGAGCGCACGCGCCGATTCCGCAACCGGGTGTACGACGCCGTGGAGGAGTCAATGAAGCGTCGAGGGCTCTGGTACTATGGGCAAGCGGCGTCCGCCTAAAGCGCACTGGCAGCGCAGCCTGACCGACGGCCGCGCCCGCTGCCAGCACGACGTCTCGGAGGGCGTGCAGTGCCCCAAGCCGGCGCGTCCAGGCTACCTGCACTGTGCCAGGCACGGTGGCGGCAGCCCGTTGCAGGACCAGTCCAGCACGCACACCGTGGCGCAGCGCCGTGGCGCACGCGCCGCCACCATCCTGGACTACAGCGGCGTGGCTCGCCGTGAGTTGTACGCCCGGTACCCGGTGCTGCGGGCGTTCTTTGACCGGTACGCCAAGCTGCCGATGGAACGGGTGGCAGACTTTCGCGATGTCATTAACGAGATCCGGGCGCTGATGGACTGGCAGAGCCAGTTTCCCACGCTGACGCCCGAGGAGTACTTTGCCGGCCGATTGGCTACGCTGAGCCGAGGCATCGAGGCAATCGAACGTGCAGGCCGCGCGCAACAAGCCATGCAGGACGTGGACGGCGAGTTGCGGTTGCGCATGGCGCAGCTGCTCCAGCCAGTGCTCATAGGGCTGGAGCAGCTGATCATTGCCTTTGTGCCCGTGGACCAGCGCACTGCGGCCTTGACGATGCTGCGCGAAGTGGTGACGGTCAGCCTGGCGCACCCCGTGGTGCCGGTGCCGCTACCGCCACCGCCGGAGGACAGCCCACCGCCATGACCGACCCGGCCCCACAGCTGAGCAGCTTGGAACTGGTGAACGCGCTGCATGGCCGCGTGACGGCGCATGGCCGCGCGCTGGACCTGCCGCCCCTCAGCGTATGGGTGCGCAAGCACCGCATCACCATCGAGCGCCGCGTGGCCGAACTCGAGACGCGCCCGTGGCTGCGCCAGCTGTACGACGATGCGCATCCGAGCATCGTGCTGCGCAAGGCCACACAGGTGGGCGGCAGCGTGTGGGCCATCCTCAGCATGTTGCAGAAGTGCGTGGAGGTGAAGAACTGGCGCGGCACGGTGTACTTCTTCCCCACCAAGACCGACGTCACCGACTTCAGCCAGACGC
>Ga0182036_10001219_pt1 | contig 12039 bp, 10 predicted proteins | sample sta12Cox44000080_FD_125966 | JGI IMG/M metagenome (GOLD analysis project Ga0182036, IMG submission 125966) | Lab enrichment of tropical soil microbial communities from Luquillo Experimental Forest, Puerto Rico - statoxic.12C.oxic.44.000.080 | ecosystem: Environmental > Terrestrial > Soil >...
ACAGCGAAATATCAAGGCAACGTCGTCCTACAGGCCATCATTGGCGCCGACGGGCGTCCCCGGAATCTCCAGGTGACGCGCTCACTCGGAATGGGCCTGGACCAGAAAGCGCTCGATGCGGTGGCGAAGTGGCGCTTCTCTCCGGCCATGAAAGACGGGCATGCCGTGGCCGTGGTCGTCGATATCGAAGTCGCATTCCGGCTCTATTGACCGGCAGTCGACACCTATCGGTTCTCCGGTGCTTCTTCCGTGCGCGATTCGCCCGCCGGCCTCATCTCGAGCTCCTGGGCGAGCTTGTAGTTGAGCACGGTCTCAGCCGGAATTTCCTTCTTGCGGCCTCGGTATACCTCGGCTCCCGCGCCTCCCACGATCGCCCCGATCGCGGCGCCTTTGCCGCCTCCGAGCAGAGCGCCCAGCACCGCGCCCACTGCGGCCCCTCCGCCCACATACTTGGCCGTCCGCTTGTTCGCGCCCAGACCTTGTGACTTGGAGTTGTTTCCTGCAGCCTCCAGCTCATAACGCCTGCCGTTCACTGTGACCGAGCGCAAATCGAGAGTGGTGTCGTCGCCGTTGGGCTCGGCCACCAGTTGCGCGCGCGATCCTCTCGGAACTACCACGCGCCCGGAGCTGTCGGTCACATCCGTACTCACGCTGGCCGTGTAGTCGGCATCGGCCGGCGGTTTGGCCGGAATCGCCGTATCGGTGCGAACTCTGATTTCCGTGCCCTGGGACAGGTTCTGAGCCCAGGTCGGTAAGGCGAGCAGCATCGCTCCAAGAGCGAGAAACAAATTCGCAGATTTCATACAACATCTCCTGCTTGATGGATGCCGATATGCGGCGAAGTTGTTGTTCAGGAACTTTCTCTGGAGGAAGAACTGTAAGACGAACACTCGAGGGCCAGGTCAGGCATGAGCGGGCGCATTTCTCCGGTGATCCTTGCAGCGATGACTTCCCTCCGCGTCCTCTGCGGTATCTCTGCGTCCTCTGCGATTTAAGATTTTCACCATCCCGCGAACAGATTGTTCGCCGCCTCTGCCAGCGTGGGGTGCGCGAAGATCCCATCCCGCAGCGCAGCATAGGAAAGCTTCCCCATGATCGCGATCTCGAACTGCGCCATGATTTCGCCCCCCTCGATCCCGAGTACGGTCGCGCCCAGGATCTGGCCGGTTGCGGCATCCACGATTGCTTTCATGAATCCACGGCTCTCGTCCATTTCGAGCGCGCGGGCGACGTGGTTCATCGCCATCTTTGCCACGCGGACTTTGCGCCCCTGCCGCCGCGCGTCCTCCTCGCTCAAGCCAACTTGCCCCAGTTGCGGATCGATGAAACACGTATAAGGCACCAGCCGACCATCGATGGTGACATTCTTCTTCTCGATGACATTCGCGCGGATGACCCGGAAGTCGTCGTAGGAAATGTGCGTGAAGGCCGGGCCGCCCTTGATGTCGCCGAGCGCATACACGCCCGGCACGTTGGTCTCAAGCCGGTTGTTCGTGCAGATGAAGCCCTTGGCGTCAGTCGCGATTCCCGCGGCAGCCAGGTTCAGCGCGTCGGAGTTGGGCGTGCGGCCAATTGCGACCAAAAGCCGCGAGCCAACGAGGGTTCTTCGTTGCGTGCCGTCCTTGACCTCAAGGCAAACCTGCCCCCCGGACGAACTCACCCGCTCCGCCTTTGTGCTGAGCAGAACTTCGATTCCATCTTCCTGCATGATCTTCGCAACTTCTTCCGCGACGTCCGGATCCTCGCGCGCCAGCAGTTGTTTCGCAGACTGCACCAGCGTGACCTGGCTCCCGAATCGCCGGAACATCTGCCCGAACTCCAGTCCAATGTAGCCACCGCCAAGCACCAGCAGGTGCTCGGGCACAGCATCCAATTCCATGATGGACTTGTTGTCGAGCCAGGGCACCGAGTCAATCCCCTCGAGCTTCGGAATTCTCGTCCGCGTGCCCGCATTGATGAAGATGTGCTGGGCCGACAGCGACCGTTCCGCACCGTCGTTGACCCGCACCGCGACCGTGTGCGGACCGCTAAAACTGGCCGCCCCGAAAATCAACTCAAGATTCGCCGTCTTCTCAATGCTTGACTGGCTCCCGTTCCGGAACCCGTCGACGATGTCGCGCTTGCGCTGGCGTACGCGCTTCAAATCGATATGGGTCGGGCCGGTCTCAACCCCGTAATCCGCACCCCGCCGCGCCAGGTAAGCCACTCGCGCACTCGCCACCATGGTCTTGGTCGGAGTACAACCTTCATTCACGCAAGTGCCGCCCACGTGCTCGCGCTCCACCAGAACAGTGCGCATGCCGGCCTCGGCCAGCGCACGGCTCAGCGGGGTTCCAGCTTGCCCCGCGCCGATCACGATCGCATCCAATTCCTCGCTCACACGCACCTCCTCCAGCCCTCTGATTCGATGACATTCAGAAGGTTCCAGAGTATGTAAAATGGTCGGCGCTCCGTCCTGGCCAATCCTTCACCGGCGGATTCCAGAGGTCGCGTCATGCTTAAGAAAGTCCTGCTATGCGTAGCGGTTGCTCTCTCGTTCAACACGTTCGCGCAATCTGGCTCGACTGACGTTTTCGACGGCAAAACCTGGTGGGAGCACGTCAAAGTTTTGGCTGACGACAAATTCGAAGGCCGCGACACTGGAAGCGAAGGCCTGCGCCAGGCCGAGGCCTACGCCGTCGAGCAGCTCAAGCACAACGGCGTCGAACCTGCCGGCAAAGATGGCTACTACCAGCCAGTCAAATTCCTTTCGCGCCAGCTCATAGAAAATGACTGCAGCGCCGCCCTGGTGCGCGACGGCAAGGCTCAGCCGCTCGCGCTCGGCGACGACGTTATCTTCAGCACTCGCCTCGACCTGGCGCCCCAGGTCGAGGCCCCGCTAGTGTTCGTGGGCTACGGCTTGACTGTCCCCGAGAACTCCTACGACGATTTCGTGGGCCAGGACCTGAACGGCAAGATCGCAGTCATCCTCACCGGTTCGCCCGCCGAAATTCCTGGGCCTCTCGCTTCACATTACCAGACCGCCGGCGAGCGCTGGAAAGCGCTGCGCAACGCGGGCGCGATCGGCATGATCGGCATTCCCAATCCGGCCTCCATGGACATTCCATGGTGGCGCATCGCGCTGAACCGCAATCACGTGAGCATGGAGTTGGCCGATCCTGTTTTCAACGAAACGGCCGGGGAGCAGATCGCCATGACGTTCAACCCCGCTCGGGCCGACCTGCTGTTCGCGGGGACAGGACACACGTTCGACGAACTGGCCGCTCTTGGGAAAGACCGGAAGCCCCTGCCACATTTCGCGTTACCGGTCTCGATCCGCGCGAAGACCAGAATGGAAAAGAAGGCCGTGGAATCGGCCAATCTCGTCGCGAAACTGACCGGCTCCGATCCCGCGCTGAAGAATGAATACGTGGTGCTCTCCGCGCACATCGACCACGTCGGCATTGGAGAGCCTATCCATGGCGACCGCATCTACAACGGCGCCATGGACAACGGCTCAGGCAGCGCCCTGCTGCTCGACGTCGCGGCGTCGCTCAAGAAGCATCCCGAAAAACTGAAGCGGTCGTTGCTCTTCCTATTTGTCACCGGGGAAGAGAAAGGCCTGCTGGGCTCAAAATATTTCGTTCAATATCCCACCGTCGATCCCAACTCGATGGTGGCCGACATCAACGTCGACATGTTCCTGCCCATCGTCCCGCTGAAGCGGCTCACTGTTTACGGGCTTGCCGAATCCGATCTCGGCGAACTGGCACGCGAGTCTGCGCAGGCGCGCGGGGTCCTGGTGCAGGCTGATCCGGAGCCACAACGAAATGCATTTATTCGCAGCGACCAGTACAACTTCATCCGCCACGGTATCCCGGCGCTGACCATGGGTGTCGCGCCCGACCCCAATTCGCCAGAACAGTTGAAGCTTTTCAAAGACTGGCGGACCAACCGCTACCACGCTCCCTCCGACGATACGGCACAGCCCGTCGATCTTTCTGCTGCCGCACAATACGAAGAAATCGTCCGCGGGCTCATGATGCGCATCGCCAACGACGACCACCGTCCGGAATGGAAGAACGACAGCTTCTTTCGCCGATACGCGAGTAAGAATTCGGGGGAGAAAAAGGGGATGTAACTACTCTTCCCTGACGAGATCGGTCTTAGCCAGCTTCGTTGAATGACAGGAGATTCGCTGTCACTGTTCGCAGTGAGCATCAACACTTAGACAGGTAGGGTTTCTTTGACACTCGGACGGTGCGAATTGGAATGCTCATTTGGAGCAGTGTTCCGCTTGGCGTCGATGCTCTGAGCCACTACCACACTGCGGCCCCGAACACCCACGAAATGAAGAACCCGGTCCACGGCATGCGTGTCTTCGGTGCGGCCAGAACCGCGGGCCCCCAGGCCAGTGCGGTGAACAGTCCGATCATGGCCCCTTCTGCCATCGCAGCCATCCGCGGGAGAACGCCAAACAGAATTCCCAATCCGGCGGCAATGTGTGCGCCTCCCGTGAAATATGCCCAGCCAACATGATGCGGGAGCCACGCCGGTACGAAGTCTGCGGTCTCCTTTACATAGACAACGTGCGACAGTCCGATCGGTATCAGAGAAAGCCCAAAGATCTTTTGCGCGAGATAGATGCTTCTGTCGCTTGCCAACAAAGCCAACGGCGAGCTTCCACCAAGGTCCGCCAACTTGGCAAATAAAATCCATCCACCGGTTAGAAGCAGTGCAAGCTCGCCGATCCCGAGCCACACGCCTTCGACTTGCGGCGCCGCAACAACGGCAGGCATCTTCAGGAAGAACCATAGGAGCAGATATGGCAAAAGCGCGCGGACCGACCATGAAGCTGTGTCCTTGAAAAGCAGCCCTGCTCCACCCAACAACATAATGACGCCCGCAGCGTATGCGAAGGCCGTCCGGCCCGGCACCCCTGCGGGAACGGGTTGCCACACGAGGGCGAAATCGCCGTGGATGAGCGCGAGGATGCCGAGAGCAATCATCCCTACGGCAAAGGCCGTCAGGGCAGGTTGCTGGGTTCTGGTCATTGCGGCCAGATTCTAGTGAAAGAGCAAAGTGACATCAATCAAAGTTGAAGGGATGAGTCCTGTCAGCAAACAAAAAATCGCCTAACCAAGACTCAGGTCGTTGGTTCTGTAGCCTTCGCCGTGGTCACTTCCTCAATCTGCGGCTCAACCTCCACCGCAAATCGTACAGACCTGGCAATGAAACATAGATGATGCGCCTCCTCGTGGAGAGCAAGTGCCTTCTCTCGGCTCGCGCCTGCGAGTATCTTCACCCTCGGTTGGAGGGTGACTCGAACAAACTCGCCCGAACCGTCTTCATGTTCCTGCATCACGCCACTCGCTCGATCCTGATATCCGACAACGATGATCTGGTTTACAGAGCACAGGTGCAGGTACCAAAGCATATGGCAAGCCGACAGGCTGGCAACCAGCAACTCCTCCGGGTTGTAGCGCCTCGGGTCACCGCGAAAGCTGGGATCGCTGGACCCCGGAATCTCCGGCTTGCCAGCCGCGCAGATCGTGTGGTCCCGCCGATACTCGCGGTAGCTTTTCGTGCCTCCGCCGTCATTGCCAGTCCAGTTCACCTGCACTTTATACTCATGCTGCTTCATGGTTCTTCCTCACGCTCGCGTGTCCACGCCTCTGAAACTCGCCGCCCCTTCCCCTCGTCGTCGACCACCAAGATCAACCGCTGATCGTGGTCGCTATAGACGACCTCGATGTTGACCCCGGCGTCGGCCATCCTGCGGGCAAGTTTACCGAGTTGGCCTGCCTCTGTCTGATTCAACCGCTGAACAAGTACTTCGCGCACCGCAACCACGCGGATGCCCGCAGCCTCCAGCGCGCGCCGTGCCTCTGAGCTGTCCTCGACCAGGATGTGCGCGACGCCTTGCCCATTCATCACCCAGGCGCCGCCACCCTCGACACTCACTCCGCGGCGTGCGAGCGCCTCGCCCATTTCCGCAAGCGCGCCCGGTCGGTTCTCAAGTGCGATCGTCAGGTCCTTCATTTCCTCTCCATCTCGGTCACAAGTTTGGATCACTTGGTTCTCAGAACTGCCTTATAAATAGTTTTGGGAGGGGCGCGACTTTACATACGGCGCAAAAACCGATCGCAGCGCTGGCTGCCTGCCCTGAGCTCGTCGAAGGGGCATCTTGCCCCCCGCTCTTAGTGCCTCGGGGGGCCCGCGACTTCACGGGCTGCGAAAAACACGTGCTTGTAACAGGACATCGCTTAGCGATGCCGTAAGCGGCCGGTTGTGAATGGCCCCTTTAGGGCTGGGTCGCTTCGACCCTATTTCTTGTTGTCCTCGTCCTTGACCTCCTCGATCTTCTCCAGCGAGATCGACTTCGACTCGCCGCGGCCGTACACACGGCCCGTGATCTTTACCAGTTTGCCCGCAAACGGCAGCAGCCCCTGGCGCACATCGACGTCGGGCATTTCGCTGGAGATGGGATGGTAGACCTGTTCATCCTTTGTCAGCACGACGAGAGGCGAGCCGGCCCGCACGCACGCCTCAAGACAACCATTGGGCAACGGCTTTACGACTTCATGGAAGCGGTGCACGCAACCGCTGTCCCGAAGATATCCGACGACACTCACAACCTTAGATTCTGCTTGGTCACCTGCATACAAGGAAGTTGCTGTGAAGCCAACCAGGATTGCGGCAATTCTTACGATGGTATTCATGGTCCTCCTCATTTGCTTTGCCTCTTGGATTCTAGTTGTCATGACCAAAGAGTAGCGTTCACCCTGCCATCTATGTTTAAATGGTAATCGAACTATGAATGCAACTTCCATTGTGCGCGTTGCCGGCCTGATCGGCGAGGCCGGGCGGATTCAAATGCTTTCCACGTTACTCGGCGGCGGCGGACACTCCGCGTCGGAGCTGGCAACGGCTGCCGCTGTCTCGCCGCAGACTGCGAGCTCGCATCTAGCGAAACTTTTGTCGGGTGGCTTGATCGTTTCCGAGCGCAAAGGCCGGCAACGATTGTTCCGGCTCAAGAACCGTGACGTGGCCGTCGCCATCGAGGCGCTGGGTGCCCTGGCTCACGACCCCGAGACGCCCGCGGTTCCCGAAATCCGCTTCGCCCGCACCTGCTACGACCATCTGGCGGGCGTGCTGGCCATCGCTCTGCGCGATGAGTTGTTGAAAAGGGGCGCATTTCGCGTTGGCAAAGACGGTTTTGCTGTGACCTCCGCGGGAGAGCGCTTGCTCACGACTCTCGAGATCGATTCAGATTGGTTGCGCAGCCAGCGCCGCTCCTTTGCCTACAAGTGTCTCGACTGGACCGAGCGCCATCATCACATCGGGGGAGCGCTCGGAGCCGCACTGCTGGAAAAATTCCTCCACAGGAACTGGATTGCGCGAATCCGCGGTACCCGCGCGGTGCGCGTCACTCATGCCGGGGAACGTGGGTTTGAGCGCCTCCTTGGCATCCGTTGCGCGTCCCTGCGGGCGCGAGCTGCCGCATAAGGAATCCGCTCTAGGACCTTCGAATCCTCCCGCGCCCCTCGCGAATCTCATCCCCATGAAAATCGTCTCGGTCAACGTCGGCCGCCCGCGGATTGTCCTCTGGAAAGGCACACAGGTTTCGACTGGCATTTTCAAGAGCCCGGTCGAAGGCCCAGTCGAAGTCGGCGATGTCAACCTCCGCGGGGACCGCCAGGCCGACCTCTCCGCGCACGGCGGCCGCTTCAAATCCGCCTACGGATACCCCTCCGAGCACTACGCCTACTGGCGCCAGCAACTGCCCCAGTCCGATCTCCCCTGGGGCGCATTCGGAGAAAACCTGACCACCGAGGGCTTGCTCGAAACGGACCTCGATATCGGCGATCACCTGCGCATCGGATCGGCCCTCTTGCAGGTGACCCAACCGCGCTCGCCCTGCTACAAACTCACCATCCGTTTCAACCGCGACGACATGGTCAAGCGCTTCGCCGAAAGCAATACCAGCGGGTTCTACTTCGCCGTGCTCGAACAAGGCACGCTCCAGGCCGGAGACGAGATCACGATCGTCGAGCGCGACCCGGCAGCCGTCTCGGTGGCCGACATCAATCGTCTTTACTATAGGGAATCGCAGGATCCCGAATTGCTGGCACGCGCCGTCGCCCTGGACGCCCTGCCCGAGAACTGGCGTGACTACCTGCGCCGACGCGGCGTCTGAAGACCCTCAGAATTTTCCTGGTGACCTGTCACCCCTGACCTGACGCGTAAGCCCTAAGCCCTGAGCCCTGATATCCCCCCGCCCCGTGCAATTGACTTCCCTTCCCGCCCCCCATAAGATTCCCGCGCAGAGGCCCCATGATCGGCGAAACCATTTCCCACTACCGCGTGGTGGAAAAACTGGGCGGCGGCGGCATGGGGGTGGTTTACAAGGCCGAAGACACGCGCCTCCACCGTTTCGTTGCGCTCAAGTTCCTGCCTGACGACGTCGCCCGCAATCCCCAGGCCCTGAGCCGCTTTCAGCGCGAAGCCCAGGCGGCCTCGGCGCTCAATCATCCCAACATCTGCACCATCTACGACATCGGCGAGCAGGACCACCGCGCCTACATCGTCATGGAGTTTCTCGACGGTGCCACCCTCAAGCACCTCATCGCCGGCCGCCCGATGGAGCTCGACACCCTGCTCTCGGTCGGCATCGAAATCGCCGACGCGCTCGACGCCGCCCACGCCCGCGGCATCGTGCATCGCGACATCAAGCCCGCCAACATCTTCGTCACCAGCCGCGGCCACGCCAAGATCCTCGACTTCGGCCTCGCAAAGCTGGCGGCGCTCAGGAGCCCTCTGGACGAGCCCGCGCTCAACGCGCAAGAGACCGCGCTTACCGAGCAGCACCTGACCAGTCCCGGCTCGACCCTCGGCACCGTCGCCTACATGTCCCCTGAGCAAGCTAAGGGTAAGGATCTTGACAGCCGCACCGACCTGTTCTCCTTCGGCGCTGTCCGCTACGAGATGGCTACCGGCGCCTTGCCCTCCCCCGGCGACACCTCGGCCCTCATCTTTCAGGCGATTCTCGACCGTGCCCCCGTGCCGCCGATCCGCTTGAACCCCGACTTGCCGCCCAAGCTCGAAGACATCATCTCCAAGGCGCTCGAGAAAGACCGCAACCTGCGCTACCAGTATGCCGCCGACATCCGCGCCGACTTGCAGCGCCTCAAACGCGACACCGACACCAGTCGCGCGGTCGCAGCCGCCAGTTCCGGCTCCGTGCCCGCCGCGCACGATTCAGGGTCGGCGCCCGCGATCGCACACCCCATCTCCGGGTCTGCTGCGGTTCCGCCGGCTTCATCCGCGTCGGTGGCCGCGGTGTCGGCGTCCTCCGCTTCCACGCCGGCAGCGGCTTCGACGTCTGGCATCAGGGCCACGGTTCCCGTTGCCCCGCCGCAGAAATCGCGCTGGCCCCTGTTCGCAGGCGTCGCTGCAGTCGTCATACTCGCGCTGATTGGGGGCACACTCTATTTCCGCTCCCGTCAGGCCGCCGCTCTCACTGAAAAAGACGCCGTCCTGCTTACCGACTTCGTCAACACCACCGGCGACAGCGTCTTCGACGGCACGCTGAAGCAGGCGCTGGCCACGCAGCTCGAGCAGTCGCCCTATCTGAACCTGCTCCCCCAGTCCCGGGTCCACGAAGCCTTGCGCTTTATGGGACGCCCCGAGGACCAGCGCATCACCAGCGACGTCGCCCGTGAAATCTGCCTGCGCGAAAACGCCAAGGCCATGCTGACCGGAAGCATCGCTGCCCTCGGCACGCATTATGTGGTCACACTTTCCGCCCTCAACGCGCAGACCGGCGACACCATCGCCAGCGAGCAGGCCGAATCTGACAGCAAAGAGCACGTCCTCAAGTCGCTCGATCAGGCCGCCACTAGCCTGCGCGGAAAGCTAGGCGAGTCGCTGCCCTCCATCCAAAAGTTCGCCACCCCGCTCGAGCAGGCCACCACCTCTTCCCTCGAGGCGCTGCAGTCCTACAGCCAAGGCCACGCCGCCCACCAGCGCTTCAACGACGAAGGCGCCATCCCGTTCTTCCAGAAGGCGGTCGCGCTCGATCCCAATTTCGCGGTCGCGTGGACGGAGCTGGGCGTCGCCTCGGGCAACACCGGCCAGGGACGACAGCAACAGGAGTGCTTGAAGAAGGGTTTCGAACTGCGGGACCGCGCCAGCGAGCACGAGAAGCTGTACATCTCGGCCCACTACTACGACGAAGTCACCGGCGAGGCCGACAAGACCATCGAAATCTACGAGCAGTGGAAGCGCACCTATCCGCGCGAAACTCTGCCCTGGGACAATCTCGCGCTGCGTTACGAAACCTTGGGTCAGCCCGAGAAGTCCCTGGAGAACGCTTCACAGGCCATGAAGCTGGATCCCCAGAATACCTACTCATATCAGAATGTCGCCGATGCATATCTGTCGCTAGGACGTTTCGACGAAGTCCAGGCCGTGATCAATCAGGCGGTGACGCTGAAAATCAACCCGCGTACCACCCGCTACGCCCGCTTGCAACTCGCCTTTGTCAAAGGCGCCGACGACGCCGCTCTGGAGCACATCGCCGCGGAAGGTTATGGATCGCTCGACGAGCCGCTTACTCTCTTCCAGCAGATGCGCGCAGAGTTTGCCCGCGGACACATAAAGCACGCCCACGCCGATGCCGACCGCTCGGTCCAGTATTGCCGCCAGCATGGCAACCAGGAATTCGCGGCCATCGTCCGCGGGGTCCAGGCCTCTCTCGAAGCCGATCTGGGCTATGAAAACGATGCCCGCCAGCACATCGCCGAAGCGTTAGGGCTGGCCTCCGACAAAGACACGAAAAAGATCGTGGCCAGTACCCTGCCTCAATTGGGCGACACCGCTCGCGCCCAAAAATTGAAAGACGAACTGGCCGCTCAGTACCCGACCGATACGCTGCTTAATAAGGTTGACCTTGCCGTGCTGCAGGCCAGCATCAATCTCCAGAGGAACCAGCCCGATGCGGCCATCGCTGCTCTGGCTCCGGCCGCACCCTACGAACTCGGGTCCGGCCCCGGCGGCGCAAACTACTACCCGATTTACCTTCGCGGTGCCGCATACCTGAAAGCTGGAGACGGCGGCAAGGCGCAGGCCGAGTACCAGAAGACTCTGGATCACCCCGGCGTTGACGTCTTGAGTGAATTGATCCCGCTGTCACGCCTCGGCATTGCCCGCGCTTACGAGCTGCAGAAAGATTCCGCCCACGCCCGCACCGCCTACCAGGACTTCTTCGCCGCCTTCAAGAACGCCGACCTCGACGTCCCGATTCTTAAGCAAGCCCATGCGGAATACGACAAGCTGCACTAGTCAGGTCACAGGGGACAGGTCACCGGTGACAGCCTTCACAGCAGACAGGTTCACGACCATCCACACTCTCCCAAGCTTCCCATGAGATTGTCATCCTGAGCGAAGCGCCGGGTGCCCCACCCTTCCTCGGTCTTTGCAGGAGGGTGGGATCCGTTACTGCTCTGTCATCCTGAGCGCAGTGAGGCGAAGCCGAACGCAGTCCCAGGACCCCGTGCCATTTTTGACACCACCTTCGGCCTTAGCAGGAGTTCTCTCCTCAGACTTAGCTTGGTGCCCCAGGTTCGCGTCCGTCCTTTGGACGCTAACCTGGGCCAAGACAGATCAGTCACGCCTGCCAGATCACGTAGTCATCCCAACGCGTGAGCGGAGCGAAGAAAGGAGGAATCTCGTATTCGGGTGCCCCGCCCTTCCCGCGTCTTTTGCGGGAGGGTGGGGTTTTCTTCTCGCCCCCAACCCGCCAAGGGCAATCTCTTGTGCCTTGCAATGAAAGCTGCGAACCTAGAGCTCTCCCTGTGACCTGGCGCCTCTCACCTGACACCTGTCCACTGGTCCACCCACCCATTCACCGTCCTGTACCACAGCTGCGAGTTTTGCGGCTTCAGCACCCAGTGGCCTTCATCGGGAAACAGCAGGAGCTTCGATGGCACCTTCTGCATCTGAAGTGCCGTGAAAAGTTCGAGGCCCTGATTGAGAGGTACGCGATAGTCCAGCTCG
>Ga0182036_10001224_pt1 | contig 12018 bp, 17 predicted proteins | sample sta12Cox44000080_FD_125966 | JGI IMG/M metagenome (GOLD analysis project Ga0182036, IMG submission 125966) | Lab enrichment of tropical soil microbial communities from Luquillo Experimental Forest, Puerto Rico - statoxic.12C.oxic.44.000.080 | ecosystem: Environmental > Terrestrial > Soil >...
ACCCTCTCCAACCGCCAGTACCCCATGCTGCGCACCTTCATCGACGGCGGCCCGAGCTTCCTGATGACCATCGAGGAGGCGCAGAAGTTCGACCAGCGCCCCTTCCGCTCGATGCTGGTGCGCCAGTACATCGCCTACCGGCCCGGTAAGGGCTTCTACCTGACCAAGGAGGGCGACCGGCACTGGCGCGAGTTCGAGCGCACCGAGATCTTCCGCAAGAACGCGGCTTTGCCTTTGACCGCCTACTTCGACCCCACGGCCTACGGGCTACAGCCGCGCCACAAGAAGCGCACGCTGCACCGGGTGGCCTGATGCGGCAACTGTTGTGCGAGGGATGCGGCGAGCGGCAAAAACTCAAGACCGGCCAGCGCATGGCGCTGGAGCGCACCGGCATCTGTCCCGCCGAATTCGAGCGCGTGGTCTGGGGCCGCGCCCTGCCGCCGACCACCGAGCAGCGCACCATGTACGTCAACGGCACGCCCTACCCCATGACCATGGGCGAGTACACCTGCGACCTGTGCAGCGCCGCCATCCTGCCGGGGGCGCGCTGCTGCGCCTGGACGATGTGGCTGGAGGGCGAGGAGCCCGACGTGCGCTGGGAGCACGAGTTTCTGACCGGCCCGAGGTGATGCGATGACCATCGATCAGGCCATCGACGCGGTCTCCCAGGAGTACAATGCCGAGTGCCTGCGGACGGAGGACGATGCCGCGTTTGCGAGCCTGTTCGTCGAGGTCTTTCGCGTCGAGTACGCGGAGATCGACCGCGAGCTGCCCGGTTACGTGGGCGAGATCATGGCCGTGCTAGGCATGGGTCCAGGCGTGCTCGATCCGCGCCTCTACCAGATGGCGCGCATGTGCTTCCGCCTGGGCATGCGGACGCAGCGCAAGCTCGACCGGCCCGACCAAGCCACCACCGCCTTCTGGAGGACCGATGCCGTTGCTCAGTAGCGAGCAGATCCATGACCTGCTCACGCTCGCCCACATGCACCGCGCCTGCGGCGACTGCGGCCAGCACACCGCCATGGACTACTGCCGTACCTGCGACGAGTTCTACTGGGTCCACCGACCGGGCTGCGTCCTGTACGAGCAGATCCACCACGGCCACCGGCTCACGCTGGTGCCGTTCGTCGAGGAGCGATGATCTACTGGATCAGCAACCGTGTCTTCACCGTGCGCGTCGAGGCCACCGACGGCGTGATCACCGAAGCCGCGCCTATCGTGCGCAAGTTCCTCGGCCAGCCTGTCGGCAACCTGCTCCACTGGGCGCGCAGGCAAGGCGGGCTCATTGTGGAGACCTGGGAGAAAATTTGAAATGGCATTCGTAATTCCGATTCAGCATGGCGACGGCGAGCGCGGGCCTTGCGTCCTGCTCGTGGTCCTGACCAAAGACAACTGGCGGCGCATGCGCGCGGGCGACCCCTTCGACGTGCAACTGCGCGGCATCGCCACCGCCGCGACCTACCTGGACTGGCCCCTGCGCGAGCTGGACCTGATCATCGCCTACGAGGAGGACGAGCAGGAATTGATGCGGATCGTCCAGGAAGGCGGCCTGCCTGCTCTCATGGCCCACATCGAGCGCCGCCGCGTCCACCGGGAGGGCGACGCCGAGCCGCCGGTCTCGGTCAAGCCCGCCAAGGTGCGGCCCCAGTGAAGCCGGGAGACCGCATCCAGATCTACCCGGCGGGCCAGCCGGGGAAGGCCGCGCCCGCCCGTGTCGTGCTCTGCGGCAACGGCAAGGCGCTCGCGGCCAGCTTCGACGACGCCCCCGGCTTCGTCGTCGCGGGCGGCGGCGTGGCGTACCATCCCGAGCATGGCCTGATGTTTATCGCGAGCCTGCTCGACGACGGCACGTGGCAGGAGCTGTTCGCGGGCGGGCGGTTTGAGGTAAGGAGCCAGCCGTGCCGCGACTGATTGACGACATCCGCCTGCGCGGCGTGCAGATGCCTGCCTTCGTCTCCTCCGGCAAGGAGCGCGAGTGGGTAGACTACGCGCGCACGGTCCTGAAGATCCTGAGCGATCCCACGCTGCCGGTGCTGCTCGTGGACAACGTCGCCGACTACTACTACCGGGGCACCGACCAGGAGTTCTGGAGCTTCGACCGGGACTTCCCCAACCTCGCGCCGCCGTTTGAGCAGTTCTGGTGCGAGCACAAAATGCCGCGCGTCCTGGAGAGCAAGGAGAGGGGCAGGACCGAGGTCTCCCGGCTCATCGGCCAGAACGGGCGGCAGGGCGTGCTCGTGACCGCACTCGACCCGGCGGCGCAGGCGGTGGCGGGCGGGGAGAAAATCCCGACCGAATGCAAATGGCTGCTCTGGATGGACCTCTTCATCGACTACGATTTTGGCCACCACCAGCGCCCTGACGGCCCGCACGGCGCGATCTTCGCCCTGATCGACGCCGAGGGGCGCATGCTCGAAGCGCCCTGGATGCAGAGCTACGCGGAGCTGGCCGACAAGAACCTGATGAAGAGCCTGATGACGTGGCTGCACCCGACGCTCCTGTCGGTCTGCTTCCTGCACTGCAAGAACGTGAAGGTGGAGGACCAGGAGGTCCCCAAGCCGCTCGCCAAGAAGTACCACCAGAAGACCGGCCAGTGGCCGACCAAGTACCGGACCCTGGTGATCGAGCCCTTGAAGCAGATTCTGCGCCATGAGGGCGGGAGCGATAAGCACGGCCTCGCCAGGGCCATGCACATCTGCCGGGGCCACTTCGCCGACTACACGCAAGGCGCTGGCCTGTTCGGCAAGTATCATGGCAAGTACTGGATTCCGGCGACGGTGCGCGGCACCAAAGGCAAGGCCGCGCCGCGCGAGATCGAGGTGAAGCTATGACGCCCGACGAGAAGAAGCAGGCCCTGCTCAACGGCATGATGCGCGAGATTCAAAAGCGGCAAGGCGACTACAACGAGCGCGATCTGGTGGCGGCGCGCGAGAAGCTGGTGGCCGCGTGGCGTGCCGCCCATCCCGATTGTGCCAATCAACCGCCCAGCCGGAAGCACCATCCGCTCGTGCAGACCGAAAAGGGCGTCATCGACAACGCCGAACGGCCCGAGATGTGGCACAACGACATCTATCAGGCGGTGGTGCGGCACTGGTCGAAGGACTCTGTATTCGGCACTGATGGCGGAATGATCCAAATCGGCATCAACAGCCATGACGGCACCGCGCGCCACGACTGGCGCGAGTTCCAGATGATCAAGAACCAGGTCGCCGGTCCCGAGTGCGAGGCCTTCGAGCTGTACCCGGCGGAATCGCGCCTGCTCGACCCGTCCAACTATTACACGCTCTGGTGCTTCCCCGGCCTGCGCCGCATCAAAGTGGGCATGGAGGAGGGGCGGCGCGTGCTCGATGCGAGCGAGGCGCTGGCCCCGCAACGGGGGTTCGAGCCATGAGCTTCTCGGGCTGGATGGCGGGCTGGTGTTCCGGCTTCGCGGTCTACATGGCCGTGATGCTGGTGATTCACTGGCTCCGCGAGCGCCAGCGCCGCAGATGGTTCCGCACCGAGATGGAGCGCATGGAGGCTGATATCCGCGAGCGCTCGCGCGGCTTCCGCGCGGCGTGGCGGCGCGGCAGGTGATAGAATCGCCGCATGGCCCTGACCATGTTCAGCTCGATCACGCTGGCAATCAGCACGCCCGTGCAGGTGATCGCGCCGGGGACCGGCCATTACACCCTGTACCTGCTCAACGCGGGCACCGGCAAGCTCTACATTTCGAGCGCCAATAACCCCGGAGCCAACGCCACCAGCTTCATGGTCCCCGCCGGGACTTACTCGCCCGCGCTCAGTATCAGCGGCGTACAGCCCTTGTGGATCGCGAGCGACGCCGCCGGGACCGTCTCCGCGTACTTCGCGCCCAAGCGGTAGAATGCCTGCATGGCACCCAGTACCCTGGCACCCGCACCGCCGAGCGTGAAGGTCACCAAGAGCTTCACCCACAACGGCACCACCTACAACGTGGGCGACACCTTCACCGGCTCGCAGTACGAGATCGACCTGCTGGTGCAGCAGGGCTTTGCCGACCCGCCCCAGACGCCCGCGACGCAGGCTGCGCCGCCCGCGCCGCCGCCCGCGCCCGAGAGCGTGACCGTGACCAAGGACTTCACCCACGACGGGCACGAGTACAAAGTCGGCGACACCTTCACCGGCAGCGCCTACGACTGCCAGCTTTTGATCGCGCAGGGCTTCGCCGCGCAGCCCGCCGCCAAGTGGGGCGGCACGCCTCCGCAGGCAGCGCCCGCGCAGACCGGCACCAGCTCGATCTATTAGGGCTCGTGGCGGGCGATGGCCGCGTTGGCGAACATAATGGTGCTATCGAGATAAGTGAGGGCACTGGAGCGCTCCACCGACGGGGGACACTGCTGGACGATGAGCGCCGCTAGCTCCAGTGCTTTGGCGCGCAGTTCCTGGTATCGCGGAATCTGGTCCGGTTTGGCGGCATGGTACGTGAAGCGGTCCACGAGGCTTTCGAGAGTGATCTTATCGGCGGCGTCGAGGGGCATGGCCCCCTTAGTATAATCGACTGCGAGGTAACCATCGATGTCTGCTTCGAGTCATATCTATGTCCCGCCGCCCGTGCCGTCGCACAATCCGCCCGCCGACCAGCCGGTGGTGCAGAACCTGCCCACGCCCTTCGCCGCCCCCACCATGAAGACCCTGATGATCGACCCCAACGCCATCCTGGGCACGCGCTTCGCGGGGCCGGTCCTGTCGGGCAACCCCTTGATCAGCCCCGTGGCCGGGATCTGCCAGTTGACCAAGCGCCTGCGCATCCTGGGCGGCTACGGCACCTTCTCGCTGCCCCTGGTGTTTCCGGCGGGCACCATCCTGACGCGCTACTTCACGCAGATCGCGACCTCCTTCAACGGCACCCTGCCCAAGATCAACCTGGGCATCACCGCCAACGGCACCGAGATCGCGAGCATCGACCCGAGCGTGGCGGCGACCCAGACCGACACCCCGATCACGCTGGTCCTGGCCAAGCCCTGGACGGTCTACGTCTCGGTCGCGGGCACCGGCATCACCAGCGGCGCGGTCAACCTGCTCCTGTTTTATTCGGTGCCCGCGCTGGAATTAATTGGATAAGTTGAATTGATTTAGTCAGTTCACTTAGTTGACTTAGTGTAAGTCCATGTAAGTCGGCGACCGCGCTGTAACATCCAGGAGATAGAATGGCGGCGAGGTATCTCAGCCGTATGTCTCCTAGCAGTGGAACCCTTGCATGGATTACGCCGATTGACCCCAACCGGCCCGACCTGCCACCCGGCCTCAACCCGCCTCCCGGCGGCTACCCCGGCTTCCCCGCGCCTCCCGGCGGCGGCCTCAATCCGCCTCCCGGCGGCTACCCCGGATTCCCGGCACCGCCGCCGAGCATTGGGGGCGGGCCGATCCTTCCCCCCGGCATGCCCCCCGGTCTCAATCCGCCCCCCGGCGGCTATCCCGGCTTCCCCGCGCCGCCTCCCGGCCTCTGGCCGCCTCCCGGCGGGCCGCCTTCCATCGGCGGGGGACCGATCCTGCCTCCCGGCATGCCGCCCGGTCTGCACCCGCCTCCCGGTGGTTACCCCGGCTTCCCGGCTCCCCCCGGCGGCGGCCTGAATCCGCCTCCCGGCGGCTACCCCGGCTTCCCGGCTCCCCCGGTCATCGGCGGCGGGCCGATCTTCCCCGAGTTCCCCGGCGTCCCGATCCAGCCCCTGCCTCCCGGCGGGGCGGGCGGCGGCACGCCCCCGGTGGTCTCGCACGGCAAACCGGCGGGCGTCAGCGTCCTCCCCGCCGATCCCTCGCTCACGCCGCCCACCGCGCCGCCGCAGCCTCCCGGCGTCTGGGTGACGATTGATCCCGGCCATGGCCAGCCGCCCGCCTGGGGATTCGTCCCCAAAGGCTCGGGCGCGGGCACGCCGCCCGATACCGGCCTGCCGCCGGTCGCCGGTCACCCGTTGCCGACGCCTCCCGGCGGGCCGCCCACGGTGACGCCCGCTGGCGGTGCCCCCGCGCCCACGCCGACCGGCCACTGGGTGCCCTTGGCCACGGCCTCGCCCAAATCCGCGACCACCTGGGCCTGGGTGCCCGAAATCAGGCCGCAGTACGGTCTGACACCACCGGCATCCGGCCCCAAGTAGTACACTGGCGGTAAGTCAGATAGCTGCTTTTACTAAGTTAGCCTTCGAGGGGCCGCTTCCTATGCCATAGGGGACGGCCCCTTCTGATTTTAGTAGTAGGCCACCGGCTGGCGGCGCTCGTGCAGCAGTTCCTCCTCGGCCTCGTCACTGGAGATGCGGATCAAGCCGCCTTGCCGGAACCGCAGCAAACCCTGCACCGCCGCGTCGTGCAGGTCGTCGGTCGCGCCAAACGGGAAGGCGGCCATCTCCTCCCGCACCTCCTCCACCCAGCGCCTGCCGAGCGGAGCCCAGATGGTGCCGGTACTGAAGAGGTCGGCGACCGCGTTGGTGCGCGTCACCTTGTCACTGCCGCGCGCGGGCGTCGGGTCGCTCACCGGGATGCCCATGCGCCACATCTCCTGGGCCAGCGGCTTGCCGGTGGCGCGGCCCTCGATCACCACGCTATCCGGCGTCCACTGCATGTAGAGCCGGTGCGCCTGCTGTTTCAATTCGGGGAAGTTGAGGCGGCCCGCCCAGGCGTCGAGCAGCACGATCCCGGTCACGAGGCGCGGCGTCTCGCCGCGCGTGCGGTAGCTGAACAGGCCCCAGGTGATGCAGGCCGAGCGGTTGCTCTCGTGCTTTTCGCTGAAGGCCGTGTCCCAGCTTTGCACGATAAAGTCGCAGACCGGCGGCGCGGCCTCCCGCCAGTCCTGCCACCACTCGCGCTTGATGATCGCGCCCTCCTCGCTGGTGGGCGACTGCTGGTACTGCGCCATCCAGCGGGAGATGGGGAGCGTGGCGCGGGTGCGGACGAGCTGCTCGATGGGCCAGAATTCCGGCCACAGGCTCTCCCCCGAGGGCAGGATGGCGGGCAGCTCGATCACCTCCCACTGCTCGCCGAACTCCTCCTCGATGGCCTGCTGGAGCAGCTTGCCGGTCAGGTCGCGCACGCCCCACCGGGTCATGTTGAGCAGGATCGCGGCGTTGGGCTGGAGGCGCTGCCGGGGACCGGCCAAGTACCACTGCCAGACCTTCTCGAAGTTCTGGTCGGCGTTCTTGATCACGTCCTGCTCGCTGTGCGGGTCGTCGATGATGATCAGATCGCCGCCGCGCCCCGCCGCGCCGCCCGAGGTGCCGACCGCGAAGTACTCGCCGCCCTGCGCGGTGCTCCAGCGGTGGGTGGCGCGCGAGTCCTTGCTCAGCGAGGTGTTGGGGAAGATCTCCCGGTAGGGCTCGCTCGCGATCAGGTTGCGCATCTTGCGCCCGAACCCGGCGCTCAGCTCGACCTTGTGCGAGGCCTCCAGGATCTTCTGGTCCGGGTGCCGCCCCAGATACCAGCTCGGGAACAGGTAGCTGGTGAATTCGCTCTTGGTGTGCCGGGGCGGCATGTTGATGATCACGCGCTTCAGCTCGCCCTTTTCGATGCGCTCGTAGGTATCGGCCATGACCTCGTGGTGCCGCCCGTGGATGAATCCCGGCCAGACCTTGCGCACAAAGGGCAGGAAGCGCTCGCGCGCAAGCGCGGCCTCGGCGGGCTGCGCCAAGCGCGCCAGTTCGTCCTGGGCCATGGCCGCGCGCGCCGGGTCGAGCGAAGCAAAATACCGCTCGAAGAAGCGCATCTCCTCCTCGGCGGTACGACCCGGCGTGCTGCGTGCCACATAGCGAGCTTAGCAGGCGCGCGGCACGCAAGTGAGCGCCACTTACCGCCTGACTTAATAAGTCAAACCGGATAAATCGGCTAAAGCAAACGCATTACTTCAAATGCTATACTTCAGGTAGCGGGTTCTACTGCACACAAGCGGCTGGAATCGGCTCGCCGCCCCCGGCTTTCCTTCATGGGGTTCGCCGGGGCGGCGCTATCATCGGCTCATGCAGGCGGTGCGCCTGGAGCGGGTCAACCCCCAATACCTCGACCTGTACTGGTCGCGCGTGGAGCGCGCGCTCGATTGGCAGGTCTCGCGATCCCCCTACCCGGCGGGCCTCTTGCGTTCGATGGTGAAGGCGGGCACGCGCGACCTGTGGACCGCGCCCCACGGGCGCTTCCCCGCGCAACTCAGTAGTGTTATCGTAACTACCATCATGCCGCACCCCCGGCTCGCGCCGGTCTTGCGGGCCGAGTTAGTCAGCGGGCGGCATGTCGGGACGTGGATCGCCTCGGCGGCCCAGGTTCTCACGGCCTACGCGCAAGCGCACGGCTGCACACGTATCTACGTGATTGGGCGACTAGGTTGGCGGCACTACCGCGACCTTTTTGCGATTCCCGTGACGTGGGCAACCGACGAGAGCGCGCAGGATGCCGACCACCACCGACAAATCCACCACCACCAGTAACGTCCAAAACATCCCCTCCCAAATGCAGAACGAGGCCTGGGGCGGCCTCTGGGGGGCGATGAGCGGCCTGCTCTGGCCGGGAGGCGGCGGGCTCATGCCGCCGCAGTACGGGGGCCAGCTCACCGCGCCGCAGGGCGAGCAGACGGTCAACTGGTATTCCAACGTCAACGCCACCCCGCGTCCCGACTACGGCGGCGTGATGCAGGGCGCGCAGCAGCTCGGCCAGCAGGGCCTCAGTAGTATGCGCGACCCGAGCCAGATCAACATCCAGGGCAACTACACGCCGCAGAGTTTCAACGTGCCGCAGTTCTCGATGCAGGACCCCTTCAGCGGCTACAACGGCGGCGGCCAGGGCATGCAGATCCAGGCCCCCGGCGGCGTGAGCGGCAACGCCGCGAGCTATCAGGTGCCGGTGCAGAATGTGAGCGCCGATCAGGTCAACGCGCCCGCCGCGCTCCAGGCGCAGCAGGTGCAGGCCGCGCAGATGGGGCCGATCCAGCAGGTCAGCGGGCCGCAGCTCCAGAACTACCAGATGGGACCGGCGCAGAACGTCAACGCCCCCGGCGGCCTGAGCAGCTTCCAGATCGCGCAGGCCGCGCCGCTCGTGCAGGCGGGCACGGTGGGCACGCAGTCGTGGACCCAACCGGGCACGGCGCAGAACTACATGTCGCCCTACACCCAGCAGGTGCTCAACGCGCAGAAGGCCAACATGACCGCCGACTACGCCGCGCAGCAGGTGGCGCAGCACGCGCAGGCCGCGCAGGCGGGCGCGTTCGGGGGCACCCGCCAAGCGGTGCAGGACGCGGAGAGCCAGCGCAACCTCAACCTGCAAATGCAGAACGTCGAGGCGCAGGGCTTGCAGCAGGCCTACCAGCAGGGCGCGCAGCAATTCAACACCGAGCAGGGGCTCGGTATGCAGGGCCAGCAGTTCAACGTGCAGACGGGTTTGCAGGCGGGCTTGGCCAATCAGGCCATGCAGCAGCAGACCGCGCTCGCCAACCAGCAGGCCGCGCTGGCCGCGCAGGGCCTGGGCACCACCACCGGCATGCAGGCGGCGCTCGCCAACCAGCAGGCGGGCCTCACTACCGGCGGCCAGAACCTCCAGGCGCTGCTCCAGACGCAGGGCCTGGGCGCGCAGCTCGGCATGCAGGGCCAGCTCGCCAACCAGCAGATGAGCTACCAGCAGCAGCTCGCCAACATGCAGGCGCTCAATCAGGCCTCCCTCGCCAACCAGGGCGCGAACCTGCAAGCCGGGATCTTCAACAACACCCAGGCGCTCCAGGCCCAAGGCATGAACCAGTCTGCCGACCTCCAGGCGGCGCTCGCCAACCAGCAGACCAACTATCAGGCGGGCCTCGCGGCGCAGCAGATGGGCCTCCAGGGCGCGCAGTTCAACGCCGGTCTCGGCATGCAGAGTCAGCTCGCCAACCAGCAGGCGCAGCAGGCCATGTACAACCGCCAGCTCCAGGGCCTGCAAACCCAGTACGGCGGCAACCTGCAAGCCGGTCTGCAAGGCCAGAACCTGGGCATGACCGCGCAGCAGCTCGGCATGCAGTCGAACCAGTTCGGCGCTGGGTTAAACCTCCAGGGCCAGACCGCCAACGAGCAGGCGCGCACCGCCATGCAGAACGCCAACCTGGGCTACCTCAACTTCGCGGGCAACATGAACCAGCAGCAGGGCAACTACCTGACGCAGGGTTTCAACAACCAGCTCAACTGGAACCAGCAGCTCGGCCAGACCGCGACCAACCAGCAGGCCTACGATCAGGCGGCCAAGGATCGCGCCTACGCCTACTGGCAGCAGCAGCAGCAGATGCCGTTCAACATGCTCCAGATGGCGGGCAACCTCGCCAGCCAGTTCCCGGCGCAGGGCTCGGTGCAGAGCACCCAGCAGGGCGTCAACTACCAGACCACGCCGGGGCCGAGCATGTGGAACATGGTGGGCGGCCTCGCCTCTACCGCGCTCGGTGCCTTCACGGGCGGCCTGGGCGGCGGCATGGGCAAGGGACTGTTCTCGACATAGGAGGGATCGATGCCGGATCTGATTCAAGTCGCCGACGACCTCAAGCACATGCCCGATGGCTGGCTCGCCCAGCAGGCGCAGCAGCCATCCGGCATGGTGCCGCCCTATCTGGTCATGGCCGAGATGCAGCGCCGCGAGAAGCTGCGCAGCGGGCAGAGTAAGGCGCAGGCCCCCGAGAGTTCGGTGGCGCAGGACATGATCCGTAACCTGTACGCCAAGATCCCGCCGACGGCGGGCCTGATGCCGCAAGAGCAGCCGCCGGGGGCCGTCCCGCCGGGGATGCCGCCGGTCAACCTCACCCCGAGCGCGGGCGCGCTCGGGCCGACCGCGCCGGGGAACCTGCGCGTGCCGCCCACGCGCACCATGGCCGACGGCGGCGAGGTGGACGACGAGGACGAGGGCGATCTCTACAACCTGCCGCTCACCCAGGAGCCCTCGCGCGACCGCCTCATGCAGCAGCTCTATATACCGCCCGCGCAGCCCGCGCCACCCGCGCAGCCGGTCATGAGCCCGCGTGGGAGTGCGAATCGCAGCGCGGGCCGGGGCCTCTTCAACGCGCCGGGAAAGTACGACGCCTACGTGCGCGCGGCGGCGGAAGAGACCAAGCTCGACCCCGACTTCATCCGCTCGGTGATGAACGTGGAGAGCAACCAGAATCCCAACGCCGTATCGGGCGCGGGCGCGGTGGGCCTGATGCAGGTATTGCCCTCGACCGCCATGAGCGAGTTCGGCGTTACGCCCGAGCAGCTCCGCAACCCGGCGACCAACATCCGCACGGGCGCGCGCTACCTGCGCAAGCTCGTGGACCTGTACCACGGCGACCAGCGCACCGCCGCCATGGCCTACAACATGGGACCGGGCAATATCGCCAAGGGCAGGACCAACCAGGGCTACGCCGACAAGGTGCTCGACAATTTCCAGAAGCTGCATGAGCAGGGAGGCGCGCCGCCGGTCCAGGAAACGGGCGGCATGCCGGGTTGGCTCGCGAGCAGCCGAAGCTGGAACATTCCGCAGGTGCCCGACACCGGGGACGCCGCGAGCGCGGTGGGCATGGGCAGCGCCGATACCGGCACCGCCGAGACGCCTGCCGCCGGAACTCCCGCCGCGCCGGTTACGGCGGCACCCGCCGCCGCGCCGGTCAAGCAGGCCCCTTTGCAGCAGGTCTGGAACCCGCCGCCCTCGACCCAGGTGGCCGACCTCGACAAGCAGATCGCCGCGTTCCAGAAGGGCCACCAGTCGGTCGATGAGCGCACCAAGGCGTTGTTCGGCGACGACAACATCGACCTGCTCAATCAGGCGGCGGGCAAACTGATTGGCGCGCGCCCCGACTACAGCCAGTACCAGAGCGCCATCAACAACGTGATGCAGGTCGCGCAAAAGCAGATGCATCCCAGTATTGGCGGCGCGCTCATGCAGTTCGGGCTCGCGCTCATGTCGAGCAAGAGCCACTATTTCGGGCAGGCCGTGGGCGAGGCCGGAAGCTACGCCTTCGCCGCCATGCAGAAGCAGCAGCAGCAGGCCACCAGGGACTTCCTTGATGCCGCCAAGGCGGGCGTGAATTTGCAGGAACAC
>Ga0182036_10001235_pt1 | contig 11949 bp, 9 predicted proteins | sample sta12Cox44000080_FD_125966 | JGI IMG/M metagenome (GOLD analysis project Ga0182036, IMG submission 125966) | Lab enrichment of tropical soil microbial communities from Luquillo Experimental Forest, Puerto Rico - statoxic.12C.oxic.44.000.080 | ecosystem: Environmental > Terrestrial > Soil >...
CCAACCGGCGTAACGTCCATCTGGTTGACGATGGTTGCGGGTGGTGGTGCAGGAGGAGGATCGACTGGTGTTGCGTCACGTGCTGGAGGTGGCGGCGGAGGCGGTGAGATTTGTCAGAACGTACCTGTAGTGATCGTTCCCGGAACAGGTTATACGGTCACCGTTGGTCAGGGGGGTGCTGGATCAACAGGTGTTGCAGGAGGAAATGGAGGCACGTCGAGTTTCACTGGTGCAACTATCACTCTTCAAGTGAAAGGAGGAAATGGGGGTGGCACGGGTGGAATCGGAGCAACCGGTGGGGGACTCGGAGGTGGCGCGGGCGGAGGCGTAGCTTCTCCCGGTGGCGCAGGATCTAGAGGGGTGGCAGAAGCGCCGACTTATTTTGGTGGGGGTGGTGGTGGCGGATCAACCACATCACCGACGTCGGTGGCTGGAAACGGTGCGGGGTCGGGTGGATATTCAGGAGGAACAGGGGGCGCAACAGGTGTTGCATCACAGTCGGCGGGACCAGGAGGCGCGGCCACGATCTATGGTCAAGGGGCAACAGGTGGAGATGGTGGAGCAACTGGTGGGCGAGGGGCTACCGGTACCTATGGCGTGGGTGGTGGAGGAGGTGGTGGTGCGACGGCTGGTACGCAATCGTGCGGAGGCTCAGGCTCTCCAGGGTATGTTCTGATTCAGTGGGAGGCTTAACGTGAGTGGAACTTGGACAAGCTCCGAGTTTACGGCTGTTGGAGCTTTCACTTTCAATGTTCCGTCTGGAGTTGGCACGGTTCTGGTTACGATGATCGGAGGAGGAGGCGGTGGTGGGTGCGGAGATACAGCAGGAGCGACCTTAGTTGGTGGAGGAGGCGGAGGGTCCGGTGAGTATTGCCAGCAAATTCCGTACAAGGTTACGCCTGGAGGAACCGTTTCTGGAAGTGTTGGAATGGGTGGTACTGGTGGTGCAACGGGAGGACCTAATTTTATTGGTGGTACCGGTGATGACACGACGTTCGGAGTGTTGCATTGTTTTGGTGGCAGGGGTGGCGCAGGACAAATAAGTAATACGAATGGTGGCGGGGCTGGCGGTGGAGTCGGAGGTGCTCCTGGTGGTGCAGCGCCTGGTACTTATGCGGTAGAACAGATGTGCCATAAAAGTGGATTCGTTGGTGGTAGTGGGGGAGGAAGTGGCAGTCTCAGCCCCACAACCGGAGGGAATGGAATAAATTTTAATGGTGGACCTGCTGGTAGTCGATCTGGTGGCGGTGGTGCATCCCCATGGGGAAGTGGTGGCGCAGGGGGAACCGCTGCGGGCGTGAATGGATCGACTGGACAAGGATATGGTGCGGGCGGTGGTGGAGGTGCAAGAGCGGTCGGTAATCCTGCGGCCAATGGAGGGCCTGGTGCAGACGGATACGTTCTGGTGACATATCAAGTATGAGCTCTGGACAATACGATTACTACGAAGAGGGAGCATGGAATTTCCGGTGCCAAGAATGTTTCCGCAAGCGGAAGTCCAGCATGGCTCTGTTCCGCTGGGACAACTACTGGGTGTGCGAACAGTGCTGGGAGATTCGCAATCCACAGGACTACATCAAGCCGATTCCTGACAATCCATCGGTGCCATGGTCGACCGGGGATCCTCCTCCCATTTTCATTGACGGATCACAAACTACAACCGGCGATTCGATGTTGCTGGACGCATGGTTGTTGAACGGACAATTCTTAGGGTAGACGATGGCTAATTGCCCGCAGTTCATCAACTTCTACTTCGCGGAGATCGTTGCTGCGGTCAATCCGGGGGACACGACGATCACGGTCGCGGGAGTGTCCTATCTTCCGACGTTGGTGACAGGCGGAAATTTCATCTACCTGAACCTGATCGACCAGAATTCGTTCACAAATAATGTCATCCCGCCAGCAACGTATGAGATTGTCAAGTGCACAGCGATCTCTGGACCAGACGTCAATGGCAATTACACGCTGACGGTTGTTCGTGGACAAGATCACACTTCACCTCAGAATTTCTCCGACTGCGACTATGCAGCGTTTCGACTTAACGCGCAGTCTCTCTACGATCTCGAGGCGTGTGCGACCGGGGGTGGTGGTGGAGGAACGGGAGCAACAGGGGCCACTGGAGCGACGGCAGGAACCGGAGCAACGGGACCCACGGGAGCGACTGGGGCCACTGGGGCCACGGGTGCTGGCGGTACAGGTGCTACGGGTCCCGGTGGTTTCCTTCAGTCGCAGGAATTCACGGCAAGCGGTACGTTTACTGTTCCTGCGAACGTAAGTGGTTTGTGGCTGACGATGATTGGAGGAGGTGCTGGAGGATCAACGCAAACTGCTAACAAGGGTGGCGGCGGAGGCGGCGCGGGCGAGCTCGCGCAGAGCATTCCGATCGCTGTGACGCCTTTGGCGTCATGTGCGGTAACAATCGGTGCTGGTGGTCTCGGAGCTCCAGGTGGTGGTTCATCAACAGCGGGAAGTACCGGTGGTACAACTTCATTTGTTGGGAATCAAACGTGGAGTGTTCTTGGTGGGTTGGGTGGAACTAGTGGTGGTAATGGTGGCGCAGGTGGAGGTTATAACGGAGGTACCGGAGGAAGCTCAAGTGCTCCAGGTGGAGTTGGAAACTTTGGTGCTATGGAATCTCCTACGGTAATGGGTGGGGGAGGCGGTGGTGGAGGTGCCTCGACTGCTGCTGGGGCTGGTGGCGCAGGATCTGCTGCTGGTGGCCGGTTTGTTGGAGGTGCTGGTGGTTCTTCATCATCTTCTCAGGGAGGTGGAGGAGGAGGAGCGGCAAGCGTGTATGGAGTTGGAGGGACAGGCGGCAACGGTGGATCTAATGGTTCCGACGCTGCGACTACTTCCTATGGCGCAGGAGGTGGTGGATCTGGAGGATTGACCGGAAGCGCGGGCAATGGCGGCACTGGATGCGCTGGGTACGTCATGGTGCAGTGGGTTGCCTGATGCCGATGAAGAGTCAGGAGTTTTTCAATAGCGGAACATTCAATGTTCCAGGTGGGGTGTCTTGTCTTTCTGTCACCATGATTGGTGGAGGAGCAGGTGCTGGTACAGCATCAGGAGGATTTACTAGTAGTGGTGGAGGTGGTGGTGGCTGTGGAGAAGTTGTGCAGAAATTCAGTTTATTCGTTAATCCAGGACAAGCTATACCAGTTGTGATTGGTAGCGGTGGAGCCGGATCTAGTTCTCAATTTTCCAATGGAAGTGATGGAGTTGCCACTTCGTTCGGTAGTTTTCTTACTTGTCAGGGTGGATACGGCGGTAGTAGTGGTGGGGCTTCTCCAGCAGCTAAAGGTGGATCTCGTCCTTCTACTGGAACAGTGGCATCCCAAGGTGGTTGGGGCGGCGGCGGTGATTCGAGACACGGAGGAGAAGGAGGTGAACAAGGATCTGGTCCTGGCGGCCAAGTGCCACCGTCAGTAGGACCTCAATCATCGGTGACTCACTTTTGTTCTGGTGGTGGAGGGGGTGGTGCAAATAACTCTTCTCCGACAAATGTAACCAATGGTGCTGGAGCTCCAGGATTAGGGTCGGCGTCCTCAGGAACAACGGGCGGTCCCGGAGCGAGCGGAGCGAGTTCACTTTATGGATTGGGTGGTGCTGGATCGAATAGTGGTGTTGGTGGTCTGAGTGCACCATCGACAAGTTATGGTGCTGGAGGTGGAGGTGCGGGAAATCATGGAAATCCCGGAGGTAATGGGACGAAGGGATATGTTCTAGTTCAGTGGATGGGATGAGAAAATGGCGACCACATCTGGCCTGATCAACACCGTAACGTACACGGCTCTTCAGCTGATCACGGATGCGCTTGAGGACCTTCGCGTTCTTCCCGATGGTGGTACTCCCACGGCTGGAGACATCACGAAGGGCCTTCGCAAACTGAACATGCTGATCAAGAAGTGGGGCGCGATCACTGGCATGGAGCTCTGGCTACGCGATCTCATTCAGGTTCCGGAGGTGGCGAACAAGTTCCGCTACACGATCGGACCGACGGGCGACGTCGTGACGTACCGTCCGCTTCGTATTCTCCCCGGGGGATACATCCGTCAGGTTTGTGGCGACAATCCTGCGAGCGATGTACCACTGAATCTTCTCTCACGCATCGAGTATTTGCAGATGTCTCAGAAGTCGGCGACGGGGATCACGAATTCGTACTACTACGATCCGCAGATGGCTCCCAGCCCATTCAGCGCGTATGACCCAGCGAATTCGAATGGCGTGCTCTACGTGTGGACCGCCCCAGTCGATTCGACCAGGGCCATCTTTCTGGACTGCCATCGTCCCATGCAGGACATCACGGTAGAAACTCAGGCGCTCGACATTCCGATTGAGTGGTATGAGACCGTATCCATGGGGTTGAAGGCGGCAATGGCTGACGCCTACGAAATTCCGGAGCAACGCATCACTCGAGTCAAGAACGAGGCGCGTGAGTCAGTGAAGGAGCTCTCCGACTGGGGTGCGCAGGAACAGGCTCCGATGTCGTTCCAACCCGATTGGCGATGGTCCGCCGTGAGGCGCGGGCGCTACTGATGCCCAAGATTCGTTACCCGCTGGCTGAAGCAATCATGTCTCGTGATGGAATCATGGTTGAGAAGGATTGCTACATCCAGAATGGATACATGGACAAGTACAATGAGAAGACCTACATCCTGAGACGGCCTGGTGCGGTCAACATCGAAGATTTCGGCGTGGCGGCCGATCCTCAGGGAGCATTCTGGTACAACGGTTTTCTGTACGCCATCTACAACGACATTCTATATACCAGTGGAGGTGGCGCAAACTCAGGATCGAGCGGGCTCACATGGACGCAAGCGCCCACGCCAGCATGGTACGGGCGCTCGTTTTTCACGGCCACTGTTTTCCAGAATCGTGTCTACGTGATTGGCGGTGAGGCTCCGGTCCAGTACGCCGACATCAACTACAGTCAGGACGGTTTCGTTTGGTCGCAAAACGCTTCTGCTGCTCCGTTCGGACACAGGCAAGGACATCAGGTAGTGGTGTTCAACAACCAGATGTTCCTGATTGGTGGACTCGAGAATGACCTAACCACGACGGCGCTGAAGAACGATGTCTGGTCGACCAGCGACGGCGCAACGTGGACGCAGTTGACTGCTGCGGCTCCGTGGACGGCTCGCGATAATCACACGTGCGTTGCTGCGAATAACGGTATCTATCTGTACGGAGGAGATACTGGAGGCGGGACTGGTAACGATGACGTATGGTTCACGGTAGATGGGATCACTTGGACGCAGTTGACGACGGCGGCGACCGGAACGGGTCGATTCCTTCAGACGATGATGTTCTTCCACAACAAATTGTTCATCATCGGCGGTATAGATAGCACGAACACGGCGCTCAACGACGTGAGTTCATCGCCTGATGGTCAGACGTGGACTGTCACAGCACCCATCTTCGCTGCTGGTCGCTACGGAATGGCGTCGACCGTCTACAACAACAAGATGTGGCTGATCAGCGGTAGCGTTAGCGGCGGTGGTATTGATTCCAACGTGTACTCGTCGTCGGACGGAATTACTTGGGCGTTGGTGACAGCCGCTCCTGGGTTCGGAGCGAGAGGTGGCGCAGCTGCGGTCACATTCCAGACTCCGAGTTCGGTTAGCACGTATCGTTATCCGTCCATGTGGTTGCTGGGAGGCAACAACGGCGCAGAGATACAGGAGGTGTGGTATGGAAATCTCGACTCCGTGCTTGCTGCGACCTATGCGCTCAGTCCAGACGTGTCTGGTCAACGCTATCAGTTCAACACGTTCCTGAATGGGCAACAGTTGCTCATCAAGAATGAGTCTAACTTCTGGGTCTTGCAAAGCGGTACGTTAACCAAGGTGGTTGACACAAACTATCCCACGGAGACCGTTCCTGGGATCGTGGTGCTGAATCTGTTCGCATACGTGTGCACTCCGCAGGGAGAGCTACACGCATGCGCGATAGAGAACCCGCTGCTGTGGCCGAGCTTGCAGTTCACGACTGCGGACTACGAGGATGATCCTGCGGTTGCGATAGAGAAGTACCTGAATTATCTAGTGGTGTTCGGAACGTACACGACCCAGTTCTACTACGATGCGGGAAATCCTGCTCCTGGAATTCCGCTCGCGTCGTATCAGAGTGGCAGCGTGCTCATCGGTTGCGCTCATGCAGGAACGATTGCGATTCTGAACGACACGCTTATCTGGGTTGGTCAGAGCAAGTTCAAGCACATCGGCGTCTACATGATGAACGGTCTGTCACCCCAGCAGATCAGTACCACGTGGGTTGACTACATCATCAAGCAATACGTGAACGATGAAACGACGTCGATGATCTTCTCTGCGGGCGGACACACGTTCTACACCCTGGCGAACCGGTTTGCGACGTACATCCCTGTGTACGATGCGTCGACGAAACAGTGGCAACCATGGAACAGCAATGTTCCGTCCAGTCCTGCGCCGTGGCCGTATTCGTATTCTGTGGCTGATCTCGGAAACTTTGGTTCGACCTATTTCTTTGGTTCTGGTCAGTTTGGTGGAAAGGTTTACATCATCAGCCCCGCCCTGAACGATGACGATGGGACGCCATACACGGTACAGGTGCAGACCGATAAGGTAGACAACGGGAACCTGTCGTTCAAGTTCTGGGGCCAGGCGAATCTAGTGGCGGACGTCAATCCTGGTGCGATCTCTACGCTTGAGTACACGGACGACGACTACAACACATATCGCACGTGGGGCACGTTCGATGAGTCACGCATACAGCCTTACATCAATCGTGGGGGTTCAGCCAGGCGCAGAGCGTTCCGGCTCTCGCGCACGGACTCGAATCCGCTGCGCTGGGAGTGCCTGGAGTTTGACGTTTCGCAGGGCGAGAGTTGATGGCTGATACGATCGCTCCTCTGGCTAACCTTATCGGCGGAGAGTTCGGAGTTCAGGGCGCTCTCTCGCAGGACGCGAGCGGAAACTGGCTGCTCTCGAACACCAGCAACGAGGGAACGACCACTAGCTCGCTTCTACAGAATGATCTGACGAGCGATCAGTGGGCGCAGTTTCAACAGCTGTTGAGCAAGGGCTACCTGGATACGTCCACGATGCAAGGTAGGGCGTTGCTGTCTAATAATGCGCCGTCGATCGGCGGCTTGGCTCCGAGTCAGCAGTTCGGCCTTGCGAACATGGGCAGCGGTTATGTGTCTCTCGGTAACAATGAGAACACTGGGCCTCCAAGTATGTATGGTGGGCGGCAGTTGACGGATCCGAGCATGGTGAAGTGGGACCCAAATTATGGGTGGATCACGCCGCAAGCGAATGTAAAAAGTGATGATGACTGGATAGACAAGGTAGGCAGCTTCGTGGGCGACATAGCGCCTGGTGCGATCATGGCTGCACTGTCGGCCGGATTCGGCGCTCTGGGAGCGCCAGTGTGGGCAACGATGCTTACGAACCTTGCAAGCAGCCTTGGCGGGTCTGGGGGTCCACCTCTGACTCTTGGGTCCGGCGCTGGCAGCCAGAGCAACCTGGAGTCCCAGATCACGACGGCAGGGACGGCAGCGAGTGCTGGGAGTCCCCAGGTTACAGGGGTTCCGGCTGGGATGGAGCAGTATGTGCCGCTGCTCCTTCTGCTCAATCAGGCGTTCGGAGCCAGTAGTCAGGCGTCGAACAAGAATCAATCGACGGCAACGAATACGAGCGGTGGAAATGCAAATAATCTGCCCGTAGTGAATAATGGGCTCTTTACAAGTTCGCCGACATCGGGTCGGCTGGGAGTGCAGTGATGGCTGATACGACAACGGCAGGAACGAGCACGATCGACTGGAGCTCGCTGATCAAGAATCTGTCGACGTCCGGGCTCGACATCTATTCGCTCCTCACTGGTCAGGACAAGAACAACGCGAATGCTGCCATCCAGATTGCGGACCCGATCCTTCCGGCACAGGGTCAGGCACTCGGACAACTTCAGCAATTTCTCACGGACCCATCAAAGTCCTTGCAGGACCCGGCGTTCCAGGCGGTGGAGCAGCTGGGCGCGGAGAACATCTCGAGACAGGCTGGTGCTGCGGGGATGGGCGCGAGCGGGAACCGACTGGCTGACCTGTTCAAGTTCGGAGAGACCAGCGGACTCCAGTATGAGAACCAGAAATTCAATCAACTGATGGACGTGCTCAAAGGTTCTCCTGCTGCGGCTGGAATTCTCACTCAGGGGCAGCGCAATCAGCAGAACACTATCGGCGATCTGTTGGCAAGCCTGTTTGGAGGGGGAGGAGTAGGAGGTATCGCGCAGGCGTTGCCACAACTTTTCAAGCTCCTGACGGGCGGTGGCGGCACACCAGATCTCACAAGCATCATCGACAAGGGTGGGATCACGGGAGGCGGTCTGGATGTGGGTGGCTCACTGGGCGACATTTCGACGCCCGGAGATATTGCTGGATCATGGGGCGCTGGAGATTTTGCTACCGGCTTGGATCCGGGGTGGTTCCAGGGTGGGACTGGAGACATCTTCCAGATTGTCGACACGCTAGGAGGCTGAGATGCCTGCATGGGGCGACATCGTAAACAGCCTGTTGCTGAACCGGCAGCAGTTGCAGGAGGGCCAGCTTCACATGGAGAAGCAGGCGCTCGATATTTACGCGGAGCAGCAGCACATCCAGATGGTCGATCGCGAGGACCAGGCGAACCGTCAGGTGCTATCGAATTTCCTCCAAGGTTCCCAGGCAATGGGGGACAAGAGCAACGACATTCAGGAGGGGGATAGCCCCGTCACGGTCGCGCAGAAGTCATTGCGTCAGGCACAGACGCAGGCGCAACAGTCGTGGGGACTGGCGAATGCCCTGATCAAGGCTGGCGGCAGCGTGGGCCTTGCCGAGAGGTACGTCACTGACGCCCGTATGGCTGACCAGCGGGCATTGAACGCCCAGCGGGAACTTCGCTTGGAGCAGAAGGATCAGGCGCTACGGGCGTCGAACATTGCTGGGACGGCCAGTGATGAGCCAACCTTTCAGAGCGCCATCGCGCAACTGAGGGAAGAGGCTCCAGACATGGTGAATCGCCTGTCATGGGACACGGACGCAGCGGGGAAGCCAGTCTGGGGAGAAACGTCTAAGCGCACGATGAACACGCTTGCCCAGTCGGGGATGACTGAAGCGCAGAAGATCGACAAGCAGGTTAAGGTTGAGGATGAGCTACGCAAGCAGCGCGAGGAAGCACGAAAGATCGAGGACGACAAGGTAAACCTTCAAGAGAAGAACGCCCGAATCGCCAACCTTAACCAGAGCACTAGGTCATCGAAGGCGCTCGAAGAGCAACGCGAAGAGGTTACACGCGAGAAGCAGGCAAAGGCTGCCCGCGCCCAAGTGATTGCTTCGAAGGATCCGACCAAGGAAATGGTCAATCAGGCGCGGGCTGCAATCGAAGCGAAGTACGACGAGAAGTTCGACACGAAGAGCCTGGACGCCTTTGCGGGCGACGTCGCGGCGAGAGCGAACAAGATTAGGGCCGACAACCTACGCGCAGGCGTTGATGTATCCGTCGATGAGGCGCGGCAGCAGGCCATGGATGAATTGGATCAATTCTCGAAAAAGAATCATCAGGAAGCAGACTTTTTCCACTGGTTCCCAGACAAGGACACACGTTCGTATTCCCGTGGCCGCTCTCCGGACGCCGCTCCGGAGAAGACTGAGGCGAAGCAATCTCAGGTCAATAAGCCGTCAAACACTCCGATCCCTCTTCCCCCTGGCAGCGTGGCGCAGCGTAACGCGGCACTTGTTAAGAATCAGGTTTACGACACTCCGCAAGGCAAAGGGCGTTTCATAGGTATGAAGGACGGCAAGCCTCAATTCGAAGAAGTGCAGTAGTGGCTAGAGTCTTCACACTCGATGACGCACCGGCTTCTCCAGCTGGTCCCATCACGGCTGGTGATGTAGATGCTGCGTTCGACTATCAGGCAGAGAAGGCTAGGGGCGTAGACCCGGAGCTCGACAAGCAGATCGAGCGTTACTCGACGATGCCATCGAAGCAGACGCCGTTCAAGGCGGCGGCGTGGTCGCTGAACCCCAAGATTCCGGGTCATCCTGAGTATGACGACGAGGGCAAGAGCGCGATTGGTGTACTGAAGCAGGAGCGTGAGGCTCAGAGCAAGCGTAGCGCTGGCAAGGCTCGCGTGTTCACTTTGGATGATGAACCCGTTCAGAAGCCAAAGCCAGAGGAAGCATCTCCCGCCGAGATCAATACTCTGAACCAGAAGCAGTTTGCGTGGGCGAAAGACTTCTACGACAAGCTGACCAAGGGTGGCTGGGAGGGGGCATACAAGGAGGGGGTGCCGAACCAGATCTTCGAGCGGATGACCGACGTAAAATCCGCCGAGATCGAGATGCAGAACGACAAGCTCCAGGAGAAGGAGATCGAGCGGCGCAAGGCTGCTGGTGAGTCAACGTCGTGGTATGACATGGCGCAGTGGCGGGCACTCAAGATCAACGAGATCATTGCCTCGCACAAGCCAAAGCCTCCGCAGCAAACGGCGACCGAGATGTGGGACGCCGTGAAGAAAGCCGCAGCGGATGATCCAAAGGGATTCATCGCGGAGACTGCTCGAGGGTTTGTGCTGCACCCAGAGTTGATCATGATGCCCGAGTTGCTGCCGGTTCGAATGGGGCAGATTGCGGAGCGCGTGGTCGCTGGCGCTCAAGCCGCAGGGAAGGCAGCGAAAACCGTTGGCAAGGCAGCAGAGGCGGTCACGGATGCGGCCCAGATAGGCGTTGCAGCAGGAGCCGAGTCGGCGCTGTCGCAGGCCGTGAATACCGGCGAGATTGATCCTACGCGCACGATGTTTGAGGGCGCTATGGCAGCTGCGCCCGTGGTCGCCATGCGTGCGTTGAAACCGCGGGAGGCCACCCAGGTCAAGATGGCGGCAGACCTTGCCATGGCGAAGGCGGCGAAGGAGAAGGGCATTGAGCCGTCGTCGCGTTCAGTCGAGGACATTGTTGAACAGGTCGACCAGAAGGTGGCGAATGGAGACCCCGTTCAGTCGGCGCTCGCTGACGTGCTCAAGCAGAACCAGGTGTCGGAAGCGGCAGCAGAGGATGCTGCCAAGATGGTTCCAGAAACGAAAGGAGAATCCCATGCCGTTGAAGAAAGGCCGGTCACGCAAGACGATCTCAGCGAACATCAGCGAGTTGACACACCACGGGAGCCGACCCCGGAGCCACAAGCAGATCGTGGCGATCGCGCTGGCCCAAGCGAGGCGCAGCCGAAAGAGGAAGCGCGGGTAGCCAAAGGTCAATTCGGAAATACGGAAGTTCAGTCGGCAAACCTAACTTCCGAGAATGGGTTCCCATTTTCCATTAAACGGGAATTCCCTGGAAAGTACAAAATTCTTTCCACGGAGGGAGAACCAATAGGCGAAATCAGCTATACCCGCCTCCCTTCCGGAGAATGGAAAGTCACCGGAGTCGAGGTAAAGCCAGAGTTCCAGCGGCGAGGAATAGCTGGAAAGGTTTACGATTTCCTTGAGAAGCAGATAGGCCAGAAATTCGCTGAAACTGGAAGCTACACGGCGGCTGGTCGAGCGTTCCGAGAAGCGAAGAAAGAAAAGACTCCTCCTGGTCAGAACCCACTCCCCGAAGGCGTCCCCAACCGGTTCGCCACGGCTGACGAGGCCCGTCGCGTCTACGAGATGCTTGGCTTCGACGAGCTCGCCATGACCGCGGACAAGCCGATCGCGATGTCGGCGCTGCGCCGTCGATTGGCGCACCGCATGGCGGGCGAGAAGTTCGCGGATGGGGCACTCAAGGATGCTGCCGCACGTGGCGTATTCGACCAGACTCCGGAAACAGCCAAGGCTGCTGTCGTTCCCAAGGGAGAGGTGGTCATTCCATCCCCGTCGACGGCTGCGGCTGACACTCCTGCCCCGACTCAGGCGGCGACGAACCTGAGGCAGCTGATAGGCGAGATCGGCTGGGCCGAG
>Ga0182036_10001236_pt1 | contig 11947 bp, 8 predicted proteins | sample sta12Cox44000080_FD_125966 | JGI IMG/M metagenome (GOLD analysis project Ga0182036, IMG submission 125966) | Lab enrichment of tropical soil microbial communities from Luquillo Experimental Forest, Puerto Rico - statoxic.12C.oxic.44.000.080 | ecosystem: Environmental > Terrestrial > Soil >...
CAACAACCTGTTTAATAGCAGCATACCGGTGCCGACGCATTTCCTACCGACACCGTCACCTAACTTCCTGCCTTGATCGGCTCTGGTGCGAGGGGGTGGCTTGCCGCCAATGATCTGACAGGTCTCGGCGAATGCATTCGTGGTTCAAAAGATCTTCTCGCCCAATGTCCGCTTCTCACCCGATCTGAGACACTCCTTGCCTGTCGGTACAGTGTCCACCCGGCACTTAGCGCAAAAGCCCGCCCACTAATCTCGACGTTCTGGCTCGGTCAAGATCGGCGCGACGCGAAGCGCGGGTGTGACGGCTTCCGCGGCCATTAGCTCGAGGTTGAGGGTGTGCCCCGATCCCGGCTGGCTCGATCAGGCTTGTTTCGTTGTTCTTGACGTTGCCGACGCACGGGCTGACCGGCCAGACTCGCCATAGCTTGTAGGTTGCGCATCCCGGCCCTCCGGGCCTTACTCAATTGAACTCCCTGCATGCCGGATTTAATTCGCTGTTCGACCGATTTAGCTCCCTGTTCGATCGATTTAATTCTCTGTTCATCCGGTTTCCTCGCCAAGAATCGGCTTTACACCTAATTATTTGTGGTTAAAAACCACTTAGCGCTCGTAATGTGGCATACTTTGTGGCATACCTTGGCGCTATTCAATCGAACGGAGTTTCCCATATGCCAGCGCGCTTGAAGAAGAAGCGTATCCACGTCACCCCCCGCAAGGGTTTCTCGACGCACCGTTTTCAACGGAGGTTCCCGGTAGATTGTCAGAAGCTAACCGGCAGCGTCTATTGGGGCAGCGTCGCATCCGAAGCCGATGTCGCCGAGCACGAGTCGGCGTTCGCCGATATCGTCGAGCGCACCCGGATGTTTCTCCGATCCGGTCAGCCGATCTTTCTCACCGATATCCGCCGCCTCCCGCGGAAAATGATTCCGCTAGTCGCCGAAGCCGCCGCTAAGGGTCGCGCGCTCGCCTGCGCCAACGGATGGATCGCAATCGGAACCATCGACGCACCCGCGCCCGCACCGGAACGGCCGATGATTGATGTCACCCCAGCGCGGTTGACCCTGAGCGAGATGGTCGAGGATTGTATTTCGGAGCGCGGCTGGCCAGACGACCGCGCCAATCATGTCCGCGGGATCTTCGGGCGGCTGGAGGAGATGTTAGGGCATAACGATGGCACGCTGGTTACCACGGCGGACATCGGCCGTTTTAAGAAATTATTGCTCGCCACGCCCAACAAGCGCAACGGCGCGGCAATCTCTAGGAATACAGTAAAGCAATCGCTGTCGCCCGTTAAGGTGGTATTTCAGCACGCGATTAATAACGGCTTAGGCGACGGGGCGGTCACCGACAATCCGGCCCGCTCAGTCACGGTCGAGGGCGTTGTGGTCGGCACGCGAGACGACTTCACCAAAGAGGAAGAAAGAACCATCCTCACCGCCGCCCGCGATCAGCGAAACGAAATTCGCTGGTTCACTTGGTTGATGGCAATGTCGGGCTGCTCAAACAAAGAAGCTGTCAACGCCAGCCGCGACGATTTCCGCCGCGAGGGCGATCTGCTGACATGGGACATCAAAGGCACCAAAACAGACTATCGCGCTCGCGTCATCCCATTGCGCGCGGCTTTGGTTGCCGAAGGTTTCGAGGATTGGCTCAACACCCTGCAATCGACGCAAGCGCTGTTCAGCGAGCTTCGCATTGGCGCGAAAACAAACGATTGGATTAAAAGCCTTGGGATTTCAAAGACGGTTTACTCGTTCAGGCACGGGATGAAAACGAAACTGCGCTCGGCAATGATGCCATCGGATGAGCGCAACTATTACCAAGGCCATGCGGCCGCGGACGTTGCGGCGACCTATGGCACCAATCTCGCCACCACATTGGCCGTCTATATCGAGCGACTCCCAGCGCCGCTATCAGCCCCTTCGGGCCGATAGGGCCGGAGCGCTCTAAACCGGCCCGACAGCGCGGGTTGAGTAGACGAATGGCTGAACATTTCGGCAGGTCCGTGGCCGACAGGAGCATCAGGCTCCCGTCTTAGGGCGAGCAATCTCGAAACACCAACGAGATCCTCGACGCGCCGCAACAGGCTTGGCATCGCCGTTAAGAAACACGAGACCCCAGTCGCTGTTTTGATCTAACCAGTTTTTAGAAACTTTTTTCACGATAAAATAATACTCAACATTGTTCATCGTGTTGATGGATATATTCTTACATATATCGTAAATATCATATCGAGTTCATCAACGGCGCGTCCTAACAAGTGTCAAAAAAGCGTCACTAGTAAAGTCATAATTTTGCCCCAGTCGAAAAAGGCAAAATTGTAGCGGCGGGGTTGACAGGAGTCTAACAACCTTGTTAGGTTCTCTGCTCAATTAAAATCCAACATTGGGAGAAAGAGCAAGCGTACCTGCACGACATCTGAAAATCTCGTCGCAGTAGAGGAAAGCAATTTTAGGCAGGAGCTAGAAGTCGTTCCACTACTTCATCCACGGCTCTTCTCGCCTTGTGGGGAACATCCTTGGGGGTTCAGAATGACGACTATTCGCGCTTTTGCGAAGAGCATCCTTTTGTCTGCGGCCATGTCTGGTACAGCTTTGGCCCAGCAAGATCCAGGTGTGCGCGGGGGTCCATCCGGTGTTGGTGGTCCGCTACCCGGTCTTTCCAACGCCGAAACGCATTTTTTGGCGGGGCTTTAGCTCGGTTCCAGGCGGTCGATTCCGTTTCCGGTACAGTCAATGACGCACCGAGCGGAATTATCAATGGCACTGGTCTCGGTCCGCGTTTCAATCTCAATAGCTGCGCCGGATGCCACGCCCAACCGACTCCAGGTGGAACGAGTCCCGCTGTTAACCCGCAGATCGCGGTAGCAACACTCGACGGGGCCAACAATGCCGTACCGTCATTCATCACCACCAACGGTCCCGTGCGCGAGGTCAGGTTCAAGAGTGATGGTGGCGTTCATGCCTTATTTGTAGTCACTGGCCGCAGTGACGCGCGAGGATGCAGCATTGCACAGCCAGACTTCTCCAACACCAGCAACATCATCTTTCGTATCCCAACACCGGTCTTTGGTCTGGGTCTGGTTGAGAATACACCCGACCAAAATCTGATCGCTGATGCCAACGCACAGGGAGGTATGCGGCAATCTCTGGGGATCGGAGGATCGTTTAACTACTCAGGCAATGACGGCACAATAACCCGGTTTGGCTGGAAGGCCCAAAACAAATCACTGCTGATGTTTTCTGGCGAAGCCTACAATGTGGAGATTGGCGTCACCAATGAACTGTTTCCCAATGAACGTGAATACGCTTCCAGTTGTCAATACAATACGCTGTCAGAAGATTTCACCAATCTGACAAACAGCGGAGTGAGCAGCAGCCCGGCTTCGAACTACGCCTCCGACATCATAAATTTTGCGGCCTTTGCCCGGCTGAGCGCGCCACCGGCATCGATCCCTGATACTCCGTCGATCGCCAACGGCCGCGCCTTGTTTATGAGCACCGGCTGCGGCGCGTGTCATATCCAACAGCACACAACGGCGCAGTCGATCTATACGAACCAGAGCAACGTCACCTATTTCCCCTACAGCGACTTCCAGCTTCACGATATGGGTAATGAGTTAGCTGATGGGATCTCGCAAGGCTCCGCATCTGGCAGCCAGTTCCGCACGGCTCCATTGTGGGGTATCGGGCAGCGGATCTTTTTTCTGCATGACGGTCGCACCAAAGATCTGTTGCAGGCGATCGAGGCGCATGGCGGCGAAGCCACTCGGGTGATCTCGATCTTCAATGGCCTCTCGTCTGGCCAGTCTGGCCAGCAGCAAGACATACTGAATTTCCTGCGCGGGCTGTAGACACGATCATCCCCCGCAGAAAGGGCGTGCTTTGGCGCGCCCTTTCTTTTATAAATATTAATATGGCTTACCGACCTCTAAGCATCCCTTTGTTATTTTTCACATTCCGAATGATTGTCCCCGACGATGACAACGCATAAACTCTTAACACCTCGCCGGTATTGGATCTCACGTTGACGAGGATTTTCACCTGCTTGCACTTCCACACAAACTCAAGTCAACCTCCGACAGCGAGTCCCTTGGGGCAGTAACCGGGCGCTGCGCTTCAATGTGTCATTGGCACATTGAGCACCGCCACCTAGTTCTTGGCCGAGCATTTGGTGCGTTTTCGGCGTCTGGAAAGGGCTTGAACACCCCTCTCCAAAGTGCCGAACCTGCTATTTGGCGGATGCCATTGGTAGCATCAGGTGCTCGTATTTGGTGCCTGGAAACATGACGTAGGGCTGAGTCGGATCAGCAACGTCCACGCTCCTGGGGTAGCCCGACATTTCTCGAACCATCGGGCCGACGATCATGACATGAGGGCCGGTCTGCACCCAATGCTGATGCGTTTCTTTCTGTTAGGGATCGTGGTTGGTGGTCCCGGTGTCCCCGGCCAGCATGTAGATAAAGCCGGTCTTGTTCGGCGGATCGGACTTTGAACCGATCGCCTTGGACCACGCTATACCAGCCTCATCGCCGCAGAGCGGCGTGCCGTCCCCAGCAATGAAGCAGGTAAAGCCGTTAGAGCCGGTTTGAAGAGTCCGTTCCTTGCCGTCCTGCGTCATCACGATAGTTGCTTTGGCAACGTTTTCCTCTGGCGCGGCGGTCTTTACCTTCGCGATATACGCCGCCTCAGAGGTTGGTACTTCCGCAGTCGGGAACGCAAGCGCGGTCACCATGCCGACTAGCAAAGCCAAAGTTGAAGAAAGCACGATTCGCATGACGATCTCCCCTGAATGATGAACTTCACAGATAACATGCATCGATTACGTTGCTGTGCCCGCTCCTTTCTTCCGCGGCCTCATGAACGCGCCTGTGCTGCGAACACATACCTCGTGCCAGGAGGCTTGTGCGCGAGCTTCGGTTAGATCAGACATGAGAAGCGTGCGAAGAGTGTGAGGCAGTTCACACTTGGCGAGAAAAAATCACCATGGCCGGATTCGTTCGCGCGATGCTTCGGGGAGTCATCTCAGAGGATGCGGGATATAACTTCACTAAACCCACGAAGGGGAGTCGTAGTCAGATATAGACTCGCTTGCCCGGTTCGACGGGTTAATAGTTCCACACATACATCAACAGGCGGTCCTCCGTCGCACCAGACAACATGAAGCGTCGCCCTGTTTCAGCTTGGCGTGATCCATCTCATAGCGCCTGCGTACTTTTAGCTCGACAATCTCGATTAGGTGTTGAAGGACTCTTTCTTCTAGGTCTTTGACATCAAGATCTTCTGAATTATCCATCTTCTGGTGGTTGTTCTTCTACATCCCCAGCTTGGATCACCGGCTGTGGTAAAAGTTTTTCTGAATTAAATCCGATGCCAAGGCGCTGTGAAAGAGCGACGATCTTGGTAATCAAATCGTTCCTGTCGAGTGTGTGTACGACGGTTGTCTTTGTTTCTTTAACTTCTGGCATACCGGCCCGGTTCAATACACCCTCAACCGCCTTGTAGTGGTGTCGGCTGTTGGGATCTTTAATAAGCTGGTTTAATGCATCAACGGCGACTGGCACCATACCGCCGAGTTGCAAGGCCCCGCCTTCTCTGATCGCTTCCAGAACTTCTTTCTTGTGAATCGCGCGGTACGCTCGCTTGCGCAGTGCTGATTCAGTGCCCTTGTATCCTGCCATACGCATTGCCTGGGCGTTGCTGATCGCAGGATTCGACAACAGGTATTCGACAAACTTCTGTTCTATAACTGGTAGTGATGAAGTTATCGGGCCAAATGGATGTTCTTTCTGTCCTCGTCCCATGACGGTATTTATTTTTTTTCTGTACAAAAAGGTCGAGTTATTGGGTTTGTATTTTTTTCTCGTAACAAAGGTGAGCATAGATATCCGCGCCGCCACGCATTCTCATGCCCCACCCCACCCCCCTACCGGTCTATTGTCTGCTGCCGTTAACTATAGGAAATAGGCGTAAATTAGCCAGACCTTAACAGATCTCGCGCCGAAAACCTGGGGGAAAATCAATAGGCTAGGTATGCCAAAAGGTATGCCAGTAGGGGATTGCGATCTCTAAGCCATTGATTTCGCGGGAGTCCGATTTAACTTGGGATTGAATCAGAGTGCCAGTTCGTGGCAATTCGACTGCCATCTAGGACAGGGCGTCAAGGCACGCGCGCGCTATCTCACAGCACTGCAATGGGCTCGCTACCTGCGGAAAATCGGACTCTAATGGGAGGGACATCTGTTCCTCGGGGCCAATTGTCTTACGGCGGCACGAGGCGATCGGAAATCATCTCGGAGCTATTCTCGTGGAAAAGTTGACCACCCGCTCGACAAGTGACTGGGCGGTCTCAAGCCGGAATGAGAACCGGTCGACCCACGTATCAGATCTCCACGTTCGGTGCGTGCCACCGTCGTGTCGCTGATTTCGGATCAGCCAGAGCTACTTGTCGGGTGTCTGATCAAAATTTTATTCGGAAGCGGTAAAAAAATCGCCGCTACAGTAATAAGATGATGAATGTTCTCAAATAGTGTTGAATACTTCATTTTGATCTGTGTAGAGAAATTGAGGTTGCCAGACAGCTAGGCACTTGAGGCGAGACGCAAGACACCTTATGTCACCGCCCTGATCAAGGCGTCATGACTATCGCTTATTCCGATATCCCGGCTCCCGCCAACCTCGCCGCCGCCGAAGCCACCCTGAAGGCGAATATCGGCTTGCTGCGCGATTGCAGGGCAGAATCCTCTGCCACTCAGATTGCGGCGGTCGCGGCGGTAGAGAACGTCATCGTCACCGCAACCAAACAACAGGTCGGATGGGCAAAGCTTCGCCTTATCGCTCTACGCGCGTTGGGGATCTTCCTGCTGCAAACGCCTCGCCTCGGAAGAGGCCGTCCAAAAAAAGACCAGCATGGCCTTTTACCGAGCCTCGCCGATCTCGGGATCAAAGACAACCATATCGCAACCCGCGCCCTGAACGTCGCCAAGATTAGCGAGCAGCTTTTCAACGCCTATCTCACAAAAGACGAGCCAACCGAAGGGGGGCTGCTGCGGCACGCTCTCTGCGAGAGCGTCGCTCATGACGCGCCGCTGCACGGCGAGGCCCGCCGCGTCGAAAATTATTCGGAAACGGAAACCGAAAACGGCGTGTCTTTCGACCCTGAGTTTGGCGGGGCACGGCGTTTTACCCGTGGCGGATATTTAGGTTTGGCGGCAACCGGCAGCGAAGAATGGTACGCCCCGCCCGAGATTTTCGAAGCGCTGGGTTGTCGATTTGATCTCGATGTGGCCAGTCCGGGCGCGGATGTTGTCCCATGGATTCCTGCCGATCGCCATTTCACTGTTGCAGATAACGGGCTGGACCGCGATTGGGGCGACGCCTACGTTTGGTGCAACGCACCCTTTAGCCGAGAGGGTTTACCGCTGTGGATGGAAAAGTTCCGCCGACATGGAAACGGCATCGCCATGATCGGCGACCGCACCAGCACGGGAGTTTGGCAGGATGTATGTGGCAACGCCGATCTGATCTTGCTCGTGAACAAAAAGGTGAATTTTATTTCACCCAACAGTGGTCCCGGTAACAACACCCTGGGCAGCACGCTGGTGGCATATGGCGAGCGCGGTGTGCAAGCCTTGACGAATGCCGCCGCCGCGGGCTTGGGAACGTTGTTTAAGCCGTGTCGGCCGGTCCCGACATCCGGGGAGGCTGCACGCGAGGCCGACCCCGCCGAAAATTATTCGGAATCAAAAGGCGAAAACATCCGGCCGTTCCCGCGACAGGCGCTGGTTTGGCGCACACCACCCGATCTCTACAAAGAATTAGACAGAAAATTTGGTCCGTTCGATTACGATGCTACCCCACACCCCCGGCCACAAGGGTTCAATTCGCTGGAAGTGTCCTGGGGTCGACGGACCTTTTGCAATGGACCTTACTCAGCGCGGCGCAATCCTGAGGGTTACGGGCCAACCGCTTTCGCCCGAAAAGCAATCGCCGAAAACCGATTGGGCAAAACCATTGTCTTTCTCGCGCCGGTTTTCAATTATGTCAGCCTGCTGCTAGAGGCCGGAGCAGAAGCACATTCATTGGGGCGTGTCCAGTTCGAGGCGGCGACCGGGCGATTGCTTTCGGCACCAATGTTCATTACGTGCTTTGTCCTTCGGGGAAACTGATCGCCGAAACCGGTGCGGCCGATTAGCCGATCCCAAGTAAATTCCGAGATTACCAAAGGGCAGGATCGGTCAAGCGATTCGATTTGGTGACCATTTTTTCAATCAGATTCGACTAGCCGAAACCGGTCGGCTTGAGTCGGAGGTTTTGCTCGGTAGGGTCGCCAGTCCGGCAGGTGCTCGTTCTGGCAACGCGGGTGTGGCGAGAGTGGTTTTCGATCGCTCGATCGAACGCTTTGAGATCATAACCTGTATCCTTACGAAAAATGCCGATCGACTATACTGCGCGAAAGATGATCCAGGGTATGATCCACCGTTGATCCAGGGTTGGAGGATCTAAAAAGTCACCAGGATTTCTGCCGGTGATCCAGGGTTGATCCACCGATCCAGGGTTTGTCAGAGTTCCTCTCTTATATTAAATACGAGTCTTTTTTCCGTCGCTCACCCACGAGGTCGGGTATTGGGAGCTTTTCAAGTCATCAACATCAATGGATAAATATGGCAAGCACCCACAGGATATGTCCCAAGGCGGGTCGACCATAATGCGATGATTTGATCGACTTCGCACAAGCCGGTCCGCCGTTGCACTGTTCGGCGTCGAAATTCGCCAGAGTTTTGTGACCACCGTCACCAACCTTCGGCTTACCAACTGTGGGCCTCGATCCGACCGCCGACCTCGGGGCTCGATCGTACGCGCCCGCCTTCCGAGGGAGATGGCGCAAAATATCACAGTCATCGCCATCGCGCAGCCATCCTGGGACGATGGGGCTTGGCGGTTTTGGCTTGTTGTGCGGCGAACGCCGCAGAAAATAAGGGTTTGGGGCGAGTGGGGTCGAGAAGCGCCATTATGCCCAAGGAGGAGATGTGGTGTCAGTCTCATTATCTTTTGGGCATAAACAAGAAAGATTGTTAAACGCCTCCATGTGACTCGCGCGCGCAAGCCCCAGTTGCCCCACGACCTTCTGAAAGCCGCACTATCCTTAGGATTTTCTTTCAAGTTGGGGCAAATGGGGTCTGAATCGCCTAAGCCCCACTTGCCCCACTTTCGAACTTCATCCGTAGACACGCTGGATAGTCTCACGACCCTTTTCCAACTTCGCTCTTTGTTCCGCTCGTGTCTTGCGTTCATGGGCAGCCCGCTCGATATAGATTTCATGGACCCGCGGATTGACGTCATTGCCCTTGATCCATGCCCCTGCCGTCAAGTACGCAATCATCTTTCCCGCTCGATCCTTGTCGCGGAAATCCTTACTGGCATCGTGGAGCACTCGGTTGGTTACTTGGGTGAGACCATGCGATAGTATGTAACCGGCGAACCGCCTACCGTCCTCGACCTCCTGACGTTTGCCCTTCTTGTCCAGCCGCTCGTATTGCCGGACCGCATTCGGGATCAGAAACTTCGTCATGATGTCAAAAGTACGCCGGGCGGTTTCCTCACTGACGACTTTGAGCCTTTCGCGCTCTTCAAGACCCTCATTAAACACCCAGCCAGGGCAATGTTCGATCACGTGCATAGTCAGTAGTAGCCGGGCAAAAGTACCGCCAAATTTTCCTGCATAAGCCTGGAATGCCTCGCTCAAACCCGGAAACGTCTCAAAGGCCGCGACCAGTTCATCGATCTGTTCGCGGTATTTGTGTGCCCCCTCGGATAACACGATGGGGTTGGGATTGGTCGGATTGTGGCCTACGAGATTTTCGATTAAACAGTTGTATTCCTGGATTGCCTCCAGCCGCGGTGGTCGATCGACGCCGATCTTGGGTGGCTGCATCGGCATCAGGATAAAGCGTTGCAGCAATCCATCATCCCCCAACCTTTCGCCAATCTGGTCGAATTTCGATTGTTGGACGCCGCCGACAATGCAGAACGACCAATTCGGGACATGGATACGGTCATCTTTAGAACCCTTCCGATCGATGTCTCTTGGCCCGCCATTGTAGCCTTCAAGTGTGACGGGGCGATCCCTACTGACCTTGCCCGCCTTGTAGGCGTCAAATCCACCGAACAGCAGCATGATCTCATCCATCAGGACCAAGATGCCGCGCCGATTCTCACACAAAATTTCGGCCAACTGCTCGTTCGTATAATCGGTCGTCAGCAGCCGTTGCTCGCGCGGCTTTTCCGGCTTTGCCGGTTCTTCTGCATCAGTATCGCCGCTTGCCTGTTGCGAAATCCATGCTTTGCGCCTCGCCTCATAGACGGCCATCTCGTTGCGGTATTTCTCTTTCTCGAAATCAAATTTTCGTTTCATCCGCGACTGCTCGGCACGAATGATATTCGTCAGCTTCTTCAGCATGGGCGTCTTCTTGTTGCTGATGAGGCCGATGAGGATCAACCACAATCTGGCCGATTCAACGTAGCTCGTATCAAAGCGTCTGGGCTGGATTGTGATCTCGTCCGAGATCAATGAGGAGCAAATGGCCAGCGCCGTTACAGCCATCGCGCCCGGATCACAGCCCAGCAATTCTGACTGGTCATAGACGAAATCTCGGATCTTCTCGGGCAGCATATCCGGCGTCAGGACCGGCTCACGCGTCAAAGCGCCGAATATGTCCATGGGTTCCGGCCAGTTTCTCGCTGTTGGTTCGGCGATTTGTTCGGATTGGATGTCCCCACCCTCGGAACCTTCCGCCAACTCCCGCCGTATGCGGTCAATGTCGCGCGGCTCCCGAATGATCTTCTTCCAAATCCGCTTGTATTCACGCTCGTTGTTGACGAGCCCCTTTTCGTGCATCCAATCCACAATGTCAGGGTCATCATCCCTAGCCAGTCGGGTCTTGCCTTCTTGCTCGTTATCGACCGATCCCTCGTGGTAAAGCTTCTTAAGTTTTCGCATTGCTCGGGCCGAGCGGCTGCTATCGTTATGATTTGTGATGCCGTCGAACCGGTTGCGGTACTCGCGTGCCCATTCACTATTGGGCTGTGCGGCGTTTTCACCGTTGATGTATGTAGGCTTGTCAATGAACCTCAGCGCCGCGTCCTCGATCAACCACCGGATGTCACCAACCCCGATCACCTGTAACACCGCTGGGCAACGATCGCAGAAGTTCCCCGTCATCGCAAAGTAGCGATGGCCGATGTGCAGTTCGAAGCCGGGTGCGTGAGCAGAACCGATTCGCTCTTTGAAGTTTTTGCTCCAATCGGTGCCAGTGATAAGCCGGATCGTGTCGAGATCGGCCGCTCGATACAGGAAGTACAGCTTGATCCCAGTCTTTGATGGCGAAACCTCGCCGTAGGTTTGGAAGCGGTCAATGATTTCTTGCGCCCAACCAGTCAGACCGTTTTCCGGCGATAGACACGTGTCGAGATCGATGCCAGCGAGACGGTACTCCTCGCCGAAGATGGTGATCCCGAGAAAAATCCCGATGCCGCCTAGACCGTCATCGTTGATGAAGTCCGTGTTAGCGGCAACGCTTTCAGCATCGTCGATCGTGATCCACGTATTGGGATTGTCAGATTTTGATTGAACACCGATCCGGGAATACGGGACTTTGGTGACCGTAACCCTCCCGTTTTTATCGGTACGCTCCTCGGTACGCCACGCTGTCCAACATTTTTGCGAGGCTACTTGACTAAAGAACTCGTCTTGACTATAAATATGATTAACGCTCATGTCGCATTTAAACTCCTTCATCGGTTGGTTTTTGTGTTGGGCGTTACCGACAGTGTTTGTAATATTTGTACTCGTGTCCCCGCGCCTTACCAGCGCGGGGGTTTGTCTTCGGCAGCAAGCCCATGTATGGCTGGAAAGTACTTTATCTAGTACGCGCCAATAACCGGTCATC
>Ga0182036_10001249_pt1 | contig 11863 bp, 7 predicted proteins | sample sta12Cox44000080_FD_125966 | JGI IMG/M metagenome (GOLD analysis project Ga0182036, IMG submission 125966) | Lab enrichment of tropical soil microbial communities from Luquillo Experimental Forest, Puerto Rico - statoxic.12C.oxic.44.000.080 | ecosystem: Environmental > Terrestrial > Soil >...
ACTAGCAGGCACCGAACGACCAAGGTTCGTTATTCAAAATTGCAGCCTAAGCGCCAGTTGTATCGAGCGTGGCCCGCCAATCTGGTAAAGGGGGTTGAATCCGCCATGCGCGCCGCCGGAGCCAAGGCTGCTCGCCAGCGTCTGCGTTGATTGGCCGAACAGCGGATCGGTCAGGCTGTTATTGGGAGGGCCGAAGTTGGGGTGGTTGAAGATGTTGAAGAACTCCGCTCGGAAACGAAGCCCCACCCTTTCGGTGATGCGAAATTGACGCTGCAAGCCAACATCAAATTGCGTAGCTCCGAAGCCACGCAACACATTGCGACCGAAATCCCCCTGTTGGCCGGCGGGTGCTGGTGTAAACGCTGCCTTGTTGAAAATCTTGCCGCCAGGATACTGCTTTCCGTAGAGTTCAAAAGGCTGGCCAGGGACGACATTTGGGCGCGGATAAAGCACGGTGCCCGCAGCAAACGAAATTCCACCAATGATATTCACGGGCGGAGCCGACCTGGCCAAAATGAAACTATCCACCGACCAGCCGCCTAATGTGGCATGAGCAATCTTGTTCCATTCCGGAGAGGGCAGGGTGTAAGTTACGCCCGCAGTGAATGAATGCCGGATATCAAAGTCCGAGTTGCCGCGGTCTACGTTTGGATTAGCGACAAAGCTCGGCGTGTTCTGATAAGTCGCAACCGCATCGGTCGAGGCAATATCAATCGAGTGCGAGAAGGTATACGAAGCCAACGCTTGTAACCCATGCGACAAACGGCGCTGGAACTTCACCTGCAGCGCATGGTAGTCCGAGGTCGCCGAATTGCTGGTTACCGAAACGGACTGAAAATCCGGGTTCGGATTAAATAAATTGGTTGCGCGCAGTAACTTCCTCCCAATCGCGCCGATATACATGAACGAAAGGCTTTGGCTGCCTCCGAGCGATTGCTCCAGCGCGAGATTCCACTGGTATGTGCGCGGAAGCTCCAAGTGAGGATCGGCCACGAGGATGGTGCTAACGGGTGGACTGGTTGTGATAACCGGAGGTGTGGCGTCTTGAGGGGTTAAGGGAAAGGGCACGCCTGCGAAAAAGTTTTCGGCCTGATAAGGGAAATAGCTCGAAACTCCTCCGAGCGAGCCTTGCCCAAGATCGTAAAAGATCCCAAAACCTCCGCGTATGACGCTTCCCCAGTCGGGCCTACTGGATAGGCGATAGGCAACACCTACGCGGGGAGCTACATTTCCGTAAGTCGTGTCGTAGAGTGGAGTGCCGCGAGGAGCCAAGGCTAACGTTGCCGGATCGTTCAAGTCGGTCACAGTGAAGGGCTGGTTCGCCAAGTTCTTACCCTTGAGCGGTGGATTGATGTCCCAACGCAATCCATAGGTCACCGTCAATCGTGGTGTCATGTTCCAAGTGTCTTGGGCGTAGAGCGAGAAATTGTGTGCCAGCAGCACGTTAGTCTGAAGAGACGTTACAAGGACGAATTCAGCAGCGCCCGAAAGTGCGTTTCCCGTGCAGGACGATGGCGGTGAGGGGCACGTCACGCCCGCGAATTCCACAAATTGGTTGTAGGTGTTTGGGCGGCTGAAAGGGGAAAGCCAGCGGTAGTCTAGGCCGAGCTTCATTTGATGGCCGCCATGCGAGATGGACAAATTGTCGATGAAGTTAACCTGACGTTGCTCGTCCACACCCTGTAGCCCCTGGGAGTAGGCTCCAACTCCATCGATGAGAAACTCGAGGTTACTGTTCGATGACGAAAATCCGCTAGGGAACAAGGTGGAGTCGGGAATCGGTACAGCACCACCAAAGCGATCAACAGCGAATTTAGTGGAAACCCTGTGGTTGCTGTAGTTGGCTCGCACTTCGTTGCTGATTTCGGGTTTGATGAGCCCAGTGACGCCGACGGTGAATGTTTGAACGGAGGAAGAAAGTGATTGCGTGGTGCTCAGCACGCCAAAGGGGCCTCGCTGGTCGATACTCGACGGCGAATAATTGTAGCGGCCAAACAAGTTGAGCTTCGAATTGATGACGTGATCTACCCGAATGCTATATGCGTCAAGACTTGATGGATTCGAGAAGCTGGCGTTGAATTGTGCCAAACCTGCCCCGAGTTCCGCGCCATTCGCCAAAGGGTATGCGTTTAAGTACGGCAGTATTGCCGGCACGGTCGCCTGAGCTTGCTGCCGTGATGCAGTGTCAGGAACGACCGTCTCCGCGGTAGATGGCTGGCGTAGCCGAAGGCCTTCGTACGAAAAGAAGAAGAATGTCTTGTCTTTGAAGATGGGCCCGCCGAATACACCCCCAAAATCATTCTGCCGCTCCTCCGGTTTCGGCAGCTGATTGAAGTTCGAAAACCAGTCATTGGCGTCCAGCACGGTATTCCTGAAGTATTCGAACAGCGTGCCATGAAAAGCGTTGGTTCCAGACCGCGTCGCGATGGAGATCTGTCCGCCGGGCATGCGTCCGAACTCCGGAGCGAACGAAGAAGTCTGGATACGAAACTCCTGCATGGCATCCACGGAGACAAGGCTGTTGGTTCCGCCCGAAGCGCTGAGCGCGGGCAAACCTCCCCCAGCGGTCTGCACTAGGGGAAAGTAGCCCGTAACGCCGAAATTGGCGCTTACCCCATCCACAGTGAAATAGTTGCCATCCGCGCGTTGCCCGTTCACGCTGAACTGCCCCTGGTCGTCGAAAGCCGTTGCGGTCACCACCACGCCCGGCGTCAGCATTATCAGCGTCTGAATACTCCTGCCATTGAGAGGAAGGTCCTCGACGAAAGTGCGATCAATCACCGTGCTGACCGTCGCCGACTCCGTATTCACCAGTGGAGTCCCGTCTTCCACGGTGACGCTCTCCGATGCCGAACCAACGGCCATCTCAAAGTTGATTTCGAGAGCGTCCTGCACATGAAGAATCACATCAGGCTTGATCACTTTTTTGAAACCGGTTTTTTCGATTTCGATTCGGTAGAGGCCGGGCGGGAGATTCGTCAAGTAGTATTCGCCCGATTCGTTGCTCGTGATTTCGTAACGGGCATTTGTGCCGGCGCTGATAACAGTGATTCCCGCACCGGCGATTAGAGCTTTCGAGGGATCCGTGATGCGTCCGGTGAGTGACGCATTTGTGGATTGCGCACGAAGAACGGACGGAGGCAACATCAAGACGAGTAAAGCGCCGACAACAGAGACTCGCCGCATAATTCAAACCTCGCGGTGGCGAATTGTCGATAAACCGACGGTAATCTACTACCACACCCGATTGGTGGAGTTGCTCCAAGGTAGCTACATAGTTGCTCCAGAGCAATGCAAAAAAAGGGACGCCCACCCCTTAGATGCCTTTGGGAGTCGAAGGGCTCTATATGAAAAATCCCAGCTTTAGAGTCTTAGAGGGTTAAATTGCAGTCTTCAGAGGGACAGAAGAGCCCACATGGGAACCGTGTTTTTTAGGGGCTAAACCCGTATTTGCTGACACCATAATTCCGACCTTTGCCCTAGCACGCCAACCCACACATTGCATCGTCACGAATGGAATTGAAAGAGTAAGATGTGGACGCTGTGGGGTGAAGAATGCGTAGCCGAAAGCCATACGCGGGCGCGCTCGGGCTGGTCCTGGCTGGCGTGATGCTGGCCTGGTCCCCGTGTGTGTGGGCGTTGGATCCGGCGCTGGATGCGAGCCAGTACGCGCACACGGCGTGGAAGATCCGTGATGGCTTTCCAAAAGGCATAATTAACTCGATCGCACAAACACCTGACGGTTATTTATGGTTGGGTACAGAGTTCGGTTTGGTGCTCTTCGATGGAAACAGGCCGCTGTCCTGGCAGCCACCGCATGGTCAGAATCTTCCCTCGAGCGACATTCGCGCCCTGCTCTCCGCGCGGGACGGCACACTCTGGATTGGCACTGCGAAAGGGCTTGCAAGTTGGAAGGATGGCAAGCTCACCTTTTACCATGAGCTGGCGGAGCTGATCGTTTTTAGACTCCTTGAGGACCGCCAAGGCGTGATCTGGGCTGGCGCCTACGGCGTTCCGGCCGGTAGGCTCTGCGAAGTACAGAAGGGCTCCGTCCAGTGCTACAGAGAGGATGGCGGCCTTGGACCAGGAGTCGTCAGTCTGTTCGAAGACAGCAGGGGTAATCTTTGGGCCGGAGTACAGAATGGGTTGTGGCGATGGAAGCCCGGTCCTCCAAAGTTCTATCCGCTGCCAGGCGAATTTAACGGCATCCTCGGTTTGACGGAAGATGTTGACGGCGCGATCCTTTTCGGATGGAAAGGCGAAATCTACAGGATGCGTGAGAAAAAAATTGAAGCGTATCCCGTGCCCGGCGTGGCTCGTGGATTTCTTACCTTCAGTCTGCTCCGGGATCGCGATGGCGGTCTTTGGATCGGAACAGAAGATCGTGGACTCTTGCACGTTCATCACGGGAAAACGGATGTGTTTTCATCGCCTGATGGCCTCTCGGGCGCTTGGGCCCACGTTTTCTTTGAAGACCGCGAAGGCAACATTTGGGTGGCTACAACGGACGGGCTCGATCGCTTTCGCGACTTTGCGGTCGCCAACCTTTCGACGAAGGAAGGCTTGTCGAGTGCTGTCGTAAGTTCGGTTCTCGCAGCCAAGGATGGGAGTGTCTGGCTTGGGACCGCTGGTGGTTTGAACAGATGGCTCAATGGAAGAATTTCGCCCTTCGGCAAGAGAGGGGAAATCAACGGCCATCATGCTCTTTCTCTGTTTCAGGACAGTCGAGCGCGGATTTGGGCCCCAACACTTAACGAATTCGGCTACTTGGAGAACGAAACGTTTATTCCGGTCAACGGTCTTCCTGGCGGGATTGTTCACGGCATCGGAGAGGATGCTGAAGGAAACCTCTGGATCGCCAACAAGGAATCAGGCCTTTTCCGACTGTCGCGGAAAAATGAGATCCAAAGATTCCCCTGGGCTAGCTTGAAACCTCGGAGTTATGCGTCTGCTTTGGTTGCTGATTCTAAGCAAAGCGCCCTCTGGCTCGGGTTTTCTGATGGCGGGCTCGCCTATTTTGCGAACGGCGACATTCGTCGGAATTACACCACCTCAGATGGACTGGGCGTGGGCTGGGTCGCCGACTTGCGACTTGCTTCGGACGGAACACTCTGGGCGGCTACGGAAGGCGGACTGAGCCGACTGAAAAATGGGCACATAGCAACACTCAGCGGCAAGAATGGATTGCCTTGCGACACCGTCCATTGGTCACTGGAGGACGACGCCCATTCGTTATGGCTCTACATGGCCTGCGGGCTCGTTCGAATTCCGAAGGATGAGCTGGAGGTGTGGATCATTGCAACAGACAGAGACGAGAATGTGAAGAAGACAATTAGAGCCACGGTCTTTGATATTTCCGACGGAGTAAGAGCGCATACGCCTGGCGGATACTTCCCGCCCGTTGCCAAGTCCCAGGATGGAAGACTGTGGTTCCTGCCTTTTGACGGCGTCAGTATCGTCGATCCACAACACATTCCTTTCAACAAAGTTCCGCCGCCCGTGCACATCGAACAGCTCATTGCCGACCGAAAGTCGTACGATGCGACCTCCATTGCAAATGAGCCTGTCCGCCTGCCCTCGCTCCTTCGCGACTTGGAGATCGATTACACCGCACTAAGCCTAGTCGCGCCGGAAAAGATTCTCTTCCGCTACAAACTCGAAGGATTGGACAGCGATTGGCACGAAGCAGGCAATCGGCGCCAAGCGTTTTATACCAATCTTCCGCCCCGCAACTACCGCTTCCGCGTGGCGGCTTGCAACAACAGCGGCGTGTGGAACGAGGCCGGAGCAGTCCTGGATTTTTCCGTGGCCCCGGCGTACTACCAGACTTGGTGGTTCCGCTTGTTGTGCGTGGCCGCTTTCCTCGGGCTACTTTGGGCCGTCTATCAACTGCGGTTGCGTCAGGTGACCGCGCAAGTGCGACAACGCTTGGAAGGACGTTTTGAAGAGAGAGAAAGGATTGCCCGCGAACTGCACGACACCCTGCTGCAGAGTTTTCAGGGGCTTTTGCTCTACCTTCAAGCGGGAGTCAACCTGCTCCCCGATCTTCCGGGTGTAGCCCGAGCGAGAGAGAAACTGGAAGGTGCGATCGATCAAGCCGAACAAGCCATCACCGAGGGTCGCGATGCTGTTCAAGGGTTGCGTTCGTCCACGATGCAAACCAACGACCTCGCTGCGGCCCTGAACGCTCTCGCGGCAGAGTTTACAGCAAATCAAGGCGTGCAGAATTCTCCCGCCTTTTGCGTACAGGTGGAAGGCACATCACGCGATCTCCACCCTATCTTGCGGGACGATATCTTCCGGATTGCTGGCGAGGCACTTCGCAACGCATTCTTGCACGCACAAGCGAGCCGGATCGAAGCGCAGATTCGCTACGACGAGCGCCAGTTGCGGCTGCGAATTCGCGATGATGGGAAAGGCATCGACCCGCAGATAGTGAACGAAAAGGGGCGCCCGGGTCACTGGGGCCTGCGCGGCATGCAAGAAAGGGCCAAACTTGTGGGCGGTAACCTGGAAGTCTGGAGTAAGCCCGATTCTGGCACCGCAATTTATCTGACTATTCCCGCCTCCACTGCGTACGCCACTCCTACTCAACGGCGTTCCTGGCTATCCAGAAAAGGAACTGCGGTGAAATCATAAGAGTGTCGCGCCATACACTACGCGGATCTTCGCAAAATCCTCCGCCCAGGGGGGTGGTCCCTTTTTCACTGCCATATCCGCATACCCCTAACTCGATTGAGGGGTATGCGTCTACGCACATGAAAAAGGGACCACCCTGGGGTAACCGTCACGTCGAGGAAAATAGGATTGTAAGAATACGCCGCTACTCTTGGTCGTGCACGAGTATCGCTCCGGCGTTTACACATATCTTAGCGTGGTAAAATTAATTGGTCCCGCTTCCGTGGTTTATGCCCAAATCCCGAGGAAGATTCGGAAGAAATCGACGCCCGAAACGCAAGTTCGACATTCGGACAGCAGTCCCAAAGTTCTTCGAAAGCATCGGCCTTAGCCCCGAGAAGGATTTGCGCTATCCGGTTCTCTATCACTACACCTCCACTTACGGTGCGTTGAAGATTCTGGAGAGTCAGAAATTTTGGGCTACCGCGCACGATTGCACCAACGATAAAGGCGAGTTGATCTCCGCGAACGCATCAGTGTTTGATGTTGCCCAGGCTTGGCGGCCAAATGTGACGGGTCTAGCGGCGAGGACTTTGGATATTTTTCTACGCGATTACGACCGCGAAGCGATTTGCAAAATTCGGACAGCTTATCTAGCCTGCTTTTCGAAAGTAAGAGACGATGCCAGTCACGAGGGGCTTTGCATGGTGTTTATCGAGGGCAGCGCAAAATGCCATTCCTTCCAGCTTGGGGTTCTTCCTCAAGATTCGTCGAATGGTCTCGTAGAGTTTTATTCTTTGCTCCCAGCCTTTCCGTTTATTTGGTCCACGTTCTCGCGCGGATGCCGCTGCCCAACGACCCTCTAAACGGCGCCACTGTTCTTCGAGTACTCGCCCAATTCTAGTTTGCATTTTGTCGAGGGCCTTTTGGCCTTTTCTGGCCGACTCGAAAGCGCGCAGTTGTTTGGGATCGTTACGATTGAGCCCACCTCTACGGAGTGGCTTCTTCAGGGTCTTGTAGATGCGAGACGGTAGCAATTCCACCACGTCGTTGACATCTAGCACCCATCTGGGGGCATCCTCGGCAAAAAGGTTTTGCGTACGCCTGAGTACCTTCCTCCCTTTTTTACTTAATGATGGGGATAGCTCCCGCCCGACGAAAATATCGCTGATCGTCTCGATTATTTTTCTGTGCGCCAACAGCATGAAGCACGCGTGTCGCTCCGGAAAAGTGGCTCCCGGAACATCGAAAAGACTGGACAGTTTACGGCGTTCCGTAAAGAGCTGATCGGCTTTTGTAATCGCCGCGCGCAAAAGTTTGTTTCAATAGGTCTTCGCTCGCAAACCAGAACGGATTTGGCGGGAACAACGGCGTCTCGTCGCTAAACATTTCGTTTATTCGGATAGGTCTGCGACCTACTGTTACAGGATGGCCCAAAGACTGATAAAATTAGCAAATAAAAGCGGGCTTATCGTCTGCTAGTAACAGGCGACAAGCCCTAACCCCCAAAGGAGCATGAACTCCGATGGAAGCTACGCAAACCGTAACTCAACTTTCGCAATCTCACAAATCCCTGGTCCCGCGTTTTGGAGTTGTGACCGTCTTCGGTTATGGCAGCAGTGTGCGCGTCGAGCGCGGGCACCTCCTCGTGGAATTTGGAATTGCCTCAGATCGCCAGTATGGGCGATTCCCGCGTGTCGGCCATGGACTGAGGCGTTTGGTCGTCATCGGTTCTGATGGCGTGATTTCATTCGCTGCGATCAGGTGGTTAGCTGATCAAAATATTTCATTCGCCATGCTTGAACGTGACGGCTCGGTGTTGGCTACGACAGGTCCTGTCCGTTCCTCTGACGCACGCCTCAGGAGAGCCCAAGCACTAGCAGAAAACAGTGGCACGGCGCTTCAGCTCGCGAATAATTTGATAAGCGAAAAACTCTTAGGTCAAGAGAGAGTAGCGCGTGACAGATTACGAGACGCCTTCGCAGCCGAAAGCATCGCGAAATACCGTAGTGAACTAAGATCGGCTGAGCAACTGGAAGCTGTGCTTGGGATTGAGGCAAATGCCGCGCTCGCCTACTGGAGCGCTTGGTCGAAGCTGCCAATCCATTATCCGCGAACCGATCTCACTCGCGTACCTGGGCATTGGCAGGTTTTTGGCGCGCGTGTCTCCCCACTAACTGGTTCTCCCCGTCTAGCGGTAAATCCGCCGAACGCGGTTCTCAACTATCTCTACGCAATGCTCGAAGCTGAGGCGCGCCTAGCTGCAGCCGAACTCGGGCTTGACCCGGGCCTAGGCGTGCTGCATCGAGATACGCCAAATCGCGACAGCCTCGCCTGCGATTTGATGGAACCAGTCAGACCCCTCGTCGATGCATATGTCTTTGATTGGCTCAATCGCGGTCCTTTGCGGAGGAATTGGTTCTTCGAACAAGCAAACGGAAACTGCCGGTTGATGGGCGAGTTCGCAGCTGAGCTTTCACAGACCGCGATGACCTGGCGTCGGGCTGTCGCACCATACGCTGAGGAGGCTGCGAGGATTTTTTGGCAAGGCAGGCTCAGGCGATCACCATTCAATCCTCTGCCCACGAGATTGACGCAATCAAAGCGCAGCCGTGCCGAACGCACAACTCCCCTTTCCACGACTCCAGTCCTACCTAAAACAAGGCCTCGTTGTGGGGTCTGTGGAGGAACCGTTACGACCGGTTCTCGCTTCTGTTTGAACTGCGTCCCCATCGTGAATCGTGAAAACCTCCTCGCGCAAGCGAAGTTGGGCCGCATTGCTACCCATAGCCCAAGCGCGGAAGCACGTCGGTCGGCTACCCAGACCAAGCAATTCGCTGCCATTCGGAGCTGGAATCCTTCGGAACTCCCGAAATGGCTGAACGAGAAGGCCTATAGAAGCAAGATTCTGCCTCACCTTTCGAAGTTCACCGTCAAAGCAATTCGGTTGGCGCTCCACGTGTCTCATCCATATGCTACGAACATTCGGCGCGGTACTGCCATTCCTCACCCAAGGCACTGGGTGGCGCTCGCAAAGCTCGCGGGGGTCATGATTAACCCTTGACCTATCGATGTATCCTAGGTTACAGACACGATACTTCTAAATTGACATGTGTGCAGGTTTGCCGGGGCATTGCGCCCGCTCCAACTGCCTGAGTTAGCCCGGCATCTTGAAAACATTCCCTCACCCGGCGTACAGTCCTCGCGTGCCAGCCAAGGAACCAAAGCGCGAGTTCGCGGTCGGTGACAAAGTCCGCGTGAACCTGCATCACGGCAAAATTGAGGATGCTGTCGTTCGTGCCGTGATTCACGACGACGATGGAATCAAGCTACAGGTGGACGTCGTCGGTCTCGACCTCACAGCACTAATCGACACGCGGCAGGTTGTCGAGTGAGATTGGTCTGGGCTAGAGACCCATGGCTGCCCGGAGATCTCGTACGACCTTCTCCATGCCGTCGCTCGACTTTGCTGCTAAACGGCCTGCCAATGACGGGGAAAATGCTATCACTTCCTCTTTGGAGATTTCATGCCATACGGGCAAAATGACTTTGACGCCTGAGATTTCCTTGGCGGAGAGGCCTTCAAGTTCTTCCCGAGGCCAATCTTTAGCGAAGAAATTCCTACTGAGTACGACAATGCCGTATTGCGACTGAGCTAGTCCTCGGTCGATCGCTTCGCGAAGTCTGTCGCCGACTTTGAGTGTCATCTCGTCATACCAGACCTCAAGCCCAGACTTCGCTAGCGCGTCGGCGAGAGGGCGAACGAATCCATCCTTATCTTCGCTCGCATGCGACACAAACACATCCCAGTGTTTACCTAAGCTCGACGCATATATTTTGCGGGATTTTTCTTCATCCAGCCGAATCTCATATCGTTTGATGGCTAAATCTCGGACGATGCGCGAGGCTGCGCTCATGAGTTCTCTTTGCGCTTGTCCCGTCACAGCAGATGCCAATCCCGGAGGCGCAGTATTCTGGAACACTTGAGTCACCATGTTTTGCATGCTCCCTGTCAACATTTGTTTCTGTGCCTCACAAAAATGCGTGACCTCTGTAGCAATCTCTTGTTCTGCTGCGTCGTCAAAAGGAATCCCAGCGCGTTCGTAGGCTTGGAGCAACGTCTCGGACCTGGCTTGGGCCATCAATCCTAAATGTTTCCCAATGATGTGTGCTTTGGCAGAAACATGGTTGCCAGACTGTGTCATATTTCGCTTAGCAAAATCTACGGTTACCTGTCTGAGTTGTTCGTTCTGCGCTGGGAGAATCTCTTCCAATTTCTTCTGGTAAAGGGTGTCTGCGTACCTTCTGCCAAGCTCATTAAGGGCCATATACGTAAATATACTTTGAGCTAGTTTCATGGACAAATAAGTCTTATGAACTCCAGAATGGAAACGCCGCCTGACTGATCGCGTTCTCAACCCCGGCCACTTTCCCTGGGCTCGGCCTTCCGAATCCTGCAGGGAATAAGTCCGGCCACGGCCATTTCTGCTTTTGGTCGGGTGCCTTCGCCGCCACTCGCCACGCGCCTCTTCCAATTGCTGCTTGAAGTGTCGGGGCATCTTGGGTCCCAGCACAAGGTTCTCGCGGCCCTGCCAAAACGCATCATCTCGTCGTCTGACATCTTGCGCAAGCGGGTACGCAGTTGCTTGAGTTGGTCGAGTTCGTCGCTGGATTCGATTGCGATGGACATCGCCGGACTCCCGGCAGAGGTGGGAAAGCGAGAGTACAACATCCTTCGGTGGCTCATCCATGGGCGTTACCACAAGGCCACATACTCCGCAAGTAGAACTGGCGATGCTATCTTAACCTGAGCCTACGGAGGTAGCATGAGAGTTTTGCTCTTTATAATATCGCTGGCATCATTGGTATTTGTTACCGCTGGCGCGTCATTGCAACAGCAAAAGTATCCGTGGCAACACAGTGGCACCCAGTGCAACGAAACGCTAACGCTTTGTTGGTACGGCGAGGAGGATGTCTCCGACCCACAGGTTATGGCGTATGGTAACCGTTGGGTCGCTCAAGACAAGGACGAGAAGCCGCTCGAGTGGATCACCGAAGTGCGCTGCTTAAAGGATTCCAAGTTGTGCATTCTGGCTCGCAACCAGAAGGTGCTAAACGGCTCCGCGACCAACATCGACCTGTACCGAATCGAAGAGTGGGGCAAAGTCCAAATCCGGGCGATTGGCGAAAGCGACTTTCCACACGGCAAGGAGTGCGAGATCGACACGTTGCTGCTCAACCGTGC
>Ga0182036_10001250_pt1 | contig 11863 bp, 10 predicted proteins | sample sta12Cox44000080_FD_125966 | JGI IMG/M metagenome (GOLD analysis project Ga0182036, IMG submission 125966) | Lab enrichment of tropical soil microbial communities from Luquillo Experimental Forest, Puerto Rico - statoxic.12C.oxic.44.000.080 | ecosystem: Environmental > Terrestrial > Soil >...
GAGTCCATTTTTGCAATCCGTTATTGCCGATAAGATCATTGAAAATGTCGGTAGTACATTACAGTCCGATACCAACCATATCAAGTATATGGACAGTTTGTGGGATCGGGCTAAGAAGTCTGGGAGAACCGAAGAAGACAAGGCCAGGTTGGTATCCGCGTATCTGGCGCGCGCTAAATCGCTAATCCCTTCTCTGCGATCGAAGTTTTTGGCTGAGGTGAATGGAAAAGGTCCGTCAGCCAGTGCCGAGAAGATTAAGCGAGTATCTAGCGTCGCTAACAGAACAGCCGAGTCTGGCAACGGGCGCCCGTCGGGTACTAGGAGTCTCGACTACAACCCAAGAAGAATCGACTACTCGAAGACTAGCGACTTGGATATTCTCAACGATGAAGTCAAATACAAGAATTGAGGGTATAACAAGTGCCTGGAGGTTTAGAGCTTCAAGTAGTTGGAACAGAACTTGAGCGTGTTCTGCCAAAAGTGCCCGCTCTGTTCGATCGAGATGATGTCTTTTATAGCTCTCTCGAAAAGCGGCCAGTTGAAGTAATATCATCGCGCGACATGCGGATTCCGTTAGAGTTGAGGCCCAATGGGAACACGGGGTACTATAACCCAGACGGTGGTGATCTGGGTCGTGGTGATATTTCTGATTTTGATAAGGCGGTTATACATTCGGTGCATTTAGTGCATCGGGTGGAAATGACGGCCAAGAACATTTGGTCCACGGATAGCAATCGGAAAGCCGTGATGAATAGCTTTCGGCATGCTTTGGCTGTCGAGATGTCGCAGTTCCGAAGAGACGTAGACAGCCAATGTATGACGGACGGCACGGGAACCTTAGCGACCATAACTTCAGTAACAACGGCGGGTGGTGTTGATACATACACTTGCACGACCGATGGTTACGGAGTCAGATTGCTGAGATCGAAACAACAGATCAACGTCTTTGATCCGACTTACGTGACTCTGAGGACTGCAACGGGCGGGCCTTACGTCATTACTCAGTATGACCTCGCAAATAAACAAGTTCAAGTGACACCGGCTGTCACCGGCGTAATCGCCGGTGACAAGATTGTTGCTGATGGATTAACGAGTTCCCCGCCAGTCGGGATGTATGGTGTTCCTTACCATAATTCAAACAGTTCGGTTGGAACGTGGCTCGGGTTTCCCAGAGCAACCACTCCTGAAATACGTGCCAATCGAGTAAACGCCGCAGGTTCAGCGCTAACCCTACCTCTACCCCGACTAGCACTGAACCTGATCGGCGATCGTGTTGGGATAAACTACAGAAGCAAGTGTACTGCTTGGATGCACAAGGCTCAACAGGCGGCCTACGAGGAATTGGGATTTAACGTCATTCGCATCGATAAGGCAGCGAAAGAGGAAGGCTTAGATTTGTATTTCAACGATAACATGAGAATGGCCGGAGCGCCGCTCAAGATTTCGTACAGTTGGGATCGAACTCGGATAGACTTCATTGACGCTGAATATTGGGGCCGCGCGGAGTTAAAACCACCTGGGATGTACATGTCTCCTGATGATAATCAACGCATCTGGGAGATCCGAGGCGCCAGCGGTGGTGTAGCGACGAGTTGGGTCTTCTACTACGTAGCATCGTTCAACATCTTTATGAACAAGCCGGCCGGTTCCGCGTACATCGACCAGCTTGCCTTCCCATCGGGTTATTAGTTACTCCTTTCTCGGGCGCGCGTTTAATCTGGGCGCGCGCCCGTATTTTTCAAACGCATTTTTCAAACGTAAAACATGGAACATCAACTCAATAAATGGCTAACGAGCCACGGGATGTACAACAACTTGCCGATATATAGGCTCGTCTGGTCTGAAGATATCATGGAACATAGGAAGGGGACTTTTCGGGAATTTTATGGGGACATTTTCCTGAGGGAGTTCAATGGAGTCAGGTTGGTTAGGAAGTATAACTACATCCATGAGAGATGGATTTTTGAGGCTTTCTCTGTTGAGGGAGGAAGTCCTGAAGTCCCTGGGAGTCTCGAAGGGGATTACGTTCCAATTTATGTTTTTGAGTCTGCAAATGGCGAGAGTTTGCCAGTGACTCGGAAAGTACTGGAGTTCTTGATCGGCGCGCTGAATAAAAGGGTGACGAAAGATATGATTCCTTCTGAGGAGTATCTGAAGGAGAAAAGTGTCGGAGAAATCGAAGATTCGTGGGATGATCATCCTATGCATTTTTCTACTCGTCCTGGTCCTCAGCGTAATTCTATTTGGTATAAAGGAGTAAAGGATGCATCACGAGGAACATAATTTCTGTACGATTGTATCGTTTATGCCGATACAGTTATTTGAGGTCAAGTCTGGGGTCATTCCTCCGGCTTACCTAATACCGGCTAGTGAGGGAGATGAGAAGCCGGGAATCTTATGGGTGCGGCCCGCGAGTTTCTTCACGTATATTGATGCGGATCGGGGATCGTTGAGGAGCGTGGCTCTGAGTGATCAAGTCGCCAAGGCTATTTGTGATGATTTCGCGTCTTCGCAACTCGGGATTGACGAGAATTCCAGACCGGGAGTTACTTGGTTCCCGGGAAAGCTTGAGGCGGAAGAAGTATTGGCGGCTTATCCTAAGGAGATTGCTCAGGTACTTGATCTACACTATAATTGGTACCGTGCTATTTGTTTTATCGCTGATAATGACTGGAATCGCTACCATCATCATAATTCAGTTAGTGACATTCAGCGTAAGGCTGGGACGGCTCTTGGGCTTAGTTCCCTAGAGCACGAATGGCTTTCGATTAGCTCGGCACAGGGGCAGACTAGATGCCCCGCGTGCAAGAGTCCGCTGCACCCTGATGCGATCGTGTGCGGCGCGTGTAAGTGCATTGTTGATGCTGAGAGATACAAGAAGTTAAGTTTCGCTAAGGAGGAACCATGGCTAACGCAACAGCGCGCCCCGTTGTCCCAACCATCCTAAATACTTGGGTGGCAGGGAATAAGATGATCATCACCGGAACCGTCGCATTCAGCGCGCCCACCGATATTTATGTTGTCGGTGGGATTCCATTTAGCTTTTTCGGGGGCATGATAAAAGCTCGGAAGAAGCCGTATTATGTTCAGTTCGCCAGTGTGAATGGGAACACATATGGCTATGTAGTCGGGACCGATGCATCTAATGGCAAACTGAAGATCTTCACCGCGGCGGGGACCGAATTAACAGCGATTGCATTGCCCGCTGGAATCTCGGGAGATACGATAAACTTCGAGGCCGCATTTGCTCCGTTGCAATAACGAAAAAGAAAAATAAAGAAAGAAGGCTGAGATGTCTGTTGCGACTTCTGTGGTTCTGGCTACGGTTAGGACGTTTCTTAATGACGACGCGGCGGCGAATTGGACCGATGCGGCTCTGATGCCCAAGCTCCAACAGGCGCATCGGGAGTTGCAGGTCAAGCTTAGGAGAGCCGCCGCGCCCGTTATGAAAGGGACTTACATTGAGACGATTCCTGCATCAGGTACGGCATTCTCCACTCCTCCAGTGGATTTAATTGCCCCTATCCAACTTTGGGAAAACGCGCCCGCTGGACCGTTGGCGAACTATCAACTGATGACCGAATCTGATCCACTACCGAATGTCGCTCAGGTTGCTACTTTGGTCTGGTGGGCTTGGGTTAATGAGGTTGTGACTTTCATTGGATCATCGGCAAGTAGAATGGTCAAGATGGTCTATTGGAAGAGGATCACCGTTCCACAAGCGAACACTGATCTAATAGGGTTCATTGATGGTGAGTTGTACTTAGCGCCTCGAACGGCCGCGATCGCTTATGGATCAACGGGGGACGGGAATTCGATGGGAGTCTTGGCGGGCTTGGCTGATGCGAGTTTATCTGAAGTTATCCTGAGTAACAGAGGTCGCGCGCCGCAGGCTCAAAACCAATCGCAGAAACCGTAAAAATCATGACGATGCCATTTGTTCCACCCCTGGTTCCATTGTTGGGTGATGTTCTCTCGCAAACGAGATCCATGCTAAATGATGAGGAAGCGGCGAACTGGCCCGATCAGAAGATGCTCGGGAAGGCGCGCTTCGCATTTCAGGAGCTAGAGGCGGAGCTGTTGTTATGGGGGATTCCGCTATTGAGCACTGTTATTATGACGATGGATGTTCCAAAAGTGAACACCGCGACTTTCATTGATATGGATCTGGATTTGTCCCAGTTGCCCGGATACCCATCGGATATGGTTCTTCCCATTTGGCTGAAAGAGAGGATCAAAAATGAAGCGCGCGAGAACTTCGTTGATATGGTTGAGACTGCGTACATTCCTAATGTTTCCGTGGATACTGCTCTACGGTATTGGAATTGGCGTGAAGGACGCATTTTCGTATTGGGCGCACTTTTGGATAACCAGGTTCAAATCAGGTATCAGAGAGTCATACCGACTCCTGGTGTGAACACGGATACGATTTTCGTCCCAATGGCTCAGCTTTTTCTGTCGTATAGGATTGCCTCACTGTGCATGGAGAGTCTAAAGCAATGGGATGCTAGTGATCGTTTCAAGAACTTAGCTGAAGAGAACATGGAGAGGCTAATGAGACATAACGTCAAACAACAACAGAACGTGCCAGCCAAGAGAAGGCCGTACCACAGGGGACTCGGAAGGACAAGAGTCTTGAGGGATTTCTGATGGAAGCTATGTTGATTCAGTTGGTCATAGTTTTGATAGTCGTGGGACTGGTGATTTGGCTGATTCAACAGCTTTTGCCAATTCCCCCACAGATTAAGAACATAATCTATGTTGTGATTGTTCTGATCTTAATTCTATACTTGTTGAGGTCGTTTAAAATCATTTGAAATGGACTTTTCTAAGTACCAGTTGACTCAAGTCGTGCAGTTTCTTGGACTCTGGTCTAGGGGTTCGTTCGATGATGTCCCGAACGATCATGCATCGGATATCCAGAATCTCTCGTTCACGGATAGGAAAGAAGTATACACCAGGATTGGAACTGATATTAGCTTTGCGAGTGGCAGAAAAGTTGTTCGATCGAAGATGGCGACATTCAACGATCAGACATTGATAATGCTAACTTGCGATGGGAATGGGAACATCTATCGAGAAGATAATGGAACGGTATTGTTGAATGTTCCCAACATGATCGACTTTGAGATTCTGAACGTCAATAATAAAGTCCTCATCGCGCCCGTGCTGAGCGCGTTCAGCGCGACCAATTACATCTATATTTGGACGGGGCCATCCGCCGCTTTACGGCCAATGGCAGGCGCGCGACCGAGCATTGCGGGAATGACGGCAACCGAGAATTCGACCCCCGGTGTGGTGAACGCGGGCGCGCATTGTTTCTCAGTTGCTTATGCGACTGATACGGGATTCGTGACCGCACCGGGAGTTGATGCCAATCTCACTGGCAGTAATAATCTGGAGCCTATTGGTCCATATGCGTGCGCGACTTCCAATGGAAACGATCAGATTTGGGTGACCCAAATTCCAACGGGCGCGGGGATTCCGGGAGTGACCGGGCGATGGTTGTTAATGACCAAATCGAATATGCCCGAGTTCTTCAGAGTCCCGAATCCTGATGGTTCAGCTAATCCGACTCTACCCGATACGACAACGACTTCGATGCAAGTCAGCATTAGTGATCTCGGGTTGACTATAAGTGCGGACCCGTTATTTGACTTGGCAGAGCATGTTTTGTCTGGGGTTAGTAGCATTGGCTTAACAGCGTATAAAAACCGAGTATTCATTATCAATGGAGGAACGACTAGCCAAGCGAATACTGTGGTCGCACCAGATAACATTTGCGTTTCCAGTCCGGGAACTGTCGAGTCTTTTGATCAAGCTTATGGGAATATTCAAGTGCCGAGCCAGCATGATGGCAATTTCGCGCGCTGTGCATCGGAATTGTTCGGGGTTTTGTATATATTCAAATCTGTTGGGATATTCAGTACTCAGGATAACGGGCAAGATCCGTACTTATGGCCTGTGATGATGGTTGATGGTTCGGTTGGCTGTTATCCAAAGGGATTAGCGTCGATCACAGGAAGCCAAAACTCTCTAGGGATCTCTTCGATGATCATTCTCGGAGATCGAGAGGGTCTGTTCATGTTCAATGGAAACGTGATTCGTCCTGAATTGACGTACAAGATCAAGAACTTCTGGAATCAGATATACGATGCCTCTCAGATTAGGATCGCTATTGACCCATTTGAGGAGCAAATGTATGTTCTGTTGCCAATAAGTTCAACTGCTAATGTCCTTCTGGTCGCAGACTACGCGGCGGGCTTAGATCCGCAGGCTATTCGTTGGACGATTTACAAATTCCCTTGGAATATCAACGATGTGACAATGGCGAATATTCAGGATGTCTCGGACTGGTTGTATTTGCCTAGACTGGGAACCAATGTTGGCCTGATGAAATTGACCGGTAAGAAAACCACGGATTATGGATCGGTGGCAGTCGATAACTACTGGAGAACTGGATTATTGACTTCAGCTCCAGGAACGGTCAGCGTTTTCCGCTATCTGCGATGGCGAATGAAGGGCGCGGGAACGCTCAATACGTATTTGTACGATGAGAATTACGGGAATCAAATCACGGCATTTCCGCAGACGATCGGGGTTGGGAATCGGGATCAGGCGATTCAGATTAACTACGTGAATGAACAAATGTCCGTGAAGTTCGAGACTACTGGAAACATGCAGGTTTCTAGGTTCGATGTCTTCAGCGCGATTCAGTATCCTTCGAGGCCAAGCGTTTGATTAGGGATCTAACAGTTAAGCCGCGAGTCTCTCATCTGTATAGAGACGATAACCATCTTTGGCTTGTGTTGAATGATGTCGAGGATTGGGCGCGGGATGTAACTGACACGGTCAATTCCGTTACGGCTCCGGTCACAAAAAATGGGGGGACGACAACTCCGGGCGGCGCGCCCAATGTAACGATAGACAAAACAGATCCCAATGGTAAACCGAATCCAGTTATAACTCCGAGAAGCAATGGACAAATTGAAGTTCAGGTTTATTATACGTTAGCTCCCGAGGCAACTGCGGATAACTTCTCTGGAGTTGACGTCTATTTAGAAGATCCTGACATCAGCTCCCAAGCTTCGATGCCAATGAGCGGCACGCGGCCAATGGACGGGACCACGAATCAGGTCAGCGGGAAGTGGACCCCGGTTTTCGAGAACAAATCCTCAACCGTCTGGACCGGATCGGCCGCCGCTCATGGCCCCGTAGATATCCTAGTTGACAACACGTCTACAAGTTTGAAGAAGGGGATGGATCGGAAGGTCAGGATTTACTTAGCTTCATACGGCCCAAACTCAAATGCTGTTCTAGTCAGGGCTAATCAACCAAACGCAACCCCTAGCGTGATAGCGGCCATCCCTCCTCCTGGAACTATATATGTTCGCGGACAAGAATATGCTTGGTTGGTTACAAACTGTCAAGTACAATTGGAAACGGACTTCGATAGGCCTGATCCAAACTATAGATTGCTGTTTAGTTACACTCCGCCAGATTTGAATACTCCCCTTCCCACGGGAATGAATCCATTTGGCGGAGTTGATATCTTTTATGCTTATCCAGATGTCAAGAACATTGACCCTTATTACGTAATTACCGACTCTAAAGTCTGGGTTTCAGTAACGGATTCTCACGGTTATTTGTCTCCGATCTATCCCGCGGGAGGCGGGGGAACATTTAGAGCTTATTTCTGTTCGGGAGATAATTCACAACCGTCTCACGTTAACCAGTTGATTCCTGGGGTAACTCCTTACGTTCAAGTAACGATTAGTTTAAGCCTACCAAACGCGCCCGACATCACGGGATTTAAACTTGTGAAGACGTATTGGAGTAGGAGGTACGATGGCTCGTTGGTAGCTATGGCCGATATAGCCTGGGATAAACAGACGGCCGCGAACTTTGGGGGAGTTGTATTCTATCTGATTGCAACTAACCCAACAGATCCCAATTACAAACTACCAATGCAATTGGACATGGTCGGGGATACGGCAACATTCGATACTCTGGAAGTTTTGAATTGGCCTGTAAATGCAGAAGATTGGACTATACTTGCCGTATCTCAAGATGCTTTCTCACAGGAAAACAATACTCCATCTAGCCCAAGGGTCGGATCTCCCGAAATCCTTTGGCATATTGGTGGCCCAATTACACAGGGCGGGATAGGTCAGGAGCACGCGCCGCTCGTTACGCCATTGAACTTGCCCACGCCAATCGAGGATCAGCAAGTTTCTAGTGATGGCGTGCAAATGATGCGCTTCACGATATCTGGCTGGACGATACCTAAAGACAATAATTTCGGCGGCGCGAAAGTTGCAATGATCGATGTTTTTGGGGGAATAACTTACTTTGACGCGGGAAAGGCGACAAGTTTAACCACTCCTTGGATGCCGGCATCGAGCGCGGGGAGAATCTATTTTTACGTGATAAGTTATGACCCTCAGAATCTCATGAATAGTATTGATCAACAGCCTGGGGGTACGACACCATTTACTTACGACGACTTTAAACCTAAACCTGGAGCTATAAAGGCTAGTCAAATTCCCACGGATTGGTTCAGCACTAATGATTTCGTTTGGAAGAACGCGCCCGGCCCGTTTAATCCTAATGATCCGCTGAATACTGGATTACTTATCAATCAGGTTGACGCGGGTCGAGTCCAAGTGGGGACCGTATTGAGGGTCGGGGGCGCGCCCGCTAGCTCAGGGTTGGGACCATCTTTCTCGGGCAAGAATGGTCAGATCGCAGTTTACTCAAGTGGGACTGATCCTGGAGATATCAATGGAACCCCAACTCTGAGAGCTTGGATTGGACAACAAAGTTCTGGAGGGGGAACGATTTATGGAGGTTGGTTTTCAGAGTTGTATGTCGGTGGTAGTGGACCTCCAACTTCGCCGTTATACGTCAAGAATGGAGGGCTAGTTATAGTCGGAGGTTGGGATGTTCAGACGTCTTTGGGAACGAAATACTTCCCATACATAAGCGTTCGGGATAAGAGAAATACCGAGCAGGCTAGAATAGGGGCGAGTTTATCAGCTAATCCCGATGGGACATACCAGGTTCCAATCGGGAACATTGCAGATATCGGAGGGGGTTGGTTCACCCAGATTGCTATTGGTGGTCCCAATCTAGCTAACTGGAATATTTTAGTTCCTGGGGATGGCACGATACACATGCGGGGGATCAATACTTTCGAGATTGATTACACCCGAAACATTCCAGCAATCAGCCCTCCGACCAACGCGCCCTATCAGTTATTGTTGGGAACGGATGTTGCTTATGCGGCTGTTGGGATAAATAAATTCCCTGGGATTACATTGATGCGTTGGGATGACGTGGGGAATAAAGCAACCACACATGGAATGCAGTTGATAAATCGCGGAATCCTTCTAAGCACGCAAGATGCTACCACGACCGAGCAAAAGCGCGCCGCGCTGTACACGTTCAATGGGGATTCTCAAGGATACGATGGTGGAAGATTCTGGGGTGAGCTTGCGCTATTCAGCCCAACGACTGGCATTATAAATGTCTTGATGAATTCTGGGTACTTTAATGCTGGCATCCTAACTGGTGGCTCCTCATTAACAATGGGAGATGAGCATAATAACATAAGCTTTCAGGTGCGCTCGACTAGGGATATAGTATTGGGCGCGCAGGTGTTCTGGGGGCCGACGGCTTCGATTCAACTGATCGATGCGAGCGGGACTTATATCGGGCCGATAAAGGCCGGAGATTTCTCTGCCAACAGTTACTCCATCGGCACAACTGAAGTCATCGATTCCAGCCGCAACCTCGTCAACTCCAATGTCAACATCGGTGCGAACTACTGGATCGACAGTGGACAGATCACAGCTTCCAGCCTTTATATCCGCGTGGGAGGGATAGCCACGCCCATCATTAATGGCTTCGGTCAATGGGTTGGTCCTGCCATGACTGGAGCGCAGACACCTTGGACGCAGACAATCTATGCGCAGGGGAATGAGCTTCACGACGCGGGCAGGATCGTGGCTCAGTTGAGCACATATGTCCTGCGAAACAGTCCGAATGCTAGCTTTGGAGAGCACGTCCTGGATCTAACCGGGCCGGGAATTTTGCTGATGAGCGCGGGCGGTGGCTATCCCAGAATGGATTTGCAGCCTAGTTCGATTTCGATGCTGAACTCTGGCGGCTCGCAGGTGTTTCATGTGGACCTGAATGGAGTGCTGACTTGTTCGACCTGCAATGCCGGGATCTGGACGGGAAGCGTACAGACGGGAACCAACTTCGTTTATGCGACACAGTTTGGAATTTACGGTTATGCCGCGGGCGTCGGCACCACCGCAACTCCAGTCACTTTTCCGACCAATGACGGGCGCACCGTTACTGTTGTCGGCGGAATTATCACCAAAGTTCAATAAGGAGAAACATGGAAAAGACATTTAGGCTCGAACAGAAAGAACTCGCTGCTCTCGATCAGTTGGAACAAGAGAAGACAAGAGCATTGGCGCAATACGGCGCGCTGAGTATCGATATGAAGAATGCTGAACAGCGAATAAACTCGACTGTCGAGCGGCAACAGAGTTTCCTGAGGTCGGTTCTGATGCATCGCGGGGTCGATCGATTCAGCGCCGCGCAGATAGTTAATGGCTCGGTAATCTGTACTGTTGAAGATGAGCTAATTTCTAACGTAATTGAGGAGAAGAAGACCAACGGTCTAGCGGCCGTCGAATAATATGGCTTGGCTCAGCAAAAACAACTTCACGCCATCGGATAATCTTCATGCCGATGACATGAATAATCTCTCTAATGACATAATGAACTGGGGAGGTGATGTTAATGGCGGAGGACATCACCTCTCGAACGTCATTATTGACCCATATTATCCAGGTCCAGGTGTGGCGGAATTTTCCCCGTTGCACGTTATCCCAACTTCTACTGATTATAGTGCTCAATTGAGATTAGACAGTGAAGCGGGTGGGAATCCCCCGAGATGGATCTTAATCAAGGATGCAACGACCGAGAGCGGCGCTAATGCTGGATCGAACCTCCAGCTAGAAGCTTGTGACGATACAGGCAATATAATTCATACGCCAATCTCGATTGTCAGGTCGACTGGAGTAATGACCCTCGGACAACAGATCTGGAGTGGTAATGTGAACGGCGGAGGATTCACACTTTCCAATGTCGTGTTGCCTGGAGTATTTTCTGATCCAACGACTACTAAAGGGGACATCGTTGGTCGGGGAGCGGCGGCTCCAGCGGTGAGAATCCCAGTGGGCGCGGACGGAACTACACTACAGGCGGATAGCACTCAACCATTAGGAGTAAAATGGGCGACTTCTCCAGCAGTACCAACTTCGACTCAAGTGATCGCGGGCGCGGGATTGGCAGGTGGCGGTGCATTAACTGGGAACGTGACGCTAACGAACGCGGGAGTTCTAAGCTTCAACACTAGAACTGGGGCTATCACATTATCGGCTGCAGATATTACGGGAGCGACTGGAGTAATAAACACTAGATCAGTCTTAGCCGGAGCGGGAATGTCTGGTGGTGGGCAGCTAACAGCGGACGTGACGCTTAATGCTCTAGTGACTTCTGTTTTCGGCCGCACTGGAGCTGTTGTATTAACGGCTGCTGATGTTTCAGCTGGTGGTGGCGTACCAGCGGCGAGGCAAGTAATTGCTGGAACGGGGATGTCTGGAGGGGGCGCGCTTAGTTCGGATGTTACTTTGAACGCGGCTGTGATTAGTGTCTTCGGGCGCACGGGATCAATCGTGTTGAATCAGGGAGATATCGTAACGGCTGGTGGGGTGGCGAATACTCGGCAGGTCATCACGGCTGTTGGGTCAGGATTGGCTGGTGGTGGACCGTTAAGTGCGGA
>Ga0182036_10001251_pt1 | contig 11861 bp, 10 predicted proteins | sample sta12Cox44000080_FD_125966 | JGI IMG/M metagenome (GOLD analysis project Ga0182036, IMG submission 125966) | Lab enrichment of tropical soil microbial communities from Luquillo Experimental Forest, Puerto Rico - statoxic.12C.oxic.44.000.080 | ecosystem: Environmental > Terrestrial > Soil >...
CGGAGTGGACCCGGTCGATCTCGTCTGCGATTACCTGATCGAGGACAACGGCGCGACACGCGTGCTGGTCACCTCGATCGCCGAAGAGGACATCCGTGAGATCGTCCGCTCGCCCTCGGCGCTGGTCGGCTCGGACGGCAATTGCGTTGCCGATTACGGGATTGTGTCGCAGGGAAAGCCGCATCCCCGCTTCTATGGGACCTTTCCCCGCGTCCTCGCCCGCTACGTCCACGAAGAGCGACTCCTCCCGCTCGAAACCGCCGTCCGCAAGATGACGGGAGCGACGGCGCAGGCGCTGCGGCTGCGCGACCGCGGTCTGCTGAAGGAGGGCTACCGGGCCGACATCACGATCTTCGATCCGGCGGATTTCGAGGATCGCGCGACTTATGCCGACCCGCACCAGTATCCGACCGGCTCGCGGACGACGGTTCTCGTCAACGGCGTCGTCGTCGTCGAAAACGCCCGGCACACCGGCGCCACTCCAGGCATGGTGCTGCGCCGCGCCGCCGACGGAGCCGTCGGGTGAAGTCTGCCCCTCACCCTCCCATCACGGTCGTGATGGGCCCCTCCCTCTCCCCGCTCGCGCGGGGCGAGGGATTTCCGTGGCGCTCTCCCTCTCCCCGCCTGCGGGGAGAGGGTTGGGGTGAGCGGCTGTCTAACCGGCGAAGGCGGCGATGCCGGTCTGCGCGCGGCCCAGGATCAGCGCGTGGATGTCGTGCGTGCCCTCGTAGGTGTTGACCGCTTCGAGGTTCATCACATGGCGGATCACGTGGTACTCGTCGGCGATGCCATTGCCGCCGTGGATGTCGCGGGCGGCCCGGGCGATGTCGAGCGCCTTGCCGCAATTGTTGCGTTTGAGGATCGAAACCATCTCCGGCGTGTCGCGTCCCATATCCTTGAGCCGCCCGAGGCGCAGGCAGGAATGCAGGCCGAGGGTGATCTCGGTCTGCATATCGACGAGCTTCTTCTGGATCAGCTGATTGGCGGCGAGCGGGCGGCCGAACTGTTTGCGTTCGAGCGCGTAGCTGCGGGCGGCGTGCCAGCAGAACTCGGCGGCGCCGAGCGAGCCCCAGGCGATCCCGTAGCGCGCGCTGGTCAGACACGAGAACGGACCGCGCAGCCCTCTGACCCCCGGCAACAAATTCTCCTGCGGCACGAACACGTCATCCATGACGATCTCGCCGGTGAGCGAGGCGCGCAGGCTGAACTTGCCCTCGATCTTCGGGGCACTCAGCCCTTTCATGCCCTTTTCGAGGATGAAGCCGCGGATCACGTCATCCTCGGTCTTGGCCCAGACGACGAACACATCAGCGATCGGCGAGTTGGTGATCCACATCTTGGCGCCGCGCAGCCGCCAGCCGCCGGGCGCGGCCATGGCGCGGGTCGTCATCCCGGCGGGGTCGGAGCCGTGATCTGGCTCGGTCAAGCCAAAGCAGCCGACCCACTCGCCCGACGCCAGTCTGGGCAAGTACTTCTGCCGCTGCTCCTGGGAGCCGAAGCGATGGATTGGATGCATGACAAGACTGGACTGGACGCTCATCGCCGAGCGATAGCCACTGTCGACGCGTTCGACCTCACGCGCGATCAGCCCGTAGCAGACATAATTGACGCCGGCGCAGCCATAGCCCTCGATCGTCGCGCCGAGAAACCCGAGCGCGCCCATTTCGTTCATGATCTCGCGGTCGAAATGTTCGTGCCGGTTGGCTTCGAGGACCTGCGGCAACAGCTTTTCCTGGCAATAGGCGTGGGCGCTGTCGCGCACCATCCGCTCGTCCTCGCTCAATGATTCGTCGAGGAGGAGCGGATCGGCCCAATCGAAACGGTTCTCGCTGGGCGCAGGGCTCTCGTTCATAGCGGACCTCGGCGGCAGGAGCGGACAGATCTCAATATAGGGCAGGGGGTCGGCTTGCAGGCGGTAAAGAGTTGCGCATAACTTTGCCGGCGTCCGGGACCCGCGCGGGCATGGCATATTTTCTGCAGCAGTTGATTAACGGGCTGACCCTCGGGTCGATCTATGGGCTGATCGCCATCGGCTACACGATGGTCTACGGCATCATCGGCATGATCAATTTCGCCCATGGCGAAATCTATATGATCGGGGCGTTCATCTCGATCATCGCGTTTCTCGTCCTGGGACTGGCCGGCGTCACCTATGTGCCGCTCGCCTTGGCAGTCGTCCTGCTGACGACGATGCTCTTTACCTCGATCTACGGCTGGGCGGTCGAGCGGATCGCCTACCGCCCACTGCGCGGGTCGTTTCGGCTCGCGCCGCTGATCTCGGCGATCGGCATGTCGATCTTTTTGCAGAACTACGTACAGATCTTTCAGGGCGCGCGCGTCAAGCCGATGCCGCCAGTCATCGAGGGCGGGTTCACAGTCTTCGAGAGCGGCGGTTTTGCCGTGCGGCTGAGCTATCTGCAGCTCTTCATCATGCTCCTGACCCTCGCGCTGATGGTCGGCTTTACGAGCGTGATCGCAATGACGCCGCTCGGCCGCGCACAGCGAGCCTGCGAGCAGGACATGCGGATGGCCTCGCTGCTCGGCGTCGATGTCAACCGGGTTATCTCGATGACCTTTGTGATGGGTGCTGCGCTTGCCGCGGTCGCAGGGCTGATGGTCACGCTTTATTACGGCGTCGTTGATTTTTTCATCGGTTTCCTCGCCGGCGTGAAGGCATTCACCGCCGCCGTTCTCGGCGGCATCGGGTCGTTGCCCGGGGCGATGCTCGGCGGCATCCTGATTGGCCTCATCGAGGCTTTCTGGTCCGGCTATTTTTCGGTCGAGTACAAAGACGTCTCGGTCTTCGTCGTCCTCGTGCTGGTGCTGGTGTTTTGCCCGACCGGGCTGCTTGGCCGGCCGGAGGTGGAGAAGGTCTGATGACGGCTGCCTCGGGGCTCGCCGTCGATACTGCCGCTCCGCCCTCGATCATTTGGCCGGCACTTCTCAAAGATGCGCTGCTGGCGGCATTCGTCGCCGTTCTTCTCGCCGTGCCGCTGGTTGGACTGCAAACCTACGATGTCGGCGGCGGCGCGCTCGGCATCCGCACCCATTTCGATTGGGTCGGGTTCGCCGCCATCGGAGTATTCGCCGGCCGGCTCGCGTTACGTTTGCTTCCGCGCACCCGTCGCCAACACGAGGGGCGTGGCGGGAGGGCATTCAGCCGGGTCTCCGCCTGGAGTAATCGCCGAGCGCGGGCGATAACGCTCACCGGGATCGCGTTTGCGGTCGCGTTGCCGTTTTTGCCGTTCTCCTCGCGCTACCTGGTCGACCTCGGGACCACCGTACTGATCTACGTGATGCTCGGCTGGGGTCTCAATGTTGTGGTTGGCCTCGCGGGTTTGCTCGATCTCGGCTACGTCGCCTTTTACGCCGTTGGCGCCTATACCTTCGGTCTGCTCGCCAGCGATCTCGGATTTACTTTTTGGGAGGCGCTGCCCTTTTCCGGCCTCGTCGCGGCGAGCTTCGGCGTCATTCTCGGCTTTCCGGTGCTGCGGCTGCGCGGCGACTACCTCGCGATCGTCACGCTCGGCTTCGGCGAGATCATCCGCATCGTGCTGTTAAACTGGGCGCCGGTCACCGGCGGTCCAAACGGCATCGGGGGAATCCCGCGGCCTTCCTTCTTCGGATTGCCATTTGCCCGTTCGGCTCCGGAGGGGGTCACCACCTTTCATCAATTCTTCGGTGTCGAATTCTCTCCCGACCAGCGCGTCATATTTCTCTATTTCGTCATTCTGGCGATGGCGCTGGTTACCAACCTGTTCACGTTGCGCATCCGCAGGCTGCCGGTCGGGCGGGCGTGGGAAGCGCTGCGTGAGGACGAAATCGCCTGCCGCGCGCTCGGCATCAACCCCACCACGGCGAAGCTCTCCGCCTTCGCGATCGGCGCGATGTTCGGCGGTTTCGCGGGCTGCTTCTTCGCGACCCGCCAGGGCTTCATCAGCCCGGAGAGTTTCACGTTCATCGAGTCGGCGACGATCCTCGCGATTGTCGTGCTCGGCGGCATGGGCAGCCAAATGGGCGTGGTGCTTGCCGCTATCCTGCTCGTGACCTTGCCCGAATTCGGCCGCGCTTTTGCCGAGTTCCGCATGCTCATATTTGGCGCCGCGATGATCGGCGTCATGGTGTGGCGGCCGCAGGGCTTGATCGCGCATCGCGAGCCGACCCTGCGCCTCGGCCCGCAGCCGGTGTCGACGCGATGACCGAGGTTGCCGAGCCGAGGGTTCCGCTGCTCGCAGTTGAGCGTCTGACGATGCGTTTCGGCGGGCTGATCGCCGTCGACGATTTGTCCTTTACCGCTTATCGCGGCGAGGTTACCGCGATCATCGGTCCAAACGGCGCTGGTAAGACGACTGTCTTCAACTGCTTGACTGGGTTCTATAGACCGAGCGCCGGGCAGCTCGCGATGCATCACGACGGCGAGACGCTGCAGCTTGAGCGTATCGCCGGCTTCCGGATCGCGCGGCGGGCCGGGATCGCCCGTACGTTCCAAAATATCCGCCTGTTCGCCGGGATGACGGTTCTCGAAAACCTGATCGTCGCGCAGCACAACCCGTTGATGGCCGCGAGCCTGTTCTCGATCGCCGGGCTCTTGGGCCTGCCGCGCTACCGCGCCGCCGAGCGAGAGGCGATCGAGCGCGCCCGCCATTGGCTGAACCGGACCGGATTGACCGATCGTGCCGATTGGCTGGCGGGAGCGCTGCCTTATGGCGCGCAGCGCCGTCTGGAGATCGCGCGTGCGTTGTGCACCGGCCCCGCCTTGCTCTGCCTCGACGAACCCGCCGCCGGCCTCAACCCGCGCGAATCCGCAGAGCTCAACGAGCTCCTGCTTGCGATCCGCGCCGAGAAGGGGATCGGGATCCTGCTCATCGAGCACGACATGAGCGTGGTGATGGGGATCTCGGACCACGTCATCGTCCTCGATTACGGCCGCAAGATCGCCGACGGCACCGCGGCCGAGGTGCGCGCCGACCCGGAGGTCATCAAGGCTTATCTAGGTGAGGAGGAACTCAACAGCCTGCCCAAAGAGGTCGCAGCCGATCTGGAAGCTCCGCAGACGTGATGCTCGCGGTTTCCGGCGTCCACGCCTTTTATGGCAATATCGAGGCGCTGAGAGGGGTCGATCTTGAGGTCGAGGCGGGTCAGATCGTCGCGTTGATCGGCGCCAACGGCGCCGGCAAGTCTACGTTGCTGATGACGGTTTGCGGCCGGCCACGGGCAGCGCGGGGCCGGATCAGCTTTGATGGGCGCGACATCTCTCACCTCGAGACGTTCGAGATTGTCCGGCTCGGGATCGCCCAGGTGCCGGAGGGGCGGCGCATTTTCCCGCGCATGACCGTGCTCGAAAACCTGCAGATGGGCGCCACGGTCGCCGATCCCGCCCGCTTCGAGGAGGATCTTGGCCGCGTCTTCGCGCTGTTCCCGATCCTGCAGCAACGCCAGACGCAACGCGGCGGCACATTGTCGGGCGGTAAGCAGCAGATGCTGGCGATTGCCCGGGCGCTGATGAGCCGACCGCGACTGCTTCTGCTCGACGAGCCCTCGCTCGGATTGGCGCCGCTGATCGTCAAACAGATTTTTGACGTGATTCGCGAGATCAACGAGCGGCAGAGGATGACGGTGCTGCTCGTCGAGCAGAATGCCTACCATGCCTTGCGGGTGGCCCATCGCGGCTATGTGATGCAGACTGGGCGGATTGCGTTGAGCGGCACCGGGCGCGAATTGTTGGCCAATCCGGAAGTGCGCGCCGCGTATCTTGAAGGAGGGCGGCACTGAGCGGCCGCTCGTGCTACAGTTAATTCGAACACGGAGCCAGGGGAGGGTTCATGAAACGCTTAGGCCAGTCGGTAATCTTGGCGGCGGTATTCGCGGCGGCCGCGGGGCTCGCCAACGCGCAGAATATCCCGATCGCGGTCGTCGGGCCGATCACCGGTTCGAATGCCGCGCTCGGGGAGCAGATGACGCGTGGCGCCAAGATGGCGGTCGCCGACATCAACGCCAAGGGCGGCGTGCTCGGCAAAAAGCTCGATCTGATCCTCGCCGATGACGCGTGTGACCCGAAACAGGCGGTCGCGGCGGCCAACGACGTTGCCGGCAAGAAGGTCGTGTTTGTCGCCGGGCATTACTGCTCGTCTTCGTCGATCCCGGCTTCTGCGGTCTACAACGAGGCGGGGGTACTCCAGATGACCCCGGCCTCGACCAACCCGGCCTTGACCGACGACGCGGCGAAGAAGGGTTGGAACAACGTCTTCCGCTCTTGCGGCCGCGACGACAAGCAGGGTGCGGTCGCCGGCAAATATCTCGCCGATCATTACAAGGGAAAGAAGGTGGCGATCGTCCACGACAAGACGGCCTACGGCAAAGGCATCGCCGACGAGACGATGAAGGCGATGAACGCGGCCGGCCTGAAACAGACGATGTACGAGGCGGTGACCCAAGGCGACAAGGATTTCTCGGCGCTCATCAGCAAGATGAAAGAAGAAAATATCGATGTGATCTATTATGGCGGCTACCAGACCGAGGCGGGACTGATCGTCCGCCAGGCGCGAGATCAAGGATTGAAGGCGCAATTCATCGGCGCCGATGCGCTGGTTACCGAGGAATACTGGAAGATCACCGGTCCGGCGGGTGAGGGGACCTTGATGACCTTCCCGCCCGACCCGCGCAACGTGCCCGCCGCCAAGGCCGTCGTCGACAAGTTCAAGGCCGAAGGCTACAACCCCGAGGGTTACACGCTTTACACCTACGCCGCGATCCAGGCCTTTGCGCAGGCGGCCGAGAAAGCCAAGTCGGTCAAGCTCGACGATCTGTCAAAGGCGCTGCACTCGATGACCGCGCAGACCGTCGTCGGCCCCTTGACCTGGGACAACAAGGGCGACGTCACCGACCCGAAATACGTCTTCTACGTGTGGAAGAACGGGACTTACGCCGAGATGTAGCGCCGCGGCCCCGCCTGTTTCTGCAGGGAATCTACAGGCGTTAACTTTTGGCCGTTCCCGCGTTATCCCCGAAAATGATAGCGAGCGAGATGCTGTGAGCCGCGGAAATCCTCGCTTTTTGGCGGGAGCAGCGGCGTCCCGCCGGCACGATCGGAAAGACGACCGTCTTGCGTGACGTCAAGATCCATTTGCGATTGGAGTATCACGCCATTGTGGCAATTTTCGGGTAGGTCGAAGACATCAAGTCCGCATGCTCATTGACATGGATATGGCTGCGACAATCGCAGGCGGTGGCGGCTGGTTTGGTTGGCGTGCTTGCACCCGACCATTTCCGCTACAGCGAATATTCTTGACGGTTGCAGTTTTCTGCTGTAGTGTTTTCCCCTTAATGGCAAAGAAGACAACACCTAAGAGGGTCTCGCGTTCGGACGACGACAACCCCGAGTGGACGAAGGAGGATTTTGTCAAGGCACGGCCTGCGACGGACGTGCTGGCGGGGTTGATCGGCGAAAAGGCGACGCGGGAACTGACGCGCCGCAGCCGTGGCAGGCCGGTGAAGCCGGGCAGAAAGGTGAACCAGACGCTTCGGCTCGACCCGGACGTGCTGGAAGCCTTCCGGCAGGAAGGCAGCGGGTGGCAGGCGCGCATCAACGAAATCCTGCGCCAGAACATGCCCCGGCGTCAGAAGTAGTCCTCGCCGAAGGGCTTGGCGCTGCTGGGTACCGCACCCGCATTGCGGGATTATCGTTTGCCGAATATGACCAAAAGAGCGATCCTGCTGGGGATAACCGGCGGCATGAGGGAGACGTTGGCATGTGCATTCTTTGCGATCACGGAAAACCCCAGAATCATTTCGGCTCACGGCGCAATTTTCTGAAGGGTGCGGCAGCGAGCGGGGTCGCCGCAGCCGGTCTCAATCTGTTTGCGCCACGACCTGCCGCGGCAGACGGTGGGGATCCACCTCTCGACAGCGGCCGGCCGGGCCGGCGGTATATCATCCGCGGCGGGTCTGTCATGTCGCTGGATCCGCAAGTCGGCGACTTTGCGCAGGCCGACGTGCTGGTCGAGGGCAAGAAGATCCGCGCCGTCGAGCCGAACCTGCACGCCGGCGGCGCCGCGGAGATCGACGCGACCGGCCGCATTGTCATGCCCGGCTTCATCGATACGCACCATCACCAATTCGAGACGGTGCTCCGCAGCTTTCTGGCCGACGGCGTGCTGATCAATGACGGATCGGGCTCGCCGAGCGGAAGCACGACCTACTACGAGTACATTTTGCTGAAGTTCGCGCCCGTCTACCGGCCGCAGGACGTGTACATCAACGAGCTGTTCGGCGGGCTCAGCCAGCTCGATGACGGCGTCACCACCGTGCACGATGTCTCGCAAATCCATCACACGCCGCAGCACTCCGACGCCGCCATCCGCGCCCTGTTTGATACGGGTCGCCGGTTCGCGTTCGGCTATTTCGAGGGCGCGGGAAGCAACCCCGCCAACTATGCCTATCCGCAGGATGCCTTCCGCATCAAACAACAGTACTTCTCCTCGACCGACCAGCTCGGCACGATGATCATGGGCGGCGAGGTCTATCTCGGGACGCCGACCTATACGCAGTCCTGGACGATCGGCCGCCAGCTCGGTCTGCAGATTGCGGCGCACATCCTCTCGCCGTTCGGGATACGTCCGATCCTGGACCAGCTCGCTGCGGGCCAAGGTGGCGTCAATAACGACATCGGGATCGGGCCCGACAATTTGTTCATCCACATGACCGGGATGTCCGACCCGGGATGGGAGGCGGTGCACGACAACGGCGCGCAGGTCTCGATCGCCTTCCCGATCGAGATGAACATGCGGCACGGCATGCCGCCCATTCTCAAGATGCAGAGCCTGGGCATGGAGCCGTCGCTGAGCGTCGATGTCGAATGCACGTTGACGGCCGACTTCTTCACGCAGATGCGCTCTTGCATGAACATGCAGCGCATGGTTGTGAACCAAATGATCCTCGAGCAGGGAAACTTCTATCCGCCCAACCAGTGGCCGACGCCGGCTCCCGGCACGCCGCCGCTGCTGACGACGCGCGACGTACTGCGTTTCGGCACCATAAACGGCGCGAAGGCCCTTCGGCTGGACGGCAAGACCGGCTCGCTGACACCGGGCAAGGAGGCCGACATCATCATTCTCGACGCCACCCGGATCAACGTGGCGCCGCTCAACCAGGTGCCGGGGGCGGTGGTGTCGCTGATGGACCGCACCAATGTCGAGACCGTGATCGTCGCGGGCAAGGTGCGCAAATGGAAGGGGCAGCTGCTCGACGTCGACCTGCCGCACCTGCGTCAACAGCTCGAGGCCTCGCGCGACCACGTGTTCAACGCGGCGGGCATCCCGCAGGACCTGTTCCGCAGCAACTGAGGACCGGTCAGGCAGCGTCGACGATCGCGACGGCGACATGGCGGCTGCGTTAACGCCCTCCCCCTTGATGGGGGAGGGTTTGGGAGGGGGGTGATTTCTCCCGCCGGACAAATGAGAAATGAAGAAGTACCCCGCTCACGGCGCATGCGCGCGCGCTTTACGGTAAGATGTCACCGAGGACGAGCGGCAGATCCGGTAGACTTTGCGCTCACCTTAAAATGCAAGGGCAAAAGTACTAAGCGCCGAGTTGGCCGCAACACCCCCACCCAACCCTCCCCCATCGAGGGGGAGGGCTATTTAAGCGGCGCGGCAGCTCCTGACGCGGGTGTTGGCGCCACACTCTTCGTCAAAGAACTCGGCGAGGCACTCGAGCATGACGCCGCCCAGTTGCTCGGCGTCGACGATCGCCACGGCGCGGCGGTAGTATCGGGTCACGTCGTGGCCGATGCCGATCGCAGTGAGCTCGACCTCGCCCAAGCGCTCGATGTCGTGGATCACTGGCGCAGGTGCCTTTCGAGGTAGTTTTCGGCAGCTCCCCACTTCCGTGGGCTGCACAACGACAGCTGCCTTGTGCTCGGATAAAGTGATTCGGCCGGATCAGAACGGCACGGTGATCGGCTATGGTCGCGATGGGGAGCGCGCGGCATGTTGACAAGGCGGAACCGGGACTTGCTTCCGCAGAAAACCGGGCCAACACCATTCGCCGCGAAGGCGAAGGATCTGGGGGCGTTGCACGAAGCCGTTGTCGATGCGGCGAGTGTCGGCGCTGGCTTGTGGGTTAGTTATCTGTTCGCTCTCTTCTACTTTGCCATCGCTGCCGGAGCGGTGACGCATCGAGACCTGCTGCTCGAAAGTCCGGTGAAATTGCCTTTCCTCAATGTCGAATTGCCGCTGAAGGCGTTCTTCATCTTGGGGCCACTGGTCTTTCTGATCCTGCACGCCTATGTGCTACTGCACTTCGTATTGCTGGCCGGCAGGATTGGCGCCTTTCATCTCGAATTGGAAACGCAGATCGGCGGTGATGATGCCCAAACGCGGCTGCGTCGCCAACTCCCGAGCAACATTTTCGTGCAATCATTTGCCGGCCCGCGCGAGGTACGAACCGGTATCATCGGCTTTCTGCTGCGACGGATAATCGAGATCAGCCTGGTCGTAGGCCCCATTGCACTCTTGGTCCTATTCCAACTTCAGTTCCTGCCTTACCACAGCGAGTGGATAACGTCGTGGCAGCGTACCGCTGTTGTGATCGATCTCGTTCTACTGTGGATCCTGTGGCCGCGGATTGCGCGCGGGGAAAGCGCGGGGCTCGTGTGGGTCGATTTCAAACGGGTCAAGGTTCAGGCCTGGTTGCTGGCGAGCTTTCTGCCAGTTCTAGTGATGGTGACGATCGCAACCTTTCCCGGCGAATCGCTGGAGCAGACTCTGAGGCCGGTGCCCGGATGGGCCACGCTACACAAGCTGCTGGTCGCGGGGGAGGTCAATTACGTTACCGGTATGCCGCAGAGCCCCTGGTCAAAACGTTCTGGTCTTGCCGAAGTTCGACATTGGCGATCGCGGAAAGTTCGATGCCGAAGCCAAGATCGCGATCTCTTCAGATGCACTATCGCTGCGAGGCCGTTCGCTCGAAGGGGCCGTGCTGGTGTTCGCACATTTGCGGAAGGCAGATTTCAGTGGCGCTTCTCTCGCGGGCGCGGATTTCACTGGGGCCGACCTTCGCGAGGCGAACTTCGCGTTCGATTGGATCCGGCACGCGATTTTGGGATTGCTTGCGTTTCCGCTACCGTTGCCAATAGGTGATTACGAGCCCAGGCCGTGCAACGAGGACATCGGATGCGCGCAGCTGCAGGGTGCCCATTTTGATTATGCTCAGTTGCAAGGCGCGTCCTTTGCCCGCGCGCGGTTGCAAGGCGCCGAGTTCGGAGGCGCACAGTTGCAGGGCGCCAATCTAGATCAAGCTCAGCTGCAAGGCGCGATGTTTTTCGCCGCAAACCTACAGGGTGCTTCGCTCAGAGCTGCGCAGCTGCAGGGCGCTTCGCTCAGAGAGGCGCAGCTGCAGGCCGCCAATTTCTATCAAGCGCAGTTGCAGGGCGCCGACTTTCGTGACTCGGTGCTATACGGCGCCAATCTCGATGGCGCGCAGCTTCAGGGTGTTCTGCTCGGTCAAGAAAAATTGCCCGTCGGTGTTAGACCGTTTTACGGCACTTCGCTGCGCGGGAACTATGTTTGGAGAACCTACCCACCGTCAAATATGGACGGCGCGCTCGTCGGTGCACCCGAACCTGCGCCGAAATATTCCGGGCTCAATTGCCCTAATGGCGCGTGCGACTGGTCGGAGACATCCTACACTGCGCTAAGATCGCTAATCGAGAATTCGGTTCCTTTAGCAGGGGGTCAGCGGGATCAGGCCTTGGAGCAGATCGCGATACTACAAAAACCGCCCTATGTGGTGGACGAGGGCTCGGCGAAAGCCTGGGCAGATCTGGCAAAAGAATCAGCGCGCTCGGCCGATTCGTATTTCGA
>Ga0182036_10001256_pt1 | contig 11841 bp, 9 predicted proteins | sample sta12Cox44000080_FD_125966 | JGI IMG/M metagenome (GOLD analysis project Ga0182036, IMG submission 125966) | Lab enrichment of tropical soil microbial communities from Luquillo Experimental Forest, Puerto Rico - statoxic.12C.oxic.44.000.080 | ecosystem: Environmental > Terrestrial > Soil >...
CCCTGACGACACAAGCCTCGTTCATACAAAGATGGGTTTCTCCTCGGGAGCTCGCTTTCGGGGAGGCACTACCTTGCGCTTTTACCGAGCCGTTGCGGACGCGAGTTCGCTTCCTGGCTTTGCTGGAGCGAGGACGAGCAGGGCTACGCCGATGACACCAAACACCAGGACGCCAAGCGCTTCCCTGCGCGGGATCAAATTATAGAATACCTGCACGGCCATAACCGCGGCGTGAGCAAAACTCGACCACGCCGTGAAGGCGATCAGGCTGCGGTTCGCGGAGGGGTCGCGAGACGCCAGCAGCAGGAAAATCCCCAGCGTGGCATACACGCTCAGCATCATCCGCAAGGCCTCTTCCAGATGCATGGCGAGGAGCGGGTAAACCGCAGCGCCAAAGAGCAACCCCACCAGCACCAAAACAACCTTCAACACCCGCTCTCGAATCATGGGAACCTCCCGTCAAACGCTAACCCCTCGCCACTTTCTTCCACCCGACACAACCCCCGGTCGCGCACCTTACAGCTTAAACAGTTCCCGCATGCGTTTGATTTGCGCGCGGCTGACGGGAATTTCGGTTTGCTTTTTGTCGCTCATTTTGAGCATGTAGCTGGACTTGAACCAGGGCACGACTTCCTTGATGTGATGAATGTTCACGAGGAACGAGCGATGCGGACGCCAGAAAGTATCGGAATCGAGCGCGGCGCTTAACTCTTCCAGCGTGCGATAGTTCGAAGTCCCTTCCAGATCCTTTGCCATCACGGTGATGTCGCCGTCCTGGATGGAAGCCCAGATCAAATCTTCGGCGTCCACGAGCAGAAGGCGCTGCTGAGATTTCACGAGCAATCGCACCGGATGGGCAGAACTTTGTTTGGAATTGCCCAACTGGCTGACGAGCTGCTCGAGCCGCTCGGTGGGACTGGTTTGCGCCTCGATTTCCTTGCGGGCGCGCTGGATGGCTTTCGAAATGCGCGCCTTATCGAAAGGCTTCAGCACATAATCGACAGCATTCACGTCAAAAGCCTGGACGGCGTAGTGATCAAACGCCGTCGCAAACACCACGTGCGGAACTTTCATTTTGCGTTCGACGAGTTTCTTCAGAACACCGAAGCCGTCCAGACCGGGCATCTGGACGTCGAGGAATACCAGGTCGGGGGAATGCTCCTTGATGAGATTGACGGCGTCGACGCCGTTGCGGCCTTGGCCGATGACGTTGATTTCGGGAAACCCCTTGAGCAGATAGGCCAGTTCTTCGCGGGCGGGCTTCTCGTCGTCGACGATAATGGTGTTGATTTGCATTGGCTAGATGTTAGCAGATAAAGAAGGAATGATGACGAGAGACGGTGAGCGAATAGCCCCGCGCATCCGCGCGGCGTAAGCGAGAGGTCCTCCGCAAAAGACGCTGGGGATCAATGAGCACACCGATCAGGCCGCGGAATAGGGCGTGCCCAACACCGAAGAATCGAAGATTTCACGGTATGATGTTCGGCGGATGATTGCGCGAGGGAAAATGAAAAACTCTTCAGCGGCGCCTTCTCGCAGGGAAAATCCGGGGGCACGCGCTAGCGCTCGCTCCTTCAGCAGCGCTTCTCATAAGAAGCCCCAGGTGCTGAGCAGCCAGACGGTGTACGCCGGAAAAGTATTCCTCATTCGGCGGGATGAAGTGATCGAGCCGAGTGGCCTGCGAACGACGCGGGAAATGATTGCGCATCCGGGTTCCGCGGTGGTGCTTCCCGTGCTGCCGGACGGGCGGATCCTGCTGATCCAACAATATCGCTACGCTACGCGCCAATACCTGTGGGAGTTGGTGGCTGGGCGAATCGATGAAGGGGAAACGCCGCGTGAGGCGGCGGAGCGCGAATTGCGGGAAGAAACGGGTTACCGGGCGAAGCGATTCAAAACCTTTCTGGAGTTTTTTCCCACACCGGGCTTCCTCGAAGAGAAGATGTACCTGCTGCTCGCCGAAGGGTTGACACCAGGCAAAGCGGAGCCCGAGGACGACGAAAAAATCATCGCGCGGCCCTACACCCGTAAACAAGTGGAGCAGATGATTCGAAACGGGAAGTTGCAGGACGCGAAAACCATCGCGGGAGTCCTGTACTATCTGCGGTTTCTTGCCCGATGAATCTCGGAGGTACGTGACTAGACACTACCCCCTCGGGTTGTTGGCACGTCAGCAAAATTTCCCGTTCCTGACGTCCCGTCTCTCGGACCGCTCGCCGCTGATAAAGGAGATGACGTCTTCTATCAGATGATCTTATATCAGGCGATATAGACGCGCAGCAAAAACTGGTCCAAAAGAGAATCGCATAGAGCACGCCTAAGTCATTGGTAGGAAAGGCTCTAGTCGCATTTAGCCGGTTTTTGCCGTGCCAAGACGTCCATATTTTTCGTGGTCCGTGGGCGCCCGTTCTATTGACTCCGCATGGTGTCGTGGTTACACTGCGGCCAAATTTGCGACGCTGGAGTGTAAGCATCTCTGGCGCCTTGGCAGATGGGGGGGACTAGCCGAAAGTATCGTCAGGAGGCCAAGCGAAGTGAAAGGCAACGTAAAGTGGTTCAACAACTCCAAGGGCTATGGATTTATCGGTCGCGACGACGGCCCGGATGTGTTTGTGCACTATTCGGCGATCGTGGGCGATGGGTACCGAACCTTGCAGGAGGGAGATGCAGTCGATTTTGAGATCGTTCAAGGCCCCAAAGGGCCCCAGGCCGCCAACGTCTCGAAAAACGGCAGCTGAACGTCTCCACAGGATTATGAAAATTGGCCGGCAGTTTGTGCCCTCTGCCGGCCATTTTTTATTTCTGGAAGGTGAAGAAAGGGGCCGCTTCGTTTGGCGAGCGGCTCGTCGGCCGCAAGCGGCTTCAAGTCGATCGGCGTGTTCGTAGCGCAGCACCAGGGCGATCAATTCCGACTGGATGACCCGCGATGGCTGAGGCTCCACACGTATGCCGCGAGCGCAGATACCTGGTCAGGTGTGAGCTGCGCGCCGCCCATCGCCGGCATGGGGCTGCGATATTTCTTTGGCTGTGACACACCCTCAATAATAGTTTTCTTGATTCCGGCATAGCTGCCATCGCTCCACAGCCAGTTCTTTCCGGTTAGGGCGGGGCCCAAAGGGGTGCCTTGACCGCTGTCGCCATGACACCCGGTGCACGCCGCGCCGCCGACTTGACCGCGATAAATGCGTTCACCAAGCTCCACCCTTTCACGCGTCGCGCCTTCCGGAATGGGAAGAGCGGCGGTGGCGGCCTTACCGGCGTCCGGATGCGTGCCCTCCGGCGGTTGGGCGGGCTGCTCAAGGATATCGCCGGCAGGGGCCGCCGCGCTGGGACAAGCGGTGGCATTCGGGGCAACTGCATCGGGGCTCCCACGATAGACAATTCGGTAGATGCGCCCGCGTATGTCGTCGGAGACGTACAGGGATCCGTCTCCTCCCACCGCCAGGCCCGAGGGCCGATGCGCGGCTTTGGCCGGCGACTTCACTGCTCCCGCGAAGCCATCGGCAAAGATTTCGCACTGGCCAGATGCGTGATCGCCATCGAGTGGCTGAAAAACGACGTTGTAACCGCCTTGCGCATAGGGCGCACGATTCCATGAGCCGTGGAAGGCGATGAAGACGCCGCCTCGGTAGCGTTCCGGAAATTGTGTCTTGTCGTACAGCACCATGGCATTCGGCGCCCAATGCGCGGGAAAGACTGCAACGGGGCCGACTTTGTTCGCGCATACGCCGATCGTTTTGCCCCCGTCGCCGGCATATTCCGGGGCCAGAACCAGCTTTTGTAGGAATGCGTCGTAGTAGCACTCAGGCCAGCCATAGTCTCCGTTCTGCTTCAAAAGCAACAACACTTCCGCCGGAAGCGTGGCTTCCTGGTCCGGTTTGTACAGCTCGGGCCAATTCGTGCGCAGTTGGTCCCGTCCGTGCTGGGTTACGAACACGCGCCCGGTTGCGTCGATGGCAAAACCTTCGGCGTTGCGGATTCCCGTGGCGAAGCGCCCCGCCGGTGAAAAGCTTTGGTTTGTCTTATTCGCGTCATAGCGCCAGACGCCCCCACGGGTCTCCAGTTCCGTGCAGGGGTCCAGGCCGGGCGACTTGAGCGTTCGATTTTTCAGTTGGCAGGAATTGGTTGCGCTGGCGACATCGACGTACATCGCCCCTTCCGCGTTAATGGCGAATGGATGCATCGGATGGTCGCCGCCCAGGGGTAGTCCGGAAACGATGGTGTCGCCGGGGCCACTCGGCACGACAGCGTCGGCCGGCAGCGGATAGCGTAGGATGCGATCATTGATCTCGGCGAAGAGCGACCCCTTATACATGCCGATGCCCGTGCCGCCTTTGCCGCCACGTTCGACCGTTTCGCCAAAGCGCTCGGTCACCTCGGCTTTTCCCGAACCGCTCTTGTCTTCGAGGGCTACCAGGAATCCGCCCGCATGCGGCGTGTCGTTCCCGTAATACCTGCCCGACCAGGTGTTGACGTAAAGTACTCCACTTGGCGAAACAACCATATGGCGGGCGTGGCCAATGCCCTCCGCAAACACCGTCGCGCAAAAACCGGCCGGCAGACTGAGCCCGCTGTCATCGTTCGGGCACGCTTGGCCCTTGGCCTCTCGAGCGGAATTGGATGGCTTGTGAGCCGGGGCCAACGAACTCACCATGCACATTGCTGCGAGTGCGACGACGACAAGCAACGAAGTTTTGAGCGAGTCGGATAATGGCATGGAACCCTCCAGAAGGAATTGGCGACGAGAAGTCACGATTTGCCGTGAACGCCCGAAAATATACCCACGCTAGGGCGATTGCAACCCGTCCGAGCAGTCCGCCAGCCCGCGGCAGTCTCCTGGGATCGGAATCGTCGATCGACAGTTGGCAGCTGGCGGAAAGTCCCGAGTGCCGAGAGGAAGACAAACAAAAACGAAACGGCAACAAGAAGGGCCAGAGTTCCGTTCAGAGAAGAAAGGATCAGCATGAGGGCAACTGCCAGTCGCGTCTTTTATTCGGTGCGGAGGGCCAGGATGGGGTCGATGGAAGAGGCGCGTCGCGCAGGAAGATAACCCGCGAAGAAGGCTACGACAAGAAGGAGAAGGCAAGCCGTCGTGATGATGGATAAGTCGCTAGGGGAGAGGCCGAAGAGCATGCTGGCGATGAGCCGGCTCGCCGCCAGGCCCGAAGGAATGCCAATCGCGATTCCCAACAGTGTCAGGGCCAGCGTCTCGCGCAAAATCATCCAACGGACGATGCGCTGCTGCGCCCCGAGCGCGACGCGAACGCCGATTTCGCGCGTGCGGCGGGTGACGCCGTAGGACATCAGCCCATAAAGGCCAATCGAAGCAAGCAAAAGCGCGAGCGCGGCGAAGAAGCTGGAAAGCAAGGCGATGACGCGTTCGTTGACAAGGACACGGCTCATCATCTGGTCGACCGTTGCGCTACGAAGCGCATATTCGTGGCCGAGGGACTCGACTTCATGGCCGATGGTCATCGCCAAGGCTTCGGGGTTCCCTTTGGTGCGCACATAGAGGCCTCCCCAAGGAGTCGGCTGCGAATCTTGAAGATAAGAGAAGTAAATAACCGGCGGGGCTCCCTCGCGGAGGTCGAACAGCCGGGCGTCGTCCACAACACCCACAATTTCAAGATTCTGGAAGTCCGGCATGAAGCCGAAACGTATACGCCTTCCAATGGCATCGCCGTTGACAAAAAGGCGTGCCGCGAAGCTCCTGCTAACCATGACAAGGCGCGGATGTTGGGCATTATCGGCCACTTCAAAGCTGCGACCAGCGATCAAACGGATGCCAAAGGTTCTGAAGAAACCTGGCCAAATGGTGATTCCATTGGCCATCAACCGCGCTCCCGTGTTCGGATCTTCCGACGTGGGCGAAGCATTGTCGCGCCAGCCTTCCGGGCTGGGGATGGAGATGTCCGCAAGAGCAACCGACAGCACCCCTGGTATGTTGGAGACCCGCTCGATGAGTTGCTTGTGGTAACTATTCGTGTCCAGATTTTGGTAGCCGCCCGGTTTGGCATTGAGAATGATTTCGAGTAGATCGTCTTTCTCGAAACCAAGATTGAGGGAACGCAGTTCCTGGAAGGTGCGCACCAAGAGGCCCGCACCCAACAATAACACCAGAGACAGAGCAACCTGCGTGACGATTAAAGCTTTGCCAAGCTTGCCAGCTCCACCGGCTAAACTTCGAGAACCTTGCTGGAGGACGACGGCGGGATCTTGCTGAGAGGAATGCCAAGTGGGTGCGAGGCCAAAGAGAATTCCAGTAAGCACCCCGATAAACATAGCGATGGAAAGCACGCGTAGGTCAGGGCGCAAATCGAACCAGACGGTGCCTTCCGTCATGAAGGCCACGAGCGAGCGGCTTCCCCAATAGGAGAGAACGAGACCGAGGAGCGCGCCGCCAAGGGACAGCGCCAGACTTTCGGTCAGGACTTGTACGGCGAGGGCAGCGCGGCTGGCACCAATCGCCACACGCACGCTCATTTCGTGGCTGCGCGAGGCGGCGCGCGCGAGCGTGAGATTCGCGAGATTCACGCAAGTTACCAGCAAGATCAAACCGACAATGCCGGCAAGAACGTACAGGGGACGAGAAAATTGCGCACGCAGGTCCCTCGCGAAGCCCGTTCGAAGAGGCGAAACGTCCAAGCCCATCGAAAGAAACGTTTGGCGGCGCAGGCCGGGAGTTTCTGTAGAAGCCGTGGCCAAGAGAACGGCGGGCCAGAAGGACTGCAATTGCGCACGAGCTTGATCGATGGTGACGCCGTCCTTTAGTCGGGCAGTAATCCGGATCCAGAGTTTAGTTCGGTCATCAAGAGGAAAAGCAACGCCTTCGCCGCGCAGGGACGCGTAAACCGTGACCGGAATCGTGACGTCGGGTGGTTCGCCTGGCGTGATGCCAGTAAACCACTTTCGAGTTACGCCAACGATGGTGAAAGACTGATCTTCAACGCGCACTTGTTTCCCAATGACATCCGGCGCACCACCGAACCGGCGCTGCCAGAATTCATAGCCGATCACCGCGACTTGCGAGGTTGAGCCCGCCTGAGGATTTACGTCATCTGAAATGAGCAAGCGGCCGCGGAGAGGAGCCACGCCAAGTTCAGAGTAAAAACTGCTTGTAACCGCAAGAACGTTAGCGCGGGCAAACACTCCGTTGACTTCCACATTGGAAAGGATGCCTCCGCTCCACGCGATCAGGCTCGAAAAGACGCGCTGGCCGCGTTCGAGCTCGCGGAACATGGGGTACGAGAAGGGGATTTTGTCGCCGTGGCGCTCAACCGAGAGTTCCACGATTCGCTCGGGGTGAGGGACGGGGAGATCGCGAAGCAGTAAGGCGTTGATGAGAGTGAAGATGGCGACGTTTGCGCCAATGCCTAGAGCCAGCGAGAGAATGGCGACGGCGGTGAAACCGGGATTTTTGCGCAAGGCGCGCAAGGAGTAGCGGAGATTTCGCCAGAGCTGGCGCATAACCATTCCCTTCCAACATTTGCTACTTCACATATCTCCCGCTTGAAAACGGCCTTTCACCTGGCGTAGACAAGTGGCGAGCGGCGAGAGAAGAGTCTCGATGCTAACGCTGAGTTTCGAGGACACACGTCGGGCGTTGCCTGCAATTTTTCTCGTTGCCAGCGATTCAAATAGAGACGATATTTGAACGTTCGTGCTGATATCGCAAACCCGTATTATCTTATGCTCATGTCTAGCGAAATTGGTACGGACCTGACATCGAAAACCGGTATGGGTAAAGAGGTTCTCTGGTCGCCATCGTATTTCGCAGGCAGTGTGGCGGTGTCCCCATCAAGCATTTTGAAGGAGTACATCGAGCAGCAGAAACCCCGCTTTAACTTTTGAGGAGGTCACTGGTGCCTTACAGCCCCGCCCGGAAGGGCAGGGTTTTGCGGCACCACGGATAATCGGGCGCTATGGACAACAAGCAAATCGCACGCATTCTGCGGGATACCGCGCAACTCCTGGAAATCGACGGCGCGATTATTGGGCGTTATCGGAGCTACGAAAAGGCGGCGGAACTGATCGATAGCTTGCCGGAATCGGTCGAGCAACTGGTCAAAGAACCGGAAAAGCTCGAGGAGCTGCCAGGAATTGGCGAGCGCATGGTCGAGCATCTGCAGGAGATCGTGAAGACCGGAGACTATTCGCTGCGAAAGAAGCTGCTGAAAAAATATCCGGCGACGATTCTGGATGTGCTGCAACTGCAGTCGCTGGGGCCGAAGAAAGTGGCGTTCCTGTGGTCGAATTTCAAAGCGGCTACCGTGGCGGACGTCGAGAGGCTTGCCAGGGAGCAAAAACTGCGCGACCTGCCGGGCTTTGGCGAAAAAAGCGAGCAAAATATTTTGAAGGCCGTGGACGTTTTCAAGAAGTCCACGGGGCGTTTTCTGATTCACACCGCGGAAGCCGCGGCGCTGGGGCTTGCGGAGCATATTAAGAAAGGGGGAAAGGCAGTCGATTCGGTGACGCCGGCCGGCTCGCTGCGGCGAGGAAAAGAAACGGTAGGCGATTTGGACCTGCTGGTCACGCTGGCGGATGGATTCACGTCACAGAAACATGTCGACGCGCTTGCCGAACACATTCTGAAATTTCCCGACATCGATCAGCAGCTGGCGCATGGGGAGAACAAAGTCAGCTTCACGCTCACAAATGGATTGCAGGTGGATGTGCGCTTGCTCGAAAAAGAAAACTTCGGTGCGGCGCTGTTGTATTTCACGGGCTCGAAAGAGCACAACGTGGCGCTGCGCGGCCGCGCGAACGACATGGGATTGACGCTCAATGAATATGCGCTGGCGACGCTGAAAGGTGAAAAGCCCGTTGCCGGGCGCACGGAGGAGGAGATTTATGCAAAGCTAAAACTGGATTACATCCCTCCGGAACTGCGCGAAAACACGGGCGAGATCCTCGCGGCGGAACAGCACAAATTGCCACACCTGTTGACGCTGAAAGATATCAAGGGCGATTTGCAGATGCACTCGACGGCAAGCGACGGGAAGAATTCGATAGAAGAAATGGCGGAGGCGGCGCGGAAGCTGGGGCACGAATACATTGCGATTACGGATCATTCGAAGGCGGTGACGGTGGCAAACGGGCTCGACGAAAAACGCGCGGCGGCGCTTATCAAAAAGATCCACGGGCTCGGCGAAAAAGAGTTGGGGATTCGAGTGCTTGCGGGCGCGGAGGTGGACATCCTCAAAGACGGGGAGCTGGATTATTCCGACGGGCTTCTGGCACAGCTTGATGTGGTTGTCTGCTCGGTTCATTCGTACATGAATCTGGACCGAGCGGCCATGACCGACCGCTTGCTCGGGGCCATCGAAAACCCCTATACGCAGATCATTGGGCACCCTACGGGACGGCTGTTGCTGCGCCGCGATCCTTTCGACTACGACATGGAGAAAGTGCTCGATGCCTGTGCGAAACACGGCGTGGCCATGGAATGCAACTCGTATCCCGACCGGCTGGACTTGAAGGATGTGTATTTGCGGACGTGCAAAGAGCGCGGCGTCAAAGTGGTTATCTCGACCGACGCGCACACCACCACGAATCTCTCGTTCATTCGTTACGGCGTGACCACGGCGCGGCGCGGCTGGCTCGAAAAAAAGAACGTGATCAATACCCTGCCCTGTGACGAATTTCTAGCCGTGTTGCGGCCCAAACCGGGGACTGCTGGCAGCAAGCGCGCCGCGAGAACCAACCGTTAGGGATTTCCGACGGTTCGTCGTGCCCTTCGACCCAGGAAGAACCCAATGATCAAGCCGACGATTATCGGACCCAAGCCTTGGGCAGGGTAGTCGCAAGGCCAGATGTTACAAAAGGGTGAATCGAAGAATATCATCCTGGAATCTCCCAATCATCGTGAATGCTTTCTATCCGGGACCGGGGCCTAAGACATGGGCATTATTTGTTTCCGGCAATCATCCCCCATTCGTGAAGTGCCTGCGGCGACCTTCTCGTCTTCGGTGCGCGACAGAACTAAGAGGCGCCGAGGGGCGCAGAGACGTGCTCATGGACGACGATCCACCCCTTGGCGCGTTTTTCGAGGATCATGGTCCAGCGCCCGTCGAGATGCGAGGTCGCGCCTTGCTTGCTGGTGATGTCTGCACCGAAGGTGAACGTGGCCCATGCGAGCGAGCCACGCGAATGCACACGCAGATCGTCGTTCACCTTGAGTTTGAGGCTGCTATTGGGCTCGAACAAAACTTTGGGTGCGGTGGCGCGATACTCAGCCCAATCGTTGTATTTCAGGGGCGCCAGATCGAAGTAGGTCAGGTCCGGATCTGCAGCGTAGTAGGGGTCAATCTTCGCGAGATCAAAAGTCTCCCATGAAGCGACGATCCTCGGAACGAGCGTGCGCAGCGCGTGCTCGCTTTGCTGCCCGTGCGATTGCAGGGACAGTGCGAAAATAACGGCTGTGGCAGTACAAATTGACAAAGCCCAAAGCTGCCTCATTTCCCCTCCCTTTTTGAGCGATTCGTTTTTGGATCCCGGGGCCTGGATTTTGCCGGTATGATAGGTTGCGCCAGCAACTTAGGCAACCCGGCTAACAGGGACTCTACGCCGGGGAACATTTCCGGCGGATCCGACGTATCTTTTGGCAGAACGACATACTAAGCATCGCGGAGGAAAGGACAAATGAAATCTCTCCTGCGCCCGTCGAGCGGCTATCGCTTGGGATGGGCCTGCGGGGCCGTTTTTGCGGTTTCCCTTTTCGTGCCTCAAGTTGTGCGGGGCGAGGAAGTAACTAAGTCTTTTACCGTGGCGGGGCGGCCCAGCGTGCGCGTGGAAACCAATGACGGCAGCGTGCGCGTGACGTCCGGAGATCAGAAGCAGGTCGAGTTTCGCGTCGACTATCAGGGCTATGAACTGGCCAAGAACTTGCGCGTGGATGCTCGGCAAGACGGTGACAAAGTTGAACTTATCGCGCGCGTGACGGGGCACTGGGGCCTCAATTTTGGCTGGGGCCACAATCGGCGCCTGCACATTGAAGTGCGCATGCCGCAACAGGGCGACTTGCAGGTGGAAACGGGCGATGGCTCGGTCGAAACCAGCGGCCTCAGCGGGATGCTGAACGTGCATACCGGCGATGGGGCGGTGAAGGCTAATTCGCTCGCAGGCACGATTGATCTCCACACCAACGACGGAAGCATCACCGTGGACACGCTAAAGGGCGACATCCGGCTGCGTACGGGCGACGGCTCGATCGAAGCGCGTGATTTGGATGGCAAGCTCGAAGCAGACTCGGGGGACGGGCATGTGCGGCTGACGGGCCGGTTTGAGGCACTCAACGTGAAGACCGGCGATGGTAGCGTCGATGCAAAAGTGCTCTCCGGCTCCAAGATGGCGGCTGACTGGACCTTGCGCACCGGCGACGGAAGCGTGGATATCTCGCTGCCCGCAGACTTCCAGGCCAACATCGACGCCACGACCGGGGACGGACACATCAGCATGGGCGGGATTCCCATGACCGTAGAGGGGACATTTAGCAGATCCGCGGTGCACGGCAAGATGAACGGCGGAGGCCAGACGCTCACCATCCACACCGGAGACGGCTCCATCCGGCTCAATAAGAGCTAGCCACAATCCAACGTTGGGCGTGTGACGGGACGGTATCTGCAAGGCAAGTCCAGTACCAGTACAAAAGGTGCAGGAAATTTGTGTCAGCTTCTGCGCTAGAACTGTCACACTTTATTGAGGTGGCTAAATCGCAATCTACTGATAACTCAACCTGTTAAGGCTTGGCGACAGACTTGCCTTACCTTGGGCAAGACCAGGAGAACTTCCGTGATCGTCTTCGTCTTGCTCGCCGCCATTCTGATGCTCGTCGGCATCACC
>Ga0182036_10001262_pt1 | contig 11811 bp, 9 predicted proteins | sample sta12Cox44000080_FD_125966 | JGI IMG/M metagenome (GOLD analysis project Ga0182036, IMG submission 125966) | Lab enrichment of tropical soil microbial communities from Luquillo Experimental Forest, Puerto Rico - statoxic.12C.oxic.44.000.080 | ecosystem: Environmental > Terrestrial > Soil >...
GGTTTCCTTGGGGTGGGGCTCAGCTGGCAAGCTTCTCGATTACAGGCTTGGTCTCGTCCGCAGGCTGCCTCAGGGACGGATTTGGCACGGCACAGGCTTGTAACCTGTTGCTGCGGCTGAAAGCAGCAAGAATCGTAAAGTTTACGTTTATTCCTGACGACCGCGACATCTCCATTCTCCCCCCTTGATTGCCCTCGCCCGGATTGGCCGACTGAACCCTCTCGCGTCGTTCTACAAACGGATACAGACGGTGACTAGTGCGTAAGCCTGATTCGACAAGAGCACCGCGACTGCACTGCGACTGCGACTCAGCCCGCGCGTTGCCGGCGAAATTCAGGGTAGAATCACAGGAGGAGGCTGCATGCAACGCCACATCAAAGCGCTGTCGCAGGAACGGTACCAGGCGATCGTGCCGACGGGAACGATGCGTTTTCTCGACTTTGCTCGCCTCAACCTCCGGCTGGGCGAGCGCTACTTCGGCGGCACGGGCACGCGCGAGTACGTTCTGGACCTCTTCTCCGGAACCGCGTCAATTACAGTCGAGGACGCTGCGGGCAAGACTCAAGAGTTCAGTTCCGTGGGCGGCCGCTCTGACGTCTTCAGCGGTGCGCCCGTGATGCTCTACATGCCGCCGCGGTCGGCGTACGAGATCAAGGCCACAGCGGGGCAGCTAGATGTCGGGATCTTCTCCGCGCCGTCCGAGGCCACAGCGGTAGCGGCGCTGCTGCACGGTTCGGATGTCGTCTGCCGTAAGGTAGGACAGAGCAACTGGCAGCGTACGGTTTATTCAGCTCTGGCTGAGAACGTTCCCGCCGAGCGGCTGCTCGCCGGGGAAACGTTGAACCCTCCGGGCAACTGGTCGAGTTACCCGCCCCACAAGCACGATCGCTCCAACCCGCCTCAGGAAGCTGTGCTGGAGGAGATTTACTTCTTTCGCCTCAAGCCGGCGCAGGGCTACGGATTCATCTGGACCTACACGGCGCCCGATGATCCCGACGGATTCTCTACGGTTTTCGTGGTCGAAGACGGCGACACCGTGCTGTTGCCGAAAGGTTATCACCCTGTGGTCGCCGCGCCGGGCTACGAGTTGCACTACACCTGGGTGCTCGGGGGAGAGGAACGCCGCTATGGCGCATGGGCCGATGATCCACGCCACTCCTGGGTAAAGGAATTGGTTCATTGAATGATTGAATGATCGGGCCATCGGCTCATTGAGTCATCGGTCCAATGAGTCATTGAGTGACTGTCACTGGGCAAGCCACTGGTTGCGACTCGAAGAGGTTTGACCGTCCCGTGCTCCCCGAGGGGGAGCGCCGTGAGTAGCCGTGGGTGAAACCCACGGGAAGGTAGCCCCTCACCCCGCCTGCGGCACCCCTCTCCCGTCCGACGGGGAGAGGGGAATGGGGGTGAGGGGTGGGTCGGTTTCCGGGGGTGTTGCCCCGGCTGCTCACGTGGCGCCGCTGCGGTGCTGGTACGAGAGCTGCACGACTATGCGACCGCCTTTGAGGTGGCCGCGCTCATCAAGCCACCCGCTCTGCAGGGGGGGCCTGATTCAGGCCGTCTGCGAGAGCTGCGTAATCTGCGGATTGTCCAAAAAGAGCGATGATCAGTCCATTCTCTTACCCCGACGTTCCGCCCGTCCAAATACCCGACGCCAACTTTCTCGCTGCACTGGTTCCAAGCGAGATCGAGCCGCCCCAGCCTGTTGAGACTCTGGTGGAAGAAGCACTGGACCATCCCATCCGCTCATCGCGGGTGGAAGAGCATGTTTCGGCTTCGACGCGCGTTTTGATCCTGGTGGATGACACCACGCGCCAGACGCCGGCCTTGAATCTGCTTCCCTCACTCTTCCGGCGCCTGGAACAGCGCGGCTGCCCGCGCCAGAACGTGAAGATATTGATTGCCGCCGGCACTCATGCACGGATGGGCCCGCAGCAGATTGAGCAGAAGCTCGGCCCGCGCATCCCGCACGAATATCCGGTGCTGATCCACCACTGGAAGGCCGAGGAGAACCTTCGTTCCATTGGCGAGACGGCTGATGGCACGCCTATCCGCGTCCATCGCCTGCTCGGCGAATCCGACCTGGTAATCGGCGTGGGTCAGATCGTTCCCCACCGGGTGATGGGTTATACCGGAGGATGCACGATCGTCCAGCCCGGCGTCTGCGGCGGAGAAGTGACCGGCTACACGCATTGGAAGAGCGCGCTCTATTCCGGGCAAGAGATTCTGGGCATCGCCGACAATCCTGTGCGCCAGGAAGTGGAACAGATCGCCCGCCGCGCCGGCCTGCAGTTCATTCTCAACGTAGTGATGGACGGACAGCATCGCGTGATCCACGTGGTCGCCGGTGACCCGGTCGCTGCACACCGCGAGGGCACTAAGTATTCGCGGGACATCTACGGTGTTCGCCAGCCGGATCTGGCAGACATTGTGGTGGTGGAGTCCTACCCTACCGACATAGACCTATGGGTGGCCGCCAAGGGCATCTACGCGGCGGAGCTTGCGGTGCGCGACGGCGGGGTGGTTATCCTGGTCTCGCCCTGTACCCAGGGCGTGGCTCCCGAGCACCCCGACGTCGAGCGCCTTGGCTATCACGATTTGAGCGTCGTCCAAAGCATGCTGGCACGTAAAGAGATCGCGGACCTTGCGGCGGCCGCGCACCTGGTCCACGTGGGACGCGTCATCCGCCAGCGCGCTCGGGGCATTATGGTCTCGCCGGGAATCGATACGCAAACCCAGCGGCACCTAGGCTTCGAACCGGCGAATACGCCGCAAGAAGCTCTGGAGTGGGCTTTCGGGCTGGCAGGACCGCTGGCCAAGGTTGTGGTGTTGCGCCAGGGCGGACACATTCTGCCCGTCGTCGAGCGGGGCGAAAGGCAAAGGGTAAAGGGTAAAGCATAAAGGGCCGTTTACACCTTACCCCTTACCCTTTACACTTTACCCTTTTGCGTAATCTGCCCTGATGAAAAGTGTACGATCAGCAATCCTTCATCGCCCCTTCCAGCTTTCCCACCTGCGTTGGTACATCTGCGCTTTGCTTTTCTTCGGGTCGATGGTCAATTACCTGGACAGGGGCACAATCGCCATCGTGGCCCACGACCTGCAGCGAATCTTCGGCTGGAAAGAGAGCGACTACGGTTGGATTGTCTTTGCCTTCCAGTTGGCCTACGCGGTCATGATGTTGGTCTCCGGCGCCGTCATTGACGGGCTAGGGACGCGGGTCGGCTACGCGCTGGCGATGACCTGGTGGTCGCTCGCGGCTATGGGGCACGCGCTGGCGCGAGGGATGTGGTCGTTTGCCGCCGCCCGGTTTCTTTTGGGTGCCGGAGAAGCCGGCAACTTCCCCGCTGCGATCAAGGCAGTCGCGGAATGGTTTCCCAGGAGGGAGAGGGCGCTCTCGACGGGCATCTTCAACGCCGGAACCAACGTAGGTGCCGTGGCGGCCTATCCCATCGTCGGCTGGTTGCTCCTCAAGTGGGGTTGGAAAGCGGCCTTCGTCGGCACGGGCGCCCTGGGATTTTCTTGCTTGGCGCTATGGTTGGTCTTCTATCGCCTGCCCCGCGACCACCCGTGGATCAGCGCCGCGGAGCGCGACTACATCGAAAGTTCCGGCGGTGGGCGTTACGAGGAATCGCAGCCTGAAATGCCTTGGCGCAGCATCTTCGGCTATCGCCAGGCGTGGGGATTTACCCTGGCGAAGTTTATGACGGATCCCATCTGGTGGTTCTACATCTTCTGGTTGCCCAAGTACTTGATTGAAGTGCGGCACTTCTCGATTGCGCGGCTGGAGATTTTCGGGATGATCCCTTTCCTTGCTGCCGTGCCGGGCAGTGTGGCCGGAGGATGGTTTTCCGGGTTTCTCATGAAGCGAGGCTGGTCGGTGAATCGGGCCCGCAAGACGGCCATGGCCGTCTGTGCCTTCTCCATGCCGGCGGTGATCCTGGCAGCGTTCTCACCGAGCCCATGGTGGGCGCTGGGCCTTATCTCGCTCACCACTTCAGCCCACCAGGGCTGGTCGGCCAACGTCTTCACACTGGCGTCGGATATTTTCGCCAAGCGCGATGTCGCTTCGATCGTGGGGGTGGGTGGAGCGGCAGGCGCTGTGGGCGGCATGATTATCGCCCCGGTGGCCGGCTATGTGCTGCAGTATTTCCATAGCTACGTGCCGCTCTTCATCGTCGCCGGCGTGATGCATCCGCTGGCCTTCGGGATTGTGCAGCTCCTGATACCCAGGGTAGAGCCGCCGAAGCCCCGTGGCCTAGTCCGCTGAAGAGCAATCGAGCACCACCTCGGCCAAGAAGGTCTGCACTTTCACGACGAGAGCGTCCGTGTGGCCGCCCCTTACTCGTATTCAGCGAGGGGACTGAAGGCGTACGGGAGGGTGACGTTCTCAGCCGTCACACGCAGCCCTTCGCGCTTGTTGTTGCGAACCACGTGGTACGTCTGGCCACACACCTTGCAGGTCACACTCTGGTCTCTCTTCTTGGCCAGCTGAAGCCCGCCCGCACAGCGGAGGCAGAAAAAGTCCGGTTCGGTGAGTGCCCACGCTCTCAACATGCGGCGGAGCATGAATACGCTTTCCTTGCCCAACCCGGGGATGCCCATCAGCTGCTCGTCGGTCAAACTGGAGATCTCGCCCAAACGCTCATATCCCGCCCGCAGCAAGGCGTTGCGCGTCCGGTAGGACACCGGAAGCTCGTCAATCGGGCACTGAAATTCATGGCCCCGATACCGTTCGCGTGTTTTTACCCGGTGAGCCTTCTGTTTAAGCTTCTGTGCCGTTTCGCAAACCGCTTGCCGACTTACGCGCCCACCGAACAACCTCTCGGCGATAGCTTTGTAGGAAACCCCAACTTCCCTCAGGCGAAGGATTAATCGCTCATCCAGGCTCAGTCCATCTTCTGCCGTCTGCGTGTCCTCTCCGGCGCCTGGGACCAATCCTTCCGGTTGCGAAGACTCGCTGTTCACTTTTTCCATGGCCAAAGTTCCCCTTGTCTTCCATTATAACCGATGCTATGGCTCAGGTGAATATAATTGCCGCCTGATTTGGGACCCCTGTCAGCCTCGGAAGGGCGGGGTTCAGCCCCGCCCATCCGGAGCCCGCCATGACACTTTTCATCGGCCTGCTATAAGATCTGGGCGCGGTTGAGCAGTGCCTGCTGCAGGGCTTCGGCGCCGCGCGCCACGCCGATACGGGCTGAGGTAAAGGGCGACTCATGCTCGATGCTGATAACGTAGTCGTACCCGACGGCCATCAGTTGCTCCACCACCGATTTCCACACCACCAGATCGTGGCCGAACCCGACATCCGCATAGGACCAGGAGCGATGGACGATATCCTGATAGGGTGTGACGTCAAGCAGGCCGTTGACCGCCACATTGTCGCGGTCCATCAGGATGTCCTTACCGTGCATGTGATAGATGCAGCCCTCCTCGCCCAGCTTCTTAACTACTGATGTAGGCTCCACACCGAGGTGCCACAAGCCGCTCAGGTCGAGGTTGGCACCCACATTGTCGCCGGCGGCGTGGCGCAGCTTGACCAGCGTGGCCACGTTGAACACCGAGTAGCCCAGGTCCATTTCGATGGCCAGCTTCACGTTGCGTTGCCGGGCATAGCTTGCGAGATCCCTCCAATAGGGCACCAGCACTTCGTTCCACTGCCATTTCAGGATGTCCACAAACTCGTCGGTTTCGAGCGAGGTTATCCAGTTAGGGTGCTTGCCGGTCCCGTCTCCCGGGCAACCCGAGAAGCAGACGACGCGGTTCACACCCATTTTGGCAGCGAGGTCGATGCTCTCGCGGTAAACGCGGTCCTCGCGCTGCGCCCTCTCGCGGTCAGGGTGCACTGGATTGCCGTGGCAACTGAAGGCACTGATCAGAAGACCGTTCGTTTCAAACAGCGCAGCGTAAGCCCGGCGCTTGGCGTCATCCGCCAGCAACGCCTCGCGGTCGCAGTGCGCCTGGCCCGGATCGTTGCCGGAACCGATCTCCACCGCCTCAATCTTCAGTTCCTTGACGAGCTCCACCAATTGCTCAGTGGAGAGGTCGTGAAAAGCGGCGTCGAAAACGCCGGTCCGCAGCTTGGGACTGGGCTCGTGAATTTCGCGGACTTGCCCTCCAGGCTCCCCATGCGGAGCAGCGGCGCTCGTCGTTCTTGCTGCGGCCAGCACAGTAGCCAGACCCCCTGCAGCCTTCTGCAAGAACTTCCGTCGATTCTTCAGGGATGTGACTGAACCCGCGTTCCTCCTCGCCATCAATGCGGCATTGCTGATCCTCGGCTCGTCACCCAAAATCGTCAACCCTCCTACGCTCGCGAATGGTACCTAAAGGCTACACCTTGGGATGCTTCTATAACATAAGGCTCGCGCTTTGTAAAATGACATTTTGTCGTCAACCCATCTTTGTCCCATCGTTGTAGGGCCACCTCTTCACTGCGTTCAGGGCAGGCTCTTGGGTCAGCCTCTGGAGTTTGTACATTTTGCTCCGATTCTGGAGAGCTTTTTTGCCATAATCTAGCCTTGACAAATAGCCTATGCCCGGCTAGGCTGGGTTGTGGGCCGCGGAAAGGGAACAGAAGCCAGGAGCACCAGGCGAGCTGGAAGCCGAGCCGTCCCGCCTGTGCCGGGCTGCAGGCGGGTGCTGGCTGGGAGGAAGGAGGTGCCGGAGGGGGTAGCTCCGGGGCTGGTGAAAGCCGGAATGTGTATGAAAACAAAGGGGTAGCGAAAATGCGATGACGATCTAAGGATGGCACGCCTTCAGCCTGCCTTCAGCCAAGGTGTCGTTCCTGAAGCGCCGATCCCGTAAAGCGCGTTCTCGGCACCTGCCGCGGACGGGGCTGCACGTCCCTGGTGACGGTTAACCGCAGCAGATTGGAGATTTGAGATTGGGGATTCGAAGATTAAGAGTTAGCTGCAAAAACACCGATGAGCGCTAACACCACCCAGAGGCACCTTCTGATTCTCAGTACCACCACGGGCTACCAGGCCCGGGCCTTCGTTGAGGCAGCTCGCAAGATGGGTCTGGCAGTGGTGCTGGGTACCGACCGATGCCACGTCTTGGAAGACCCCTGGCGGGATGGCGCACTGCCGTTGCGTTTCGAAGATGCGGAGCAGTGTGCCGAGCAGATGGTGGATTTCTCACGGAACACTCCGATCGACGCGGTGGTGGCGTTGGGCGACAGGCCCACGGCGGCTGCGGCGCGGGCCTGCCAGGCGCTGGGCCTTCCATACCATCCTGTGGAAGCGGTGGACGCCTGCCGCGACAAGTACAGGTCGCGCGAGCGCTTGCGGGCCGGGGGGCTCCGTGTACCGGCTTTCTCGCGCCACCTTTACACCGCTGACCCGCGCGAACTGGCAGGTTCGGGTCCAGGGTTTCCGTGCGTGCTCAAGCCCCTTTCGCTTTCGGGTAGCCGTGGTGTGATCCGGGCCGACAACACCGAACAATTCGTTGCTGCCTTCGAACGCATCCGAGATTTACTGAGTTCACCCGAAGTACAGGTGCTGCGCGAGCAAGCCACCCGGTTCATTCAAGTGGAAGCCTATATTGCTGGCGCGGAGGTGGCGGTGGAGGCCGCGGTCGACCGCGGCCAGCTGAAGGTGCTCGGGATCTTTGACAAGCCCGACCCGCTCGAAGGACCGTACTTTGAGGAGACCGTCTATGTGACGCCCTCCCGCTTGCCAAGCGAGGCGCAAAGGGCGGTCACCGATACCCTGGCGGAGGCGGTTCGGGTGCTGGGACTCGCTCACGGCCCCCTCCACGCCGAGTTACGCCTCGATCCGCAGAACGTCGCGCGCGACGGCCATGGGCCGCGCGTCTGGGTGTTGGAGATTGCCGCCCGCCCGATCGGCGGGCTCTGCTCGCGCGCGCTGCGGTTCTCGTCACCGACGCTCGGCGAAGGCTTCTCCCTCGAAGAACTGCTGATTCACCTGGCATTCGGCAAGGGCGTTCGCGACGTTTGTCGCGAAACCGCAGCGTCAGGAGTAATGATGGTGCCCATCCCTCGGGACGGGATCTACGAGAGTGTGGAGGGAGTGGAAGAGGCCTCGAGCCAGCCGGGCGTGGAAGACATCGTGATCACGGCCAAACCCGGCCAGAGGCTGGTTACCCTGCCCGAAGGCAGCAGCTACCTTGGCTTTATCTTCGCCCGGGGAGCGTCACCGCAGTGGGTGGAAGACGCGTTACGCGGGGCGCACCAGAAACTTTGCTTCACGATCGTCCCGTCGCTCCCGGTGGTCTGAACCGATATCGCTCGCAGCTACGGAAGGGAACGCTTGCTGCTTTCCGGCGCTTGACCGCCGCTGCTGGCCAAAATCTGCTCAATCCTGCGCCTCAAACCTGGCAGCTCCTGGACCACGACATCCCACACCAGTTGTAGATTGACGCCAAAATACTCAGTGGATCATCTTATCCCGCATCCCCGCTATCCTCTTCCAAGGGACATCGACGTTCTGCGCCCGGAAGTTTTCAGAGACGTGCTTAACAGCCTCTCCGATAATTTCCAGATTGCGGACAACCGCGTCTTGCGTTTTCGTATCCTGCAGGAAGTTTTCCTCGCCGCCTGCCGTGTAATCGAAGATTCGATTTAGGGCATCCCGGATATGTAGGAGGTAAATGCTGTCGTCCTTCACAGCGGTAGAGCCTCGCTGAGAATCCGTGCTCGCAAGTAGGGGCTCACACCGCCGTCGGAGATAACATCAACCTTGCGGCCGAGGAGATCTTCGACGTCTTGCCAGAACCCGACAAGGTCCAGGAGGTTACGCCCCTTCTCCATCGCCACCAGAAGGTCCACATCGCTGTCCGGACGTGCCTCACCTCGCGCCACGGATCCGAAGAGCCGCACATTGTGGGCGCCGTGCTCGGCGGCAAGGCGCAGGATTTCACTCCGGTTCCGTTTTAGAAGTTCGTCCACACCCATGATCTTCTTCCACCCTGTCATTCCGGAATCAATCTAAGAGCTCCTGATACCTAAGCTTTCTTTTGGGGCGGCACGTAGCCAGGGGGCAGGGCCGCACCTTCGCCAAAGAAAAACTGCTCCATCTGCTGTGCGATGATCTCCTGCGCTTCGGCCGTGGCGGGATTCAGGCGGTACTCGTTAATGATCATCTTCAGGTGCTCGGCCCAAAGGTCCCAGGCCTGCTCGGAGACGCTCTCGTAGATGCGCTGTCCCAATTCTCCGCCCCAAGGCGGCTCTTCGAGTCCGGGAAGTTCTTTCCCAAACTTCACACATTTCACCATGCGTTGCGCCATACCTGCCTCCCTTGGGAACGAGTGTTTGTGGCGTGCTGTCGAAACATGAATTATACAGGAAAAGCGCATCGGGCGACGGCGGAGTAACCGAGGTCATGGATCCTGGTCTGCTTCTTCGTCGTCTTTTGCCTCCTCTTTGGCGGGCGGCTTCAGGGATCGCTCCACCGTGACTTTGGTTGCCGGCGCCATGGCCGCCAGGCGGTCGAGGTCGAATTGACGGTAGAAATCGAGGCAGAAGAGTTCGGGCGCTTCCTGAAAAGTCACCGGCGCTTCCAGCAGATAGCTCAGGCTGGACATCCCTTCGTGGACAACCATTTCCGAGAATAATTCCGGCTCGAGCGCAGCGGCTACCAGGGCCGCGACCTGGTTGCGAATCCCTGTCACTTCAAGGCGTACTCGCGACGCGCCGGCGCGCTCCTTCATCCAGTGAGTGATTCCGACCAGTTGTGCCGCTTGCTGGCCAAGCGCTCGGTCGCCGGTGGCGCCGAGTATTTGCGCGTATGAGTAGGGCTCGGCGTCCTTCCAAGCATCTCCAATGAACAACAGGTCCAGAGCCAGCACCTGCTCGTCGCGGTTGACGCGGTCAGAAACCTCTGTGCTCGCGGCTTTCTTGCCCCTATCGTTGAGCACGATGGTCACCGGCGCGCCGTCCCGGCTCTCGATGCCCCTCAACCACACTGCGTTGGCACTTAAGCCGCTGCTCATGGCGAACAGGTACGACTTGGTCTCCACCCCTTTGCTCTTGGTATTCGCCAGTGTCCAGACGCGGCTCAAGCCAGGCTCGGGGTAACGCACGACGGTCCTGAGTGCCTGTCTTTGCGAGACGGCCCACTTGTCCCTGGCAGCGGCTTCGGACGGAATGGGCTCACGCCGGAGATCTGCCGCCATCTTCCGAGCCAAACCGAGAATGGTGAGGTTATCCTTGGGCAGGCCCACCACTAGTTCGTCGTAGCTCCTTAGCTCCGCCCCGGCGGGAATCTCGCTCGAGATAAGCGGCAGGCCGAAGTGCTGGCTGAAGAAGCGGTAAGCGGCGAGGCGATTATCAAGAAAGTAGTTGTGCGTTCCGGGATCGCGGTTCTCATGCCATTCCAAGGCGCCCTCTTGGCCGTATAGCTTGAAGAATGGTTTTATCGCATCAAAGATCAGCGGCTTGGCCATGGGACCCCTAAAACAACAGTCGTCCTCAGCGTTGTAAACGAGCAGCGTAGGCCGTGGTGCCCTCAGGGCTGTGAGGTGGGTGAAGTCCTGGCTCTCGAGGAAGTCGGTGGCATTCTGCTCCAGGTCCCCGAGGTCGCCGTACTTCCGTGCCTCGATCTTAGTACTCAAGGACGCAAAGCCCGCGACGGGTACAGATACTTTCACCCGCTCGTCCAGGGCGCTCAGAACCAGGGTCTGCCAGCCACCACCGGAAAGGCCGGTCACGCCCAACCGCTCGCGGTCGACGTGCGGGAGGCTCGAAAGGTAGTCGAGGCCTCGGCGCATCTCCAGGTAAAACAATCCCAGGGCATTCGAGCCCACCAGGTCGAGATGCGCGCCGAACCAGTGGTCATTCCCCGGCTGTGCCAATTCGCCGAAGTCAAACCATTCCAGATTCAAGGCCAGGATCCCGTGCCGGGCGAAGTTAATGCACCGCTTCTGCTTGTATTCCACGGACTTCCCCGGTGCGCCCACATGGCCGTTGACGTTCAGGATCGCGGGCGCCTTACCCTCCAGCCTTTCCGGCTCGTAAAGGATTGCCGCGGAGTAAAAGCCGGGCACAATTTCGTAGCGCAGCTTGTGCAGCCGGTAGCCCTTGCCAGTGTCGAACACTCCAAGCTCGTCGAACCGGGGTGGGGACTCAACCCATTCCTTGGGCCAGCCATGAAACACTATGTCGTCGAGCAGATGGCTGCGCGCCTTGTTCGCCGTTACTGTCCAGTGTGTCGCATCCTGGGGTAGGGGAAGGTTGGGGACGCGGTTGAGGAGATACTGCTTCATCTGGAAGACTGCCACCGAGGGTGGCAGTATCTCCTCGCTGAGGACCGGTTTGACCAGCCCGGGCTCGCTTTGCCCAAAGTTCACTTTCGCCCCGAGCAAGACGAGCGGCATCAGCGCGTACTGAATCCGGACTCGATCAGCCAACGCAAAGTACACATGGACCTCCATGGCCTTCCTTGAGAGTCACCAACCTGTCATCTCGAGGAGTGTCACACGGGCCTTCGGCCCACCAGAATACTTGAAAGTCGCGGCCGGGATACCCTGTTGAAAACAACTAGTTTACGCGCGGCTTTCGACGGAGCGTAGAGACGAGGAATCTGCCTTGCGAGAAGAACATAAGAAGCAGATTCCTCGCTTCGCTCGGAATGACAGGCCCGGGGAGCTTTCATGCCTATTGGTGGGCCGAAGGCCCGTGTGACATTCAGCATGACCGCATCCTTCTTCATCACCGGCTAGGCTAGACTAGGCTGGCTTAGCGGGCGCCACGAGAACTGGGGACGGGAGATTTCAAGAGCTGGGAGATCATGGGGAACAGCGTTACGGCCTTTTGCACCTCAGGGTCGGCCCGCGTTTCCACCTCATCTCCAA
>Ga0182036_10001264_pt1 | contig 11802 bp, 13 predicted proteins | sample sta12Cox44000080_FD_125966 | JGI IMG/M metagenome (GOLD analysis project Ga0182036, IMG submission 125966) | Lab enrichment of tropical soil microbial communities from Luquillo Experimental Forest, Puerto Rico - statoxic.12C.oxic.44.000.080 | ecosystem: Environmental > Terrestrial > Soil >...
AGGTGATGAAGATCGCGCAGGAGCCCATCTCGCTGGAGACGCCAATCGGTGAGGAGGAGGATTCCCACCTGGGCGACTTCATCGAGGACCGGGGGGTGATCTCGCCCGCTGAGGCCGTCATTAACATCAACCTGAGGGAGCAGACGGAGGCGGTGCTGAAGACTCTGACGCCGCGCGAAGAGAAAGTGATCAAGATGCGCTTCGGGCTGGATGACGGCAGCGAACACACCCTGGAAGAAGTGGGCCAGAGTTTCGCCGTCACCCGCGAGCGCATCCGGCAGATCGAAGCTAAGGCCCTGCGCAAGCTGCGCCATCCGTCGCGCAGCCGCAAGCTCCGGGCCTTCTTAGACGCTACCGCTCACGCCGCAGAATAGGCTCCATAAACTACACAGCTTGCATCGCCCGAAAAAAGAGCCCCTGGCAATGCACAATGCACAACCAGGGGCCCAGGGTGCTGTGGGATTTGGCGACCTCGCCTGGAGCGAGTGCAGGCGCTAACCAGCGCATTGCCACCGTATCGGAGGGGTCTATAGAGCAGGCGCCAGCGAGCGCCTAAGCCTCAGCACCCTCGCTAAGGCAACTGTCTATCGTCATGGATCACCTCCTTTCTAGCGATGGACCGATAGTAAGAACTTGATGGTCCGATGTCAAGAGAGCAAAATCCATACGAGACTTCGCATTCCTCTACCTCGGCCGCCGAGATTGTTTTACGCCTCGATTGCTTGTTAACATCCACTCGCGGCGTTGCAGGAAGGCTCGGGACAAGATGAGGCGTGTGGGAGATCGATCAAAGCAAACCTTCGATGTGCTCGTCGTCGGCTCAGGCGCTTCCGGAGGTTGGGCCTGCAAGCGGCTGGCAGAGGCCGGGCTGAAGGTGGCGCTGCTGGATGCTGGTCGCCTGCAGTCGGACGCCAATTTCACCGAGCACCAGCCGGACTTCCAGTTCAAGTATCGGAACCGCGCTCGGAACCTCATTGCCAAGACCCGGCCCATTCAGGGTGGGTACGCCCACGAGGCCAACGTCGACTGGCTGGCGAACGACCTCGAAGAGCCCTACACCACGTCGCCGCGCATGCCCTTCAAGTGGGTGGCCCGCGTGCGTATCACCGGTGGGCGGACCAACCTCTGGGGACGCCACAGTTACCGCTTCAGTGATCTGGACTTCAAAGCCGCCTCCCACGACGGCGAGGGAATAGACTGGCCACTCAGCTACAAAGACCTCGAGCCTTACTACGATCTGGTTGAGGAATACGTGGGCGTTACCGGCATGAGGGAAGGCTTGCCGCAACTCCCGGACGGCAAGTTTCAGCCTCCGATGGGGCTTACTTGCGTGGAAATGCTAGTGCGCGAGCGCATCAAGGCGAAGCTGGGCTGGACGCTTACCCAAGGCCGGTTAGCCAACCTCACGCGTCCGACGCATGGCCGGGCACCCTGCCACTACTGTGGACCCTGCCATCGAGGGTGTGCCACCCATTCCTACTTCAACTCGGCCTTCACGACAGTGGCCGATGCGCTGGCTAGTGGAAATTGTACTCTCATCCCCAACGCTATGGTCTACAAGGTGCTGAGGGACGCAACACGTAACCGTGCCAAAGGCCTGCTTTATATCGACCGGGTCAGTTACCAGCCGAAGGAAATCTACGGCAGGGTAGTGGTTCTATGCGCGCAAGCGCTCGAATCAGCGCGAATTCTCTTCAATTCCGCAGACACGCAGTACCCGACGGGACTCGCCAACTCGAGTGGCGTGTTGGGTCGTTATCTGATGGACCATGTCTGGATGGGTGGAGGCGCGTACGGTGAATTCCCTCAATTGCCTGTCAAGCCCAACCTCAATGGCCCCAACCGTCCGGGCGGGATTTACATCCCGCGCTTTCAGAACCTGGAGAATGGCCAGAAGTCCCGCGACTTCCTGCGCGGCTACGGCTTCCAGACCTGGGACGACGACCCGAAGCCGAACCTGGAAGTGGAGGGCTTCGGTGAGATATACAAGAAAAAGATCATGGAGGACCGGCCGTCGAAGATGCTCCTGCGAGGATTTGGGGAGTGCCTCTCGTGCCGGGAGAATTACGTCGAACTGGACCCCAACTTGAAAGACGTCTACGGCATTCCGGTTCTGCGCATCCACATGAAGTTTCGTGAGAACGAGCACGCGCTCATCGATGACATGGCGGAAACGGCGGCGCAGATGATGGAGGCTGCGGGCGCCAAAAACATCAAGCCTTATACCGTTCACGATCGCGAGCCGGGCCTCGGTATTCACGAGGTGGGCATCGCCAGGATGGGTGACGATCCCAGGAATTCAGTCCTTAATCAGTTTGAGCAGAGTCACGACATCAAGAACCTATTCGTTATGGACGGATCAGGTTTCCCGTCCAGCGCCTGCCAAAACCCCACGCTGACGATTATGGCGCTCTGCGTGCGCTCGTGCGACTACCTAATGGGCAAGATGAGGAAGGGCAACATCTAAAGATGCTGGCTGGTGGTCAGTGGCGCATGGGTAGGTGTCTTTTGGTCCGCTGCCCTTCCTCCCAAGGACAATTAACAAGGGCCACAGACCGGCAACACAGACGAGAGGTCAGTGTCACCCGCTGGCCACTAGCAACTCGGCACCGCCCTTCAAAAGCGCCGGCGGCGTTCGAAGCCGCCTCTGCCGCGGCCGCCACGGTCACTTGGCCGGGGCGTGTCTGTGCGTTGTGGCCGGGCTTCGTTGACGGTCAGCCGACGGCCCTCGAGCGACTGGCCGTTCAGGCCGTCGATCGCCCGCTGCATGTCTTCTCCCTCCGCCAACTCCACAAAGCCGAATCCGCGTGAGTTGCCTGTCATCTTGTCGCGTATCACCACAGCCGACGCTACCTGAAAGCCGGCTCCAGTTACGAATTCCAGCAGCGAGCTATCGGTGGCGCTATGCGGCAGATTGCCGACGAAAAGTCGTTGAGCCATGGGGTCCTCCGATGGGAACGGCCGTAAAGGGCCGCCCTCCACAGACTAAATGCGTTCTACGTTTTCTGCTTGCAAGCCCTTGGGGCCTTTCTTGACCTCAAAGCTCACCCTGGCGCCCTCTTCCAGGCTACGGTAGCCCTCGCCCACGATGGCGGAGAAGTGAACGAAGACGTCATCACCACTTTCGCGTTGGATAAACCCATAACCTTTGGAAGCGTTGAACCACTTTACTGTACCTTGTTCCTTCATGCTGAAACATCCTTATCTTGCTGGAATTCGCAATTTGTGGGAGCGGCAACGACGGGTAGACCCGGCGGACCGCTGTAAAACCGCGGGGTCACAATCAACCAGTCGAGGCACACGGCCTAGGGTTGTTGCGAGGCTCATCGGAATTACAACAACAAACTGCCGACGCATCATAGCACGTTGCCTGCGGCTTGACACAAGAAAAATCCGCTCTCCACAGTTGGATGTTTCCCCCGCCTGACTGTACATCCTGCGGGCTTTCCCTCGACTCTCCGCGCAAACGGCAGGCCAGCCCCCACGCACCTAACGTTCGCTACGCGCTACGCGACTGTTAATTGATCTAATACAGCCCATATGCTACCGTGTAAATCTGGATGAGGACGCCAGGCTTACTTTGCAGGGTCATCGTGGGCTGGCTTTCCAGCGGGCGCGTAACGCGGAAACCGCCCTCGAACACTCTTCTGGAGGTGCACAGCCAGAACATCGATTATCTCGACGTAGCCGAGAGAGTACGTCAGCTTCAGCAGAAACCCACATAAGCCGCCCGCCTCGGCTGAACTTCGCGCCGGTCGCCGACCGGTTCTGCCGCCTCATCATGAAACGCCTCCTGCCAGTCCTATTGACTCTCTTGTACTTCGAGGTCGGTGTGCTGCTAGTGCTTATCCCATGGTCCTCGGTTTGGACCAGGAACTACTTCGTCCATCAATCTCCATGGATCGCAGCGGTGGCGAAGAACTATTTCGTGCGGGGCGCCGTATCAGGCATTGGGCTGGCAGATGTATGGCTGGCAGCCTATGAGCTGTGGCACCTGCGGCGGCGTGCGCACAGTTAAGTCGTATCAGCTCCCCGCCATTGTCAGCGTAGAATCTCATGCACCGTTCTTCTATCACTTCATCGTTGCGGCTCTGCTACATCACGGACCGGCTTGCCTTGGGGGCGAAGCCGCTAATGCCTCTCATTCAAGATTCGGTGCGCTCCGCAGTGGACCTGATTCAGATCCGCGAGAAAGACCTTGCGGCGCGCCCGCTTGCCGAACTGGTGCGGGCCGCCGTCGAATGCGCGCGTGGAACCCTGACGCGCGTCGTCGTGAATGACCGGCTGGACGTCGCACTGGCGGTGGGCGCCCACGGCGTGCACTTGGGCACGCAGTCTTTGCCAGCCCTTGCAGTACGCCGGTGGGTACCAGATAACTTTCTGATCGGAGTCTCGTGCCATTCGATCGAAGAGGCGCTGGCTGCTGAGGCGGCGGCAGCGGACTACATAGTCCTCGGTCCCATCTTCGCAACTCTTTCCAAACTTGCCTACGGCCTGCCTCTGGGACTCGGCAAACTGCGCGAGGTTGCCGCAAAGGTCCAGGTTCCCCTGCTCGCACTCGGCGGCATGGACATACAACGGGTCAAGCCCTGCCTCGCCGCCGGCGCCACCGGCATCGCCGGCATTTCAATCTTCCAAAACAGCGACTCGCTCCAAGCACGCGTGCGTGAGCTACGCGCCGAGTTCACTTCTGCGTAGTGTGAGCGCTGGGCAGTTCGTGTACTTGTCAATGTAGGTGGGTCACATTGGAGTCACGGCCGTGATCCTCGGCCATGCTCCTACACTTCTTGGTCTTTTCCCTCTACAATCGGCTTCAAGGGGATGCGGATTCTGCGCTCGAGGTGTTTTCTTGACTCGTCGCCCGGTGATCACTCTCACGACCGATTTTGGTCTGACGGACCATTTTGTCGGCGTCATGAAGGGCGTCATCCTCAGTATCAATCCCCAGGTCGACCTGGTCGACCTCAGCCATCTAGTCGCCGCCCACGACATCCTCGACTGCGCCTTTCTCATCGCACAGAGCTACCGCTATTTTCCGCGGGACACTATTCATCTGGTGGTCGTTGATCCGGGCGTCGGCTCGAACCGGCGTCCAATTCTGGCCACCACGGCCCACCACAAATTTGTCGCCCCGGACAATGGAGTGCTTTCCCTCCTCTACGACCGGGAAGAGTCCTTTGAAGTACGCCATTTGACTAACGACCGGTATTTTCTCATGCCGGTCAGCAGTACCTTCCACGGTCGGGACATCTTCTCTCCAGTGGCTGGATGGCTGAGCACGGGCGTGCAAGTGGAACGATTTGGCGAGCGTATTGCTGATTACGTGAGGCTGGCTATGCCCGCGCCTCTGCGCTTGCCAGAGGGTACAGTGACCGGCGCCATTCTGAAGGTCGATAGTTTCGGGAATCTGATTACCAATCTCACGCCTCAGGATTTACCCGAGCTGTTTGCGGAGAAGCCGCCTTCCTTCACTATGATCATCAATCACCAGACGATTACGCGCCTCGTTACCTCATACTCCGAGGGCAAGCCTTCAGAGCTATTCGCGATTCTGGGAAGTTCGGGGTACCTGGAGGTCTGCACCAACCAGGGTTCAGCGGCCACGGTTTTGAAGGCCAGCCGCGGCGACGAGGTTAAGTTCGTGCCTGAGAGGTCAGGACGGCAATCGGGGCTCACGGTTTATTCTCGGCCCTGAATCCTGAGCGGCTAATCTTTCGATCGTGACCCTTGCCACGCGTTGCCGCTCCATCTCCGCCACTGTGTAACGGCGGCCGTCAAAGACAAAACTTTCGCCGCCGTGCGGGATTTCTCCCAACTGGGCGAGGACAAAACCCGCCAGCGTCTCATAGCCGGTGCCGCGCGGCAGGGAGATGCCGTAGTCGTCTGCCAGTTCGCGCAGCCCCAGGGAAGCGTCGACCATGAGAACGTTGTCGCCGACTCGCTGGATCGCCCTCTCTTCGAGGTCGTACTCGTCCTGGATCTCACCCACGATCTGCTCCAGCACATCTTCGATGGTCACCAAGCCTACGAAAGTGCCAAATTCATCGACCACCAGAGCCATTTGCGAGTGTCTCTTGCGAGCTTCATCGAGCATCTGATGGAGGGGCATCGTTCCCGGAACAATCATGGGTTTGTGAAGGAGAGTGGCGAGCTCGAACGGCGCATCGAGAGCGACGCCCTTACGTTGCCGTTCCAGGAGCACACCCAGCAGATCTTTGGTGTACAGGACGCCCGCCACCTGATCCGGCGCTTCCTTGTAAATGGGGATGCGGGAGTGCTGGTCTTTGACGACTTGATCGAGAACCACCCGCAAGTCCTGGGTCAGGGGTAGGCGGGTGACCTGGGGCCAGGGGACCATGATCTCCCGCACCCGCACGCGGTGGAGGTCGAACACGCTGTGGATCATCTCCTCCTGCCTTTCGCCCAGCAGCCCACGCATGCGGATGCCGGAGACGATCAGCTTGACCTCGTCGGGGGTGTGGAAGGCGCGATGACTCCGGCCGGAAGGGCCACCCAGCCCTTGAATGACACGTTCGGCCATAGCGCCGAGCGCCCGTACCGGTAACTGGCTAAACTTGAAGTACAGTGTCATAGGACGGGCGACAAACAGGGCTACTCGCTCGGCGCGCTCGTAAGCCAGTGTCTTGGGCACCAGCTCGCCGAGAACCATAAGGATGGTGGTGACCAGCAGGAAGGCAATGCCCACGGCGATGGAGTGGGCGATAATCAGGGAAACATACCGGTGCAGGCGGCCCTCCAGCACCTCCTCTAGAGCGGTGGCCATAATGCCTTCACCGAGCCATCCCATGAGCAGGCTGGCTACGGTGATGCCCAATTGGGTTCCCGAGAACAACAACCCGACGTCGGTCAGAAGCGATTGCAGCAGCCGAGCGCGAGCATCACCTTGCTCGGCCAACTGCTCCAGGCGTGTTCGCCGCACGCTCAGAAGCGCATATTCCGCGGCGACGAAGAAGGCGTTCAGCGCCACCAGGGCTACAATGAGGAGGATTTTCAAGGCCGTAACCACGGGGCAACCGTGACCCTCTAGAGGGTGTGAGAGCAAAGCGCCAATTCCCCTCCTCCAGACTAGCCTAGCTCAGGGTCAGCCGGTTTTGAGCCCTCCTCCGGGGTGTTGAAGCCCACCATGTTCAAAGGCCAAAAAGGAATGACGCTGGGCTGCACAAGTAGCTTAGAGGAGCCCACCTCCGCCATGCCTTGGCCCAGGGGGCAGAGAGCCGTGGGATGACCCCGGAGCATAGGCGTAACAGGGGCATCAGGGCTCGAAGACGATGAGTTTAGCCTGGGAGAGGGGCAGCGAGAAGTCAAACACCTCGGGGCTCGCCGGGTCATAGCGGTCTGTGATGCCTAGGAATCGGGCCTCGACGGGTTGGGTGGTTGGCATCAGGAACTTGCCTTCCTTCAACGTCCCCTTGCGCAGCGTTACCTTGAAATGGTCCCCCTGCGCTTCAATGCGATCAATGTCGGAAAACTCCACCTCGTCCGCCCCGCCCGCGTCGAGCTGCAGGGGCAGCACGGTCAGCGCCGGCACCGACTCGAGCAGTGAGCCGCGCCCGCCGGGCGGGTAAAAGTCCAGATAGGCGTCAAAGACCTTGGTGACCTTTCCGGAAGCGTCGGTGACCGTGGCGGTGTAACCAAACCGCTTCCACTGCTTGACGATCTGCTGGCGTTCCTGCGCGGCGGACAGGTCCGCCTGATAAGGCAGGCTGCCCTGGTACAGAACCGCCTTCTCCACGCGCCGTTCTTTCAGTTCAAAGTGCTTGTAAACGATGGCCGAAGTATCTTCCTTCACGACGATGGCATTGCGCTGGATCACAACCCGCCGGCCCTGAGGGCTTATCTGATATAGCGTGTCGGCGTCGAGCGTCCACGTCCATGCCAGCAGGATACCCGGAATGGTGACGAAGCACCTGAGACGGATCATCGTGGAGCGTAGCTGTCTAGCTCTTCTTCTTCGTCTTTGCGCTCTTGTATTCGGTCTGAACTGAACCCGTGATGCTCTGCAACATCCCCTGAGCGCTCGCTGCGTACTTGCCGTTGGGATCAAGGTTCAGGTAAGCTTGCAGAGCCTCGACCGTGCCCGCAGCGGGTACCACTTTGCCGTCCGGTCCCATGGTGGCCTTGCCCATCAGGGCCTGGGCTTCGAGGAAGTAAGCATCAGCGTACTTGGGATTGATTTCCGTGGCTTTCTTGAAAGCAGCGGCAGCCTCATCAAGTTTCCCCGAGTTGGTCATGATGGCACCCAGGTTATAGTAGGCCTGCGCCGCGTTCGCGGGATCGAGCTCGGCCGACTTCTGGAACTCCGCCTGGGCCTCCGGGATCTTTCCCATCGAGGCGTAAACGCTGCCCATGGCATTGTGAACGTTGGCGTCGTTGGGGTTAAGGGCTACAAGTTTCTGATAGGTCTCCAGCGCTTTGTCATGCTGGCCGGTCTTATCGTAACTGTCGGCCAGGCGGGAGAGCACGGCAAGCTGGTTCTTGTCCTTGGCCAGCGGGAGCGCCTGCTCAAACATGGCCGCAGCTTCGGCGTACTTCTTCTCTGCGAACAGGGCCTGGCCCTGGTCGAAGAGCTGCTTCAAGCCGGTGAACTGCTTTTGTTCCTTCGCCTCCTCCTGCATCTTCTTCTGGACCTCGGGGTTCTGCATCTGCTCCTGCTTGGCTGCTGCCATCTCCTTGGCCAACTCAAAGTTCACTTCGGTCGGATCGCCCATCCCGACGTGGTGAGTGATGTAGAACAGGAGTTTGCCGTTCGGGTCCATAAGGCTGATCTTGTAGTTCCCCAGCGGCAGCCCTACATATACGTATTCGCCCTTCTTGTTGGTGTTAACTTTGTACGTTCCCTTGATATCCTGGCGCTCGATGACGAGTTGGCACTTGACGCACGGCGTCCCGTCCTGCAGGGTGCATTTGCCCGTTAGTCCGCCCGTCTGAGCGAACGCTGAGGGGTGGCTGGCGAAAGCGAAAACCGTGATCGCAAGGCCCAATACCCTACGAATCCTTGATCTAAGCATAAGCTCCTCCTGGATTCTCTTCGCTGCGGTCATTGTATCCATTTCAATAGCGGGACTCAACCCCATACTTTGGGTTCGCGGTCTGTTGTCCAATCCTCATTGATCCGCCGCCTGTACCGCGATGCCCAACCCGACAAGGCGGCTTCTATGCCCGCGTACCCCGCATCCGCGGCTGCACGAGGATGCCCTATGTTCAGAAGCTTCCCTTCATTTCAACACTGACAATCGGCAAAAGAGATTGCGCGCCGGGAAGATCCACGCGAAGTGCGTCTCATAGAAGTCCATCGATATCCCACTAATCATCCGTCCGAGATTATCGAGCAAGAGATTTCCACCGAAAGTCAACCGCCGTTCCAGGATGAGGAAACCTCCAGCATTATAGGTGAAGTCTTGGAACGAACGCTCGGCGAAGTAGTCGAAGCTGTGGTAACCGAGGTGGTAGAGGTGCGTGGGGTCGGTGAAGGAATCCGACGAGCTGTAGTGTGGGGTTACCGCAATCACTTCGGCGCCGGGTTTCGCGATCCGGTGGACTTCGGCCATCACGCGGAGTATGTCCGGCTGGTGCTCCAGAAAGTGAGAGAGGTAAACCCGGTCGGCGCAATTATCCCGAACGGGCCACGGGAAATGTTGCAGTTCGCACTGTATGTCGGCCGAAGAGCCCGGTTGGCGATCGAGTCCGAGTGCGCCTGCCTCCTGCTTCTTTTTGCCGCAACCGATGTCGAGTACCACCACGCTGGCTTACTCCGACCCCCAAGAACAGCTAGCCCGCCGGGGCGCGACGCGCGAGAGGCATCTATCCCACTCATTGGTGCGATACGTCAACCGTTGGGCAAGCCCTACCTTAAGGACACTCGACGGTGCCACGCGACCCAAATAGAACTCAAAGAATTTTCCTGGATCGGTGTACAGTCCCACCGTAACGTTTTCGCGCTTACCCTCGGCCACACGAGTGAATCCTTGCGCGTCGACTACTATGGACCGTTGTTCCATTTGGCAAAGGCCTGGGTCGATAAGCATGGCAACGGCCATCGGATCGAACAACGTCGGCGTCTCCTTTCCCCAAAGGTAGTAAAGGATCGCCAAGGCGTTGGTCATCGGCGTGAGTTGAGTGAAGACTCGGCGGCGTCCTGCGGCATCGAGCTGCAGCATGGCGGTCACGTCAAGGGGAGCCATCAGGATGGGCACGCCCGAGGAAAACACAATCTGCGCCGCTTGAGGATTCGACTTGACGTTCCATTCCGGCTCGGGTTTTGAGTCCGGGGCATAACCGCGCTCAACCGACCCGCCCATGAGGGCAATCCGTTTGATCTTACTGGCCGCGGACGGGTCGGATTGCAGCAGGGCGGCGACGTTTGTGAGTTCGCCGATAGCGATGATCGTAATCGCTCCCGGACGCCGGTTGATCTCCTTCCTTAGAAAATCAACGGCCCCGTTCGAATGCAGCGCAGGGCTGGTAAAGGAGGTAGCCCAGCGGGCCTGGTCAATCGGTTGAGGTGAACCGGGCTCGCCAGCATAGACGGCAACCTTGCGCCACGCTCCCCCCGCCTCCCAAAGAAGCTTTGCGGCGAGGCGAGCTCGCGCCTGGGTATCGCCGGAGACGGTGGTTACACCCAGAAGCTCTAGCTCAGGGCTGTTAAGGATGAGGGCCAGCGCAAACGCATCATCAATGTCCGTCCCAATGTCAGTATCAAGGATCACTGGGATCTTCGATTGAGACGAGCTTTGCCCGCCCGCCGCCAGGGACACCAGCCCGAGCCATAAAACCCCAGTGAGTATCGACGACTTTTGCATTGCCCGCCCTCCGGCACACCTGCTCCTCGTAGCAGGGTGCTGAAAGAGCCTCCGATCGTGTCTCAGGAGCCAAGATCCCATGAGCCTTCTGCTCTCCACTGACCATGAGGATGCGCGAAGCGGCGTGTAAGTCCCGCGTTTTGAGCGGCCGCTCCACCTATTTTCACGGCAGCGGGTGATCTGCTTTTCATTTCTTTGTGTTGAGATAAACAGACGTCGTCGCGAGCAAACCGCTAATCGAGGTGGAAAACCTCCTCCAACTCGAGCATCATCTCATCGGGACGTGCGCCTTCGAGCGATTCAAAGTAAGGCGCCATGAATTCCTGCCATCTCGTATTCACCTCTTCCTTGGCCATGTCTGCCAGGGCAGTCTGGAAATTCGTCGGAGCTTCCAAGTAGCCGAAGAGCAAACCGTCTTTCCGCAGGAACAAGGAATAGTTGCGCCATCCGGTTCGCCGCAGAGCGTCAAGCATCTCCGGCCAAACCACTCGGTGGTGCATCTTGTAATCCTGGAGCTTTTCTTCCCTCACCTTCAATACAAACGCGACTCGCTTCATCCCATCACCTCCATAGTCTGCGGCAGTCTGGAATGACCTCAGGCAAGGTACTCTTTCATCGTGCTCAAATAACGGCGGCAGGTTTCCTTCATGTCCACGGAAGACGGGTCCTGCTCCAGCGAAAGGAACCCTTCGAACTTCACCGCCTTCACTGCGTCCCCGATGGGTTTGAAATCCATCACGCCGCTGCCGATCGGCACGTATTGGCGCATCCGCGTCGATGTCGCGCAGGCGAAGATTCATGAGCTGCTTGTTCAGCTTGTGCATCGCCATACGCACTCTCTTTACGGTCGGCTGTGGGCACCGCTTCTCCTTTGCTGGCGGATGTATTCGCCGATTTCTCCCACAGTGCCGAGCCACACGCCATTGGCGGGATCCTTCAGGTAATCGCAGAGAGTTGCCAGAGCGGTCGAATCCGTCACTTG